>Ga0070741_10000706_pt1 | contig 113983 bp, 88 predicted proteins | sample Coa_R1_4_FD_66440 | JGI IMG/M metagenome (GOLD analysis project Ga0070741, IMG submission 66440) | Surface soil microbial communities from Centralia Pennsylvania, which are recovering from an underground coalmine fire - Coalmine... | ecosystem: Environmental > Terrestrial > Soil > Unclassified... | reverse complement strand
CTCTCTTCCCGCACCATCTCGGCCTGCGCCTCGGCCACGACGTCAATTTCTTCGGGCCCGGCTTTCTGCATCTGCAACCGTTCGAGCGGCAGGCGCGGCTCCTCGCAGACGTACCAGAGATGATTATGCACGAGCCTGGTCTCGCGCCCGAACCGCGCCAACTGCGTCCAGAAGATCTCGACCTGGCGGCGCGGGCCGAAGATGACATGGCCTTTGGCCCGCATTTCCGCCGCCGCCCGGGCGAAGCCTCGCAGCACGGCCTCTTCATTCTCCGGCCCGGTGAAAAGCAGAATCGCGTGGCCGAGCAGCGCGACTCCGGCCAACTGGCCGTCTTCAAAACAGCCGCAGAGCAGGCCGCGGTGTTTCGGACTGCGGATGCCGTAATCCTCGATCTGGCTCTGCAGGTGGACGCCCTGCAGCGGGTCTGTGGCCAGGTATTCGAGTACCCGCGCGTGGTCGGCTTCCTCCAGTTCTCTAACCTCGCGCCGGACGACGGCGCGAGGCCGCCGGTCGGCGGGCTGAGAGATGGCAATTGCCTTTTTCTCTCTTTTCATAACAACTCCTGATCGCTCTACAGTCGTTTCCGTGCCTCACCGAAACCAGCCGGCATTCGATGCTACCGACGGGCTCGGGAGAGTTGTTATGCCCTTTCAGTTAGCCACATCGTCCTGAACAGGGGTCATACAAACAGACCCATCCCCATTGGCAGGAACAGAGAGTGCCAGTGACACGGAGGCCGCCGAGGTCCCCAGGACGCAGTCTGAAACCACGACCCCGTCGCCCAGCACGACCCCGTCGCCCAAGACGACGCCGTCGCCTAGCACGACGCCTTGGATCACAAGCGTGCCGCCGTCCAGGGTGGTGCCGTCGCCCAGCACGACGCCGTCGCCCAGCACGACGCCGTCAATCAGCACCACCCCGTTGGGTACGAGGCTGCCGTTGGTATAGAGGACGCCGTCAACCAGCACCACACCCGTCCCGTAAATGCCCTGATACTTCGTGATCAGATTCAAACCGGTAATAAAATTCCACTTCTGGATGATTCCCCCGCCCCAGGAAAAGGTCGTTCCCGCGATGGTCGTGGTCTGTGCAGGGACGGCTCCCGCCAGCAGTGGATCCCCCAGCGTCCGGCCCGCGAGGTCTGTCCGAATGCGCCCGGCCAGCCGCACCGCGCCTTCAACATTGAGCAACCCGGCACCCTGCTCGAGCGTCGTGGCCCCGGCCAGCGGCTGGGCCGTATATTCCAGTACTGCCTTGACCAGATTCGGCGTCAGCGCGGGATTGCGCTGGAGTACGAGGGCTGCCGCCCCGGCGACGGCAGGAGTCGCCATAGATGTCCCACTCATATACATCATCGCGTGATCAATGTTGGAATTGGTCGAGGCGTCGAGCGATGGATTGTTAGTCACCAGATAATTGTCCGGCGATTGAGCCTCGATCAGCTTATTGCCCGGCGCAATCAGGTCGGGCTTGATCAGATTGTCATAGTGCTTCGTTCCCCCGGCGTCAGTGTAGGAACCGCGCGTCGGGCCGCGCGAACTGTAAGTCGCCACCATGTCATCCGTGCGGGTGTCGGTGCCCTGAGTGTTGGCGGCCCCGACCGTAATTGCCGACGGCTCGATGCCCGGGGAGTGGATGGCCCCGAAGACCTTGTTGCCGTCGGCATCCTTGCCCATATTGCCGGCGGCGACGCAGACCACAATGCCCGCGTTGACGGCCCGCCGGACGGCCTGACAGAGAGGGTCATTCTGGTAGGAGTCCACGGCCGTGGCGCCCAAGCTCAGGTTCATCACGCGGATGTTGTAAGCGGCCTTGTTGGTGATGCACCAGTCAATCCCGGCAATCGCGTTCGAGCTGGCCCCCCAGCCGAAAGAGTTGAGTACCCGGACGTTGATGATCCGGGCATTGGGGGCGATCCCCGTGTAAGCGCCTTGGGCGACGTGTGAGTTGCCGGCGGCGATGGAGGCGACGTGTGTCCCGTGGCCGTAAGGGTCATCGGTCCTGCCCTCGCCGGTGAAATCCACGCTGGCCGTAATTCTGGATGTTGAATTGGCCGCGCGGAAGGCGTGGTGAGCCGGCGCGATGCCGGAATCAAGGATGGCGATGCCGACGCCGGTGCCGTCAATCGTGCCGGTCGCGGCGGTGCCGTAGTTTCTGGCTTGGCCGGCCCCGGTAGTGGTCTCCAGATGGCCGGTCAGCAGGGTGGCGCGATCATATGACATGTAGTTGACATCGTCGCGAGCCGCGATCCCGGCAACTTCGTCGGCCGGGAGAGACACGGCCAGCGCCAGGACGTTGGTATATTTCCTTTTCACCGACCCGCCCGCCCGATTGATGGCTGAGATCAGCTGCTTCGTCGGCGCCCCCGGCGTCTGGATGACGATCGGCACCGGGCGAGAGGAGCCCGAACCGCCGTCAGCCTTCAAGGCCATCGTTTGGGACGAACCGGTCGCCGATGTGGTCGAGCCGGAAGTTACGATGTCCTGCAAATCGGCGGAGACTTTGGACCCTTCGGTGGCAGCCTGCACCCGATGCTCAAATCGCACCCCGAACGGGATTCCCGACACCGCACTCCACACGAGCAGCGCGACGATCAGAAACCGCGTGATGACCTTCCTGTTTCTCGGGATTTGATTCATACGTTTCATTCTTCTTACCTCTTCTCTGCCGACGGGATTGAACTCCGATTCAGTTCGACAACGGGCGGCCCGCAAATCCCCGGGGGGGGCGGGATAATAAATTGCCGTGGCCCCCGGGCGACCGCCTCGCTCCGGTCAGGAAGTTCGTCAGATAAGTTGGGAAGATCGGCTGGAAGGGAAGTGAAGAAGCGTCGCTTCGGGAACTTCCTGCTGCCATGTCACCCTGAGGGGTGACTACAGGCCGGTGAGTGCGTGCCGCCTCCGGCTTTCGCGCGGAGTAAGCTCTTATCGGTGACGACTGCCTTGAAATTAAAGAACGCGCCCACTGGTTGTGAGCGTCGTGGTATAGGCGAGTCATGTGCCGCGCGCGCCGCGCTGCCGGGTATCCACTTCTCCGGGCTGCAATAATGGTTGCGAGACCTCTGCTTTCGGGCATCTGGTCACGCCGGACTTCCGGTCAGTCTGACCGGGCTGATTGCCGGGATCTGGAATGCCGCCGTCATTCTGAACAGGCTTTTATCCGGATGGGGCAGCCGTTGAACTGGCCGGAGTCTCTTGTTATCCTCTCGGCTTAGTCCGCAGCGGGAATAGTGACAACCTTCTGAGACCTGATTTGAGCGCACAGCCGAGACAATCGCTGACCGGGCCATTGCCCCCTTCCTTCAGCGTGGCCGAAGCCTTCGGTTACTGCGAGCGGGTGGCGCGCGCGCATTACGAAAACTTCCCCGTCGGCTCGCTGCTCGTCCCGAGAGACCGCCGCGCGCACGTTTACAACATCTACGCCTTCGCGCGCACCGCGGACGATTTTGCGGATGAGGGCTATGACACTCCGCTCACCGAAAGCGAACGCCTGGCCGCGCTCGATGACTGGGAGCGGCAACTGGAAGATTGTTACCGGGGCAGGGCGTCGCACCCGGTCTTCATCGCGCTCGGTGAAACGGTCAGGGAACTGCGGCTGCCGATCCAGCTGTTCAGCGACCTGCTCTCGGCTTTCAAACAGGACGTGGTCAGGCGGCGGTATGCGGACTTTGATGAGGTGCTGGATTACTGCCGGCGTTCGGCGAACCCCGTGGGCCGGCTGATCCTGCTGCTCTTCGGCTACCGCGATGAACACTTACACCGGCTCTCGGATCACATCTGCACCGCGCTGCAGCTCGCCAATTTCTGGCAGGACGTGTCAGTTGATTTACAGAAAGACCGCATCTACCTGCCCGAGGATGAGCGGCGGAGGTTCGGCTGTACTGAAGAAGATTTGAAGGCGCGCCGTTTCAATGAATGCTCTGCCGCGCTCATGCAGTTTCAGGTCGAGCGCACCCGCGAATTGTTTGAGCGCGGGCGGGCGCTGCCCGCGCTCGTGCGCGGGCGGCTGGCGTTCGAGTTGCGGCTGACCTGGCTCGGCGGCATGCGCATCCTCGAACGCATCGAGCGGCAGCGTTACGACACGCTCAGCCGGCGGCCGAAGATTACGACGCTCGATAAGATCACGCTGCTGGCAAAGGCCCTGAAGAAGTCATGAAATCTGCGGCACTTAAAGACATCCACTTCACGCCCTGGCGGCTGCGCGAGCGCACGCGCGGCTTCCGGCAGGATCTGGCGAAGACGATCCAGTCGAATTTCTTCTACTCGTTCCTCTTCCTGCCGAAACAGAAGCGCGAGGCGATCATAGACATCTACAAATTCTGCCGCGCCGTGGATGACATCGTGGATGACATGATGGACGCGCAGGCGGCCGGCGAGGCGGCTCACGTGAATGACCCGCTTGAGGCGCTCAACGAGTGGCGCAGGGAACTGGACGCATGTTACGCCGGGCGCCCGACGACCACTCAGTCGCAAAAACTGCGGCGCGTGCTGGATCGCTTCCCGATGCCGAAGGAGTATTTCGAGGAGCTGATCGCCGGCTGCGAAATGGATCTGTCGCGACAGCGTTACGAGACCTTCGATGAGCTTTACCAGTACTGCTACCGCGTCGCCTCGATTACGGGGCTGATGTGCATAGAGATTTTCACCTACCGCTCGCCGCGCACACGTGAGTACGCGATCAACCTCGGGCTGGCCCTGCAACTGACCAACATCCTGCGCGATCTGAAGGAAGACGCCGCGCGCGGTCGCGTTTACCTGCCGCAGGAAGACCTGCGCCGGTTCGATTACTCGGAACGTGAGCTGATGGACGGGGTCATCAACGACAATTTCCGCGCCCTGATGCGCTTCGAATGTCGGCGCGCCAGGGATTATTACCGCCGCGCCGCCGAGTGCCTGCCCGCGGAAGACCTCCCGACTCTCACCGCCGCCCGCACGATGGGCAAAATCTACTTCCGCCTGCTCGAACAGATCGAAGAGGTCAGCTACGACGTCTTCAATCACCAGATTCGCCTGCACCGCCCGGAACGCTTCCTCATCGCCTTCAGCGAATGGGCGAAGGCCGAAGCCAAGGCAAAGGTTGTGGGGCAATGACCACGACGACCTCCCCATCGGATACAGACCATCAGGTGCTGATCGTCGGCGGCGGCTTTGCCGGACTCGCCGCCGCGGTTGATCTGGCCGAAGCCGGAAAGCGCGTGCTGCTGCTCGAACGCCGGGCCTTTCTCGGCGGTCGCGCTTACTCATTCACCGACCAGACGACGGGCGATACCGTTGATAACGGGCAGCACCTGATGATGGGTTGCTATCACCACACGCTGGACTTCCTCGGCCGGATCGGGTCAGCTCACAAGCTCAGGTTTCAGGCCAACCCGCGCGTGGATTTTTTGCACGAACGCGAGGGCCACGCGAGTTTCCGCTGTCCGCCCATACCTGCGCCATTGCACCTGCTGGCGGGGCTGTCAGGGTTGCAAAGCATCGGGTGGCGGGACCGGATCAGCGCCCTGCGCGTCGGGCTGGCGTTGCGCAGGCTGAACGGTGATCGCGCGAGACTCGGTGACATCACCGTGCGCGAGTGGCTGACCGAACTCGGTCAGACCGGGAAGATGCAGCACCGCTTCTGGGATCTGGTCGCGCTGGCGACGCTCAATGAACAGCCCGAGCGCGCCTCGGCCGATATGTTCGCGCGGGTGCTGGATCAGGCTTTCATGCACACGCGGCGCGATTCGACGATGGTCATCTCGCGGGTCGGCCTGAGCGATCTGTACACGGACGACGCGCGGCGATTCATTACGGCGCGCGGCGGCGAAGTGCGGCTGAATGCGCCGGTCGCGAGCCTCGATTTTGAGAACGGGCGCGCGGCGGGCGTGACCCTGCGCAGCGGCGAGCGCATCGCCGCCCGGACGGTCATCAGCGCCGTGCCGTACTTTATGCTCCGGACGATGCTCCCGCCCGCGGTCGTGAATGAGTGTGACAGCTTCCGCGCCATCCCGCAGTTTCAGTCCGCGCCGATAGTTTCAATCAACCTCTGGTACGACGAGCCGGTCACCGATCTCGAATTCGTCGGGTTGCTGGATTCGCGGATCGAATGGGTCTTTAACAAAAACGCGATTGCGGGCGAATCGCACAAACGGCGACAGCATCTGGCGCTCGTTATCAGCGGCGCGCACGAGGTGGCGGACTGGCCGAAGGAGCGGCTCGTCGAAATGGCGACTGCCGAGATGCATAGATTCTTCCCGGTATCGCGGCGCGCCCGCGTCGTGCATTCATTCGTCGTCAAGGAGCAGCACGCCACGATGTCGCACACGGTCGGCGTGGCGAAACTGCGGCCCGCCCAGCGTACGCCGTTCGATAACTTCCTGCTGGCCGGAGACTGGACGGCGACCGGATTGCCCGCGACGATTGAAGGCGCGGTGTGGAGCGGGCAGGAGTGCGCGCGGGCGATCCTCGCCGCCGCGACTTCGCCCTGAAACGGCGGCCTGGCTTCTGATCGGGACGCTGGCAGATTAATTGTCTGCGGTTGTCACTCACTTTTCTTGCCCCTTTCATTGGGGGTGACTATACTCCACCGGATTCCTGATTCAGGCAGCGGAGCAGCCGCGCTACCACAGTCTCCCGCGGTTGCCTCGCTTTCTCCCGGCAGTATGACTCCCGGAAGGGAACGAAGAAGATGCCTGATTACGCCTCACTGAAATTGACGTAACGCCGAATCCGCCGCGAGCCTCTCTGCCCGCGGTCCGGGCTGGAATTACCCAGGTCATTTTCAGCCCCGGTTACTGATCAGAAAACTCAGGCCGCTTTCCCGGCAGTATGCAGATAAAACCACTCATTCAGTGAAAGGATTATCAATGAAGAAACCTGCCATCTTTTCTCTGGCATTTACCCTGCTGATCGCCTTCACCGTTTTCAGGACGGCGCACACCCAAACCGAGGGACAGGGCGCGCCTGAGATCATCAAACATCGCGCCAACCCGCACGGCGCGGACGCCATTACCAAAGGGTCAACCGGCGTGGTCACCCCGCCGATCAGTTACCACGGCGGCCAGCTGATCATGATGCCGACGATCTATTACATCTGGTATGGCGACTGGAATCAGAACAACGGCTCGGACAATCCGGGCGGGCAGCAGATTCTCCGCGACTTCGCCAACAGCATCGGCGGGTCACCTTATTTTGCCATCAATACGACTTACAGCGTGGGCGGCCTGAATATCAGCGGCCAGGTCTCCTTCGGCGGGGAGACCGCGGTCGGCTATACCAGAGGCACGCGCCTGAGGGATGCTGACATTCTGAATATCGTCAACAACGCGATCAATTCCAACAGTCTGCCGTATGACCCGAATGGCGTTTACTTTGTGCTGACCTCATCGGATGTGACTGAGCAGTCAGGTTTCTGCATCAAGTACTGCGGCTGGCACACGGCAGGGACTCCCAGCGCCGGGCACGTCAGGTATTCGTTCATCGGCAATGCCAATCGCTGCCTCAATGCCTGCGCCGCCCAGACCACGGGGCCGAACGGCAACGCCGGTGTTGACGCCATGGCTTCGATCATCGCCCACGAACTGGAGGAAGCCACGACCGACCCCGACCCGCGCAGCGGCTGGGTTGACAGCGGCGGCGCAGAGAATGCTGACAAGTGCGCCTGGACGTTCGGACAGGACCTCCGAATCGCCCCCAACGGCGCGACCTACAATGTGACGCTGGGGACGCGGAATTACCTGATTCAGCGCAATCTGAAGCATTCCTCTTCGGGCGATACCTGCAATATGAGCCTGACCACGCAGTAAACATCAGATCAGTTCGATTCGATAAACCACGAAGCCACCGGTGAGCCGTCAGCCTGCCGGTGGCTTCGTGCTGTCCGGCGCCGTTCGCTGATTCAATCAGCGAAAAGGAGTAACCCCCATGCCTCATGGAGAGTAAATGGCTTCCCGGGTATAATCGCCACCGACAATCGTCTACAGAGGAGGGTGTCTCGATGAGTCAATCATGTCCAGCCTGCGGAAGCGGGTCGCTCGGCGGTCGCTTCTGCCGCTCCTGCGGCGCCCCATTGCCGTCGGGTGAGCAGCGCACGCCGCCGAGCGTTGTTGAGGCCACTACCAGACATCTGCACCAGGCGGCCCCTGTGTCTGATCATCCGATCACGGCCCCACAAGCTTCGAGCCGGTATCCCGCGCCGATGGCACGAAAGCGCTCACCTCACCCTCTGCTTTTCGTTTTTATCATCGCCTTCTTTATTGTTATGGTCAGCGCGCTGGTCATCGTGCGCAAGCCCGGGCCCAGAGGTATCCCTCACATCGTTAATGCTCAGGACCGGGCTGTACCTGATCCGCCTCCATTTCCGGCCCCTCCCGGTAAAGGGCCGGCAGGCATCGCGCCGCTGGCGCCGCCGCCACCGCCGCCACCTCCTCTGACCGGGGATGTGAAAACCCAGCCAAAGATTCTTTATCAGGTTCAGGCTCAGTACACCAGCCAGGCGCGCCATCATCGGATTGAAGGCACGGTCGTAATCGCCGGCACAGTCGGCCTTGACGGTGAATTGAAGAACATCCGCGTTGTTAAGGGGCTGCCTGATGGATTGTCTGACAAGGCGAGGGAGGCGGCCGAGAAGATGCGCTTTCAGCCGGCCACTAACCACGCCGATGAAGGGATAGAGGCAGAAACAAAAATCGAATTCATCTTCAGGCTGAAGTGACGGATAGTTCAATGAGAGCGGCCCCGGTGGGCAGGATCCACGCGCTTCAGAACCGCTCGGCCTCATTGATCATGAAAATAATCACCGCTCTGATCCGCCAGGACCGCTCCCTCCGAATATGAGCGCTGTTCTGCCGACCATTTCAACAGCGTCCGCGCGCCTGCTGTTTCTCGGCGCCCAGGGGTTGCTCGCCGACCCCGGTCGCCGGGCCGACCGCCAGTCTCTGGCGCGGATGATCGAACAGATAGGCTTCGTCCAGATTGATTCGATCAACGTCGTCGAGCGGGCCCACCACCTGACGCTCGGGAGCCGTCTGGACGCTTACCGTCACGAACACTTCACCCGCCTGCTTGAGCAGGACCGCCGCCTCTTCGAACACTGGACGCATGACGCCTCGGCCATCCCGACCAGGTGGTTCGCCCACTGGAAGCCGCGCTTCACGCGCGCGCAGGAGCGCATTCGCAACAACAAATGGTGGCGGCGGCTGATCGGCGAAGAGCCGGACAGGGTCATTGATCACGTCCGCGAACGCGTCGCGCGCGAAGGCCCGCTGCGCTCGCAGGATTTCGAGCATGACCGCCGCGGCGAGCCTGCGGGCTGGTGGGGGTGGAAGCCCCAGAAGGCCGCGCTCGAATTCCTGTGGTCCACGGGCGAGTTGATGATCGCGCGCCGGGAGAATTTCCAGAAGGTCTACGACCTGACCGAGCGGGTGCTGCCTGAATTTCATGCCCTGCCCCATCCCGCGGAAGAAGAGCAGGTCGAGTGGGCCTGCCGCACCGCTCTGGAGCGACTGGTCATCGCCGCACCGAAGGAGATCGCCGACTTCTGGGACGCCATCACGCCAGCACAGGCCGCGCGGTGGTGCGAGGGGGCGGCACGAGCCGGTCACATCACGCCGATACTAATTCCGTCCTCGAACGGCGCGAAGCCGCGCCCCGGCTTTGCGCTGAGCGACTGGGAGCGGCGATTGCAAAAGCTCCCCGCGCCGCCCGAGCGGATGCGCCTGCTCTCCCCCTTCGACCCGGTGCTGCGTGACCGCGCCCGCGCCCTGAGGCTGTTCGGATTCGATTACCGCTTCGAGGCTTTCGTGCCGGAAGCAAAACGGCAATACGGTTATTACGTCCTGCCCATCCTTGAAGCAGATCGTCTGGTGGGGCGGCTGGATCCCAAATTCCAGCGCAGCAGAAGCGTCCTTGAAGTCCGCCAGGTTTACTGGGAGCCGAACGTCAGGGCGACGCGGGTGCGGCGTCAAAAGCTGGAAGAGGCGCTCGCGCGACTGGCGCAATTGATCGGTGCGGAACAAATTGAATGGCGCAGGTAGTCTTCTCCTCTGACCGGATACGCAATGATGCACTAACATCGCCTGAATCATCACCAGGGAGGTGAAGTATGTCACGTCTGATAGCAACCGCCGTCATACTCGCATTTGTTTTCGTCGGCCCGACCGCGGCGCAGGAGCGAGCGACCTTTACCGTTGGCACCGCTACCGCCGCGCGCGGCCAGCAGGCGACCGGCGTCATCGAGGTGCCGGCCGGCAGCGACGCGGGCCTCGGCATCCCGGTCGCCGTCTTCCACGGCGCGAAGCCGGGGCCGGTACTCGCGCTGGTCTCAGGAGCGCACGGGACTGAATACGCCTCGATCATCGCGCTTGAAAAACTGATCGGCCTGCTCAACCCGGCAGAACTTTCAGGGACCGTGATCGTCGTCCCGCTCGTCAACATCCCGTCTTTTGAGCAGAAAGTGCCGCACCTCAATCCGGTGGACGGCAAGAGCATGAATCGCTTTTACCCCGGCAAAATGGACGGCACGCAGACCGACCGCGCGTCATTCCTGATCACGAAGCAGGTGGTGGAACAGTGCGACCACCTGATAGACCTGCACGGCGGCGACCTTGACGAGAGCCTCCGGCCATACAGTTACTGGACGAAGACTGGGAACGAACGGCAGGATCAGGTCTCGCGCGAAATGGTACTCGCCTTCGGCCTCGACCACATCATCATTTCAACTGAGCGGCCGAAAGACCCGCAGGCTTCGCGCTACCTTGAAAACACCGCGACCACGCGCGGCAAGCCCTCAATCACCGCCGAGGCGGGACACGCCGGCACGGTCGAGGCCGATGATGTCAACGCGCTCGTGAACGGGTGCCTGAGCGTCATGCGGCACCTGAAGATGTTGCCGGGTCGCGCCACGATGATCGAAAACCCGGTCTGGATCGAGAAAGTAGTGACACTGGCCAGCGAACAGACGGGCGTCTTCTACCCGCTCGTCCGGCGCGGCACATACGTCGGGCAGGGGATGAAGGTCGGCTACGTTACCGATTATCTGGGCAAGGTGATCTTTGAGGCGCGCGCGCCGGTGGCGGGAGTGGTCTTATACGTCTGCGCCGTGCCGTCCATGAAAAAAGATGCAACCATCGCCAACATCGGCGTGGTCGCGCGGTGAACGGCCGGTCGCGAGGATAAGTGAATTATGGGATCAGTCGCCTTTATCACTGGTGCATCCAGCGGCATTGGCCGCGCTCTGGCGCTCGAACTCGCCGCGCGTGGCTGCGGGCTGGCGCTCGCGGCAAGGCGCAAAGAGGTGCTGGAAGATTTGACGAATGGAGTCTCGAAACAGGGCGGCGAGGCTCTGGCGCTGGCCTGTGATGTCGGCGATCAGGGGCAGGTCAGGCGGGCCGTGGCTGACACGCTGCAACGCTTCGGGCGCGTTGATCTGGCGCTGCTTTCTGCCGGGGTTGGCCGCCCGACTGTGGCCGCGAAATTCAAGGCCGCGGATTTTGCCGAACAGATCGAAACCAACCTGATGGGCGTGGCGTACTGCCTTGAGGAATTGATTCCGGTAATGCTCAATCAGCAACCGTCGGGCGGCACTATCGCGGCGATTTCCAGTCTCGCCGGTGATCGCGGGATTCCGGGTTCCGGCGGTTATTCGGCGTCGAAGGCGGCCGTGAACGCGCTCTTTGACGGGATGCGCGCGCATCTGGCACGACGCCGGATTCGGCTGGTCACGATTGCGCCGGGTTTTGTTCGCACGCCCATGACCGAACGGAACGGGCGCATGCCGTTTCTGATGGAGGCTGACGAAGCGGCGCGGCTGATCCTGCGGCGCATCGCGCGCGGCGACCGCGTGATTCGCTTTCCGCTGCCGACTTCAATGGCGATGGGTCTGCTGCGATTTCTCCCGGCGCGGCTGTTTGACGCGCTCTTGGGCGGCAGGCAGGCTGACAGAAAGGAAAAATGAAGCATGGCTGACAGACAGCGTTCTCGTGAGAGCAGACGAAGCAGGGTGAACTTATTCTCCGGTTCTGTGCGAACCGGCGCTGCTCTCCTGCTCATTCTGACGATTGCTTTGCTCGGCGATGGCAAAACCCTGGCGCAGAAAAAAAACTCGCGCACTGTCGCCACAGCCGACTGGCCCGCTTACGGGCGCGACGCCGGTGGGTCGCGCTATTCGCCGCTCGCCGAGATCAACCGTGACAACGTGACTCAGCTCAAAATCGCCTGGACTTATCGCACCGGAGAGGCCGAACAGATCGGCGCTTCGCGGGGCAAGTATGCCTTTGAGGCGACGCCGATCCTGATCGAGGGCACACTGTATCTGAGTACCCCGTTCAACCGCGTGATCGCGCTCGACCCTGAGACGGGCGCGGAAAAGTGGAAGTATGACCCGAAAGTTGACACGTCAATTGAGTACTCGGAATTCACTTCGCGCGGCGTTTCGACGTGGCTGGATCGCAGCGGCAAGGCGGGGCGCAGAATCTTCGTCGCCACGCTGGACGCGCGGCTGATCGCGCTCGACGCGGCGACCGGGCAGCCATGTAAAGACTTCGGGCAGGACGGGCAGGTTGATCTGAAGCGTGAGATCAAACTGGTCGGCAAAGGCAATTATCAGGTGACATCGCCGCCCGCCGTGATCGGTGACGTGATCGTGGTCGGTTCCTCCATCGGTGATAATCGCGCGGCCGAACTGGAGCGCGGCGTGGTGCGGGCATTCGACGCGCGCACCGGCAGACAGCTCTGGAGCTGGGATCCGATCCCGACGGATAAAAACGACCCGGCCGGTAAAACGTGGAAAGGCGAGGGCGCGAAAAAGACCGGGGCCGCGAACGCATGGTCTGTAATTTCGGCGGACGCGGAGCGCGGGCTGGTCTTCGTCCCCACGAGCAGCCCGAGCCCTGATTTTTACGGCGGCGAAAGACTCGGTGACGGTCTGTATGCGAATTCGGTCGTCGCGTTACGCGCCGCGACCGGCAAGGTCGTCTGGCATTTTCAGGTGGTACATCACGACCTGTGGGATTATGACGTGGCTTCGCAGCCGACGCTCGTGACTGTAAAACGCAACGGCCGCGATCTCCCCGCCGTCGCCGTCTCGACCAAGATGGGCCACATCTTCGTGCTTCACCGCGAGACCGGTAAGCCGATCTTCCCCGTTGAAGAACGCCCGGTGCCGAAAAGCACCGTGCCGAGCGAAGAGGCCTCACCCACGCAGCCCTTTCCCAGACTGCCGCGCGCTCTTGTGCCGCAGAAGCTCGCGCCCGAAGACGCATGGGGTATGACGGATAAGGACCGCGACTGGTGCCGCGAGAAGATCAAATCGCTGCGCTCCGAAGGCGTCTTCACTCCGCCGAGTCTTGAGGGCACGGTCGCTTATCCGGGCAACGTGGGCGGCAGCAACTGGGGTGGGATGTCTTACGACCCGAAACATAACCTGCTGATTGCGCCCACGAATCGTCTGGCCTTTATGGTGAAGCTGATCCCTCGCGGTGAATATCAGAACGCGCGGACTGAGGCCAGAAACAACCGGCTGAAAGGAGAGTTCGGGTCGCAGAACGGGACGCCTTATGCGATGTATCGCGAGCCGCTCATGTCGCCGAGCGGCATCCCCTGCACGCCTCCGCCCTGGGGCGCGCTCTCGGCCGTTGACCTCACGACCGGCGAAGTGCGCTGGGAAGTCCCGCTCGGTCGCATCCCACAACTGAGCATTGCCCCGAAATCGGTCGAATGGGGGTCAATCAACCTCGGCGGCCCGATGACGACCGGGGGCGATCTGGCCTTTATCGGCGCGGCGATGGATCAGTACCTGCGGGCTTTTGACGTGGAGACGGGCAGGGAATTGTGGAAAGGCGAACTGCCCGCGAGCGCGCAGGCGACGCCGATGACTTACCGGCTCGGTGAAAACGGGAGGCAGTACGTCGTCATCGCCGCCGGAGGTCATGGCAAACTCGGCACGAAGACCGGCGATTACGTTGTCGCTTTCGCGCTGCCGGGGCGCGGACTCTGAAGCAACCCGCGGAAAAGGGGCAGACGTCATACTGACGGGGGGATGAAACCTTGAGCAATGACCATCTGGAATCAATTCTGAGTGAAATGCAGCAGATCAACGGCGAGGCGGAACGGCTCGTGGCCGGCCTCGACGAAGAGCAGTTGAACTGGATCCCGGAGCCGGGCGCGTGGAGCATCGCGCTATGTCTGGATCACCTGGCCGTGACCAATCGCGAATTCCGGCCTTACCTTGAAAAAGCGCTTGCCAAAGCACAGCGTCGCGGCGCGAGTGGCAAGCCGTATCGCCCGACATGGATGGGCAAATGGCTCATCAACACTCTTGATCAGGAGGGCGGGAGGAAATTCAAGGCCCCGAAAAACTTTCAGCCGCCCGCGCGGCCCGCGGCCGGCGCGCTCGACAGGTTTCTGGAAGAACAACGGCAGGTCACCTCGCTCGTCGAACGCTCCAGGCGAAGTGACACCGACGTCACGCTACGCTCGCCTGTGACGCCGCTCATGCGGTACAGTCTCGCCGACGCTTTTGAAGTGATCGTCGCTCACGACCGCCGCCACCTCCGGCAGGCGCAGCGAGTCAAAGACAGTCAGGACTTTCCGCACAGTGCGAATTGATGCCAGAACATTGAATCCCGACGAGGCCGCGCGGCTGAAGGAACGAGGCGCGATCCCCGACTACGAAGTCTCACGCGCCCTGACCCGGTTGTACGTCGGCGCGGGGCTGCTCGCGGCGGCGGTCGGGCTTCAGCTGCTCGCCGGTCTGGCCCCGCATCTGGTCGAGCGTTACTACAGCCGCGGGCTTTACGGCTACGTCGCCCGCGCCCTTTCGCTCATCAACCGGTGGTTCAGTTTTTCGCTGGCCGAGGCGCTGCTCGTCCTGCTCTCGCTCGGGCTGGCGTGGTGGCTCGCGGCTGAGTTGCGAAGACTCTGGAAACGTCAGGTCGGGTTGCGCTGCTGGCTGTTTACTTCAGCCGTCAGGCTGACGCTGCTCGCCGGCGGAGGGGCGCTCGCGTTCCTGCTGCTCTGGGGCTTGAATTATCAGCGCGAGCCGCTCAGCGGTCAGATGGGGCTGGATGAGCGCGCGCCGACGGTTGATGAGCTGGAAGCCATCAGCCGCACGATCATTGACGGCATCAATCGCAGCTACGCGGAAGCTGGGGCCGGTCAGGCATGGGCGGGCGAGAGCCGGCTGCCGTTTGACCGCTCGCGGCTCTGTCAGCTGATCGAAGAGGCTTATCAGCGCGAGCCATTTTGTCGGGAGGCGGGGCAGGCGGGTTTCGGGCCGCCCAAGCCCGTCTTCTTTTCCGATCTGCTCAGCCGGTTTTACATCAAGGGAGTTTTCAACCCGTTCACTGGCGAGCCGAATTTCAACGCCGGGCAGCCGGATTCAGAGCTGCCGTTCACCATCGCGCACGAGAAGGCCCACCAGCGCGGCTTCGCGCGCGAGGATGACGCCAGCTTCGTGGCGTTTCTGGTCTGCACCGGGTCGGCTGACCCTTACGTGCGGTACTCCGGTTACCTGAGCGCGCTCGGCATCGTCGGGCGTTTCGGCGGGATGCTCGTCCGCGAGTCACTGCCGCCGGATCGCTACCGCGAAATTTATCGCCAGCTCGGCCCGGGGCCGCGCGCGGATTTGAAGGCGATATCCGCTTTCTGGGGCCGTTATCAGGGGCAACTGTCGCAGGTCAGTCAGCGGGTCAATGACAGTTACCTCAGGGCCAATCGCGTGGCGGGCGGCGTCGCCAGTTACGGCGGGGTTGATGGCCTGATCATTCGTTATTATCTGAAACATCCTGCCGGTACAGTACCGCGAGCCTCGGGCGAGCGGGTGCATCGCAAAGCGCGCGTCTCGAAAGGACTCGGTTCAGATAAGGAGGAGGAATATGAAGGCTATAGTGCTTTTGCTTTTACTTGCTGTCCCACTGCCTCAGGTGAAGATAAATATCGGGGGCCCGAAAGCCCGGAAGCCGCAGCTCGGCTGGAACAACCTCGATAAGTCATACATCTCGCTTGCCGAGATCAGGCCTGTCCTCGTCAATCAGAGCGACCGGCCAGTATTCATGGATTGCAATTATCGCTGCGGTTGTGCGCGCCTCCTGAGGAAGGACGAACTAACATGCAGGTGGCAGGAAGGACACTGTGACTACGGCTGCTTCAATCTCACGAAACCGAATGATCAGGCTGAAATCAAACCGGCAGGAGAGTACAAGCTGAACGTTTACTGGAAGCAGTACGTGGACGACTGCGACAAGCCGAAGTCGTTTGTCGTCGAAGGGAAGAAACGTCCGCTGCCGGGCAAGTACAAAATCGTTGTCGAGTACAAACAGGTGATACGGCCCGGCTCCCAGCCCCTGTATGAGCGTTACACGGCCGAGTCGCCGGAATTTGAAATCGAATACTGATCGGTGAACCACTGCGCATGAGTACGGCACAACAAACAATCACCCCGACCACGCACGAACACCTCGCCGACGCGATCAGTCGCGGGCAGCAATACCTGTTCGCCCAGCAGGAACTCGACGGCTACTGGTGGGCGGAACTCGAAGCCAATGTCACGCTCACAGCCGAATACATCATGCTGCACCGCATCCTGATCCATGCGGACGCGCGCAACCGCTTCAGCAACGGCAAGGACCGCGAGCGGCAGATCGGGCAGATGGCCCGCTACCTCCTGCGCCAGCAGTGCGCGCACGGCGGCTGGGAGCTTTATTACAGTGACGGCGGCGAAATCAGCACGACGATAGAAGCTTATTACGCGCTCAAACTTGCCGGACACGCGCCCGACGATGAGCCGATGCGGCGTGCGCGCCAGTTCATCCTCGAACGCGGGGGGCTGGTGAAGGCCCGCGTGTTCACGAAGCTGCATCTGGCCCTGTTCGGCGCATACCCCTGGGAGGGCCTGCCGACACTGCCACCCTGGTTTATGCTTCTGCCGCTCTGGTTCCCCTTCAACATTTACACGATGGCGAGCTGGGCGCGGTCTTCGACGGTCCCGCTTCTGGTCGTGATTGACAAGAAGCCGGTTTACGACCTGGGGATTCAAGCAGACGAACTTTTCATCGAAGGCAGCCGCGACAAAGCCGATGTCAGCCTGAAGAATAATGACGGGACGCTCGCCGGTTCGTTCTTCCTGGCCGCGGACAAAATTCTCAAGCATCTCGACCATAACGAGATTGTTCCGTTCAGACAAAAGGGCACCCGAGCCGCGGAACGCTGGGTGATCGAACGGCAGGACACGCCGGGCGACTGGGCCGGCATCGTTCCGGCCATGCTCAATTCAATTCTGATGTTTCACGCGCTCGGGTATTCGGCTTATCACCCGTACGTCAAACGCGGGCTCGACGCGCTGGATCGGTTCTGCATCGAGGAAGGCGTGGCGACGGGTTCTGAGACGCCCGCTTACCTGCGCCTGCAACCGTGCATCTCGCCGACGTGGGATACGGCGCTCGGGCTGACGGCGCTGCTCGATTCGGGAGTCTCGCCGACTCATCCCCGTGTCAGGGCCGCCGGCGAGTGGTTGCTGACGCAACAGATCTTTCGCTACGGCGACTGGGCCTTCTTCAACCGCAAAGGCAAACCCGCGGGCTGGGCGTTCGAGTTTTACAACGACTACTATCCCGACGTTGACGACACTGCGGCGGTGATCATGGCGCTGCTCGCTCTGAAAACGGATAACGAGCAGTACAAGCTCGAATGCTGCCGCGCCGCGACCGAGTGGGTGATGTCAATGCAGTGCAAGGCCGGCGGCTGGGCGGCATTCGACATAGACAACACGCAGGATTTGTGGAACCGGATGCCTTACGGCGATCTGAAGGCGATGATTGATCCGCCGACTGCCGACCTGACGGGCCGCGTGCTGGAATTGCTCGGCCACTGGCACGAGAAGCTCGGCGAAAAGCATTACACCGACGAACAGGCGCAACGTGCGATTGATTTCCTGTTGAGTTTACAGGAACCGGACGGCTCGTGGTGGGGACGCTGGGGCGTCAATTACATCTACGGCACATATCTCGCGCTGGTGGGTTTGCGCGCGATCAGTCCATTCGTCGGCTTTGAGATGCGGCGCGATGAAGTGAAGAGGGCCGCCGGCTGGCTGCGGTCGGTGCAGAACGCCGACGGCGGCTGGGGCGAGACGTGCGGGTCGTATAAGAAGCCCGAACTGCGCGGCAAGGGGCCGAGTACGCCTTCGCAGACCGCGTGGGCATTGCTCGGCCTGATGGCGGCGGGCGATTACGAATCATCATCCGTCGCGCGCGGCATCGAGTATCTGCTGGATCGTCAGAACGCGGACGGGAGCTGGCCGGAAGCGGAATTCACGGGCACGGGATTCCCCGGACACTTCTACATCAACTATCATCAGTATCGGAATCAGTTCCCGCTGACGGCGCTGGGACGGTATTTCAGACGCGGCGGGGAGTGAACAATGCCCCATTCACTGCCCGGTCACCCGGCACGCATCACTGATCACTGAAATCAATGTTCCACTTCATTCAACTCCTCACCGGCACGGTCGCGCTGCGCCCATACGTTTTCATTTTTCTGCTCGCCTACCTGTTCATCGCCCTCACCCACATGGGCTGGAAAAAGACGGCGCTCTTCACCGTGCTGGCCTACACGGTGGCGTTCGTCTGCGAGTGGAGTTCGGCCGTCGCCGGGACCGGATTCCCGTTCGGGCTCTATCGCTACCTCGACGCGACGCGCGACCGCGAGCTGTGGATCGCAGGCGTGCCGTTTATGGATTCGCTCTCGTTCACGTTCCTGGCTTACGTGAGCTGGGAACTGGCGACGGTGCTGCGCGGCAAGGTGCAGGCGGGCCCGACCGACGTGCGCGTGATGAATCACGACCGCGCGCGGAGGAAATGGTCGGTCACGCTGCTCGCGGCGTTTCTGATGATGTCGCTCGACATCATCATTGACCCGGTGGCGTTGCAGGGCGAGCGGTGGTTTCTGGGGAAGATCTATTACTACCCTGAAGGCGGCAGCTACTTCGGCGTCACGATTGCGAACTTCATCGGCTGGTTCTTCGTCTGCTTCGTGATCCTGCGCCTGCAGCTGCTGGCGGAACTATTCCTCTGGGGGGACGGGCGCGGCAGCCGCATCCCCGTCGGCGTGGTTGATTATCCTTACAAAGCTCTCGGCCCGGTCGCGCTCTACTTCGGCATCCTGGCCTTCAATCTGTTTATGACCTTCCGCATCGGCGAGAAGACGATGGGGTACGCCGGAGTGTTCATTACGCTGCCGCTGCTGCTGATGGTGATGATGGCGCTTTCGCGGAACGGGCGGGAATATTGACCCCGGTGCAGTCGGAAAGAGCGCCTCATCGGGTCCGCCGGGTCGCTACCGCTCACTGTCCCGATGTTTCATCCCCTGATGTCCTTCAACCCGGCCATCTGTTTTTGCGCCAGCCTGCGCCACCTGCCGACTTCGCGGCGCCGGTAATAGGGCATCGTCTTCGCCGATTCGATGCAGCTCGTGAATGCCTCGCGCGCCTGCTCGTGACGGCCGAGTTTACTGAGAACCTCGCCGAAGTAATAGAGCCCTTCCGGGTCGTGCGGCCTGCGTCCGACGAAGCGTTCGAGGGCCTCGCGCGCCTCGTCAAACATCCCGGCGGCGGAGTAGGTCGCGCCGATTTCGCGCCACACGTCGCCGCGCGCATGATTTTCGTCAACCGCGACGACGGCCGAGAAATGTCCGATGGCGTCGGACAGGCGCCCCTGCTCGCGGGCAATGCGGCCGAGCTGGAAATGCGCGTCGGCTTCCTTCGGGTCAATTTCGACGGCGCGTTTGAACCGCGCCACCGCTTCGGTGATCTGCCGCCGCCGCTGGTGAATCAGGCCGAGCTGGTAATGCGCCTCGGCGTCGCGCGGGTTGATCGTGGCCGATTCAAGGTGCCGCCGGAAATCACGCCCGCTCAGGAATGCCCACCTGATGTCGCCCACGTCCCCGCGGAAATACGCCCAGGCGTAATAGAGCAGGAACGGCGAAGCCAGAAAGAGCAGAAAGGGACTCAGCAGCACCGAGAGCCACGAGAGGCAGACCGTCCCCGTTGCCTTGCCGAAGCCGACGCCGAAGACCGTGCGCAGCGCGCACGCCATCAGCGCGGCGAAATAGAGCAGACTGGCTGCCTGAAGCCCGGCAGAAGCCAGCAGGCCCCACGTCAGTTTCCAGACCACCAGCCCCGCGACGAGCAGCGGCAGTTGCGCCGCCGCCCACGCCATCAGCGTGCAGACCAGCAGCGAGCCGTAATCGCGCCGCAGCACCACGCCGAAGCTGCCCATCGGCTCAAGCAGGATCAGCGCCAGAATCGTCCCCGGCACGTAGAGCAGCGCCAGCGTGGCCAGCGTGTTGAGCAGGCTGAACGGCGAAAGAAACGACATCATCCAGCCGTAACGCCCGGACGCGAGCATCCCGGTCAGAGGCACGGTTGTGCCGGACGGCGCCGCGGGCACTGCGCCGGGGTCTTCGGCTTCATCCCCGTCTGTCTCGTCGGTCTGATTATCGGCCGATTCCGTGGCCGGCGAAGCTGAGGGCGCCGGTGAAGCCTTCGCCGCCGGCTGTGACGCCCGCGCTCGTTGCGCCATCGCTTCGGCCAGAGATCGGTAAAGCGGGGCCATCAGCGCGAATTGCAGCAGGAATGAAACCACAGCGGCGGCAATCGCGGCGTAAAGCAGGCCGCCTTCATCCATAATGCCGCTCATCGCCGCCAGTGGGCGGTAGTAAAGTCTGATAAGAAGTCTCGTGTTTTCCAGCAGGGTTTCCATAACGAATACTGATCAGGCTTGTGACTGGTAACGGGTCTTGCAGTTCGGGCACTGGACGATGTGCGTGATGCCGCTGACTGGAATCACCGGGATGATGAAAAAGATGGTGATGAAACGCATCCCTCTCTTCCGGACGAACTGGGCGACGGTCCCGCACTGCCCGCAGTGCATCCGCTGCTCGGTCAGAATTGATCCCCAGACGAAGAAGTGGAGTCCGATGATGAGCATTGTTTTTACCTGCGCTGAATCAGTACCGCGAGCGTGGCTCCGAACGATGGCCCGACCCGGGGGGCCGCGTTCGCTACCGCTCGCGGTACTGATTCAACTGCTACGACTTTTGCCCGGCGGCCTCCTGACAGGCGCGGACGAATTCTTCCGGCGTCATCAATACCCATTCGTTCCCCACTCGTTTGTGGCGCGCGACCTTGACCGGCCTGCTGGTGCCCTGCGGGAAGATGAAAAATGACGGGTACGAATGGACGCCGTATTCATCCGCCACCTTGCGGGCGGCCGCGCCGTCTTCCGGGTTGACCTTCACCTTGACCACGTTCCTGAAATACTCCCTTACCGCCGACGAAGCGAGCAGCTCGCGATCAAACTGCTTACAGTACCCGCACCAGTCGGTGTAGAAGTAAATCGCGGCGGGAGCTTTGGCTTCGTTGTATTCCTTGTACGCCCGGTCATAACCCGACGCCCCTTCATACCACGACGCCGAAACTGCCCGGCGCGGGGCGGCGGCCGCTGAATCCGACGGAGGTTGAGCGGCCGCGTCAGCCGGCGGCGTCGCCGCCACCTGACTGCTTCTGGTCTGCTGGACGAAAGTGAGGCAGCCGAAGGCAAAGAGCGCTGCGACTGCGACCGCGATAATCATCTGGGCTGGTTTCATTATTCTCTCCGATCAGACTGGCTGAGTTGTTCGGGCAAAATCGTGAACCTGGGAACCCCGGAAGCCGGGACCGGCCCCCGGCAAAATAAGCCGGTTGCCCCAATTCGCGCAAGAAAAATTTCAGGCCTTGAATCGGATAGATTCCGCGCCGCCCGGATCGTAAGATGAGCCTCAGAGGAAAGAGCGATGAAATCACAGGAAACGAATTACTGGCGGGCTTTGCAGCGGCGCGATGCGGAATTTGACGGCGTGTTTTATTACGGCGTCAGTTCGACTGGTGTCTTCTGCCGCCCCTCATGCCGGTCGAAACAGCCGAAGCGCGAAAATGTAGTCTTCTTCACCTCGCCGGAGGTCGCCCGGCGGGCGGGCTTTCGCTCCTGCCTGCGTTGCCGTCCCGACAGAGCTGAGTTGAAAGACCCGCAGGCGGAGCTGGTGCAGCGCATCTGCCGCGCGATTGAAGCAAACCCTGAAGACTCTCCCGGCCTGGCTCGTCTCAGTTCGCAGACCGGCTTCAGCCAATCTCACCTGCATCGGGTCTTCAAACGCCTGATGGGCATCACGCCGCGCCAGTACGCCGAGGCGCTGCGGGCAGACAGATTCAAAACTCAGGTCAGGGGAGGCAGGGCCGTGACCGAGGCAATGTACGAGGCCGGATATAGTTCCAGCAGCCGCCTGTATGAAAAGGCTGCCGCGCAACTGGGCATGACTCCGGCCACATATCGCAGAGGGGGGAAGGGAATGCGGATCAATTACACCATCGTTAATTGCCGGCTGGGGCGGTTGCTCGTCGCGGCCACCGAACGCGGAATCTGCTCAGTCACGCTGGGCGATTCGGATGAGGCGCTGGAAAGAGCCCTGCGCTCGGAATTTCCGAAAGGCGAAATCGCGCGCGATGAAACGAGTCTGAGCGGATGGGTGAAAGCTTTACTTGCTCATCTTGACGGGCAGCAGCCGCGCCTTGATCTGCCGCTCGATGTGCAGGCGACCGCGTTCCAGAAACGAGTCTGGGAAGAGTTGCGGCGCATCCCGTACGGCAGCACGGCTTCATACGCCGAAATCGCCCGACGCATCGGACAGCCGACCGCGACGCGCGCCGTCGCGCGGGCCTGCGCCACGAATCCGACGGCGCTCATCACTCCCTGTCACCGGGTGGTTCGCGAGGGTGGCGACACGAGCGGTTACCGCTGGGGCGTTGAGCGGAAGAGAGAATTGCTCGCGCTGGAAAAGAGGAATACTGCCGGGCAGGCATCCGCCGCGAAGGGCAGATGATCCCCGGCGCAGGGTGCGATGAAGAATCACTCGTGAAGTTTCCCTGCCCGTACCGGCTCTCGATCACCGCCGCCCACTCAGGTAAAAATGCCAGAGCATCCTCGCCGCGACCGCGCGGCGGGGCTTCCAGCCTTCGGCCATCATTTCAAGCTCGTCGGGCGTCGGACGGGCTTTCATTCCTTTCAGCTTCTGCATTGCCACAGCCAGCGCCAGGTCGCCTTTCGGCCAGACATCAGGTCGCAGCAGCACCATCAGCAGGTAAATATCCGCCGTCCAGTCGCCGATGCCCTTGAGCTGTTTCATCACCGCCCGCGCCTCGTGATCACCCATCGCGTGAAGGTTATTCAGATCAAGCTGGCCGTCGAGCAGTGCCTGTGCGAGCAGCCGGCAGTACAGAGTTTTCTGCCTGCTGAAACCGATGGCCTTGAGTTCGGCGTCATCAAGAGTCAGAAACCGCTCGGGGTTGATCGGTGAAATCGCCGCGTGCAGGCGATCAAATGCGGCTTTCGCCGAAGCCAGCGAGACCTGCTGTTCGAGGATGATGTGAACGAGCGTGGGGAAGCCCGGCTCGCGCTCCCACAGCGGCGGCGGCCCAAGGGTTTCCAGAATCCACGCCAGATGCCGGTCTTTCGCCGCCAGCGTCTTCACTCCGCGGGCGAGGCTTCGTTGGTTGAGCGATTCGATTTTCATCAGAAGGACTGAAGACAGGGATCAGGCCATTCACCCGAACCTGAGCCTGAGTTTCGCCGCATACCGGCGGCTCATCATAAACGGTTCTTCGATCTGGCGCAGGTAAATCTGATACGAACGATTGAACCAGCCCTCGACGCGCTCGATGTATTCCAGATTGATGATCGTCGAGCGGTGGATGCGCGCGAACTGTTTTTCGGGCAGGCGTTCTTCCCATTCCTTCAGCGATTTCAGCACGAGCGATTTCCCGCCGTCGGCAGTGAAGATTTCCGAATAATCCCCCGCAGCGCACAGACAGACGATGGTGTTGATTTTCAGGAATCGGGAATGCCCGTCAAGCTCAAGGAAGAGGCGGTCTTCGTATTCCAGCCGGCGTGCGGTTGAGGTGCCGATGTGGTCACCGGCAGACAAGCGCGCAACTGCGCGGGCGAGCCGTTCGGGGTTGATCGGTTTGAGCAGGTAATCGAGCGCGTTCACTTCAAAGGCGCGGATCGCGTAAGCGTCGAATGCCGTCACGAAGATGACGTCGAAAGTCTTCCCGACCTGATCGAACAGGCCGAAGCCGGATTCACCGGGCATCTGAATGTCCAGGAAGACGACGTCGGGTTCCTGCTCGCCGATCAGCCTGACCGCCTGGGCGACATTGCCGGCCTCGCCCGCGACCTCGATCTCGCCGTGTTCCGAGAGCAGTGAACGGAGTTCCCGGCGCGCGAGCCTTTCGTCGTCAACGATGATGGCTCTGAATATCCGGGGCGTCGGAACCATGACCAGCCTGCCTTATCTTTTGCTGATTTCGATGACGGCGCGAATCCAGCCGTCATCCTCGGACAGGTGGAAACGACTCCGGCCGGGGAAAAGTTGCGACAATCTCTGGCGGACGTTGCTGAGGCCGATGCCGGTGTGGTCCGGGTCAGATTCAGCATGTGCAGGCGCCAGATGCCAGCATCCGGTGTTGGCGACTTCGACAGAGAGCGAGCCGTTCTGCGCGCGCGCCGTGATTCTGATTCTGAGCGGTGAAGGGCCGTTGCTCATCCCGTGCTTGACGGCGTTCTCGACCAGCGGGTGAATGAGAAAGCCGGGGATCCGAAACCCGTCGGCTGCCGGCTCGACATCGAAGGTCACGTCGAGCCGATCTTCAAAGCGGATCTTTTCAATCGCCAGATAGCTGCGAATCGCTTCGATCTCTTCGCGCAGCGGAATTTCCCTGGTGCTGCTGCCGGAGAGCGAATAGCGCAGGAAGTCCGAAAATTCAGTGATCATCCGCTTTGCGCGTCTGCTGTCTTCGTCAATCGAGGCGCGAATCGAATTGAGCGCATTGAAAAGAAAGTGCGGGTTGAGCTGATACCGCAGCATTTCAAGCTGTGCCTGATGCGCGAGCGCCGCTGCCCGAAGCGCCCGCTCGCGCTCCGCCTCCCACGCCTGCCAGTATTTGATGCCGAAATAGAGCGCGCTCCACGCCAGCACGGTCATGGCATAGTCGAGCGCGGATTTCGGGAACCTCGGCAGCCAGTAGGTGAAGGGCAGGTTCGGATTGAGCAGCCAGAAGTAAGTCTCTTCGATCGTGGTCCACAGGCAGCCGAGCAGGATTGAGCCTGAGAGCGCGAGCAGGGCAATCGCGCGGAAAGAGAGCCGGCGGGCGGCGGGCTTGTAAACAAGGCGCAGCGCCGAAGTCAGCGCAAAGCCGATGACCGAGCGCACGGTCTTGACGTGCAGCAGGTAAAGCATCCGGTCCGTCGGGGTGACAGTCAGAAACGTGATGTAAATCATCACCCAGTAGGCCAGCCACCCGGCGAGTTGCAGAGTCCAGAAGGATGACAGGCGGTCTTTCAGATCGTTCGGAAGCATAAAAACTGCCCGTCACCCGCCCGGCTTTCAGTATGTCGCCTTCGGCGGGCTTTGCCAGAGGACGTTGATGATTTTCCACTGACCGTCGTATTTCGCCAGATGCATGTAATCAATGCCCCAGTCGGCGGTCAGTTTCACCGTCGCGGTCTGATCTGAGACGTCGTAGATGACCACGTCTTTCGGCGCGGTCTTCGGGATGTGTCCATTCTTGTTGTATTTTCCCGCCAGATCAACCAGCTGCTGGAAAGTCATCGTCGCGCCCGTCCAGGCCGACTCGCCCTTTCTGATGTAAAAGCCGCGCTTCGCGAGGTCAGGATGGACACTGCGTTCGATCCGCGCCGGGTTCACCTCATAGACACCTTCGACGTAATCGAGTACGGCCTGCTTCACGGCTTCGCGTTCTGCGGCAGCTTTCGTCCAACTCGCCACCGGGATCGCCAGCAGCAGCAGGGCAGAGAGTAAGACAAGTTTCTTCATTTCATTTCCTCCGGAAAAGACCGCTTGTTTCGGCCAGGTCATCCGACCTTCTCCCACTTCGTTATTTCGACCGGCCCGGTGACCAGGCCGAGCGCCTGTCGGCGCGCCCACGATTGCTTCAGGTAAGGCTGCTCCAGATGCTTCTTCATCGTCTCTTCGCTTTCCCAGACTTCAAAGCGCAGGAAAAGTGTTTTGTCGTCCGCGGCCTGATACAGGTCATATGTCAGACAACCCGGCTCCGCCTGGGTCGGCTCCGACAGGGAGAGGAGTTCTTTCTTCAGCTCATCCTCTTTGCCCGCGGCGGCTTTGCTGCCCGCGGTTGCGATGACCCGACTGGCGCGACTCTCCTTTTGCCCTGCCTCCAACCGGCCGGGAGCGGCGATAATTGAGGCGCTTCCCACCGCGAGCCCGGCGCGCCTGAGAAATGCGCGCCGGCTGTCTGCTTCGGATTGATACCCGTTCCGCCCGCGCATCTCAGGGCCTCGCTTTCGGTTCGGCGTAGAAGGTCTTGTTGATGATCTTCCACTCGCCGTCAACTTTCAGCAGCGACATGTAGTCGGTGAATGTGACGTTCGGGTAATCCAGCACGATCACACCGAAGCCGGCGTTACCGGTGATCCTGACGCTTTCGATCCGACGTTTGCGCTGCGCCTCGTCGGGCGCGGGCTTGCCGGTGAAGCGCGCCGCGAATTCGGCCGCGGTGAGCTGATTGAGTTTGCCCTCCCGGAAGGAAAACACCTTCGCGTCGGGGTGAAAGGCCTTCTTCATATACTCGCCGTCGCCGGTCGCGTGACCCTTCAGGTAATTCTCAAGCGGCACCCGCGCCGCCGCTTCCTCGGCATTCTGAGCGAAGCTGACGGCCTGCCACACGGTGATTGAGACAATAATCGTCAGCGCGAAGAACAAAGCGATCTTTCTCATAAATCCTCCCTGTCTGGTCAGAGTTGAATGGTGAATTCACCGGCAGGATAAGGCGGGTGTTGGCGAGCAGGCGAGCAAAAATCTGTCAGCGGTCGGCAGAGACGATGAGCGGTAAAAAAGGGCGATTAACCCTGGGAGCGCGAGCGTCCCGCTCGCCAGGCTTGGAATCAATGCCCGAGCGAATTCCATCAGGCCCTATACTGATGCCTGGCGAGCGGGACGCTCGCGCTCCCAGCGTAATGCTCTCCCGGGATTAGTTCGCCCGATGGCGCAAAATGACTTCACGCCCGGTCAGGTAAAGCAGCACGCACAGCACAACGAACGGAATCAGCGAGAGCAGGTTGGAACTGTCGCCGGTGAAGAACGGGTTGTGCGCGTTGGCCCAGTCTTCGATGCGCTTGTTGGTTTCGACGGTCACGCCGGCCAGAAAAGCGATGAGGATGCCCGCAATCGCGCCGCCCGCGATGTAACCCGAGGCCATCAGCACGCCGGGGCTCTGGTCGGTCTGCGCCATGAACTGCTCCTCGGTCAGGTTCCGGTGCGCAAGCTTCCGGCGCAGCCAGAGGTCAACCAGCCAGCGAATCATGCCGCCGATGAAGATCGGCATCGAAGTCGAAATCGGCAGGTAAACGCCCACCGCGAAAGCCAGCGAAGGCACCCCCGCGCATTCCAGCGTGATCGTGATCATCACGCCCAGCAGCACGAGCGCCCAGGGCAGCTTGTGATTCAGAATGCCCTTGATGATGTAAGAGACCAGCACCGCTTTCGGCGCGTCGAATTTCGGCACCGATGAGCCGTCGGGCCGCTCCTTGTAAGCGCCGTTGATGCCGGGGTCAACCAGATAGACCGGCACGCCCTGATCGTTGACGAGATACTTTTTCGTCTCGCCGTTCTGGTCGGTGTAATGCCAGACGAAATAGGAATTGCTGTCATCGCGCGCCTGTGGGCCTTTGATCTGCTCGCGCTCATTTAATTGCGAAACGTTGGCGCGTATTTCAGCGGCGGGCTGTTTGATCGGGGCGTAAACCGTTCCGGTCTGATTGAGCTGAATCAGGATCGGCCCGAGCATGATCGCCGAGGCGAGCGAGCCGAAGAGAATCGCGATCTGCTGATTCTTTGGCGTCGAGCCGACCAGAAAGCCCGTCTTCAGATCCTGCGAGGTCGTGCCGCCATTTGATGCCGCGATGCAGACAATCGCGCCGACTGAGAGCGCGGTCACGTAATACGGCGGCGCAGTCCAGCCGACGACCAGAAAGATCAGGCACGTGAGCAGCAGCGTCGCGTAAGTCATCCCCGAAATCGGATTCGATGACGAGCCGACTTCGCCGGTCAGGCGCGACGACACGGTCACAAACAGGAAGCCGAAGAGGATGATCATCAGCGCGCCGAGGAAATTCATGTGCAGCGAGCGGAAAGCCATGATCATCACGACCAGAGCCACGATTCCGCCCATGACCCACTTCATCGAGATGTCCCGCTCGGTGCGCGGGGCCGCTTCGCCGCCGCCCGTCCCGGTGCCGCGCAGGTCGCGGACGCTGCTTTTGATGCTGCTGATGATCGTCGGCAGGGAACGGAAGACGCTGATGATGCCCGCCGCCGCGACCGACCCCGCGCCGATGTAAAGCACGTAAGCGCTGCGCACTTCATCCGGCCCCATTTCGCTGATCAGCTTCGTGCCGGGCGCGAGCGGCGTGCCGAGCGCGTCGCCGAAAAACTTGATCGCCGGGATCAGCACGAGATACGCCAGCACGCCGCCGCCGACCATCAGCCCCGCGATGTACGGCCCGATGATGTAACCGACGCCGAGCAGTTCGGGCGAAATCTCGGCTGAAACCGAGCCGCCCTTGAATGGCGCGCCAAAGACGCGTTCGGGAACTTCCTTCCAGAACCTGAGCGCGTCCATTGCCGTCTTGTAAGCCAGCCCGATGCCGAAGCCGGTGAAGATGGTTTTCGCGCCGATCTTAACCTCGCTCACTTCGGCGGTGCCCGCTTTCGCCGCCTCCCGCAGAGATTCATCGTCAGCCCCCGCCTTCAGCACTTCCGCGCAGGCCGTGCCTTCGGGGTATTTCAGCACGCCGTGCTGCTGCACGATCAGCGCGCGCCGGAGCGGAATCATCATCAGGATGCCGAGCAGTCCGCCCAATACGCCGACGAGCATGACGTTCAGGATTTCGAGGTTGAAGCCCAGGATCATGATCGCGGGCATCGTCGCGCCGAAGCCGAAGGCGATTGACTCGCCCGCCGACCCGGCCGTCTGCACGATGTTGTTTTCCAGAATCGTCGCGTTCTTTAGTCCGACTCTGGAAAGCAGCCGGAAGATCGTGATCGAAATGACGGCGACGGGAATTGACGCGCTCACCGTCAGCCCGGTTTTCAGCACCAGGTAAAGCGACGACGCGCCGAAGACGATGCCAAGCAGCGTCCCCATAATCAGCGGCAGCGGCGTCAGCTCACGAAGTTTTGTCTCGTCGGGGATGAAGGGGCGGAAGGCTGGGGGCGGTGGTGATGCTTTGGGAACATCAGCAACTTTGAGCGCCATAAGAATTGTCTCCAATCAGTTTCATTGCGGCAGGAAGGGGATGCCTGTACTACGGAGTTACTCTAACGCGCGCTTGTAAGCAGAGCAACCCCCGGCTTGCTGGCGCAATAAAACAATGAGGCGCGAGCAAAATATTTTTCACCCGCGCCTCCGATAAAACAGGTCATCTGTCGAAAAGTCATCCGGTCGTTTCCTGCCTCCGCCGTGCAATCCTGATCAGGAAGAACGCGAGCCCGGCGAAGATGACGAGCGCGATTACGTTGGCCCAGTCGCCGGAAGCAATCGGCGTGTGACCGCCGATGCCGAGCAGTTCTTCGCCCTTGCCCGGCTGGCCTTTGGCGTTTTCGAGCAGCACGCGCGTGACGGCGATGATCAGGCCGCCGATCGCGCCGCCGGCGATCAGGCCGGAACTGAGCAGCACACCCTTGCCCGTTTCCTCTTCGGAGAGCGATTCGGCGCGGCGCGAGTCACGCAGCTTTGTGACCAGTGCGCGCACCATGCCGCCGCTGAAGATCGTCGCCGAAGTCGAAATCGGCAGGTAGATGCCGACCGCGACGGGCAGCGCGGAGACGCCGACAACTTCGAGCAGGATGGCGATGAAAGCGCCTACCAGGATTAGTGACCAGGGCAGCCGGCGCGTCAGCACGCCGTCAACCAGAATGCCCATCAGCGCGGCTTTCGGCGCGTCGAGCTTGGCGGCTTCGTCTATTTCGTAATGAGCCTGGCCGGCCTGATCCACCAGAAAAGTCCGGTCCTTCGGGCCGAGGCCGGAGACGATGACGCGGTTGTACATCTGATCATCGAGGCCGCGCGCTTCACCAGCGCTTTTGACGTTCGGCCCCGGCAGGAACGTGCGACCCCGCACATCGTCGAGCCGGTTGGTCGTCAGCCCTTCCTTGATCCCGCCGACGCCGGGGTTGACGAGATAATGAATCTTCCCGGCATCGTCAACCAGGTATTTGCCCGCCGGGATTTTGGTTCTGCCGTCGCCGGCGTCAGCTTCGACCGGCAGCTTCAGCGTGCGATACGTTTTGCCGTCTTCGGGTTTGTGGCGGCTCGACCACATTTCTCCGATCTCGCCGGCCGGCGCGGTGTAACTCGGATAGTTGCGCGGCAGGATGTTGACCATCGAATCGTTGAGGAAGAGCAGCGTCCAGCCGACGACCGCGGCTGAAGTCGCGACGCCGATGAGCAGCGCCACCTGCTGAAACTTCGGGGTCGAACCGACCAGATAGCCGGTCTTCAAATCCTGCGAAGTGCCGCCGGCGTTGGCCGCCGCGACGCAAACGATGGCGCCGACGGTCAGCGCGACAACGCGCTCGCCCGCGCCCGAACGCCCGAGCAGCAGGAAGATCAGCGAAGTGAAGAGCAGCGTCGCAATCGTCATCCCCGAGATCGGGTTTGATGAAGTCCCGATCTGCCCCGTGATGCGCGACGAGACCGTGACGAAGAAGAAACCGAAGACCAGAATCAGCAGCGCCGTCAGGACATCCACTTGCAGTGTCGGGACGATGATGGCGAAGAGCAGAATCGCCGCGATGCCAATCAGTGAATAAAGGATCGGGATGTCGCGTTCGGTCCGCGGGAGTGCGTTGCCGCCCGCCGTGCCGCCGCTGAAATCCTTGATCCCGGCGCGGAAGGCCGCAATGATCGTCGGCAGCGAGCGACCCAGGCTGATGATGCCGCCCGCGGCGACAGCGCCCGCGGCGATGTAGCGGACGTAGCGGTCAAAGACCTGGCCCGCGCTCATGTTGCCGATCAGTTCGCCGGGCCCGGCCGGGAAGATGTTGGTTGTGAGTCCCGCGCCGAAGAATTTGATCAGCGGCGTCAGCACGAGCGCCGCGGCGATGCCCCCGCCGAACATATACGAAGCCACGCGCGGCCCGATGATGTAACCGACGCCGAGCAGTTCGGGCGAAATCTCGGCGGCCACGCGCGCATTCTGATAACCCGTCAGCACCTTGTCCGGAATCTCCTTCCAGAACTTCAGGCCCACCATCAGGAACTTGTAGACCAGCCCGACGCCGAACCCCAGGAAGACGGTCTTCGCGTCGGTGCCGCCCTTTTCGCCGACCACCAGCACCTCGGCGCAGGCCGTGCCTTCCGGGTATGGCAGGTTGGCATGCTCCTTGACGATCAGCGAGCGCCGGAGCGGGATCATGAGCAGCGTCCCGAGCAGCCCGCCTGTCAGCGCAATCAGCGACGTGCGCAGGATGTCGAGGTCGAGGCCGAGAATGAGGAGCGCCGGGATCGTGAAGACGATGCCGCCCGCGATTGATTCGCCCGCCGAGCCGGTCGTCTGGACGATGTTGTTTTCCAGAATCGTCGAGCGCCCGAGCAGCCTGAGCAGCGTGATTGACAGCACGGCGATGGGGATCGAGGCGCTGACCGTCAGACCGACCTTGAGTCCCAGATAAACCGTCGAGGCGCCGAAGATGAGACCGAAGAGGATGCCAAGGATGATGGCGCGCGGCGTGAATTCGGGGATGAAGGTCGAGGCCGGAACATAAGGCTCATGCGCGGCCGGCGTGTGCGCGGCCGGCTCACGCGCATCAGATACGCTCTCACGTGCGATGGTCTCAGTTGCCATAGCAGTGTTCCTCCGGGTTGTTGGTGCTGCAAAAAAGGGGGTGAAAAGGAAGGGGGTAAATCGAATGCGGATTGTGGAATGCGGAATGCGGAATTAAGAGGGCTCTCGATCCGCAATCCGCATTCCGCTGGTCCGCATTGGTTTTATTCTTCTTCTTCCTGATCGAAGCCTCGATCATCGCGGATGGCGCGGAGCGCCTGCAGCGCGTACTCGAAATCGTTGAGGGCGCTGTTGAAGGCGCGCGCCATTTCGGTCTGATCACGCCGCTCGGAAACCTCGTCGTAATGCTTGAAGCGCGCTTCCAGCGTCCCGATGATCTCGGACAGTTCCTGTTTTCTCTGTTCGTCCATTAACGCTCCTTGATTGAAAATTACAGCGGTTGAAAAACCAGATTCAGTCTGGGAACCGAAAATCAGATGCCCCCATCGGCCTCACGTTTCAGCTTCGACCCGGGCGAGCGCCTCTTCAATTGCCTTGAGCATCTCCATTTCGTCGCCGCTCACTTCAGCATTCATGAATAATTCCGGGTAATCCAGCACGCACACGGTGCAGCCGGAATGACAGCATGGCGGCAGCCCCGAAGGCCGGCGCCCGGACGCGGTCTGCTCCGGGCAGGAATCTTCTGTCTCCTGATTCAGTTCCGACATACAACTTCAAAAGTGCAGTATTAAACCTGACGCACTATAAGTAAAAGCCGCTCGCACTGTCAACGCGGCACTGGTTTCCTGGGGCCCGCCAAAGCAGGCCTTTGCAAAGTCGCATTTGTGGAAGTGCAGTAGAGCCCGGCTATCGGCGACCGAGTCGCCGGCCGCACCACAGATCCAGAGCGGTCACCCCGGCAACAGCGGCCGTTACCGCCGCTGCCCGTTTCCGCCGGCCCTTTTCCGCCTTGAGCGTCGCGCCCAGAAGGATCAGATCCATCACGTCGCCGCCGACCCGCGCCCACAGCCAGGGCGCAGTCCGGCGCTGCGTGAGGATGCCGACCCCGCTCGCTATCTCGCGCAGGCCGAGGGCCTGCCACAAGCGGCGATGGTCACCGACGCCCAGCAACCTGCTCAGTTTTTTCGGAGCCGCCACTTCGGCGAGGCCCAGGCCGATACTGAACCACCCCAGACCGCGCGCCAGTCGTTTTTCATTTGCGGCGCGCGCCTGTTGATCCGGCGCCGGCGCCAGGTCGCTGATTGCCGGCCCGTTGATTACGTGCCCGAACCGGTCGTAGCGCGAGCCGTGACATGGGCAGTCCCAGGTTTTCTCGTCGGAGTTCCACTCGACTATGCAACCCAGGTGCTGGCAGACCGCCGAACGCGTGTGCAACGCGCCCTCGGGGTCGCGATAAGCGGCGACCTTCGTCAGACCGTGCCGGATTACCGCGCCTGTGCCCGGTGTGATTTCTCCTACGGAGGAGACTTCGCCGCCCGTCGCCCAGTCCAGATACTGCGCGGCCACGTTGAGATTTTCTCTCGCGAAGTCGGTGATCGCGCGCAGCGTCCTGCGCGACGGGTCGTAGAGCGTCTCCCACTCGTTCTCGCGGCCGAGAATCAAATCCGTCAGGAGCATGCCGGCAATCGTGCCGTGGGTCATCCCGTTGCCGGAATCGCCGGTCGCAACATAGACGTTGTCCGCGTCCATCGGATTGTGTCCGATGAAGGCGAGGCTGTCTACCGGCTCCATCACCTGACCCGACCAGCGGAATTCGACGCCCTCGATCATCGGGAACCGCTCCCGCGCCCACGCTTCGAGCCGCCCGTAACGCTCATCGGCGTCGTTGGCCTGCCCGGTCTTATGGTCTTCGCCGCCCACTATCAACACGTCGTAAGCTTCCGCGCCCTCGCCGACGCTCTGCAACCTGACGTAGTGGTACGGGTCGGGCGTGTCCCAGTAGAGCGCCCGGTCAACAGACCCTGTGGGCACGCGGGCGCCGATGACATAAGTCATGTACGGGGCCTGCTTCGTGTGAATGGTGACGAGGTCATTGACCGGCGTGTTGGTCGCCACGACCACGGCGTCGGCGGTCACGACATGCCCGTCGCTCGTCGTGACGCGCGCGGGCGAGCCGCCTTCGATCCTGTCGGCGTGTGTGTTTGTGAAGATGCGCCCGCCATTGCGCCTGATCGCCCAGGCGAGCCCGGTGAGGTATTTCAGCGGGTGGAACTGAGCCTGCCGCGGGAAGCGCAGGCAGGGGCCCGTATCGAAGGAGGCAATCGGCGCCCGCTCGAGGAGTTCCACACCCTTGAGCCCCGCGCGGTGCGCCGCTTTGAGTTCGCGGTCGAGCAACTCTGTTGACTCGCCGGGTGGCACAAAGAGGTAGCCGTCGAGCCTTTCAAAGTCGCAGGCGATCCCTTCGACCGCCACGATCTCTTCAATGCGATCAATGGCCGCGGAGTGGCTCCCGGCGGCGAGCCGCGCGCCCTTCTCCCCGTGCAGCCGCTCGATCTCAAAGAAGCGGTCGTCGAGCGCGTTGACCAGGTGCGCCGTCGTGCGCTCGGTCATCCCGCCGCCGACGCGCCCGTCATCCAGCACGACGACCGACCTGCCCTCCCGGGCGAGCAGGTAAGCGGTGGTCATCCCCGCAATCCCGGCCCCGACCACGCACACGTCCGCGCGCAGGTCTTCGGCCAGCGCCGGCTCCGGCGGCACGTGTGCGGTTGACATCCAGATGGAAACGTTTTGCCCGAAATCACTTTTCATATTCCCCCTTTGAAGATCAGATTGTGGCAAGGCTGAGATCACTTCTGTGTCTCCATTCTGCCTTACCTCCTTCGCAGCGTATCCGCGATCCGGAAAATCATCGGGGAGGTGAAAGTTATGTGTCATGAGGCGTAATGATCAGAACACGGTACTGCCGGGACAGGCCGGCAACCGGGCACCAGCAAAGTGCCTGGTGCTGTGTTCGACTTCTGGCGGTGGCAAAAACATCCGCATTGCCAATCAGGGAAGCAGCCGGAAGTTTGAAGGGAGTGTCAGGAGAGTGAAGTCAGGATACGTCCTGCCAGGGTCGTTGTAAAGAGATATGAACGGTGGGATTCAGGTGGCAGTCCGAGCCGCGGAACTCCTGGCGCCGGGGATCGAAATCCGCGGTGGTTGCGCGGGAAAGGTTCAGACGGTTATGGCCGGCTGATCTGCCGGCGCAAAGCCTCAAGCTGGCGGCTGAGGTCGTCGAGCCGCGCCAGCAGTTCGGCGTGCTGCCGTTCTTCCGGCGGCGGCTTTTTGCCCTTGATGAAGAAGACGCCGCCCGGCTCGAGTACGCACTCTTCGATCTCGTCGAGGCCGGCAAAGCCCTGCCGGTGCGCGACTACGAGCAGCTCCGACTCAGTCATCAGTTCCTGGGCGAGCGCCGACTCCTCAACCCGGCCCTCCCTGACCAGAGTCGTCGGCGAGCCTTCGAGCAGCTGGTCGAGCCGCCGGTGCCTGAAGAGGAAACGCACGACCAGGTAATTGACGGCGAGCAGCGCGAGCGCGCCGACGAGCCCGCCCGTGACGGAGTTGTCCTCGCCGATGATCGCGTTCTGCACCGTGTTCGAGAGCATCATCAGGACGACGAGGTCGAAGGGGTTGAGCTGCGCCAGTTCACGTTTCCCGAAGATGCGCAGCGCCGCGATCAGGAAGATGTAAACGATCACCGGGCGCAGCGCCTTCTCCGCGAGCGACGGCGCCAGCCTGAACATGGCGCTGATCATCCCGTGTTCCTGCAACATCAGAAGCATCATCGTCATAAGGGTCTGCCTGAATCCGAGAGATAACGGCCTTGTTGTTTGCGGGCGCGAGCGGCAGCCGGACGGTGAAAGTCGCCCCCAGCCCCGGGCCGGGGCTCGCCGCCTGAATCGTCCCGCCGTGCAGTTTCACCAGATGATGCACGATAGAGAGCCCCAGCCCAAGCCCGCTCCTGCTGCGCCTGCCCGAATTATTTTCCTGCGAGAAGCGCTCGAAGACGTGCGGCAGAAATTCCGGCGTGATCCCCCGCCCCGTGTCGCTGACGCTGAGCCGCGCCGTCTCAACCTCGCGTTTGAGCGTGATCTCAACGCGGCCATTGGCGGGAGTGAATTTGATCGCGTTGGCCAGCAGGTTCCAGACGACCTGCTGCAATCTCTCGGCATCGCCGGGAATTGTGACGAATGAAGGGTCAATGAATGAATGGAGCTGAACGGCCTTGTTCTCAGCCGCCGGGCGCACTACCTCGATGGCTGCCTTCACCACTGACGCCAGATTGACCGGGTGAACATTCAGACTCAGGTTGCCGTTGATGATGCGTGAGGCATCGAGCAGATCCTCAATCAGCCTGCTCTGCGCTCTGGCGCCGCTCTCGATGGCTGTGACGGCATGGGCGGCCCTTTCGGGGCTCAGTTGTCCTCTGCGCAGCAGGCTGATCCAGCCGAGAATCGAATTAAGCGGGGTGCGCAGTTCGTGTGAGGCCACGGCGATGAAATCGTCGCGCGCGCGCGTGGCCGCTTCGGCACTGGCCGTCGCCGCTTCCGCGCGCGCCTGAGCCTTCCGCCGCGCCGTATTAAGACACGTGACCAGCAGCGAGACCGCCATGAATTCAAACAGCCGCGCCGCGTCCGGCCAGTTACTGACCGCCAGCGAATGAATCGGCGGCACCATAAACCACTTCCCCGCCAGCGTCGTCAGCAGCAGGGCCAGCAGCCCCGGCCCCAGGCCCCCGTACCACGAGCTGAACATCACCGCGAGCAGCAGCAGGAGCAGCGTATTCGGCTCGACCAGCGGGTCATCAATCAGCAGGGTCAGCAGCAGGGCGACGGCGCTGGAAAGCGCGGCCACGGCGTAACGCCACCACCGCAAATTCGGAAAGCGTGAGAGGTGATGATGAAGAGTCATCACTTTTTCCAGATCCCGGGGGAAGTAGTTGATGGGAGCGATAACTGCTGTCGCGGGACGTCAGGTCAGTCGCGCCCCGGCCTTTGATTTCGGCGCGGCATCAGCAGTCGGAGCGGATTCGGATGGGCCTTCGCTCAGGCCCTTCTTGAACCCGCGAATCGCCTCGCCCAGGCCTTTGCCCAGATCGGGCAGCTTTTTCGGGCCGAAAACGAGCAGCATGATGCCAAGGACGATGAGTAAATGAATCGGTTGAAAGAGACCTTCAAACATTGGTGATTGCTCCAGAGTAAAGAGAGAAGTGTTGCCCCTCGTTCGATGATCATTCAGACGAGTTGAGGGGCCTCGAAGACGACATAAATTTTTCCTGACACAAACCGTACTCGTGCGTTCGTCAATCTCAGGCGTGGATCGGTTCAGGCTCCCCGCTTTCGGTCGCGTTCTCTTCCCGCAATCGGGGCGGAGGCGGGTAGTGTTCGCCGCACCCTTCAAAGACGAAGTAGAGTGTCGGCAGCACGATCAGCGTCAGCAGTGTGGCCGAAATCAGCCCGCCGATGATGACGACGGCCAATGGCTTCTGTGTTTCCGACCCGATGCCATGCGAGAGCGCCATCGGCAGCAGGCCCAGCATCGCCAGCAGCGCCGTCATCAACACCGTCCGCAACCTGACCAGCCCGCCCTTGAGTACCGCCTGATACGGCGTCAGCCCTTCATCGCGAAGCTGATTGAAATAACTGACCATCACGACGCCGTTCAGCACGGCCTGCCCGAAGAGCGCGATGAACCCAATCGCCGCCGACACGCTCAGGTTGATGCCCGTCAGGAGCAGCGCGAAGATTCCGCCGATCACGGCGAACGGGACGTTGAGCAGAATCAGCGCCGAGCTTTTGACGGATCTGAAGGCGTTGAAAAGCAGCGCGAAGATGAGCAGCACGCTGACCGGCACGATCAGCGCGAGCCGCTTCATCGCGCGCTCCTGATTTTCAAACTCGCCGCCCCAGGTGACGAAATACCCCGGCGGCAGCTTCACGGCCCTGGCGACGCGTTCCTTCATCTCGGCGACCAGACTGCCCATGTCGCGGTCGCGGATGAAGACGCCGATAGCCATGACGCGCGTGCCGAATTCGCGGCTGATGTTCATACTGCCGGCTCTGACATTGATAGTTGCGAGCTGATCAAGCGGGATGCGCTGACCGCCCGGCGTGTCCACCAGAATGTTTTTGATCTTCTCCATCTGCCGCTGCCCTTCGCTGAGCCGGACGGCGACGGCGAAGCGCTTTTCACCCTCTTGGATTTCGGTCGCCGCTTTGCCGCCCAGCGCGGTTTCGATCACGTCCTGAATATCAGCAACGTTCAGGCCGTAGCGGGCGGCCCGGGCGCGGTCAATTTCGATCTGCAGTTGCGGCACCTCCCCGTAACGGTCAATGAACGCGCGGGCCACGCCGCGAACCGGCGCAATCGTGCTGAGTACTTTCTGCGCGTTCTCTTTCAGCACCTCGCTGTCGGGGCCGAAGACTTTGATGACGATCTGACCGTCAATCTGCGAGATGCTTTCGAGTACGTTGTCGCGGATCGGCTGTGAGAAACTCGGCTCGATGCCGGGGATGTCGTCGAGCGAGGCATCCATCTCTTTGACGAGTTCCTCGCGCGTGATCCTGCGCTTCCATTCCCCCGGCGGGTACAGGTCAACGAAAGTCTCGGTCGAATTGAGCAGCTTCGGGTCGGTGCCGTCCTCGGGGCGCCCGGCTTTGGAAACGACCGTCCGGACTTCGGGGAACTTCCCCAGCCTCTCGCGCACCTTCGCCATCAGCTTCTGCGTCTCGGGCAGCGAAATTCCCGGCGGCAGGAAGATGTTGACCCAGATCGTCCCTTCATTCAGTTCCGGCAGAAATTCGCTGCCAAGTAGGGGCACTGTCGCAAGGCTCGCGGCGAGCACGAGCACTGCCGCGGCCAGCACCGTTTTGCGGTGAGCGAGTGCCCAGGTGAGCGAGGGCCGGTAAACTTTCTTGCAGATTCTGAGGATGAAGTTTTCTTTTTCAGAGAGCCTTTTGCGGAGCAGGAAGTAACAGAGCAGCGGGACGAGCGTCAGCGAAAAGACGAGCGAGCCGACGAGCGCCGATGTCACCGTCCAGGCCATCGGCGAGAAGATCCGCCCCTCGTGCCGCTGCAGCGTGAAGATCGGGATGTGCGCCGTGATGATGATCAGCATCGAGAAGAAGGTCGGGCGCCCGACCTCGGCCGTCGCTTCCATAATGACGGCCTTGATGGCGTCGAGGTCGCGCCCGAAGCCGCGCTGACGCGAATGCCCGGTCAGTTTGCGGAAGATGTTTTCGACGACGATCACCGCGCCGTCAACGATGATCCCGAAATCCATCGCGCCGAGCGAGAGCAGATTAGCCGGGATGCCTTTGATCGTCAGCCCGATGAACGTCGCGAGCAGCGAGAGCGGAATCATCACCGCGACAATCAGCGCCGAACGCACGTTGCCCAGAAACAGCCAGAGGACGAAAGTCACCAGCAGCGCGCCTTCGAGCAGGTTTTTGAAAACGGTCCTGAGCGTCGTTTCGATCAGCCACGTGCGGTCATAAAACGGGACGATCCGGACGTTCCGGGGCAGCACCGTTTTGTTGAGCGTTTCGACCTTCTCCTTGAGCGCCCGCAGCACTTCGGACGGGTTCTCGCCTTTGCGCATGAGTACGATGCCGGTGACGACTTCATCATCCCTGTCCTGACCGACCACGCCCTGACGCGGGACGGCGCCGACTGCGACCGCGGCAATATCCCTGACGAGCAGCGGCGTGCCCTGCCGCTCGGTGACGACGATGTTGCCGATGTCTTCGGATGATTTGAGCAGCCCGATGCCGCGGATCAGATACTGCTGCTCGCCCTTGTCAATGAAGCCCCCGCCTGCGTTTGAATTGCCCCGCCCGAGCGCGTTGAAAAGCTGTTGCAGGGTGACGTCGTAGGACTTCATCTTCGCCAGATCGGGCTGCACTTCATACTGCTTGACGAGTCCTCCGTAAGTCACTATGTCGGCGACACCGGGCACGGTTCTGAGCTGCCGCTCGACCGTCCAGTCTTCAATTGACCGCAGCTCGGTCGGGTTGAGGTCATTGCTCACGAGCCGATAGCGGTAGAGTTCGCCGACCGGCGTCGCGAGCGGCCCCATCGTCGCCTGCACGCCCGGCGGCAGCGTGACGCCCTGAATCCGCTCCAGCACCTGCTGCCGCGCGAAGTAATCGTTGGCCTGATCGTCGAACGTGACGACGATGAACGAGAGGCCGAACTGCGTGTGCGAAAACAGGCGCACCGAATGCGGCAGGCTGCCCAAGGAAACCTCAATCGGGATCGTGACCTGCTTCTCGACCTCCTCAGCCGCGTGGCCGGGGAAGAGGGTGATGACGTTGACCTGCACGTCGGTCACGTCGGGGAAGGCCTCGACCGGCAGCGCCTTGAATGCCCAGACTCCGGCGGCGATAAAGAGCGCCGCGATCAGAATCAGAAACAGCGGCTGATTGAGCGCGAAGGAAACCAGACGATTGATCATGACAGGGTTCCGGCGTCCGGCAGGCTGACAAGCCCGCCCTGCTGCAAAACCGAAGGGCGTATCGTGAAAGACTCGTTCACCGCAGAGGAGCAGAGGACAGAGAGGCGGCGCAGAGGTGGCTGTCTTTCTCTGCGTTGCCTCTGCTCTCTCCGCGCCTCTGCGGTGAACGCCATTCTCAACACATCTCCTGACTTTGCACGAGCGTTACTCAACTTTGCTCCCCGATTCGCCTTCCGGCGGTTTGCCGACTGCGCCGTTGAGCAGCAGGGCTCCGTGCGTGACGATTCGCTCGCCGGGTTTCAGGCCCTCTTCGATCACGGTGAAGCCTTCAAGGTCGCGGCCGGGTCTGACCTCGCGCCGATGAAAGCGCCCGTGCGCCTCTTCGACGAAGACGGCGAAGCTGTCGTTCCCGGAAAGAAGTGCGCTGGATGGGATGACGGGGACTGATTGCCTGACCGCCGCGCCGATTGTGATCTTCGCGAACATCTCGGGTTTGAGCAGTCCGCCTTTGTTCGGAACCACGCAACGCACGCGGACTGTGCGCGTGGCCGCATCCACGGTCGGGCTGATGAATGAAATGCGGGCGGGGAAGCCGCGGTCAGGTAATGTCGCCGTGCTGATCTGTACGGGCGAGCCGACGCGAATCCCCGGCAGCAGGCTTTCGTACACGTCGGCCATCACCCACAGCGTCGAGAGGTCGGAAATCAGGAAGAGCGGATCGGGCGTGTCGGGTTTGATGTACTGTCCCGGCCCGACTTTGCGTTCGACGACCGTGCCCGTAATGGGCGCGCGAATCACGACCCGGCGATCCACACCGCCCTTCCCATAATTTGCGAGCTGCGCGATCTCTTCACTGCTTTTGCCGAAGAGCGCGAGCTTGTTCTCAGCGACTGCGACTGCGGCTTCGGCGCGGCGCAGTTCTTCTCTGGTGCGGGCCAGGTCGGTTTCGGCCTGTTGCAGGTCTCTCGTGGCGAGCGCCTCGCGTTCGTGCAATCGGCGCGCGCGTTCGGCCGCCTTCTCGGCGGCGTCGAGGGCGATGCGGGCTTTGTCGGCGTCGGAGCGTGCCGCCGACAGGTCATTTCCCGCCGTCACGACTTCGGGCGATTCGACGACGAGCAGCGGCTGTCCCTGCCGGACCATGGCGCCTTTGTTAGCGAGTACTTCGACCGCGCGGCCCGCGTATGGTGTGAAGACGGGCGTCATCCGGTCGTCGTTGAACGCAACCTTGCCGGTGGTTTCGCGCTCGAGATCAATCGTGCGCTCACCCACCGGCTCGATGGTGAGCTGCTGCAATTCCTTGTCATTCGCAGTCACGACATCCGCGGCCAGGTTCGCGCCCGGCGTCGCGGCTTCTACCGCGCCCGCAGCTTTACTTTCCTTGCGCGGCGATTCCCCCGACCGGTACAGGACGGCGACGATCACACACAACATCAGAAGTGCGACAGGAACGAGCAGCCATGGACCCGGCCTGACCCGCCCGGGTCGTGACTGAGATGCCGGCTGCTCCTGTGCCGCGCCGGGTTCGTGATTCACGCTGGTCAGATCTTCCATATGTTTGCTCCTCTGGCGGGGCCATTAACGCAACGGACGCCCCACGGCCTGTTCCAGCTGCCACAGGCTGTTCTGGTAATCGGCTCGCGCCTGGTTGTAAGCCGCGATGGCCTGGTTGTATGAGCGCTGCGCATCGAGCAGTTCGATCAGACTCGACGCGCCCTCCCTGAAACTGAATGTCGCGATGTTGCGCAGCTTTTCCATCTGCGTCAGGTTCTGTGAGCTGTAGAGTTCGAGCAGGCGGCGCGCGGTCAGATACGCCTGGTAAGCTTTCTCGACATCGGCGACGGCCTGAGTCTCGGCCTGGCGCAGTTGCGCTTCGGCGGCACGCCGCAACGCCTCGGCCTGCGCGACCCCGGCGCGCTGGTCGTTGTGGACAAACAGCGGGAATGACACGCTCGCGCCGACGCTGTTGTCAGAGCCGACTCGCTGGTATTCGATTCCGAGCGAAACGTCGCGGGTGCGCTGCGCCTGCGCGAGCAGAGTGCTGCGCGTCGCGGCTTCGAGCAGGTAGCGTGCCGCCTGTACGTCCGGTCGTTCGGCGAGCGCGAGGTCGCGCAACTCCGCGAGCGTGCCGGTCACCGGGCGGTCATCGAACGTGCCGCTGATTTCGAGCGCGGCACCGCGCAGCGGATCGGGCCACGTGACTTTTTCCTGACCAATGAGATTCAGCGAGGCCCTTTCCACACGCGCATCGCCTGTGGCTGAGTTGTCCTTCGATGCCACTGAACCGGGTGGCGGCTCGACCTGATCGGGGCGCGCGCCGAGCAGGTTGAGGACGTCGCGCGTCGCCTGCTCATAGCTCGTCCGCGCCTGCAGGACGGCCTGCTGGTATTGGAGCAACCCGGCCCTCGCGCGAAAAACTTCGACGCCCGCCAGATCGCCGTGTTCGACTCTGATCTCGGTCAGCTTCTCGGTCTGCTCGTACTGCCGCTGCGTGGCTTCCGCGAGCAGCAGGTTTTCGCGCGCCAGCGTGGCGCTCGTGAAAGCCTGGCGGAGCTGGAAGAGCTGCGAGCGAATCGCGTCGAGCAGCTGCGCCTCGGAAGCTTTGAGCTGAAAGTCTGCCTGCCCGGTGCGCAGCACGCGCTTGCTGCCACGTTCAATGACCTTGTCCACGCGGATGGTGTAAGTTGATTGCGAACCTGCATTCGGATCGGTGCGGATCAGGTTATGCAGCAGGTTGCCGTTCAGCGCGAACTGTTCGGCGCCGACCGTCAGCACGGGGTTGGGTTTGTAACCGGCAATCAAACGCGCGGCGCGATTCGCCTCGATCTGGTAACGCGACGCGGCGACGGCGAGGTTGCGTTGCAGCAGAAGATTTTCCGCCTCGGCCAGCGACAACCTGCGCGGAATCCTGTTGTCTGCCTGCGCAGTCGGGGCGGGCGATTGCGCAGGCGCGGCCAGTGGCGTCAGACAAAGCAGTACGAGCAGCGGGCTGATACTGCGCAGTCCGCCGCGAATAAACATTCCGAATGATTTCAACTCTCTCTCCCCTCTGAATCAGTCGTCAATTCTGATCGGACGATCAGGCGCCGGGCAGGGGACCGAAGCGAATGACAAACCCCGGGCGGTATTGCAGAAGATTCGCCGGTTTCCGGCTGATGATTTGAACTTAGCAGGAGAGAGAAGCTGGCGGGCCTCGTTCGCAGGGAGAGGAAAGAATGATTGCTGGAATGCCGCCTTTCCCCCAGGCAGCGATCACGGTTGTGGAGAATTGACCGGGGCATTCCCGGCTGGCGACGGCCGGATCAGGCCCGTCTGAGGTGGAAGCTGCGTCGTTCGATTCCGGATGATTCGTCTCATCAGCGATGCCGCAATCGGCATTCAGGCCGAGCAGGGAACTGATCCCGGCGGCGAAAGGCTGAGTCTCCTGAACCGCCTCAAAATTTCCCTTGCCATCACCCAGCCAGACGGCGACTGATCCGGGGAGTGATTCGGAAACCCAGACCAGATCCTCGTCGCTGTCACGGTCAATGTCTCCACACAACAGGCTCCCCTGATCGAACGAGTCGGTCCTGAAGTGAAGCTGCGTGACCAGTGAACCGCTCAGGGTCAGTTCGATGCCCTTATCACGGCCATGGGAATAAATCTCCACCTGATCAGGCTGGTCGTCTCCGTTAAAGTCGGCATAGATGAGTCGGGGTGGCAGTAAGGTTGAATACGCCCGGGCCGAGTGAAGCTGCGTGGGGTGTGATTGAGGTACGCTGATCCGGGCAGCCGAAGCCGCCAGCAGTGACGGTGCCATGATCAGCACCAGGGTCACTGCGCCGATTATTGATCTGGAGCGGCAACCTGTTCGCATCGGGTGATCAAAAGTACTGAAAATCCTGACTGATGGCGGGGCTGTCAGGCCTGGTCGTGAACAGGGGATTAAGACACGAGGCTCGCGAAGATCACGGAGATTTTGCAACGGTGTGGTCGCTACCGTTTCCCCTCACGCCATTACTCTCTCCGTGATCTTCGCGAGCCTCGTGTCGCTCAAATGATAGTGATCGGCAGTCCGGAGCCGGGGCGACTCGCGGACTGCCCGTGGCGCTTATTTCTTCACCGCCGGTCTGGCCGGGGCCTCAACCGTGATGTTATTGACGGTCTGCTTTGCGCCGCAGCTCTTCGCGAGGCGGCCGACGCTGCCCTTGCTGCCGGCATTCTTCGCCGTGCCGGTGAAAGTGGCGACGCCGCCACTGACGGTCACGCTGAAGCCCTGATCCTTGAGCTTCGGCGCGGCGGCCAGTTTCTGCTCGATGCAGGACTGGATGTCAGCATCGCTCTTCGGCGCTTTGGCCGTCCGGGCCGGTTTGGGTTTGGCCGGCGTGACGGCTTTCGTCGCGGGTTTAGTCTGCGCCTCTTGCGCGAATGCGCCGAGAGCCAGGACGGCCGCCATGGCCAGACCGATGATAATAGTGCTTACCTTCCTCATTACTCGTGTTGTCTCCTTATATAAAGTTGATGGTTGCACCCCGCGCAGGAGGCTTCACGAGGCCGTAGTCGCGAACTGATGACGTGGAGATCAATCAGTTCCGCCTGCCGCTGTGGCAAAGTCAGTGCCAGAGCGGAAACGCCGCCGCCGCGCCCGGCCGCCCGGGCCCCGCAAAACTCAATAAAATCAGGGTCGAAATCATTTCCAGGGCGATGGTTGAAGGCCCCGCAAATCTTCCCGGCGCCCCGTCTGACCGGAGGCATTTCCGCCACACCCGGCCCGGCGATGTACATATTTGACACTCGGCCCGGACAGGAGCCGATAAAGAGGTAAGAAGACAGGGAAACACAAGGGCGGCGAGGCCGGGCAGATCATAAACCAATGCCGGGCTGGTTTTTCAATCCCCTGATCCCCTCAGCCGCGCTCCCCCTTTTTATCCGGTTCTTTTTCATGGCATTGCGGTTGCTGTTGTGCCTGAGTGGGGAAGCTTTGATACGATAGGAGCGTGCATCCCTTGAAGCTTCATACAAAAACGGCATTGCTGGCTTCGACGATCACCGTCGCGGTGCTGATTGCCGCGCTCGTGATGATCAGCGCGCGGGTCGTTGATCTGGTGCGCGACGACCAGAAGGAGCGCGTGGGGTTGCAGGCCGTCAATCTGGCCGACCACATCGCCGACCTGCCCGTCCCGCATACTGACGAGGACATGTTGCGCATGGCAAAGCTGGTGCGGGGCGGGCGCCCGAATATCGTCGGCGTCCGCATCTGGCAGAATGCCGGCCGTGATTTCACCGAGCGGGTGGCGACGGAAGGCAGTATTCCGGCCGAGCCCATCCCCGCCGCGGTTCAGGCTTCTGTCCGTTCCGGGAAGGCGGCGAGCGAGGTGAGCGAGAATTATTCAGGCCCGCAGGATTCGCTTTATCACGTCTACGCTCCGGTCACTGAGAAGGGGCGGATCACCGGCGCGGTTGAAATCATCGAACGTCTGGACGACTGGCCGTCGGTGGCGCTCGACTACGCCCGGAATGCGCTGTGGCTGGCGCTGGCGGCGGTGGCGCTGATTACGATGTCCACTTACCTGCTCTTCCGCCACCTCGTCTATCGCCCGATTGAGCGGCTGCTCGAAGCGATGACGCGGGCGAAGGCGGGTGATTTTGACGCGCAGGCCCCGGCGCGCCCGCTCGATGAGATCGGTCAGCTCTCGCATGAATTCAACAGCATGCTGGGGCAGATCAGTGAAATGACCAGTGACCGCGAGCGCCAGCAGGAGCTGCTGCGCGAGCGCGTGCGTGAGGCCACGGCGCAGCTCCAGCAGCGCAACGGGCAGCTCGAAGCGATGAATCTGGAATTGTGGCGCACCTCGCGCCGCCTCGCGCAGCTCGAACGGCTGGCCGGGGCCGAACAGACGGCGGCGAAATTCGCGCACGAGGTCGGCACGCCGCTCAATCTGATCAGCTGCCACGTCCAGCTGCTGCGCGACGAGCTGTTCGCCGACCCGCAGGCCGCCGACGCGCGGACGGAGATCATCGGCGAACAGATTGACCGCATCGAACGCATCGTCCGCCAGATGCTCGACCGCGCGCGGGCTGAATCGTCGGAACTCGCGCCGCTTGATCTGAATTCGCTGCTGCAAAGCATCTGCGCCGCCACCGCGCCGACGCTCGAAGCGCGTGGCGTGCGGTCTGAAAAATCATTCGACCCGTCGCTGCCACTGATCGCCGGGGACCCGGACCGCCTGCAGCAGGTCTTCATCAACCTCATCAACAACGCGCTCGACGCGATGCCCGAAGGCGGCCGGCTGCGGGTCGTCACGAAATTGAAGGCCGAGGCGGAAGCGAACGGGCACGGGCCGCACGTCGCGGTCGAAGTTGCCGACACCGGGTGCGGGATGACGCCGGAGACGCGGGCGCACATTTTCGACCCGCTCTACACGACGAAGGAGCGGGGCCGTGGGACGGGCCTCGGGCTGGTGGTCGTCAATCAGGTGATGAATGAACACAACGGCGAAATCGAAGTCGAAAGCGCGCCCGGCGAAGGCACGCGCTTTACGTTGCGCTTCCCCGCCGCCGCGTCACCAGTCGCCGAAGCCCAGCCGGCGTCCGCCAGCGCATGAAACGAATCCTTGTCATTGATGACGACCGCGCTTCGTGCAACCTGCTGCGTGAGCTTTTTACCGCGCGGGGGTGGAGTACGGAAACGGCGCAGACGCCCGGGCAGGCGCTCGAACTGGCGGCGCGGGAAAAATTCGACCTGCTCGTGAGCGACATCAATCTCGAGGCGGAGCTTTCGGGCATTGACCTGTTGCGCCGACTGCGCGACCGGTGCCCGGTGATTCTGATCACGGGCTTCGGCACGCTCGACACCACCGTCGCCGCCTCGCGCGAAGGCGCCTGGGACATCATCTCGAAGCCCTTCAAGGTTCAGGAAATCATCGCCACCGTCAAACGCGCCCTCGAGCGCGACGCCGCGCGAAGCGGTCAGGCCGCGCCCGAAGCGCTCTCGGCGCAGTACGAGAACAGCGGGCTGGTCGGGCGCTCGCCCGCGATGCTCGAACTCTACAAGGAGATCGCCCGAGTCGCGCCTTCGCGTTCGACCGTGCTGATCATCGGCGAGAGCGGGACGGGCAAGGAACTGATCGCCCGCGCCATTCATCAGCACAGCGCCCGCTCCTCAGGCCCGTTCGTCCCGGTCAACTGCGGGGCTCTGGCCGAATCGCTGCTCGAAGCCGAACTCTTCGGCCACACGAAAGGCTCATTCACCGGCGCGGCCGCCGACCGCAAGGGCCTCTGGGAGGAGGCCGAAGGCGGCACGCTCTTTCTGGACGAGATCGGCGAGACCAGCCAGGCGCTGCAGGTGAAGCTGCTGCGCACCCTGCAGGAGAAGGAGATTCGCCGCGTCGGCGCGACAAAGAACATCAAGGTTGACGCGCGCGTCATTACCGCCACCAACCGCGAACTCGAACGGGAAGTCGAGGCAAAAAACTTCCGCGAGGATCTCTATTACCGCCTGAGCGTCATCACGCTCAGGGTCCCGCCGCTGCGCGACCGCCGCAGCGACATCCCGCTGCTCGCCGAACGCTTCCTCCACAACGCCTCTGAGAACGCCGGGCGCGGGCGCCTGCGCCTGCTCGAAGACACGATCAAAGTCCTCACCGCCTACGACTGGCCCGGCAACGTGCGCGAGCTTGAATCCGCCGTCGAGAACGCCGCCCTGCGCGCCCGCGGCCTCGAAGTCGCGCCCGAAGACCTGCCGCCGAAGCTGCAATCGGAAGAAGTCCGCGCCAAAGCCGCCCGCTCGCCGCTCACCGCCCTGTATGATGACCTGCCGCTGCTCGAAGAACTCGAACGCCGCTACCTGCTGCACGTGCTGGAAGTGGTCGGCGGCAACCGTTCGCGCGCCGCCGAAGTGATGGGCATTGACCGCCGCACGCTCTACCGCATGGCCGAACGCTTCGGGGTCAGGGGTGATGACGAAAAAGAGTGAATGGAATGCGGATTGAGCGGATGAAACGGATCCGCATGGGATCACTCCGGAGCGCTTTGCAACTTCCGATGACAATCTGGTAAAGCCCCCGGGGCTGGGACTATGATTGATGGCGCGACACACAAGCCGCTGATCGCGCGAGCCGTAAAGTCGTCCGGTCCCGTAGCGCCCATGAACCTGAGCCCGAACATCAGATCGCTTCTCATGCAACTGCAGCCATCCTGCTGGGGCCGGGAGAATTTCCGCCTCAGCCTGCTGCTGGCCCCGTGGCTCCTGCTCGGCATGGTCGTGCTGGGCTTCAGCCTCTCCGCCCTGATCTGGTTCGTCTACGCCTCGACCGGCAACCCCGTCACGTGGAAACAGGCGTGGAGCGTCGGTCTGACGCAGTGGTGGGCGTGGTGCGTGCTTTATTCGCTGATCTTCTGGCTGACGCGGCGATTTCCGATCAGGCCCGAACGGTGGTGGCGTGGCGCGCTGCTTTACCTGACGCTCAGCCTCGTCGTCACCGCGCTGAAGCTGGGCATTGACTTCAGCTGGATCGCCTGGATTTATCAGGGGGAGATTTTCAAAAGCGCGCCCGAACGCTCGCTGCTGGCGATTATGACTTACTTCAATTTCCTGACGTGGTGGGCGTTCGTCGGGATCGGCCACGCGCTCAACTACTACCGCGAATCGCGCGAGCGGCAGCTGCGGACCTCGCAGCTCGAAGCGCAGCTCGCGCAGGCGCAGTTGCAGGCGCTCAGGATGCAGCTCAACCCGCACTTCCTCTTCAACACGCTGCACACCATCGCGATGCTCAACCTCTCAGACCCGAGGGCGGCCAGCCGAATGATCATCCGCCTCGGCGACCTGCTGCGGCTGACGCTTGAGAATGTCGGGACTCAGGAAGTCACGCTCAAAGAGGAGCTGGATTTTCTCAGGCAGTATCTGGAAATCGAGCAGATCCGCTTTCAGGACCGCCTGACCGTCCGGCTCGAAGCCGACCCCGCGACGCTCGACGCGCGCGTGCCGAACCTGATCCTGCAACCCATCGTCGAAAACGCGCTGCGGCACGGGGTCGCCGAGCGGGAAACGAACGGGCTGGTTGAAATCCACACGACACGTCAGAACGGCTGGCTCGAACTTCGCGTCCATGACAACGGGCCGGGCATTTCAGAAGACGCGCGGGCAAAGCTCAGAGAGGGGATCGGGCTCAGCAACACGCAGGCACGGCTTGAGCGACTGTACGGCCCGGCGCATCGCTTCGAGCTGAGGAATGCCGGCGCGGGCGGGCTCGAAGTCGCGATCACCATCCCCTTCCGTGAAGGGGAAGAGTCCGGCAACAATCTGCTGGAACACAACGGACGCTGATGGAAAAGATTCGCGCACTCATCGTGGATGACGAGCCGATTGCGCGCGCGGGGCTGCGCACGCTGCTCGCGGCGGAACCCGACTTCGAGGTCATCGGCGAATGCCGCAACGGGCGCGAAGCCGTCAAAGCCATCCGCGAACAGGCGCCGTCACTCGTCTTTCTCGACGTGCAGATGCCCGGGATGAGCGGCTTCGACGTTCTGGCTGAAGTCGGCCCCGCGAGCCTGCCCGCCGTGGTCTTTGTGACAGCTTACGACCAGTACGCGATCAAAGCCTTCGAGACCGGCGCGCTGGATTACCTGCTCAAGCCTTTTGACGAGGAGCGATTCCGGAAGACGGTTGAACGGGTGAAAAGGCATTTCGAGGCCGGAGACTTTCACGGCCTCAGAGAACGCCTGTCTGCCCTGCTCAAACGTCTTGACGGGGAAGTGTCGCGGCTGGAACCGAAGTACCCCGGGCGCGTAGTCGTCAAATCAGCCGGGCGCATCTTTTTCGTGAACGTGGACGAAATTGACCGGATCGAAGCCGCCGGGAATTACGTGAAGCTGCACGTCGCTGACAAAGCACATCTGCTGCGCGAAACGATGGACGCGATGGAAGCGAGGCTCGACCCTGAAAAGTTCGTGCGCATCCGCCGGTCGGTGATCGTCAATGTCGAATACATCAGGGAACTGCGACCGCTCTTCAAAGGCGAGTATGTGATTATCCTCCGCGACGGCACTGAACTGACTTCAAGCCGCCGCTACCGTGACCACCTGAGTCCGCTGCTCAGGTGAATCTGATTGACAGGTTATTGCACTCTGTTTCCCGGGCGCTGCTCTCAGGCGGACTATCCTTTCGCTCCCCGCCTGGCTTTCACGAGCGCCCTCGTGAGCAGTATGCCGATGATCAGATGGGCGGGAGAGGTGATCAGGCCGGGGAAATAGCCGCCCTGAATGATGCTGAGAACGGGGTGAACAATCCCGTTGCCGATTCCTCCGGCGAGGGCGAAGAACCAGACGACCAGATACGCCAGCCTTACCCGGTAGAGTCCCCCCACCGCCGCCAGCACAAACCAGCAGAGCCAGATCAGATTGAAAGCCACGAACAGTCCGTCAGACCAGCGATACCCGGCGAGCCCCGGGAACCTCGTCTGGAAGCCCGTCAGATACTCTTCGCAGAAATGGGCGCACTGGACCGCGATGCCCGTCAGGTAAATGGACAGCACTTTACTGCTCCCCGAACCCCGGCCGTCTTCCCGGGAGAGCCACACGAGGTAAGCAATGACCAGCCCGACGTTCAGTCCCATCATGGCCACGCCCATGAATCTGACGTGGAGCAGGATTGCGGCCAGCACGAATACGCCGCCCGTCAGACTCTCAATTGCGCGGCTCATTCTGCTTGTCTTTGATGGCCTTCCCTGATCATCTGCCTCCGAAGATCAATTGGGCCAGATCGGATGAGAATCTGGCGATGATGTGGATGACGGGCGACACTTCATTGCCTGCCCGAATGGTCAGGGCGAGCAGCGGAATGACCGGCAGATAAATGATCGCGGCATACCACCGCGAAATCAGTCCGTTCCGAACCGCCCGCAACGTTACGTAAAGAGTACAGGGGATGACCACGAGTGCCGCGGTCACTACGCCCGGGGCATAGGTGCCGAACCTGAACACAAAATAGATGTGCTGAAGCGCGTTGCCGGATGCGACGGCGGTGAAGAAAGGAAGCACCAGAGAAGCGGTCGCTTTCGGGTTGCGGAACAGGGCGCCGACAAGCGTCCAGACAAAGCCGACCAGAGCGATAAAGGCAAGCCCGGTACGGATGTCGGTCGCCGTGACCTCGGGCACATTCACCCAGTATCTGTGATACCAGCCGAGGATGTTCCATTCCTCGGCTTCGTGCAGCGCCCACGCGCAGGGGAGCAGCCAGACCGCTCGCCGGAAGCCGGGATCGGGCTGAATCTGATCTGAAGTCTGGTTATTTCTCATGTCCATCCGAAATAACGACCGGCACTCCGTCACGGTTCTGACCCCGTCTGTCACGGCAAAACCTCCGGACGACACAAACCGGTTGTGCTGGGGCGTTGACCGGGGCTTTAATCGGTGCGAAGGTTCGCGGTTACTGACTTCCCGGGAGGTGTGACATGAAAATACCTGCTCAGTTGCTGATCAACGCGGCTGTGGTGATGGCCACGGCGGCGCTGGCTTCGGCCATCACGCGGCTGCTCAAAGGTGACAGGTCGTGGGCGGGCTTTATCGGATGGCTGATTTTCTTCGCGGCCATCCAGTCGCCATTTCTTTCGGCGGACGAGTCCGCCCGGGGCAATTGTGCCGCGTGGCTCGCCCGTTCGAGAAGGAGAGGAACACACAGATGAAAAAAGACGCGATCCATTTATCACTCGCCACTGTTCTGACGCTGCTCGCGCTGTGCTGGCCGGCACGGGCGCAGAATCAATCCACTGCCGCCGGTCACTGGGAAGGCAGCATCGAGCTGCCGAATGCGAAGCTGGAGATCACCGTTGACCTTTTGGCGAAAGACAACAACCGGAAAGGGATGATTTCCATCCCGTCTCAGGGGCTCAGCGACTTTTCGCTGGCGAACGTGACGGTCAAAGGCCCGGACGTTTCCTTCGAGATGCCCGGCATTCCCGGCGAGCCGACTTTCAAAGGGAAGCTTTCGGAGGACGGCAAAGTCATTTCGGGGACGCTCGCTCAGGCGGGGCAGAGCTTTCCTTTCAGGCTCGAACGCAAAGGCGAAGCGAAAACCGGGCCGGCGTGGCAGGAGGCTTACGGCCCGACGCCCGAGAAAGGCGTGCCCGGTCAGGGCCTCGAAGGGATGTGGCAGGGGGCGCTCGACATTGGCGGTCAGACGCTGAGGCTCGTCCTCAAGGTGACGAAAGCCGCGGACGGAACCTTCGCCGCCACGCTCGACAGTCCCGACCAGAGTGCGAAGGATTTGCAGCTGGATGCCGTCACGCTCAAGGACAAATCGCTGCACTTTGAAATGAAGAGAATTCAGGCCGTCTACGAAGGCACGCTCGGCAAGGATGGTTCCGAAATCACGGGCGAGTGGCAGCAGGGCGCTGCCTCATTGCCTCTGACCTTCAAACGGCTGGCCAAAAAAACTGAGGCGAAGTGATGACACCGGTTGAAAGGAACCGCGCGATGAAAAAGGTGGCGATTCACTATTGCCCGGTCTGACCCGCCAAATGGGCGATGGCTGCCAGTGTGGCCGCCAGGTTGAAAAAAGAGCCCGATGTGCAGGTCGAGACGGTCAAAGGCGGGCTCGGCGAATTCACGGTCTTCATTGATGACCTGCCGGTCATCACGACAAACCGGCTGTGGTATCCCAACCCGGTCAGGGTGCTGAATGAAGTGAGGGCAATGCTCGCGGCGCAACGCTGAGCCTTATTCTTTCGATTCCGCCAGCAGTTCGGCCAGATACTGCTTCCACAATTCGGGCAGCGAGTGCGTGCCGTGGCCGCGCGTCCGGTCACTGATCGGGATCAGGACGTAACGCCCGCGCTTCACCCGTTTGATCTCTCTTTCCAGAATTCCAAGCTCCGGCGGGTTGACCTGATCGTCGGCGGAGTTGATCGCGATGAGCGGCGCCTTGATCATTTCGAGCTTCGGCGCCGGGTCGTAATCGCGCGAGGCGTCGAACTGGTAAAGCATGTCGTTGGCATCCTGACGCGAGAGTTGCGCGCGCACCTGGTTGTCGAAGATCTTGTCAGCCGCCTCGCGCGTCGGGGCCTGCTTGTACTGCTGCAGGGGGACGCTCGTCATAAACATCAGCGTGTAAATCGCCGCCGTCAGGCCGCGCGCCGGCTGCTGTTTGTATTCGCCGTTGTTCCAGTCCGGGTCGTTTTTGATCGAATCAATGACCATCCGCCGCATCATCCGGTTGCGGCCCGAAATCTGGACGGGCAGGCTGGCGAGCGGCATGAGCGCGTCCATAAAGTCGGGATACTTCTCGCCCCACACCCACGTGTGCATCCCGCCCATCGAAGTTCCAGTGACCAGCCGCAGGTGATTCACGCCCAGGTGTTCGGTGAGCAGCCGGTGCTGCGCCGTGACCAGGTCGTCGTAGTTGTAATGCGGAAAGCGCGCGTGCAATCCGTTGCTCGGCTTCGATGACCCGCCGTGGCCGATGCCGTCGGGCAGGATGATGAAATACCTGGTCGCGTCGAGCAGTTGTCCGGGGCCGAACAGCACGCCCGCGAAATTCTCGGAAAGAAATCCGGCGCCCGAACCGCCCGTGCCGTGCATGATGAGGACGGCGTTGGTCGCTTTGCCGGAAGCGTCACGTTCGAGCGTGCCGACGGTGCGGTAATGCAGCTTCAGTTCGGGGAGCGTTTCGCCACTCGCGAATTTGAAATCGCGGATGACGAAATCGCCTTGCACCGGCTCCGGGTAATTGGGCGTCCTGTTCTGCGCTGACGATAAATTGCTTTGTCCTGGCGTGGATAATGAGACTGAGAAAAGGACGAGCAGGAAGAGAAGGCTTTTTCGAGTCATAAGGCATAAGCCCGGAGTTCCACCTCGATGCCATTAACATTGAAGCGAGACTCCGGGCATTCCGGTTATTTGTCTTTCCAGGTGTCAGCTTCGACGACAACTTTCGTCGTCATCTCTTTGCCGTCAACCGAAAGTTTCACGAGATAAGTACCGGGCTCAAGCGCCGGGCCGACGAGCGCGCCAAAACGCCCGCCACCACCTCCGCCGCCACCACCGCCACCCTGGCCGCGTCCCTGGCCACGTCCCTGACCGGCAGGCTGCTGCCCCGGCTGAGCCGCCGGTTGCTGGCTGCCGCCGGCTGGCTGCGGATTATCGGCTGTCGGTGCCCCACCGCCGGGCGGGCCGAACCCGGCGGGGCGCGGTGGCGGGTCGCCGCGCAGGTTCCATTGCACGCGATTCACGCCCGCTTCCTTCGTGCCGGTCAGGTTGCGAACGACTTTGCCCGTGACGTCGGAGATGGTGATTTTGACGTCGCCGCCCGGGGCCGATTTCAGGTAATAACTGATCGCCGTGCCCGCCGGAGCGTTGGCCCCGCGGAAATTCTTGGCGCCGCCGCCCGCGCGGCTGAGCGTGGCGTCGGTCAGCCACTCCACGCCGGGGCGCACGTCGAAGAGGTGAGCGTCCGCGAGCATCACTTTCTCGCTCAACTGCTGGAGCGGCGTGATGTCGTCGCAGATGTAGATGCCGCGACCATGCGTGCCCACGATCAGGTCGTTGTCGCGCGGGTGGATCAGGATGTCGTCAACGGGAACCGTCGGCAGCCCGGTCATGAACTTCTTCCACTCCGCGCCGCCGCTCGTCGAAACGAACAGGCCGAACTCGGTGCCGGCGAAGAGCAGATTTTTGTTCTTCAGGTCTTCGCGGATGACGTTGACGTTGCCGGCGGGCAGGTTGCCGACAACTGAACTCCACGTCGCGCCGTAATCACGAGTCACAAAAGCGTAAGGCTTCAGGTCGTCGTTGCGGTGGTTGTCGAGCGTGACGTAGCACGTCGCCGCGTCGAAGTGCGAAGGCTCGACGCGCGAGACCAGATAAGTGTCACCAGAGACGCCCGAAATATTTTTCGCAACGTTCGTCCAGGTCGTGCCGCCATCTTTGCTCAACTGCACGTTGCCGTCATCGGTGCCGACCCACAGCACGCCGGGCAGGGCGGGCGATTCGGCAATCGTCGTGATGTTGCTGTAATTCGCCGTGCCGTCGTGCTTGCTGGCCATCGGGTCTTTGCCGTCAACGCCCATGATCGGCAGCTTGCTGCGATCAATCTGCTTCGTCAGATCGGGGCTCGCGAAAGTCCACGTGTCACCGCGATCCAGCGACCTGAAGAGGCGGTTGGCCCCGACGTAAATGGTGCGCGGGTTGTGCGGCGAGAGGTGGACAGGCGTGTTCCAGTTGAAGCGGTACTGCTCGCCCTGCGGCGGCGCGGGCACGATGTTGCTCTGGAACGGATTGCCACCGCCGAAGCCGCCGCTCTGAGCCATCATCATCTGTATCTGTTCAGGGGTCGGTGATTGCTGTGCCGGCTGGCCCTGAGCGCCCGGCTGAGCGGTTGGTGTCTGTTCGGGGTTCGGTTCCGCCTGCCTCGGCCCCTGCTGGCGCGGGCGCTGTGCGGCGCGCGGGCGAATTGAGCGGCTCTGACCCGTTCTCAGGTCGAGCCGCACCACCGCACCGTTCTGCGATTCGGCGTAAATGATGTTGTGATCGGTCGGGTCGTTCTGCGTGTAAAAACCGTCCCCGCCCCCGACGCGGAACCATTCGGCGTTGGTGATGCCTGCGCCACCCGCGCCGCCTCCGCCACCCCCAAACCCGCCGCCACCCGTGCGCACGGCGCTCGGCCCGCACCAGCTGCCGTTATCCTGCAGGCCGCCGCAGACGTAATAGGGTTTGCGCATGTCGGCGGAGACCGCGTAAAACTGCGCCGCGGCAATCGTGTTGACGAACTCCCACGTCTCGCCCTGATCGTAAGTCACGTCCAGCCCGCCGTCGTTGCCGATGATGATCTGATTGCCGTTCTTCGGATTGATCCAGATCGCGTGATGATCGCTGTGCGCGATGCCCTGCATGATCCTGAAAGTCTTGCCGCCGTCGGTTGATTTCGTGAAGTTGAGGCCGCCGGTGTAGACGTTTTCGGCATTGCCCGGGTCAACGCGAATCTGGCTGTAATACATCGGGCGGTTGTTGTTGTTGCTCACAACGCGCCAGGTTTTGCCCTTGTCATCCGAACGCCAGATACCGCTGCGTTTCGGGTTGGGCGGCTGGTTGGCGGCCTGATTCTGTCCCGTCATCTCGGCCATCGCCGCCGGCGGCTGCCCGGGCTGTCCCGGCTGTCCCGGCGACTGCGGCTGCTCTTCGGGAACGCCCGTTCCGGTGCTGGTGCCGACTTCGAACTGCGCGTAGATCACGTTGGGATTCGAGCGCGCCAGATCAATGCCGATCCGGCCGAGTACGCCTTCCGGCAGTCCGTTGCCTTCGAGCTTTGTCCAGGTTTTCCCGGCGTCGGTCGTCTTCCAGAGCGCGCTGCCGGGGCCGCCGCCGTTGAACCCCCACGGCGTGCGGCGGCGCTGGTACGAGGCCGCGTAAAGCGTCCGGCCGTCGCTCGGATCAATCACGAGGTCGGTGAAGCCGGTGTTTTCATCAATGAATTTGACCTGATTCCAGGTTTTGCCGCCATCAGTTGTTTTGTAAATCCCGCGCTCCCGGTTCGCCCCGAACAGGTGACCGAGCGCCGCGACGTAGACGACATTCGGGTCCCGCGGGTCAATGACGATGCGGGAGATGGTCTGAGTTTCCCTGAGCCCCATGTTCGTGAAAGTCTTCCCGCCGTCCGTTGACTTGTAGATGCCGTCACCGAAGCTCGAACTCTGGCGATTGTTCGGCTCGCCCGTCCCCACCCAGACGATGTTGGGGTCGGTCTGACAGACGGCGACGTCGCCGATTGAGGCGGTCGAGTAGGTGTCAAAGATCGGCTCCCACGTCGTCCCGTTGTTGACCGTCTTCCAGAGGCCGCCGGTCGCGAAGGCCACGTAGATGATGAACGGGTTGCTTTCGACGGCGGCGATATCGTCAATGCGTCCGCCCATCCCCGCCGGGCCGATTGAGCGCCAGACGAATTTCTTGAGCAGCGGGTCGTCGGATTGATTGATCGGAGGAGCGGCGGGCTGATTCTGGCCCTGTCGGAACTGGGCGAGCGAGGTCAGCGGAGGGAATAAGAGACACACGGCCAGCGAAAACACAGCCGCCAGGCGCAAAGCAGATACTTTCCCCTGCATGGCAAGAATCCTTTCCTGATGGTGGTGTGAAACTGCGTGAATGGTGTCCCAGCGGGTGCTATGTAAACACAGCCGCCCGCATCTGGCCAGCCCCGGCGGGAGATTTCAGGCCCGGCCGCATCTCGGACAGCGATGCGGATGACACGCGCGGCAATACTCTTTGCCACAATGCCCGCACGGGTTGTGGCCCGCGGGGCTCGTGAGGTGCAGCGCATCATCACAGACCACGCGCACTGCGTCCGTGGCGAAGTTCCATTCGCACGGCGGAGGTTCAAGCTGGCGCGCCAGCGGATTCCAGTCGAGCGCGATCCGGCGTTCGCCCTTGCGGCGTCTGACGATCACTTCGAGGCGCTCGACCGGGCAGACGAGTTCGAGCGTCTGGCCGAGTTCGACCGTCACGCGCAGGTCGTATTTCTGCCTGAGGTCGGCAACCTTGACCTGATACTCGCGCTCGGCTGATTCGATGCGCAGGCGCTCACGCGCCGAATCGGCCTTCTGCCTTTTCAGCTTCCGCAGGGCCTCGTCGCGCAGGCCGCTGTAATATTCGTGAACGCGCACCAGATCGCGGTCAAGCCGCCGCTGCATCCCATTCAGAAACTGCCCGAGGTGCGCGCGCACGCGGGCGGGCAGCGCCCGGGCGACGAATGTTTTGAGCCTCGCCTCCGTCCAGTCCGGTGGCAACTGCACGTCGGGCGGCAGAGTCGCTCCCGCAGCGCTGTCTTCATGGATCACTGCCGCGAGCAGAGTGTCGGCGAATGGATCAATCGCACTCCCGCTGGCGAGGTTGATTCCGAGCCGGATGACGCCTTCGCGCTTTTCATCCGAGATGGCCGTGTAGCGGAAAATCAGAATCAGGTAGCGAGTCCACGCCGGCGTCACGCGCGCGAGCCGGTGGACGGCGTTCTGCAACACCAGCCCGTGTTCGAGCATGCGCTCGGGGTTGGACGGCGCGGGTACGGGCGCGTTCACAACGGCTTTCAACCGCAGCCCGCGCCCGTCGAGTAACCGCCCGAACCTTTCGAGCCAGTCCGATTCCAGACTCACCCGTTGCGCCTGCGGCGGCAGTTCAGCCGCGAAACCAAGGCGCACGAATTCCGGCGCGCCGAGGGCCTGCTGCAGCGGCGCGGGCAGCATCCCTTCCAGACCTGCGGGTTCGATGCGTTCGACCAGCGCGCCTTCGTGTTCGAGCAGTCGCGCGGCGAAGTCGCGAAAACGGGCGGATGTTTCGGTCAGGCTCATCTTTTCTTCTTTTTCCCGGCGGCTTTCGGCTCGGCAGGCTGAATATTCTCAATCACCCAGAGGCAGGCGAGTTTGACCGCGCCCAGTTCGTGGAAGTAACGATTGCGCGCCTCGCTCGATTTGATCGCCGTCAGGTGGCGCGGGCTCATGCCGATGCTGCCCGCGAGATCCGACTGTGTGATTCCGCGCCCCTTCAACTGTTGCGTCAGATCGTCGAGCGTCACGCCTTTCAGCCAGCTTTTCAGGTCATCCAGCGTGCGGACACCTGTGCGCGTCCTGCGTGCCATCACCCTGAAGCTTTCAGCGTCACCCAGGAATGTCTGAGCCAGAGCGTCACAGTGATGACAGCCGCCGCCGATGTAGCAACTGCACGCCGATTTCACTCCTTTGTCGGAGACTTCGAGTGACACAGTGTAAACGCCATGATTGCCCACGACTCTGGCGGTGATTTTCCTGCCCGTGAGCTGCCGGTCAGAGAACTGACCGACGTAACGTCCGGCTTTCGCGCCCGGTTCATAGTCGCGGAACCACCCATCCCGCAGGGCAGCTTTGATCTCGTCAATATTTGTCTGGCCGGTCATCTTTCTCCCTGGAAAGGTCAGTCTGCTGCTGAAAGGTCTGACAGCGGGGTTCAATTACAGTACTGGAGGCTCATCCCGCCACAAACTCCTCGCCGAACAACTCCTCATCGAGCGCCTTGACCGATTCGTACTCCTTCTTCGCTTCGGCCAGTTTTTCGCCGAGCGTCTCGAACGCCGCGGCGCGCTCGGCTTCGGTCGTTTCGACCCACGCGGCGAAGACCAGTTCGGCGAAGTCCTGTTCGTCGCTCAGTTCGCCGAGGATCGAATCAATCTCGCCGACGACCAGCTCGAACATGTTGATCTTCTCGTCGAGGATGCGCAGCACCTGCTCTTCGAGCGTGCCGCGCGCGGCGAGGTTGAAGACGAAGACGTCGCGCGTCTGGCCGATGCGGTGAATGCGCCCGATGCGCTGCTCGATGGCCATCGGGTTCCAGGGCAGGTCGAAGTTGATGAGCGTGTTGCAGAACTGCAGGTTGCGCCCTTCGCCGCCCGACTCGGTGCTGATGAGCAGCGGAACCTCTTCGCGGAAGCGCTCGATTGCGCGGTCTTTTTCCGGCCCCGTCAGGCTGCCTTCAAACAGGACGCAGGGGATCTCCTCCTGTCGCATCAGTTCGGCCAGGCGGTTGAGCGTCTCGCGGTGATGGACGAAGACCATCTTTTTCTCTTCGGGGTTGCGGCCGAGCAGTTCCAGCAGCGCCAGTTCCTTGCTCGTCACAAGCACCGCCTCGTAATGCGCCTGCAACGTGCGCCACTCGCCGCTGACTTTGTGGTTATCGGCGTAACGACCGATGGCCGCTGCCGCCGTGGAGGCCGTCGAGCCGGCGGCGGAAAGCAGGTGGCGCAGCGACATGCGCTGCTGCACGGAAGCCTTCCCGTGCGCTTTCTGCACGAGGCGCGTGAGTTCCTCGTAGCCCGCGGCCTCCGCCTCGCGCGGCTCCAGTCGCAGCGTCGTCGCGTGGCGCGGCGGCAATTTGACGTCCACCAGCGACCGCGTGTTGCGAATCATCACGTCGCGCATCAGATCGCGCATTTTGTCCCGATTCGCCGGCACGCGCGGCCTGCCCTGGGTCATGTAGCTCGCGCGAAATTCCCTTTCCGTTTTGAAGATGCCGGGTTTGAGCAGCGTCAGCAGGTTGTAGAGTTCGACCAGCGAATTCTGCACGGGCGTCGCCGAGAGCAGCAGCAGGAATCTTTTGTTGAGCGCGTTGACGAGCTTCCAGTTGGCGGTCACGCGGTTTTTCAGGTGGTGAGCTTCATCAACGATGACCAGATCGTAATTCTGCTGCGCCAGAATCTCCTGATGCTCAGGCCGCCGCGCGGTCGCGATTGAAGCGATGACGCGCGGCTGCGACCAGAAAGCCTGTGGGTCGTTACGCACGAGCGAGTCATAAGTGGTCGCGAACGACACCGCGAATTTCGCCGCCATCTCTTCCCGCCACTGTCCGACGAGCGTCGCCGGAGTCAGCACCAGCACGCGCTCGGCCATGCCGCGCAGCAGGTATTCCTTGAGTACCATCCCGGCTTCAACCGTCTTGCCCAGCCCGACCTCATCCGCCAGCAGCACCCGCCCGCGAAACTGCTTGAGGACTTTGCGCACCGACTCGATCTGATACCAGTAGGTTTCGACGTCGTGCAGCGTCGGCAGGCAGAGCAGTTCATCGAAGCCCTGCAGGAGCCCGAGCTGCGTCAGTTCGTAACGCAGCCGGAACGCTTCACGATCAGCTTCAGCATCGCCGCGCGCCGCGAGCGCCGCGTCGAGCGCCGGCAGGCTGAGCGAAAGCGGAATCTGAAGTTCGTAACGCGGCAGCGGCGGCGGCCCTGTTTCGGCAGGGGCTTCGGCATTCTTTCCGTCGGCGGCCGGCGCAGGGGTTTTCTGATCGGCAGCGGCGGGTGTTTTTTTCTCAGCCTTGTCCGGTTTGCGTCCCTGCGTCCGGGCGGCTCTCCCGGCTTTGAGCTGTCCGGTCAGGTGGCCGTAGGTGCGGCGGAATTTCTCCTGATGGATTTTGCTCAGCCACTCATTGAACCAGGGAACCAGTTCGTTGCCGCAGGGCAGGCACTGCACTGACTTGTTCAGCGTGGGATTGTCAAACTTTTCCATGGCCTGCACCGCCTGCGTCCAGATGCCCTGCTGTGCCAGAGCGATGGCGCGCAGCAGCTGATCTTCGGCGGAAAGCGAGCTGTAACGTCTGGTGAAGCGGTTCAGATACCGCAGGCCCTGTTCAGGCCGCTCGTCCACCAGCGCGGCAAGCGTGACCAGCAGCAGGATCTCAGGGTTGGTCGGGTGCGCACTCAGCGCAGGCCGCACCGCGTGCAGGACATCGGGCTGGCGGCTGCGGACGTGCGAAAGAAAAATGGCTCTCCAGACAGCCGGATCATCCGGTGTGCCTGCGGGCTGGCTGGAGCTGGCTGTTGAGTCTGCTTTCTCGTTCATTGGCCGTGATTCTGATCACCGGTGAGGGTAAGGCATGAAAACCCGGGTTGTCATCCCGGCAGGATGAATCGTCGCCCCACGATTGCGTTTTCCGCCACGTCGTACTTTAATCACGGCACCCCTGAACAGTTCAATTTCGGGCTTCGGGAAAGTCCCCTCTTTCTTTCTCCGAATGTACGAGCGGCGCCCCCGCGGGCGCCCGACGACCCACATACATTTGGAGGTAAACCGTATGACACGCGCAATGCTGTGTTCTCTGGCGCTGTTCGCCTTCTCCTCACTCACCCCGGTCGCTGCTCAGACAACCACGCCGAAACCGGCCGCTTCCGGCGACGACGCGCTCGTGCTGCTGGACGTCCAGTTGATCCGCGCCGGGACGGGCGAGCCGGTCACGAGGCTTTCGCCCGGTGACATCAGGGTGTTCGAGGACGGCGCCGAATGCCCTGTCAGGGAGATCAGTCACGGGCGGTTGCCGCTCGCCGTGGTACTCGTTGTTGACGTCGGCAAATCATTTCACCCCACAATCGGGCATCTGACGCCGGAGATCGAAAGTGCCCTCGGGCGTCTCGGCGCGAGAGATGAGGTGGCCGTCGTGGCCTTCAACGAAAGCGCGGAGGTGATTCAGGAGTTCACGCGCGACCGCAAACTGATCGCGCAAAAATTCGCCGCCCTGTCTGACCCGGTCTGGCAGAAGAAGCTGGGCGGAAAACAGAAGCTTGAGGCGGGCCTCGCCCGGGCGGGCGCGCTGATGGAGAAGGGCAATCCGCTCTCTCGCCGCGTCATTGTGCTGATGACCAGAGAGACGATTTATACGTGGCTGCCGAGGTCCGGGGATTATAAGGTCGCCGCCAGCCGCGAAGTCCTCACGAGCGGCAGCACGATCTGCGGGGCGCTGCTGACCAGAGGGCGGAGCGGGTTCGCCACTTTCATGTCTGTCGTGTCAGTCTTCCCGGTCGTGCCGCCGGATCAGAGGAACGATCCGCTGGTCATCAGAAGTTGGGCAAGCCGGACCGGCGGCGAAGTGTTCGGCGGGCCGAAAGAAGCGCTCGGCACGGGCCTGGCCGCGTTGTTCGCGCGGCTGCACGAAAGAGTCGTCATCAGCATTGTGCCCCGGAGCCTGACGAGGGACGGCAGCTATCACACCCTCAGAATGGCGCCTTCGTCCGATCTCGAAAGGCGCGAGGGGGCGGTTGAAATCAGAGCCATTGAAGGTTATTTCGCCAGACCGCGAGCCGGCACCGGCACCCCCGCCGGAACCGAAGGGCAGGGAACTGCAAAGGACCCGACGACAAATTGATCCGAACGATCTGCCTGCGAACCAGTACTGGCAGGGTCAATTCATGCTTCCGGTCACGCGCGGCCGCAGCCCTGGTTCGCCACTTTCGCCGCATCGTTTGCATTGCCAGACCGCGACCCGACCACCTATCATCTCCGGCATCTGCTGTTCAGCAACGCTTGCAACAATCTGCCGGAAGGCCGCCCCGGACGGCCTGATCATCAATGGAGATGAAGTCATGTGGTCGCCACGAATCTTTTCACGCTCATCGTTCCTGCCGCTCGCTTTGATCATTACTTTTGCCGTGACGAAAGCCCCGGCGCAGACGGCCCAACTCGGTCGCATCGAATTCCCGACCTCCGGCTCGCCGGCCGCGCAGGAGCATTTCCTGCGCGGCGTCGCGGCAATGCATTCATTCTGGTATGAAGAGGCGCTCGAAGCGTTCCAGGCGGCGACCAAAGCCGACCCGACCTTCGCGATGGGTTACTGGGGCGAAGCGATGACTTACAATCACCCGGTCTGGCAGCAGCAGGATGCCGAGGCCGCGCGCCGCGCTCTTTCCAACATCGTCATCACCGGCAAAGTGACGGCCAGGGAAAAAGCCTGGATCGAAGCCGCCCGGGTCCTCTACGGCGAAGGCGACAAACTGGCCCGCGATTTCACTTACGCGGCGGCGATGGAAAAGATTTATCACGATAACCCCGACGATCTGGAAGCCGCGGCCTTTTATTCGCTCGCGCTGCTCGGCACGGTGCGCCAGGGCGACAAGGGCTTCCAGCGGCAGATGAAGGCCGGGGCGATTGCCCTTGAGGTTTATCAGAAGAACCCGAATCACCCGGGCGCGGCGCATTACATCATTCATTCATTCGACGACCCCGAGCACGCGATTCTGGCGCTGCCCGCGGCGCGCCGCTACGCCGAGATCGCGCCCGCCGCGCACCACGCCCGGCACATGCCCGCGCACATCTTCCTGCAACTCGGCATGTGGCCTGAAGCCGCCGCCTCGAATGAGTCAGCCTGGGCGGTCTCTGACGAGTGGGTGAAGCGAAAAAATCTGGCGCTCAACCTGCGCGACTATCACAGCTATCACTGGCTGACCTACGTTTACGTCCAGCAGGGCCGCTACGGCAGGGCCGAAGAACTCATCAACAACCTCCGCCGGACGGCGCAGGAAAATGGCCGCGACAGCATACGCTTGTATGATGAGCCGGTCGCCGCATACATCGTCGACACGCAGCGCTGGGAGCTGGCGGCAAAATTATTCGAGCTGCCGAAGGGGAAAGCGCCGTCGGCTTCAGCCGGGCAGGTGAAAGGCGACGAGGCCGCGCACAATCAACATGGCGCGACGCCGCAGAGTACATACGCGCAACCCTCAGCCACGACGGTCCCCAGTTCCAGACGCGGCCCGTTTCTGCCCCTGTTCGTCCGCGCCCTCGCCGCGACACAGGGTGCGCTGCCCGAAGCCGACAAGCTGCTCGCCGAAATGCGCGAACTGCGCCAGCAGAACAGGGACGCTTACGGCGCGAAGATGATGGAGATTCGCGAACTCGAAGTAGCCGCGCTGCTCAGTGCCGCGAAGAACAACTACGACGAAGCCGTCGCGATGATGAAGAAGGCCACGGCGCTCGAAGAAGAGATGTCGCCGCCCTCGGGCCCGCCGACACTCATCAAGCCGTCGCACGAACTGTTCGGCGAAATCCTGCTGCGCGCGGGCCGTCCGAAAGAGGCCGCCGTGCAGTTCGCCACCTCGCTGCAAAGGCAGCCGAACCGCGCCCGCTCGCTGCTCGGCGCGGCGCGCTCGGCGGCACAGAGCGGTGATAAGGCAAAGGCCACGGCCGCTTACACTGATTTCCTGCGCGTCTGGCAGCAGGCCGACGCACAGTTGCCGGAGCTGCGCGAGGCGCGGGAATTCCTGGGGCAGGCGAGTCTGCGGTGAGTATAGTCCTTATTCTTTCCCCGCCTGATCCCCCGCCATTACCCAGGCTTCATTGAAGTGCGCGTGCCTGATGGCCTTGCGCATCGGCTGACCATCCCTGTCCATCTGTACTTCCTTTTTGTTCAGGTGGAAGCTGTAACTCGCGTGCAGCGAGCCGTCCTTTGATTGAATGATTGACGGGTAATGATACGCGCCCGCTTCAGGGCCGGGCGGGTCGTATTCGAGGTGCCGCTTCCACTTCCACGTCCTGCCTTCGTCATCAGAGATGGAGACGGCCAGGCTGTTCCGGCCCCGCTCGGTGTCGTTGTAAATCAATACCCAGTGGCCGTTGCCGAGCCCCATGATTTCAGCGCCGGAGCCGGGGTTGGGAAAACCGCTGTCGGTGACGGGACTCCACGTCTCACCATTGTCCTTCGATTCGCTCTCGTGCAGCCGCTTCGGCGCGGGCCCGTTGTCGCGCATCAGCGTGTAAAGCGTGCCGTCCTTCTTCCGCACGATGCTCGGTTGAATGTTGCCGCCGCCGATGAGTGGCGTGCTGGTCTTCCACGTCCTGCCCCAGTCGTCGGTGATCGCCATCAGCGAGAATGAAAAGCCGTCCGAATAAAGCGGCACGATCAGGCGCCTGTTGTCGAGGACGAATGGATGCGCGCGAGTCATCCAGCCGATCCGTCGCGCGAGTTTGTCCGCCGCCATTTTGCGCACGCGGGCGATGTAAGCGTTCAGCGACTCTTTCGGGGCTTCGGGCGAAAGCGGCTGTGCCTTCTCCCATTCGTCCATGACTTTGTTGACTGCGTCCACGAATTCCTGCCCCGGCGTGACGTGCAACACTTCCTGGACGTCCCAGAGCGGCACGCCGTCGCCCGTCCAGCGCGAGGAGATTTTGTATTTCATCAGCGCCGTCTCCCACTGGTTGGCGAGGATCGTCGGCCAGAGCAGCCAGAGGCGATTCTGCGGGTCAACGAACATCGTGCAATTCGTGTCGGGGTAACCCGGCGTGTCGGCCATCGTGAAGCGCGGGCCCCACGCCTTTGCGCCTTTGCGCTTGCGCGCGCCTTCGACCTTCACGTCATCCGCCGTTCGTTCGCCCGAGCCGTGAAACCAGCAGACCAGCAGGTCGCCGTTCGGCGCCTCGACGATGCAGGAGGCGTGGTTGTGCCAGTGTTCGAGCGGGAAGATCAGTTCGGCCTCGTGAAAAGGCCTGGCATCGGCTTTATCAGTTCCCGCCGGGATCGCCATGCCGATGACGGTTGCGAGGCAGACGCAGAAGGAAGCGGGCAGCAGGAAGAATTTCATCGTGATCTCTCGAAGTTGGGAATGGTGAAAACTGCGCGAGCCATCATCGCACAGCAGTGGGCCGCGGTATAGTTCGATCCGAGCGGGCCGCCCGGTCACGCCCGCCTGAAATGCTCCTTGACACAGCCGCGGCAGTCCGACAACAATCGCCGTGATCACGTCACCGCGTCAATTCAGCGCATCAACCTCGGGGCTCGTCATCATGGTCATCGGCCTGTTTGAACTGCTGATTCTGTTCATCCTCTTCTTCGGCGGGGCGGTGACGGTTATCGCTGCTTACCTCGTGCTGACGGGCCGGCTCCAGCTCGGGGATTTCAAGACCTGCCCGTACTGCGCCGAACGCATCCGGCAGGCGGCGCGCATTTGTCGTTACTGCCAGCGTGACCTGACGCAGGCAGATAGTGAAAACAGACCAAAAGGCCTTTTCCAGTGACCAGTCAGAACTCTCAACCACAGTGGGTCATCCCCGGTTACCTCGAAATTCACGACAACCACCTGCACATCAACGGCGCGGATTGCGAAGCGCTCGCGCGCGAATTCGACACGCCGCTCTTCGTCGTCTCGGCCCCGCGCATCCGCCACAACATCGCGCGGCTGCTCGAAGCAAAGAAACATCATCCGAAGCTGAAGCTGTGTTACGCGTCGAAGGCGAACAACACGCTCGGCGTGCTGCGCGCGGTGCGCGAGGCGGGCATTGACATCGAAGTCAATTCCGGCGGCGAACTCTTCAGGGCTTTGAAAGCGGGCTTCAGGCCGGATCAGATCGAGATGAACGGCATCGCGAAAACGGAACGGGAGATCGCCGAAGCCGTCGAGGCCGGCGTCTACGCGATCAACCTCGATTCGCCTTACGAGCTTGAACTGGTCGAGCAGGTCGCCGCGAAACTCAAAAAACGCGCCAACGTCACGCCGCGGCTGGTCGCGGGGGTCGGCACCCGGTCGCACGCCGGGTTGCAGACGGCCCTCTACACCTCCAAGTTCGGCATCTCTCCGGGACAGGCCCGCGAGATGATGCTGCGCGCGCTCGAGAAACCCGACCTCATCAACCTCGCCGGGATTCACATCCACGTCGGCTCGCAGACGCCCGACCCCGAGCCTTACGCCGAAGCGCTCACGACCATGTGGGAACACCTCTTGTGGCTGCGCCGCGAGACCGGGCACAGGCTGCAACACATCAACATCGGCGGCGGCATCCCGGTCAATTACCTGGGCGACCGTTCGCACGCCGATGAGATCAGCGAGGCCGAACGGACGATGCTCGGCGCTGACCTGACGGCGGAAGAGATGATCGAGGTCGCCCTGCGCGTCGCCCGCGATTCATCGAGAGAGGCGGGCGCGGAAGAGTTGATGAAAGACATCGAAATCGTCATGGAACCCGGCCGCAGCGTGATCGCCGACGCGGTCACGGTCCTCGCGACGGTGCGCAACGTCAAGACGCGACCTGAAACGGGCGATCACTGGGCGCTGACGGACGCGGGCTACAACCTCATGCTTTCGATGGTGATGTATCACTGGTACTACCACGCGGTTGACGCCTCGCGCGCCGCCGAGCCGCACACATCGCGTTACCGCATGGCCGGGCCGCTCTGCGACGGCGGGGACGTGTACTTCGACCTGCACGGCGAGGGCCACCTGCCGGATCATCGGCTGTTGCCCGGGAATGTTCAGGTCGGCGAAGTGATCGCGATGCTTAATACGGGGGCTTACACGATGTCGCAGATGACGGCCTACAACGGGCGGCCCTTCCCGGCAGCGGTGCTGGTGGATGAGGGCGGGAAGATTGAAGTGATCAGGCGACGCGACAGCTACGATGATTTGCTGATCAATGAGCTTTGAGATCAACCACAGAAGGCACAAAAAGCGCAAAAGGGAAACCAGGGATGGAAGAGAGGATTAAGGAGTTGTGCGATTTGATTCGGGAGACAAGCTTTGACATCCATTGTTATCTCCGCAGCGGCCACTTGGAAAAGATATACGAGAACGCCCTGGCTCACAGGCTGCGAAAACTCGGGCTGAAGGTCGGGCAGCAGCACCCGTTGAATGTTCACGATGAAGACGGCACTTTGCTCGGGGCATTTTACGCTGACCTCTTCGTGGAAGACCGCCTGATTGTGGAATTGAAAGCCTGCAAGGCTCCGGCTGATGAACACGTCGGCCAGCTTTTCGGGTATCTCAGAGCCTCACGTATTGAACATGGGCTCCTGATAAACTTCGGCGCTCAAAAGTTACAAATCCAGAAATACATTCTCACTCCTGACAAACAGGGGAATGTTTTTGTGCCTTTTGAGCCTTTTGTGGTTGATCGAAATGGCTGAAGAAAAATCACAACTCATTCGCGGCCTTACCCTCACCGACACCACGGCCCTCGTCATTGGCACGGTCATCGGCACGGGCGTCTTCATCAAGACTGCCGTGATGGCGCAGAGCGTCGGCACCCCGGCGCTGGTGATGGCCGCGTGGGTGGCGGCGGGACTGCTTTCACTCGCCGGGGCGCTCACTTATGCCGAACTCGGCGCGATGCTGCCGCATGCCGGGGGCGAGTACGTTTACCTGCGACACTCCTACGGAGAAACTTCGGCTTATATGTACGGCTGGATGCGCTTTTTCGTCGCAGGCAGCGCCTCGATTGCGAGCCTCGGCGCCGGGTTCGCCATCTTCCTGTCGGCCTTCCTGCCGCTCACGACCGTCTGGGCCGAGGCGAAATTCTCGCTGCTCGGGCAGACGATCAACTGGCAGTTCGGGACGAAACAGATCGTCGCCATCGCCGCGATTCTGATCCTGTCGGCGATCAACTGTCTGACGGTGGCCTTCGGCGGGAAGGTGCAGTCGCTGCTGACCGTGCTGAAAATTGGGGGGATCGCCGTCGTCGTTGGCGGCGTCTTCTTTTTCTCAAAGACGGCGACGTGGGGGAATCTGGCGATCCCGCAGAGCGCGCACGCCTGGAGCGGGATGTCCGCCTTCGGTCTGGCGATGCTCGCGGCGCTGTGGCCCTACGACGGGTGGAACAACATGCCGATGGCGGCGGGCGAAGTGCAGAACCCCGGACGCAACATCCCGCGCGCACTGATCGGCGGAATGATCGTTGTGATGGCGATCTACTGTCTGGCGAATCTGGCTTACCTCTACGCGCTGCCCTGGAATGAAGTCATGACCTCGAACTCGACCGCGCACCGCGACGCGCTGCCCGTGGCGGCCAAAGCGGCGCAGAGTTTTCTGGGCGAATGGGGCGGCAGGGTCATTTCGATTGCCTTCGTGGTCTCGGCGCTCGGCGCGCTGAACGGCTCGATCCTCTCGAACGCTCGCGTCCCTTACGCGATGGCGCGCGACGGAGTGTTTTTCCAGAAGATGGCGGACCTCAGCGCCAGCACGCGAGTGCCCGTGTTTGCGATCATCATCCAGGCGATCTGGTCATGCGTGCTGGCGCTCTCGGGCACGTTCGACCAGCTGACGGACTGCCTGCTGTTCGCCTCGTGGATCTTTTACGGGCTGGTGACTTCGTCGGTCTTCGTGCTGCGCCGGAAGATGCCGGCCGCCGAGCGGCCGTATAAAACGCTCGGCTACCCGCTGATGCCGCTCGTCTTCGTGCTGGTGGCGACGTGGCTGGTCATCAATACGCTGATTGAAAGGCCGGTTGAATCGGTCACGGGGCTGGTACTGATCGCCATCGGGCTGCCATTTTACTTCTGGTTCCGCTCCGTGCAGCGCCGCCGGGTGGAGGCCGTCCCGACGGAAGCGGGTGATTGAAAACGATGAGGGAATGAACGATGAGCTTTGAAGGCAGGGTGGTGCTGGTCACCGGCGCATCACGCGGTATCGGGCGCGTCATCGCCGAGCAGTTTGCCGAACAGGGAGCCCGGGTGGCGCTCAATTACAACAGTAATCGGGGTGCGGCGGAAGAAACGCTGGCCTCGCTGGCCGGCGATTCGCACACGCTCGTTCGGGCCGACATCGGCAACCCTGACGAAGCGCAGGGGCTGGTTGAGACGACGGTCAGCCGGATGGGGCGGCTCGACATCCTCGTCAACAACGCTGCCATTTACGAATTCCATCCGATTAATCAGGTGAGTTACGCAGACTGGCAGCGGGCGTGGCTGCAGACCGTCAGCACTAACCTGCTGGGCACGGCCAATGTGATGTATCACGCCGCGCGGCAGATGATCCGGCAGGGCGGCGGGCGCATCGTCAACGTCTCGTCACGCGGCGCCTTTCGCGGCGAGCCGAACGCGCCAGCTTACGGCGCGAGCAAGGCCGGGCTGAACGCGATGAGCCAGTCGCTCGCGCAGTCGCTGGCCCCGCACAACGTCTTCGTTTACGTCGTCGCCCCCGGCTTCGTCGAGACCGAGATGGCGGCGTTCCTGCTCGACGGCCCCGAAGGCGAAGGCATTCGCAATCAGAGCCCGCTCAAGCGCGTGGCGCGGCCCGATGAGGTCGCGCGCACGGTTCTCTTCCTTGCGTCGGAAGGCACGGACTACCTGACCGGCTGCATTGTTGATGTCAACGGCGCTTCATACTTGCGATCATAGGCGTCTTTGAGCCTTCAGCGCCGGAGGCGCGAAATATTTACAGCTCTCGAATTCGCCCATCTCTTCAGCTCCGTCAGGAGCGGCATCTCAAACATTTCGCTCCTGACGGAACTGAATGTACGAGGCCCGACTATAAACATTGCGCCCCTGACGGGGCTGGCGCTGCCAGCATGAATCCGTGGATTCTCAAACGGCTTCTCGGAAAGGAAAACGAAATGAAAAGATCAATGACCGCCGCTGTAGTTCTGATTGCATTGCTGTCTTTGTCCGCCCCTGCTCAGGACCAGTCAGGCGCAAAGCCCGAACCAAAAGTCGAGACCGGCACGATCAACGGCGCCCCCTTTCGCCTTGAGATTCCGGCGGACTGGAACAAGGGGCTGGTGATGTACTGCCATGGCTACGCGGTGGCGGGGACGACGCCGAATCTCGAAGGCGGGAAGCCTTTGCGTGATGTCTTTCTTTCGCGCGGTTTCGCGATTGCCCAGTCGGCTTACAGCGTGCAGGGCTGGGCGGTGAAGGAAGCGGTCGAAGACACCGAGGCGTTGCGCCGTTACTTCGTCGCGAAATACGGCCAGCCGAAGGAGACGATTGTGCTGGGCCACTCGATGGGCGGCGTGATCACGCTCGCGACGATTGAACAGTACCCGGAAGTTTACGACGGCGCGATGCCGATGTGCGGGCCGCTCAACGTCAGCCTGAACGGCTTGCAGGACCGCGTCTTCGACATGCTGGCGACGTTCGATTACCTGTTCCCGAATGTGGTCGGCACACTGACCGGCCTGCCGAAAGGCGCAAGGCTGGAGGCGGCAAAAGTCAAAGCCGCGCTCGATGCCGCGCCGGAAAAGGCCGCGGCCTTCGCGAAGCGTTACAGCATCGCGCCGAATGACATCCCCGGCACGCTCACTTTCTTTTACGAAATCAACCGCGAGTTGCAGCAGCGGTGCGGCGGCAACCCGTTCGACAACCGCAACACGCTCTACGACGGCTTCGATGACGATGCGGCGCTCAACCGCGGAGTGAAGAGATATGCCGCCGACGCAAAAGCGCGCGAATACCTGCGCCAGCATTACGCGCCGACCGGGCGCATTCACGACCCGGTGCTGACGGTTCACACGACCTACGACCCGCTGGTTCCCGGTCGTTACGTCAGCGAATACGACGCGACTGCCAAAGTTGCGGGCACGCAGGATCTGTTCGTGACGAAGTTCGTCGTCGCGCGCGGGCATTGTAATATCGGGCCGGCGCAGACCGGCGCGGCTTTCGAGGCGCTGCTTCAGTGGGTGCGCGAGCGGAAGAGGCCGGAAGCGGGAGAGTTGAAGTGACAGCCGCAGGTTGTTGTGGTCATGCTAAGATCGTGCCAGCGAAAGGGGGAATGAATCAATGAGTACACTGGAAAGATTGATTCAGGAAGCGCAGGCGCTTCCGCAGCTGGAAAGGCAAAAGCTGATTGAAGCATTACAGGCAGAGCCATTGGCGGATGAGCGGGAGGCGCGACTGGCCGCGATCCACAAAGCGCGCGGCAGTATGAAAGGTCTTTTGCCATCCACTGAAGAATTCCTGGCCGAAAAGCACGCCGAACTGCAACGGGAAGAAAAATGATTTATGTGCTGGACTCGACGGCGATGATTGCCTTCCTGACCAATGAACCGGGAGCCGACGTGATCGAAGACCTGCTAACCGAACCCGGCTCTGCCTGTCTGGCACACGCAATCAACCTTTGTGAAATCTGGTATCAGGCTTTTCGGAATGGCGGAGAAGCGGCGGCGGATCAGGTAATCAATCTGATTGCGTCTATCGGTATTGCCACGCGCTCAGATTTTGACGCCGCTTTCTGGCGTGAGGCAGGGAAGTTGAAAGGCACCCATCGGATGTCGCTGGCAGATGCGTTCGGGTTGGCTTTGACACTGCGCGTTGGCGGTGAGTTCGTGACCTCAGACCATCATGAGCTTGATCCTGTCGCAGCCGCTGGCGTTTGCCCGATCAGGTTCTTCAGGTGAATTTTGCCAAGGTATAGATTCGTTTCATTCGTGACTCCGCCTTGAACGGCCTCGCACCTGCTTCTCCTTATTTCCCTCAGACAACGGCTCAATGAATCGCTTCGCCACCGGCGATGACAGCACAATTGAAGTCGTCGTCGTCCCGTAGGGCAGCAGCCGGTCAATCAGCTTCTCCAGATGATGCACTGACGCGACGTTGACTTTCATGATGAAGGAATCGCCGCCCGTGCCGCGGTGGCATTCGCTGATTTCGGGCAGCTCCTTCAGCAGCGCCGTCAGCCTCGGCGTCGTGTCACCCATAATGTTCATCCGAATAAAGGCCGTGATCGGGAAGCCCACCTTTTCCGGGTTCACGTCCGCGTGATAGCCGGTGATGATTTCGGCCTCCTCCATCCTGCGCACCCGCTCGGTCACGGCCGGGATTGACAGCCCGACCCTGCGGCCCAGCTCGGCATACGACAGCCGTGCGTTCTCCTGAAGCTCCCTCAGAATCTTCCAGCCGATCTCGTCCAGCAGTTTTTCGGAATCTAAAGCCATATCTGTGATTATCCTTAAAATCTTAGGTTGACCGGCAATCATACCTGAAAATGCGTATTCATTGTCAGTATTCACCAGCCTATCATGTGTGCTAATCGGGCACATTAGCGAATTCGATTTCAGATATTTGATTGTTATCGGGGGAGGTCAGGCGATGTCATTCGAGCAGACGAAATGGATCTGGCACAACGGGCAGAACATTCCTTTTGACGAGGCGAAAATTCACCTGTCGGCTTACGGGCTGCATTACGGCACAGGAGTGTTTGAGGGGATGCGCGCTTACGCGACCACGGACGGCCCGGCGATCTTTCGCAACGATGAACATCTCGACCGGCTTTACGCTTCGGCGGCGGTTTACGGAATGGATGTTCCATTTACGAAGGACGAACTGACCAAAGCGATCTGCGACAACATTGGGGTCAACGGGTTCGAAAGCTGCTACCTCAGGCCGCTGGTCTTCTTCGACGCGGGGGGGCTCGGCATCCGTGCCGAATGCCCGGTCAGCGTGACGATCATCGCGTGGCCCTGGTCGAATGACCGCAACTCGGAAAAGTACACCGCGGGGGTGCGCGCGACCATCTCGCCCTGGACGAAATTCCATTCGAGCATGATGCCGACCACGGCCAAATCAACCGGGCAGTACCTGAACGCGATTCTGGCCGTGAAGGAAGCGGACAGGCGCGGTTATGACGAAGCGATCCTGCTTGATGTGAACGGCGACATAGCCGAAGGAGCGGTTGAGAATCTGTTCCTCGTGAAAGACGGCAGGCTCGTCACCAACGATGAAAAGTCTTCGATCCTGCTCGGCATCACTCGCGCTTCGACCATCGAGATTGCGCGCGACCTCGGTTACGAAGTCGAGATCAGGACGATGAGGCCGGATGACCTGATGAATGCCGACGAAGCTTTCTTCACCGGCACGGCGATTGAAATTCAGCCCATCCGCAGCGTTGATGACCAGCCCGTCGGCAGCGACACTCGCGGGCCCGTGACAAGGCAGATTCAGCAGGCTTACTTTGATATAGTTGCCGGGCGCAACCCGAAGTATCAGCACTGGCTGCACCCGGTACACCAGTTTGCAATGACCCCAGGGTAAGGAGACCGGTATGCCGTCACCCACATATCACCTGGCGCAGATCAACATCGCCCGGATGCTCGCGCCGCTCGACGATCCCCTGATGCAGGATTTCGTCGCGCAGCTTGATGAGATCAACGCGCTCGCGGATCGCACTCCCGGCTTCGTCTGGAGATTGCAGAGCGAAGATGGGAATGCGACTCAGTTTCGTCCCTGGGACGATGACCGGATCATCGTCAACATGTCCGTCTGGGAATCTGTCGAAGCGCTCAAGGATTATGTTTACAAAAGCGCGCATGCCGGAGTGATGAAGCGGCGGAGAGAGTGGTTCGAGAAGTTTGACGGAATGTATGTGGCGCTCTGGTGGGTTCGGGCCGGGCACATTCCGACGGTCGAGGAGGCGAAACAGAAGCTTGAGTATCTGACCCGGCACGGGGAGAGCAGAGAGGTTTTCACTTTCAGAAAGCCTTTCCCGCCGCCCGACGAGTCGCCGGAGGATTTTGTCGTGACGCCGTTCGAGCCCTGCCCGGCCCTTTGACGCTGCGAGCTTATGAGCGGAGATTTGGCAACAGGTTCTGTCGAGACAATCGCGTGGCAACCGGATGAGAGTGTGAAATCACGCGCACAACTCACCCGGTTTTTGTCTTTATGCGGGCTGGATTCGTGGGAGGCGCTTTACCGGCGCTCGATTGAAGACGTCGAGTGGTTCCACGAGCAGTTGCTGCGCTTTCTCGACATCAGATTCGACCAGCCGTACAGCCGGATCGTTGACCTGTCGCGTGGCATCGAGTGGCCGCGCTGGTGCGTGGATGGCCGTCTCAACATCACACGGAGCTGTCTGGATCGGTGGGTCGAAGACGAGGAAACGGCGCACGTGCCGGCAGTGATCTGGGAGGGCGAAGAGGGCGCCGTGCGCACGCTCAGTTATTATGACCTGTGGGTTGATGTTGAATTGTGCGCCGCTGGCTTGCGCGCCTGCGGGCTGAAGAAAGGCGACGCGGTCGGGATTCACCTGCCGATGGTTCCGGAGACGGTGATCGCGCTGCTGGCGATCAACCGGATCGGCGGGATCGCCGTGCCGCTGTTTTCAGGCTACGGCCCGGCGGCGATTGAATCGCGGTTGCGCGATGTCGGCGCGAAGGCTCTCTTCACCTGCGATTCGTTCCCGCGCCGCGGCAAAAACGTTGCGGCTAAGCTCATCGCCGACGAGGCCGTCGCCAATCTGACAGACATCGTGCGCGTCTTCGTCGTCCGCCGCACGGCGGAAACCGTACCGATGAAGACTGCGCGTGACATCTACTTCGATCAGTTGCTCGTGACGGGCGGGAAGAATTCAGCCGACAAACGCAAAGCTGAACCCACCGGCGCCGAAGATCCGCTGATAGCCATTTACACTTCGGGGACAACCGGCAAACCAAAAGGCATTCTGCACACGCATTGCGGATTCCCGATCAAGTCAGCGCAGGATATGTGCTTCGGCACCGACGTCGGGCGCGGCGACCGCATCTCGTGGGTGACGGACATCGGCTGGATGATGGGGCCGTGGCTGATTTACGGCGCCCTGTTGCTGGGCGCGACGATTGTCCTGTATGACGGCGCGCCCGATTACCCGGCTGCGGATCGGATGTGGGAATTCTGCGCCCGGCACAAGGTCGGTATTCTCGGCATCTCTCCGACGCTCGTGCGCGCGCTCGCGACTTACGGCGATGACCTGCCGGTTCGTCATGATCTTTCAGCTTTGCGCATCCTTGGTTCGACGGGAGAGCCATGGAATCCCGACCCGTGGTGGTGGCTGTTTGAAAAGGTCGGCAAAGGCAAAGTACCGATCATCAACTATTCCGGTGGCACGGAAATTTCAGGTGGAATTCTGATGTGCAATCCGCTGCTGCCGATTAAGCCGTGTTCATTCTCCGCGCCATGCCCCGGCATCGCGGCTGACGTGGTGGATGAAAACGGCAACCCGGTACGCGGTGCGGTCGGTGAACTCGTAATTCGACAGCCGTGGATCGGCATGGCGCGCGGTTTCTGGAAAGACGATGAGCGTTACCTGAACACGTACTGGTCGCGCTTTGAAAACATCTGGGTACACGGCGACTGGGCGCAGATTGATGCCGACGGCCACTGGTACATCCTTGGCCGCAGCGACGACACGCTGAAAGTGGCGGGCAAGCGGGTCGGCCCGGCTGAAGTCGAATCAGTCCTCGTCGCGCATCCCGACGTGGCCGAAGCCGCGGTGGTCGGCGTGCCCGACGAGAGGAAAGGCAACGCGATGATTGCTTTCTGCGTCACTAAGCCGGACGTGAAGGCTGATGAAGTGCTGGCGCAGGCTCTGAAGGATCTGGTGGCGGCAGAACTCGGCAAGCCGCTGCGTCCGGAAAAAGTGTTCTTTGTTTCGGCGCTGCCGAAGACTCGCAACGCGAAGGTGATGCGGAGAGTCATCCGCGCCGCGTATCTGGGCGAAGACCCCGGCGACGTGACCGCGCTCGAGAATCCGGCGACGGTTGAGGCGATTCACCGGGTTGCCCGTTCGTAATACCTTCTGTAGGCGGTACTACGAACGAAGAGGAAGGAGATCAGGGCTATGACCGCAGTAGAAAATGCCACGATCACTCCGACAGGTAATGAAGCCGTGCTGACGGAAGACGTTGGGTTTGAAGAGATCAGCATGCTCCCGATAGACCACCCGGGGGCGCACGACCCCGATTATCGCGCGCGGCGCAATTACATCGCCAGCCTCGCGAAGCAGTACCGCGAAGACCCGCGGCACGTCATCCCGAACGTTGAATATACAAAAGAGGAAACCTCCGTCTGGCATCACGTCTGCTGCCAGCTTGAGAAGGTTCAGGCCCGCCGCGCCTGCTCGCTCTACCTTGAAGCGAAACGACGGCTCGGCATCAGCTGCCTCGAAATCCCGCAGCTCAATGACCTGAGCGCGAAGCTGACCGAATACTCTGACTTTCGCCTCGCGCCAATCGAGGGTCTGGTCGAGACGCGCGCTTTTTTGAGCTGGCTGGGCAAACGCACCATGCTCAGCACGCAATACGTGCGCCACCACTCGCGGCCCGATTACACGCCCGAACCCGACATCGTCCACGAAGCCATCGGCCACATCCCGATGTTCACGGTGCGCGATTTCACTGACTTCTCGCAATCAATCGGCAGGGGCGCGGTCATCGCGAACGACGAGCAACTGGAGCAGCTCGGGCGGCTCTACTGGTTTACGGTCGAGTTCGGCCTGATCGAGGAGGGCGGCGAGATCAAAGCCTTCGGCGCGGGGCTGCTCTCGTCATACAGCGAACTTGAACACGCTTTCTCGGACGAGGTCGAGCGCCGCAAATTCAACCTGAAGGAAGTCATCAACACGAAGTATGACTATTCCGACATGCAGCCGCTGCTGTTCGTGATCCCGTCGTATGCGTACCTGAAGGAAGTGACGCGCGAGTTCATCGGCAGGTTCGGGAAACACGCCGATCACGAAGTCGCACCATCGGGTGTGCCGCATGCGGTCTGGTAACGAGAGCATTGCGCCCCGTGAAGATAGCGGAAGAGAAGAAGATTTGCAGGCCTCCGTAACGAGCGACAGATTACAAGTAATGATGCCTCAAATAGAAATTGAAGAAACGTTCAATGCATTTGTTAAGGACTTCGGTGGTGAACTGATTGAAGAGATTTTTGCGGGCAGTGGGCGCAGACCCAATAATGCTGACTATTTCTTTCGTGACCGGACAATAGTGGCCGAGCTGAAATGTCTTGAGAAGAATTATTTCAACGACAGAAATCTTGGAGAAAAACTGACGAAACTCACTAATCAGTGGATGAAGCAGGGCATTCTTAGGCGTGAACATATCAAAAACGGAATGTTTCAAACGGATGCTCTTCCGCCAAAGTGTGCCAGTGAAGTCTTCAAGATTTTCATGGCACCCTTAGAGAAGGCTGTTAAAAAAGCAAATCTGCAGATTAAGGAAACCAAGAAGCACTTTGGTCTGACTGATGCCAAAGGCCTACTTATTCTGGCAAACGATGGCAACTATTCTCAAAATCCCAAGCTTACGATACAGATGCTTGCAAGGTTGTTACGTTCAACCTACAGCGGCATAGACTCATTCATCTACTTCACCCCAAATATGAGAGTTACTGCACCGCAGTTGGATAGAGAAGCCAGAGTCTGGATAAGCGGGAGGAGCAGAGAAAGTGCGAATGCCGTTGAATCAGAGTTCCTTGAAGAAGTTGCTCGGCACTGGATTTCATTTGTGAATCGGATTACTGGAGACGATCCGCCACTGATTAAGATTACAGATAAAAATGTCATTGATGACATGAGTTTGGTGAGGTAAAGATATGGCTTCAAACGACAACCCATTGAAAATCCGGCAAGTCCATCACATCGAACTTTACGTCGGCAATGCGAAGCAGGCCGAGTATTTTTACCGCAATGCCTTTGGCTTTGACCGCATTGCCTACACCGGGCTGGAGACCGGCAACCGTGATCAGTGTTCGTATGCGTTGCAGCAGGGCACGTTCAGGCTGCTGCTGACGACGCCGTATACGCCGCTCGATAAAGCGAGCGCGCACATCTTCAAGCACGGCGACGGCGTGCGCGATGTGGCGCTCGAAGTGGATGACGCCGATGAGGCGTTCGAGATCGCCGTGTCGCGCGGCGCGGAGCCCGCCGTCGCGCCCTACACGATCAAAGGCCCGCAGGGCAAAGCGCGGCGCGCGGCGGTCAAGGTGTATGGCGACACGATCCATTCGTTTTTCTCGAAGCATAACTACGACGGGCCATTCATGCCCGACTTTGTCGAATCGCGCGCGCCGGGGCGCAACGCGGGCCTGCTGCGGCTGGATCATTTCGTGGCCAACGTCGAATTCGGCAAGATGCAATTCTGGGAGGACTGGTATAAACGCGTCTTCGGTCTGGAACGCTATATGACCTTTGACGACCAGGACATCTCGACCGATTATACGGCGCTCAACAGCGTGGTGATGGCCAACGAATCGCGCAGCATCAAGTTCCCCATCAACGAACCCGCGCCGGGCCGCCGCAAGAGCCAGATCGAGGAGTATACCGAGTTTTATCAGAGCCCCGGCGTGCAGCACATCGCGCTGCTGACGACCGACATCATCAAAACGATCCGCACGCTGCGCGCCAACGATGTCGAGTTTCTGAACGTGCCGGATACTTACTACGAAATGCTGCGCGACCGCGTCGGCGCAATTGACGAAGACATTGCGGTGCTGCGCGACCTGCGCATTCTGGTGGATCGTGACGACGAAGGTTACCTGCTGCAACTCTTCACCAAACCCGTCGAAGATCGCCCGACGCTGTTTTACGAAATCATCCAGCGCAAGGGCTGTCAGGGGTTCGGCAAGGGCAACTTCAAGGCGCTCTTTGAATCAATCGAACGCGAGCAGGAGCGGCGCGGGAATCTGGTTTGACGAAGGCATAGACAGGATTTACATATGGGATGAACATGATTCCGGTGCAATCAGGCCGTCATCCTGTTCATCCTGGAAATCCTGTCGAAAACTATGGCTGAGCCAAAATTCATTCCCCTGACCGGTTACCGCGAGTATTCAATTGAAGAGATGAAAGAGCGCGCCGCCGCTTTTCGCGAGCAGATGCTCAGGCGGCGGACGGTGCGTTACTTTGCTGATCGACCGGTGCCGCGTGAAATCATCGAAGACTGCCTGATGGTTGCGGGCAGCGCGCCGAGCGGGGCGAATCTCCAGCCCTGGCATTTTGTCGTCGTCAGCGATCCGGCGATCAAACGTCAGATTCGTGAGGGCGCGGAAAAAGAAGAATACGAGTTTTACCACCACCGCGCGCCGCGGGAGTGGCTCGACGCGCTCGCGCCGCTCGGGACGGATGAACACAAGCCATTTCTTGAGGCCGCGCCTTACCTGATCGCGATCTTTGCGCAGAGCTACGGGCTGCTGCCGGACGGGCGGAAGGTGAAAAATTACTACGTTCAGGAATCGGTCGGCATTGCCACGGGGATGCTGATCATGGCGATTCACAACGCGGGGCTCGCGGCCTTAACGCACACGCCCAGCCCGATGGGATTTCTGAATGGGATCCTCAGTCGCCCGGCGCACGAAAAGCCTTTTCTGCTGCTGGTCGTCGGCTATCCGGCGGAAGACGCGGTCGTGCCGGACATTGGGAAAAAGACACTTGGTGAGATTGCAACATTTGTGTGAAGTAATGTCCGACAAGCTGGCAGCTTGTCGCTGACATCGCAGTTGCACGATTGAATTTCAAAAGGCCGTTTGCGTAACACTTCGACAAGCTGGCAGCTTGTCGGACATCAAAGACGTGTCATCACAATCTCAAGCTGACTTCAGTTATCAATCCGGCTTCGGCAATGAATTTGCCACCGAGGCTCTACCCGGCGCGCTGCCGAAGGGGCAGAACTCGCCGCAGAAGGCGCCGTACGGGCTGTATGCCGAACAGCTCAGCGGCACGCCCTTCACTGCGCCGCGCGCGGCGAATCGGCGGACATGGACTTATCGCATCCGGCCTTCGGTGCTGCAAAAGCCGTTCAGTCAGATTTCAAATGGCCTCCTGCGCAGCGGGCCGTTCAACGAAATCCCGGCGACACCGAATCAGCTTCGCTGGGATCCTTTGCCGATACCGGGTGAGCCGGCGGATTTCGTTGACGGCCTCGTGACGATGGCGGGCAATGGCGACCCGGGGATGCTCGCGGGCACCGGGATTCACATTTATGCGGCTAACGCCTCGATGCACGACCGGTTCTTTTACAACGCCGACGGCGAACTGCTGATCGTGCCGGAGAAGGGCAGGCTGACGATTCATACGGAGCTGGGCGTTCTGGAAGTTGCGCCCGGTGAAATCTGCGTGATCCAGCGCGGCATCAAATTTCGGGTTGAATTGCCTGACGGCGAGGCGCGCGGTTACGTCTGCGAAAATTATGGCGCGCTGCTCAGGCTGCCTGACCTCGGGCCGATAGGTGCGAACGGGTTGGCCAATCCGCGCGACTTCCTGACTCCGGTGGTGGCCTTCGAAGACCGCGAGGGCGATTTCCGCCTGATCGCGAAATTTCAGGGCAATCTGTGGGAGGCCGAAATTGACCATTCGCCGCTCGACGTGGTCGCGTGGCATGGCAATTACGCGCCGTACAAATACGACCTCGCGAATTTCAACTGCATCAACACGGTCAGCTTCGATCATTCCGATCCCTCTATTTACACGGTGCTGACTTCGCCCTCGGACACGCCCGGCACGGCGAATGTGGATTTTGTTATCTTTCCGCCGCGCTGGATGGTCGCGGAACACACCTTCCGCCCGCCCTGGTTCCACCGGAACTTTATGAACGAGTTTATGGGACTCGTCTTCGGGCAGTATGACGCGAAGGCCGCGGGCTTCGTGCCGGGCGGCGCGAGCCTGCACAACTGCATGTCCGGTCACGGGCCTGATGCCGAGACGTTTGAGAAAGCCAGCAACGATGATCTGAAACCGCACTACATCGGCAACACGCTGGCGTTCATGTTCGAGACTCGCTTCGTCATCCGCCCGACCAGATTCGCGATGGAAACCGCGGCGTTGCAGGGCGACTACTGGCAATGCTGGCAGGGGTTGAAGAGGCAGTTCAGCCGGTAAATGCGCGGGTGATTTTTCTGACTCCTGCCCCCTTGACCTGGCGGGGTCAGGAGAGTAGAGTGCCATCGTTATCCGGCGGTCAGCGGCGACCGTGGAGAGCCGCTCGGGCAGTCCGGGACGTGACCGGCTTTGACAAAGGAGGCGCAGCATAGAAACTGACGCACAGTCCGATTCACAATTCGAGCGTTTATCAAACGTTATTACTGCATCTCTTGATGCAGAGGTCATACAAAGAGAGCCTGTCGTATCAACCAAACACTGATACTGACAGGCTCAACTGTTACTCGGGGGCAGATATTCTCGTAACTGCTCCAGCACAACCTGCCTGACCCTTTCGGCCACTGCCGCGCCTTGTCAGTAAAAAGCCGGTGAGCAATACTGGCACCGCATCACCCCTTATTCGTCCTGCTGAATTTAATCTCACAGGCATGCTGTCCGGAGCGTGAAGAACACTTATGGGCTTTTCAGCGATTGATTACGCCGTCCTGCTGCTTTACCTCGTCGGCATCACCATCTTCGGCACGCTGTTTCGCAAATCGCAGAAGACAGTGAAGGATTACTTCGTCGGCGCGAAGAACATCCACTGGATCATCATCAGCCTTTCCATCGTCGCCACGGAAACCAGTACGCTGACGCTCGTCGGCGTGCCGGCCATCGCTTATTCGAATTACAAATACCCCGAGCAGGGTGGCAACCTGACTTACCTGCAGGTCGTGCTGGGGTACATTATCGCGCGCGTCATCATCAGCCTGGTGTTCATCCCGGCCTACTTTCAGGGCGAACTGCTGACGGCTTACGAATTGCTCAAGCGGCGGTTCGGCATTCAGACGAAAAATTTCGCGGCGTCATTGTTTCTGGTGATGCGCGCGCTGGCCGAAGGCGTGCGCATCTTCGCGGCCTCGATAGTGCTGAGCGCGGTGCTGGGCGCGAGCCTGCCGAACCTGCCTAACCTGACGCTCTGGTCAATTGTCATCGTCGGCGTGCTGACGCTGATCTATACGTTTGAAGGCGGCATCGCGGCGGTGATCTGGACTGACCTGATCCAGCTGATCATTTACATCGGCGGGTCGCTCGTCGCGGCTTACATGCTCGTCAAACTGGTGCCGGGCGGGTGGGGCGAGATTGCGGCGCAGGCTTCTGCCGCGGGCAAGCTTCAGGTGTTTTCCTTCAAGTGGGATTTCAGCGTGCCGTTCACTTTCTGGGCCGGGCTGTTCGGCGGGACTTTTCTGACGATGGCCTCGCACGGCACCGATCAGCTGCTCGTGCAGCGGCTGTTTACGTGCAAAAACCAGCGTGACAGTCAGAAGGCGCTCGTGTTCAGCGGCTTCGTCGTGCTGTTCCAGTTCGCGCTGTTTCTGCTGATCGGCGTGATGCTGTTCGCTTACTACAAATTCTTCCCGCTGACGACCGGGCTTGCCAGCAACGATGAAATCTTCCCGAAATTCATCGTCGAACGACTGCCGCACGGGATTTCCGGGCTGGTGATCGCAGCCATCTTTGCCGCCGCCATGTCGAACCTGAGCGGATCGCTGAATTCGCTGGCTTCGACAACAGTGCTGGATTTTTACAAGCCGCTGATTAATCCTAAGGCGAGCGATGAATCCTTGCTGAAGCTGTCCCGATGGTTGACGGCAGTGTGGGGAATCGTCCTGATCCTGATCGCGTTTGTCGCGCGGAACTGGGGGTCGGTCTTTACCGTCGGCCTGACGATAGCCTCGCTCGTGTATGGCACAATGCTCGGTGCATTTTTACTGGGGGTGCTGACGAAGCGGGCCAACCAGGCGGGTGTGATCGTCGGAATGCTGGCATCGCTGGCGACGATGGTCGCGGTGAAGTTCTATACGACAATCGCGTGGACATGGTACGTGCTGATCGGCACAACGATCTGTCTGATCGTCGGGTACGCGGTGAGCAGTCTGGCGCCGGTCGGCGCAAAAGCGGAGGTGGTTTCAGAATGAAAAGAGTGAGTAACAGAATTGCAGGTGCGCCCCTGCGGCTGTTGCTGGCGGTCTTTCTCTCGCTCGCGCTGCTCGTGCCCTCATTCGCCTTCGCACAATCCTCCCAATACCCGCGCTTCGACCGCGGCCTGACGAAAAAGGAAGAGAAGTGGGTTCAGGACACGCTCAGAAAACTGACGCTTGATGAAAAGATCGGGCAGATGTTTATGGCCGATGCCAACGCGATCTTTATGAATCGCGAGAGCGAGGCTTACAAGCAACTCGCCCACCGGGTCACTGACAACAAAGTCGGCGGCGTGATCCTTTTTCGCAGTGACGTCTGGGCGACGGCGATGCTGATCAACCGGATGCAGGGTCTCGCGAAACTGCCGCTGCTGGTTTCGGCTGACCTTGAAATGGGAATGGGGATGCGCCTCGATGACACGCCGTGGTGGCCGCCGAATATGGCCGTCGCGGCGACTGGCGATCCGAAGTACGCGAGGCTTCAGGGCGAAGTGACCGCGCGTGAGGCGCGCTCGATCGGCATCAACTGGCTGTACGCGCCCGTCGCCGACGTCAACAACAACCCCGACAACCCGGTCATCAACGTGCGCTCTTACGGCGAAGACCCGGCAGCGGTCGGCGAATTCGTCAGCGCTTTTATCGAGGGCGCGCAATCCGCGGGCGCCATGGCCTGCGCCAAGCATTTCCCCGGGCACGGCGACACGGCGACGGATTCGCACATCGGTTTGCCGGTGGTTGACGCCGACAAATCGAGACTCGACAAACTCGAACTCGTACCCTTCCGCGCGGCCATCGCCCGCCACGTCGGCTCGATTATGTCCGCGCACATTTCGCTGCCGAGGATCGAAACGGAGGCCGCCGCGCCGTTGCGAGTGCTGAACGCCGCCGAGCGTGAGAACGCCGAGTTCGTCTCGCAGACCGAAGCGAATGCGCCGCGAGTCACGAAGCCCGCGACCCTGTCATCGAAAGTGCTGACCGGCATCCTGCGCGATGAACTCGGCTTCAAGGGGCTGATCGTTTCTGATGCGATGAGTATGGCCGGGGTGTCGGCGCGCTATGATTCGGCCACCGCAGCCGTCGAAGCCGTCAAAGCTGGGATGGATGTGATCGAGAAATCTCCCGACATTGATGCGGCGATTCGCGGGATCAGGGAGGCCGTGCGGCGCGGCGAGATCACCGAAGCCCGGATCAACGCCTCGGTCGAAAGAATCCTGCGGGCCAAGGCCGCGCTCGGGCTGAATGAGCGCCGGCTGGTGGACACGGGCGAAGTTGACCGCGAAGTCTCCGGCCCGCAATCTAACGCCGTCGCGCAGGAGATCGCCGAACGTTCGATCACGCTCGTGCGGGACGAGCGGAAGTTGCTGCCGCTCAAATTGGGCAAAAGCTCGCGGCTGCTCAATATCACCTTTGCCGACGACGACCCGACCTTCACGATCCAGCCGTTCGTTTCAGAGTTGCGCCGCCGCGAGTTGCAGGTGGATAGCGTGACTCTTGACCAGCGGGCAGGCGAGGCGGATGTGAAGAGGCTGCTTGAGCGGCTGGACGCGCGAGCGTTTTCTGACAGGGCTGCGGACAGATTCGACGCGGTGATCTTTTCGGTCACGGTCCGCGCCCGCAGCGGCAAGGGCAGTGTCGCGCTGCCGCCCGTCGGCTCGCGCCTCGCTGATGAACTCGCCCGCCGCGATCTGCCTTTGATCGTGGTTTCACTCGGCAACCCGTACCTGCTCACGGCGATGCCGAACGCGAAGACTTACCTCACGGCTTACAGCCCATTCCCGGTCAGCCAGCGCGCGATGGTGCGCGCGCTGCTGGGTGAGATTGACGTGACGGGCAGACTGCCTGTTTCACTGCCGGGCCTGTACGAGCGCGGGCACGGGATCGAGATCAGACGTGCCCGGATCCTTGGAACTGATCGTTAGTCTGGAGAACCGATATGCCCTTACGCGGCCAGCCTGTTCTGCTCCGGACTGTACTGTCGCTGCTGGTACTCGCCGCCGCTGTCACGTCAGGTGCCGCGCAGCCAGCTGATCGCAGCAGAGACGCAGGCTCTTCAACACGTCATCGCCTTGCAACCCGTGTAGTCGTGCCCGAAATCCGGCGCGAGTTTCGCGGCGTCTGGGTGGCAACTGTCGCCAACATTGACTGGCCCTCAAAACGCACGCTCACGACCGACGAACAGAAAGCCGAACTGATTCGCCTGCTCGACAAGGCGAAGGAACTGAAACTCAACGCCATCATTTTTCAGGTGCGGCCACAGTGCGACGCGCTCTATCAGTCATCGCTCGAACCGTGGTCGGAGTTTCTGACCGGGCGGATGGGGCAGGCCCCGTCGCCGCTTTACGACCCGCTGGAATTCGCCGTCGCGGAGGCGCACGCGCGCGGGCTCGAACTGCACGCGTGGTTCAACCCTTACCGGGCCTCGCACCCGAGCGCGCTCGAACCGCCCGCGCCCGATCACATCTCGGTGCGGCGGCCCGATCTGGCGAAACAGTACGGGCGGTACAAGTGGCTCGACCCGGGCGAGCCCGAGGTGCAGGATTATTCCTTCAACGTCGTGATGGATGTCGTGCGGCGCTACGACATTGATGGCGTTCATTTCGACGACTACTTCTACCCCTACGTCGAAAGGGACGCGAATAATCAGCCGATCCCTTTTCCCGATGATGCCGTGTATCAACGCTACGTCACGGGCGGCGGCACGCTCGGCCGGGCCGACTGGCGGCGCGAAAACGTCAACGCCTTCATCCGGCGCGTGTATCAGGGCATCAAAGCCGCAAAGCCGCAGGTCAAATTCGGCTTGAGCCCCTTCGGCATCTGGCAGCCCGGGAACCCGCCCGGCATTACGGGGATGAATGCTTACGCCGAAATTTACGCCGACTCGCGCCGGTGGCTCGGCGAGGGCTGGGTGGATTACTTCACGCCACAGCTTTACTGGCCGATCAATCAGGCGGCGCAGAGTTACACAGCGCTGCTCGACTGGTGGATCGCTCAGAACGCGCAGGGGCGCCACCTCTGGCCGGGCAACGCCGTTTACCGGATTGACAACGGCGCGGGCAGCACTTTCCCAGTGGGCGAAATCATCAACCAGATTGAAGCCACTCGCGAGCGCCCCGGCTCGACCGGCAACGTGCATTTCAGCATGGCGCATTTCCTGAACAATCGCGGCGGGATCAGCGACGCGCTCAAAGCCGGTGCTTACGCGCAACCCGCGCTGGTTCCCGCTTCGCCGTGGCTCTACGGTGCGCCGCCGGGCGCGCCCGTTGTGGCGAGGCGTTATGTTGGCGATGAGATTGAGATCAGGTTGAAAGGCTCCGGTGTGCGACGGCGATTCGCGTGGGTGGTTTCGTGGCAGGATCGGGAAAGCGGGGAATGGGAGACCGAAGTACTGCCAGTCACGGCAAAGAGTTACAGAGTTTCGCGTGATTCAGCCGCGTTCATCGCCGTCACTGCGGTTGACCGCGCGGGTCAGGAAAGCAGGAAGACTATCCTCGAAGTTCGCAGGAGAAGATAAGACGGTTACGCGTTATTTGCCGCATTTGATATGAGGAATGAAGAGACGCTCAGCGGGGAACTGCTGTCTCGCATCGAAAGGCTCATTGGTGCGAAAGTCGAGTCCTGCCGACGTGTCGAAGGTGGCTATACCCCGGCCATCCGGCTGCTGTGTAAAACAACCGGGAGCAGTTTCTTCGTCAAAGTTGGAGCCACGCCTTTGACGAGCAAGTCCCTTCGCCGTGAGATTCACATTTACAACCGCGTCAGCGGCGGGTTCATGCCGCACCTTGTGGCGTGGGAAGACGATGCGTCTGCACCGATCCTCGTCACCGAAGACTTGTCGAATCACCACTGGCCGCCGCCTTGGGATGAGCGGCGGGTTGCCCTTGTCCTCGCGCAAATCGAAGCACTGCACAACACACAGGTGTCGCTGGAATCCTATGCAGAAGTGCATGGCGCGCGCGCCTCCCATTGGGAAGCTGTCGCTGCCGACCCGGAGCCATTTCTGTCACTCCGCATAGCGGATGAGCAATGGCTCAATGCGGCACTGCCTGTCCTCATCCGATACGAGAATGAATGCCCGACCGGGGGTGCCAGCCTGACGCACTGGGATTTGCGGAGTGACAACATGTGCATCACGGAGAGCAGGGCCATCTTCGTTGACTGGAATCTTGCCTGTTTGTCGAATCCCCGACTCGATCTTGGTTTCTGGTTGCCGAGTCTTGAATACGAGGGTGGCCCCGAACCTGAGCGAATATTACCGGATGCGCCCGAGATCGCGGCCTGGGTCTCGGGTTTTTTCGCATCCCGTGCAGGCTTGCCGGGAATCAGTGACGCGCCGCGGGTGCGGGTGGTCCAGCGTCAGCAGCTGGAAACCGCATTGCCCTGGGCCGTCCGGGCACTGGAATTGCCGCCATTGATGCAAAATTGATTCAGTGAAACAGGGCGCGCCTGACCGCGTGAATGCTGACGAAGACGGAGATGCCGGCTGATAATCCGCGCAGGATTTTCGAGTGGCAGGGAGAATACTGATGATCCGACCTTTTGATTACAGTGGCGTCAGACGCGACGCGCAGGGAATTGCCCGTTATGAAAATCTCCCGGCCTCGCTGCTTGAGATGTTACGCCTGACGGTCGAGCATTCGCCTGACGCCGAAGCTGTCGTTGAATGTGGTGGCGGCAGAGTCAGCTATCGCGAACTGTGGGATCGGGCGGCGCGAGTCGCGGGCGGGTTGAGGGACATCGGCATCAATCGCGGTGATCGGGTGGCGATCCGGCTGGGCAACGGTCTTGACTGGTGTCTGGCTTTTTTCGGGACGCTGATGGCCGGCGGCGTAGTCGTGCCCGTCAATACACGCTTCAGTGAGCCGGAAGTTGAATACGTGATTTCCGATTCCGGCGCCCGGTTCACTTTTCTGCCCGGTGAACTGCTGCCTGACGGTCGGCCCTTTGCGGTTGATGATCTGACGCAGCAGGATCTCGCTGCGATCTTTTACACCAGCGGCACGACGGGCTTCCCGAAAGGCGCGATGACGACACACGAAAACTTTCTGGCCAATGTCGAAAGCTGCATCCGCGTCGTCATCCTGCCGAGCGACGGGAGCGTGCGCAATCTGGTTTCGGTTCCGCTCTTTCACGTCACCGGTTGTAACAGCCAGTTGCTGCCGACCTGCGCCGCGGGCGGCACGACGGTCGTGATGCCCGCGTTTGAAGTGCAGGCGTTCCTGCGCGCGATTGCCGGGGAGCGCATCAACCTGCTGACTTCAGTCCCGGCTGTCTACTGGTTCGCGATCAACCAGCCGAACTTCAGGGAACTGGACACGAGTGGCATTCGCTGGCTCACGTATGGCGGCGCGCCGATTGCGCCCGAACTCGTCGGGCGGATTATGGACTCGTTCCCGAACGCGCGCGTGGGCAATGGATTCGGGCTGACCGAGACTTCGTCGCTCTCTACTTTTCTGCCGCACGATTATTCACGCCTGCGTGCCGAGACGGTCGGCTTCCCGGCCCCGGTGGTTGACGTTGAGCTGTTTGAAGCTGACGCGGAAACCGGCGTCGGTGAACTGCTGATCCGCGGCGCGAATGTGGTCAAAGGCTACTGGAACAAGCCGCAAGCCACGGCGGAAACTTTCGTCAACGGCTGGCTGCACACCGGCGATCTGGCACGGATTGACGCCGAGGGCTTCGTGCAGATCGTTGACCGCAGGAAGGACATGATCTGTCGCGGCGGAGAAAATGTGTACTGTGTCGAAGTCGAAAACGCGCTGGCCGCGCACCCGGCGGTCTTTGAAGTCGCCGTCCTCGGCGTGCCCGATGCGATGATGGGCGAGAAAGTCGGCGCGGTCATCGTCCCGCGTCCGGGTCAGCAGATAGACTCAAAAGAATTGCTGGCTTTTGCCGAGATGCTCCTTGCCGATTTCAAGATCCCGCAATACGTTGTCGTGCGCAACGAGGTGCTGCCGCGCAATCCGGGCGGCAAGGTACTCAAACCCGTGCTGCGCAACGGCATTGAATGGGGCAGGCCGATTCGCTGAAGGGGTGACCTTCAACTGATTTTATTGCCCGATGAGCTGCGGCCTGACGCGGTTGCGGTACTCGACACACTCTTCCAGCACGCGGCGATATTCATCAACCTCAACATCGCGCTCGCAGCAGAACATCATCAGACAGCCGTCGTCGCGGAAGTTGCCGTCCCACTCAATCACCTGCTCGTCAGTCCAGTCGGGCCGGTATTGCCGCATCTTTTCATCATCCATCCGGTCAAAGTAAGCGCGCAGATTGACGCTGGTCTCGTCCATCGGCTCGGCGGATGGTTCCTGCTCAAAATTCCAGACAGGCTGTTTCATAATCAGTCCACTAAATATTAAGACAGGATTGACAGGCTCGAGCGGAGAAGATTGATTTTACTCTGCTGCCCTGCAGATCCTGTCCATTCGCCGTTTCCCCCAGGTCGGCTGCTTCGATCCGGGGCTGAATCTTCGGCCGGAATTGCGGGATGTTGCGGGCCGCAGGCGGAATTGATTCCCCCGAAAGTTGTGGCCGGGATGCTGCTGCCTGTGGCGCGCTGGCGGCGCTCATCATCCCGCGCGTGGTCGCACGAGAGATTGCCAGTCCCGGGCGGGGCCGGTTGCCCGGTCAGTAAGCCCAGGCAAAGGCTTCGGCAGATCAATTCTGATCCGACGGCGGCAAAATATGCGCTTCAGGCGGGGAAGTCAACCGGGAGGTTTCCGCGCGCATAACTACGGGGCCATGACAGGCCCGGGGGCCGGACGCCCGCAGAAACGGCCTCCTGCCGCCGGTTTTGTCTGACTGACCTACCGGTCGTTAAGTTGGCCTTTCATGACAAAAAGGTTTGCCTCGGGCGACTTTTAAGCTATACTCATGCGGCCTTCCAGATGTACAGAATCATGCGATTTTCCTGAAGTAAATCTCGATAGCTTTGCGCGACAAATAAAAACAGCACCTGAAGCTGGGACGAAAGCTTAAGCTGGGAAGTAACCGATAACATTCCGGTCTGCGGTCAAACCGGGGGATGAAGCCCGGGAATTACGTCCCGCTGTCATTTCCCGGTGTGTTTCCGAGAATTACCTGTTGAGTTGGGAATGCGTGTGGCTGATTCCCTCCCCAGTCCTGATCTCAATCGCCACCCTCGATGGCACGCCGCAGAACTCTCATTCGGATCACAAAGCCGGACAAGGAATAATCTGACTGGGATGATTACCAGCTATGTCTTTCTCTTGTGATTCCGGTACTGAGCCCGGTCCCCGTCCCGGCATCTTTTCGCGGTGTCGTCTCAATCCGGGGACCCCTCTCAATACCGTACAAAGCACTATCAACACCAACGACCAGTTAAGGAGAAATCAAATAATGCGAGTCTCTGCCATCCGATCATTCATCCCGGACTCCCTCGCGGGCTTTTTCGATCTGCCAGGAGGAACCCAGGCTCCGACAGGCGTTGAACGAGGGGAGGAGTCATTGAGTTCTCTCGTTATCCGTAGCGGACTCTGTCTCTGCCTCGCCACTTTCCTGACGGCTGTTTCCTGGGCGCAGGCACCGGTCGGGACCGTCTCCGGCACCGTCTACGATGGGTCCGGTGCGATTCTCCCGAACGCCTCAATCACGATTCGCAATAAGGCTACCGGGGCGGAGCGCAAGCTGACTTCCGCCGATGACGGCACCTTTTCCGCCTCGGCGCTGCCCGCGGGTGAGTACGAAGTGACTGCGCAGGTCAAAGGCTTCCGCACTCTGCAGAATGAGGTCACTGTCACCACCGGTTCGGTCGCGACGGTCGAGATGCGCATGCAGATCGGCCAGATGACGGAGGTTGTGAACGTTGAGGGGACCGGCGCCGCGCAGCTCAATTTTGAGTCTCACTCGATAGACGGCGTTATTACCCGCCAGAAGATTCAGGAATTGCCGCTCAATGGCCGCAGCTTCCTGCAACTCGCGTTTCTGGAACCGGGGGTGACCGCCTCGCCCGGCACGACCTCGCAATACAACTCACTGTTCTCAGTTTCGATCCTCGGCGGCGCTTCCAATAAAACCGCGATCACGGTTGACGGCGGCAACGTCCGCAACTCGATTGAAGGTAATACGGGCATGAATTTCTCGCAGGAAGTCGTGCAGGAGTTCCAGCTTTCATCCGCCAACTACGATCTTTCGACCGGCATCACCAGTGTCGGCGCGGTGAATATCGTCACCCGCAGCGGCGGCAATGAATATCACGGTTCCGGCTACTTCTTCTTCCGCGATCACAATATGGCCGCGTATCCGGGCCTCGGGCGCAACCCGCTCAACCCCGACCCGTTCTTCGTGCGCCGCAACCCCGGCCTCTGGGTCGGCGGCCCGATTCTCAAGGACAAGCTGTTCTTCTTTACCAATTACGAATACTCGAAACAGACTCAGGTCTTCACGGTGCAGCCCGATCTGCCGTCTGTCAGCGGTCTGGCGGGGAATTTTGCCAGCCCTTACAGCAGTCATCTGTTCAGCACGAAGGTTGACTGGAAGGTGACCAATAGCCATGCGGCCTTTATTCGTTACTCGCATGATCAGAATAAAGGCTTCGGCCCGAACAGCGGCTCTCCGCTGCCGTCGAACTGGCTGCAGAACACCAATTTTTCCGATCAGGGCGTCATCGGCATCACTTCTATTCTGAAGCCGACGCTGACCAATGATTTTCGCTTCAACTACACGTACTGGAAGAATCGCAACCTCTTCTCCGATCAGAGCGTCTGTCCGAACTGTCTCGGCCTCGGCCTGCCCGAAATATCGCTTCAGGGGTCGAGCAACTTCCGCGTCGGCAATACGCAGAATGCCACGCAGGGAAGGAACCTGCGCCGCTATACTTTCACTGACACCCTCACCTGGCAGAAAGGCGCGCACCGGATGCGCTTCGGCGGCGAGTACGAGCATGCGCCGGGGACGGGTTTCTGGGGCTATTGCGACCCCGGCTGTACGAGCCTGTTCTCGCCCGAAGTCGTCAAGAGTCTGCTGGGGCCGACGCTCGGGGCGGCAGGCCTCGGATTCTATTTCCCGAAACTGCCCTCGGTGATCAAGACCAATGACGATCTGCTGAACCTGCCATTCGCCGGCGCGGTGATTGGCGTCGGCGACCCGGCGCAGCCGCCGCCTTACAATATTGATCAGGCGAAACAGAACAACCGCGCCCGCTGGTTCGCGCAGGACACCTGGAAGATCAAACCGAATTTCACGCTCAATTACGGCCTCGCGTGGAGCTTTGAAAGCACGCTCGTCAATCGAGACCTTGACAAGCCGAAATTCCTCGCGCCGCTTTACGGCAGCGATCTGTCGCCGACGAAGAATAATTATGGGAATTATTCGCCGTCACTCGGCTTCGCATGGAGTCCGGGCAGGAGTAACAAGACCGTCGTGCGCGGCGGCGCCGGTATTTATTACGACACCGAGTTGCTCTACCGCCGCCTGCAGGAGCGCGCCTTTATCGGCCCGGTCGGCAATGGCCGCGTGCAGTTTCCGAGTACCGGATTTACGAACATCTACCCGGGCATCGTGGATTTCGGGGCGGGCGGGAAGCCGGTGGCGGTCGGCGCGCCGGTGCCGCAAAGTCTCACCAACCTGACGCTCGGCCAGTTCCTGGTGATCTTGAACCAGCAACTCCCGGCTGTTCAGGCCGCACTGGCCCCGAAGAATCTTAACGACCTCTCCGTCCGCAACATTCAGATCAACAAGTCAGGCGCACAACTTTACCCGAATGAGTACCCGGTGCAGCGCAGCTATCACATGAACATCGGTGTGGAGCGCCAGTTGCGGGACAACATCGTCCTCTCGGTCAATTACGTGCGGCGCGTTTTCGTCAACACGCTGATTGATGAGATTGATTACAACCGCTACAACCGGTTCATCAACGGCGTGCGGACGCCGGTCATCCCGGTCTGTACAACGGCGGCACAACGCAGTGACGTGAATGCCCAGTGTTCGACGGGCACCATCTCATTCTGGACGCCGGGAGGCCGGGGCGTTTACAACGGACTGCTGGTCAAAGTTGACGGGCGTTTTGCCAAACGCTTCTCCTTCACCGCCTCTTACGCGCTGACGGGTCAGAGCGGCATCAACGGCGTTGTGGACCTGGACAACTGGTTCCGCAGCTACGGGCCGCAGGGCTCGCGCCACATCCTGAACGTCTCGGGAATTGTGGATCTGCCGTGGGGCTTCCAACTCGGCATCATCTCGGCGTCATCGAGCCGCGGCCCGGTAATGCCGTCGGTCAGTGGCGTGGACATCACCGGTGACGGGACGACCAGCGAGCCGATTCAGGGCGTTGACTTCAACTGCTTCAATCGTGGTTGTGGCAAGGATGATCTGGCGAAGGCCGTCGCGGCCTGGAATACGAAGTACCCGCTGGGATCAAAGGACGCGCGCGGGCAGGCGATTCCGCAACTGACGTTGCCGGCAAATTATGAATTCGGCGACAACTTCAGTTCACAGGATGTCCGCCTGACGAAGAAGTTCACCTGGCGGGAGCATTACCAGCTGGCGGTTTTCGCCGAGATGTTCAATGTCTTCAATGTCGCCAACCTGACCGGCTACAATTTCACCATCAATTCGAGTGCGTTCGGTCAGCCGACGCAGCGCACCAGTCAGGTGTTCGGTTCCGGCGGCCCCCGGGCCCTGCAACTCGGTGGCCGGTTCAGCTTCTAGGAAGACCAGTCATCCGGCAGTTGCTTTTACTTTGATGGCCGCCGGGTCAGATTTCAGGCGGCCATCCGGGAATCATCAGGAAGAAGGTGAGCGGCGAAACTTCACTTCGCCGCTCACCTTCAGCTGTCTTTTTTATTTCAGCCGCAAAATCGGGGGCATTTCCATGATGTAAGACGATCAGCGCAGTTTTGCCTGTGGGAGACCCAGGTCATGAAACTTCAATTACAAAATCCATCCATCCCGCCTTATTCACGCATTCCTGCCAGTCTCTTTTCGCGGTATTGCATTAGTCTGAATCCCGCAATCAACACCAGACACATCAACGTCAACACACCAACCGTAGGAGGAATAACCATGCGAGTTCCCGCCAAATACTCGTTACTCATCAGTGCCTTCCTGGGCATCTTTGCGCTTTCGTCTTTCGCTCAGGTTCCCACGGGGACGATCCGGGGAATCGTGACCGACCCCTCGAAAGCCATCGTCCCGCACGCGACGGTGACGGTCAGGAACAGGGCCACCGGCGCCGAACGCAAAGGCACGAGCAATTCCACCGGCGAGTATCAGGTCCCGGCCCTGCCGCCGGGCGAATACGAGGTGAAGGTTTCGCAGGCCGGATTCAAGACCGGGGTGAGCATCGTGACGCTCCAGGTCGGCGAGAGCGTCAGCCTCGACTTTGAACTCGCCGTCGGGCAGGCCAGCGACACAGTCATCGTCACCAGCGACACGCCGACCATCAACACGACCGACTTCAAGATTGACGGCGTGGTCAACCGGAAGCAGATCGAGAACCTGCCGCTCAACGGGCGCAACTTCCTGCAACTCGCCCTGCTCGAACCGGGCGTCAGCGTCGAGGCCGTTGACAACCCCGGCACCAGCCCGAACAACTTCTTCCGCGTCTCGATTGCCGGCGCGAGCCAGGCGATGACCCGCATCTCGGTTGACGGCGCGACGATCAACGACCGCGTCACGGGCGGCACGGCGCAGAACTTCTCGCAGGAGACCGTGCAGGAATTCCAGATTTCGACCTTCAACTTCGACCCCTCGACCAGCGTCACCGGCGTCGGCTCGGTCAACGTCGTCTCGCGCAGCGGGTCGAACGATTTTCATGGGTCGGCCTTCTTCTACTTCCGCGATCATAACCTCTCGGCCTATCCGAGCCTCAAGCGCGACCCGCGCCGGCTCGTTGACCCGAGCCGCGAGGATCCGTTCTTCGCGCGGCGGCAGGGCGGGGGCTCCATCGGCGGCCCCGTCAAAAAGGACAAGCTGTTCTTCTTCTTCAACATTGAGAACAACAACCAGCGCGGCGTCGTGCCGGTGGCCAACAACAACGTGATCTTCTCGCAGTTCGACTCGGCCCCGTCAAACCCGCTCCACGCCAGGCAGGCCAACCTCAAATTCGATTACAAGTACAGCGAGAAGCACAGCGGCTTCCTGCGCTTTTCGACCGACAACAACGACAACTACAACACGGCGAACGGCACCTTCCTGCCGTCGAACTGGGTGGTCACGAAAAACGTCTCGACCCAGGGTTTGGGCGGCATCACCTCGGTCTTCACGCCGCGGATCGTCAACGACTTCCGCTACTCTTACAGCTATTACAGCGGGCGGCTGCGGATTCCCACATCGAGTGACTGCACCGACCCGGTCGTCTGCATCGGCCTCGGCGGCGCGCAGTACCGCACGACCGTCGGCGGCTTCGTCATCGGCAACAACCTGAACACGCCGCAGAATCGCGAGCTGCGCACCTACCAGATGACCGACACGGTGAGCTGGCAGAAGGCCGAACACCGCATGCGGTTCGGCGGCGAGTGGGAACACTCTTACGGGCGCGGGAGCTGGGAATACATCAACCCGGCAATCATCGTGCTGTACGATCCGCTGCATTTACTCGGGGTCATCCAAGCAACCGCCCCTGTGGTTAATGGCGTACCTGACATCACCAAATCACCTTTCTTCCCGGTCTACAACGGCCTGCCTGACAGCCTGAAACTGAACGCTACCCTCAGCGGCCCGCTCAAACCCGGACTGCTGCCGACGGTCGCTGACCTGCAGAAGCTCCCCGTCTATCAGGTTTTCTTCGGCATCGGTGATGGCGGACAGCCGCAGAGTTACCGTCAGCCCGAAGCCTCGCACAACAACCGCTACCGCCTGTTTGCGGCGGATCAGTGGCGCGTGCGCCCGAATCTGACGGTCAGCTACGCGCTCGCCTGGTCGTTTGAAGACAATCTGCTCAACCACGACCTCGACCGCCCGGCCTACCTTAAACCCATCTTCAGCGATCTGAGCGCGCCGCGGCAGGACAGGAATAACTTTGACCCGAGCCTCGGCTTTGCCTGGAGCCTGCGCGGCGGCAGAACCGTGATTCGCGGCGGCGGCGGAATCTACCACGACTCGAATCTGTTCTGGACGCGGCTGGTCGAGCGCGCCTATACGGGACCATCGGGCAACGGCCGCTACATCATCCCCGGTTCATTCTTCGGCTTGGACAATCAGACCTTGCCCAACCCGAAGGTTACCGGGGCGTCAGTGATCGCCGGGCTCCCGACCTATCAGGCGGCGCTCAACGGCTTCTTCGGAAACGGCACAGACCTCTCGGTGCGCGGCATCGAGCGGATCAAGACGACAGGTGACATCGGGTTCGGCGCGCTCTTCAGCCCGGATACGACCATTGCTTACTCGGGCCAGACCACTATTGGCGTGCAGCATGAGCTGGCGCGGAACCTGGTCGTGCAGGCCGATTTTGTCATGCGGCGCGCCGTTCACATTGGCGGCCTGTTCGATACGTTCAAATACGATGCCAACCGCTTCCTTCGCGCGGCCTCACTCGGCGGGCCGATCATCCCGGCCTGCACTGCCGCGCAGATCCCGGACCCGAAGGCGCAGTGTTCGAACGGCGCGATCAACATTTCGATCAGCGGCGCGAATTACCGCTACACGGGGCTGCACGTCAAGGTGGATAAGCGTTTCACGGATCGTTATTTGTTCACTGCTTCTTATGCGCTGTCGAGGTACACCGGCTTCAACGGCGTCATCAACCCTGACAACTTCTTCCAGGCGAACGGCTATCAGGGATCTGACCGGCGCCATCGCTTCACCTTCAGCGGGGTGGCGGAACTGCCCACTTACAGGGGCAGCAACCTGTTCCTGCGGGGCGCATTCAACACCTGGCAGGTCTCGCTGATTTCGCAGATGGTCAGCGGCGGTCCGCTGACTCCCACGATCAGCAGCATTGATCCGACCGGTCAGGGCATCAGCACTTTTGTGCTGCCCGGCGTCGAGTGGAACGGCTTCGGGCGTGACATCGGGGTGAGTGACCTGAGGAATCTGGTTGCCCAGTACAACCAGACCCAGGCGGGCAAGATCACGCCGCGTAACCAGACCTATCCAACAATCACTCTGCCGGCGGACTTCAGGAGTGGTGACAGCTTCATCTCCCAGGACATGCGCCTGACCCGTATCGTCAGGATCAGGGAGAACGTCCAGCTTCACCTGATCGGGGAGGCCTTTAACCTCTTCAATATCGCGAACCACGCCGGTTTCGGCGGTGATCTGCGGAACACGACCACCTTCGGCCAGGCAAGCAGTTATGCGACCGGCGTCTTCGGCACGGGCGGCCCGCGCGCGTTCCAGTTCGCCGCGCGGTTCCAGTTCTGATCTGCCGGCAGAGCGCGTAACCCGAGATCGCCTGAAAGCCGGGGGCCTGATGGGTTCCCGGCTTTCGATTTTGGATTCGCCGAATTCACCAACCGTGTCAACCATGCCGAAGCAGGTCTGTTTCATTTCAATCAGTCTCCTGTTCGCGCTGGCCTCTTCGGCGCTGGCGCAGCAGGGCACGATTCACGGCAAGGTGCGCGCGCCGTCGGGTGCGACGCTCAACGGCGTGATTGTCGAGCTGTGGCAGAGCGGCAGCAGTCTGGAGCAGACGGTGACGAACACCGAGGGGGACTTTTATTTCACCGGCCTCAGGCCCGCCAGTTACGAGGTCGTCATCAATCATCGGGGTTATCAGCCGGCGTCGGAGCGGGCGGTCTTTCGCATGCCCGGCAACATGAATCAGCGTGAAGTTGTCGAGGTCGAAGTCAGGCTGAGGCCCGCGGATCGGGAGGTTGCCCCTGCTTCGCCGGGAACGAGCTTTATTCAGGATGTTCCCGCCGCCGCGCGCGAAGCCTTCGAGAAAGGCGTCGGCCGGATCAGGGAGGGCAAATCGTCTGAGGGAATTGCACTCCTGCAGGAGGCGGTCAGGATCTTTCCTGATTACTTCAACGCGCACTTCGCGCTCGGCACCGAATTCAGCAAAAAGAACCAGCCGGACGAGGCGATCAAGTCACTCGAAGAGGCCCGGCGGGTCAACGACCGCGAGCCCCGCGTCTATCACCTGTTCGGCATCATCATGGCGCAGCAGAAGAAATTCACCGTCGCCGAGTACGCTTTCCGCCAGGCCATCGAGCGCGACCCGCTCAACGCCCAGTCGCATTTTTCGCGCGGCCTGGCGCTCGTCGAACTGGCCGTCAGCGCGGATGACGAACACCGGCGCGGGCAACTCAATGAGGCCGAACGCGAATTGCGCAAGGCGCTCGAACTGAGCAACCAGAAACTTGCCGCGGCATGGCTTCACCTCGGCCGGGCTTACGAACTGCGCGGCGACCGCAAAGCCGCCGCGAGCGCGCTTGAAACCTACCTCAAACTGCAACCCGACGATAAAAATGCGCCCGCCATCCGCGAAGCGATTGTGAAGCTCAAGACCGAAAAACGCTGATGCAATCAGCACGATTGGCTGTGTCAGCAGCCCGACCTTGAGGCTCATCGTTACCCGGATTTTTGCGCGATGTGAGCCCGCATCCGCGGGCTGAAATCCAGCCGCGCCTCTCGCGGAATAATCTGAGTAATGATGAGCCCTGAGGGAAGGCTACTGACACGTGCTTAACTCCCGGTGCGCCAGATATACAGGCCGATAAAAAACAGCCGGCGGAGTTAGTCACTCCCCGGCTGTCTGATGACTCGTGCGGGCTTGATGCGATCAGGCCGCATCGCAGTTTGCGCTTACAATGCCTTGATCTGGATGTTGCGGAAGTTCACGCGCCCCGTGTGTGTCTGCAAGCCGATGAAACTCGGCGCGCCGGGAGCAGCCGGTTTGCCGCGATTGGGATCGGGGTTGACGAAGTTCGTGATCTGCTGGCCGTTGAGCGTGACGGCGTAAGTCTGGCCCTGCACGCGAATCTCAAACTCGTTCCAACTCCCCACGGGCTGCACCGGCAACGCGCCCGGATTCTGCGGCCCGGCGATGTTGTAGATCGCGCCGGTCAGGTGAACCGGCGCGCCGTCGGGTCTGGCGAGTTGGTCAATCTGCACCTCGAAGCCGAAATCAACCGCCACGTATGACGTGTTGTCATAGCCCTTGCTGTCGGGGTGCGGGAAGCGCACGAAGACGCCGGAATTGTCATCCTCACGCCAGCGCAGCCATTCGAGCTTGAGAATAAAATCGGCCGGAGCAGGTTCCGTGAACCAGAGCATGCCAAGGTCGCTGCCCGTCACGGCTTCGAGCGCGCCATCCACGACGATGAACCGTCCGGGATTGTCGCGGCCCGGCTGATTTTTGATCGTGGACATCCGCCACTTGTTGAGCGTCGAGCCGTCGAAGAGCGACTGGAAGCCGGGGCTCACAGTGATCACCGGCTGTGTGGCCAGGCGATCCGCCAGGCGGCGTCCGAGCGCGATCCCGGTGAGCATCGGGTTGGGTGAACCGATGGTCGGCAGGAGCGACGGCCCGGCGGCATAAGAGTTGGAGAGATCGTGGAAACGGCCGTCGGCATCGGTCACCGACGAGCCGGGGTCATCGCCCATCCTGAGCGTGCCCGTCTCGTGGTGGGTCGTGCCCAGCCCGTCACGCACCTTGCGCAGGACTTCCAGCGGCTGGCTGCCGGCGAAAATCTTTGCCACGTCGTCGGCGGCTTTATCCATGGCGTCCCACAACTCCGCGTCCTTCGCGGTCGGTTTCATCGTCACAAAAGCGCGGCGCATGCCGAACTCATCGGCCTCACTGTCGAGCGTGACGAAGCTGTTGGAATTCTGCGCTTCCATCTCGCCGATGCCGCGGATCGTGATCACGACGTGCGTGTCGCTGGCGGTGGCGAACTGGTCGAAGGTGTCAATGTCGGGGATCTTCTTGAACAGCTCGGCCTCCGAATTCGTGCCGACTGCGCCGAGACCCGCCGCGGTGATCTGCAGGTGGAAATGCCCGAGCGTGCCGTCGGCGAACTGGTGGCGGCCCTTGACGAAGAGCGCTGAGGCCTGAAGCTCTTTGACCGCCGGGTCGAGCGTCGAGAGCGCCGCGCGCGGGATTCGGATGTCGAGATTCGAGCGCAGGTGCGCCATCAGGTTACGACCGGCCCGGGTCGTTTGCAGCGCGGCTTCATTGCCGCCGGCCTGATCCAGCACCGTCTGCAGCGCGAGCCTCGTGCTTTCAACCGTCCCGAGCGCGACGACGACCGAGCCGTTTGGCGGAACAGGAACCGTCCCCAGACTGGTCTCGATGCCTGCCACGCGGCCCTGCGCGACGTTCATCCGCCTGACGTGACACAGCGGCACGACCATCAGCCGCTTCCTGAAATCATCGCCGCCAGATTCCTCCTGCGCAGCCCGGGCGGCTTTCGTCAGCAGCGGCATCGCGCTGAATTTATTGAAAGGGAAGAAGCCCGGGCGGGTGCGGCTCTGGACGGCGAGCGGCGCTTCGAGCTTCAGAATCTGGGTCGCGTCATCGGCGCCGCCGGCGGGGACGGTGGCTGCGGATATCGCACCTTCAGTCACTCCGGCTGCGGCGGCCAGTGCAACCGGTGTGGCATGCGTGATGTCCAGTTGCAGCGGCAGTTGATTCAGTGCCACTGCGTCAGTCACTTTGCCCGCAATGATGCCGTCGAAAAGCTGCTGGCGCAGCGCCCCGTGCAGTTCGCCGTAGATGAAGTCGTTGGTTTCGGTCACGCCGAGTTGTTCGGCGGCTTCGTGGAAGTAACGATTGTTCAGATCGGCCACGACGCTCGCGGGCCAGCGGTCAGCCGGCATCTCCGTGCCGAGCGGCTGCGGCGACCAGCCGCCCCAGTAAAGCGAACGGCCGCCGACACAGTAAGCCAGGCCGGGGAATTTCTGATCCGAATGCCAGGCGAGTCCCCAGACTTCATTGCGCGGGAGCCGGTCCTGCCCGGCCTGGCGCAGGTCCTGAATGCTGGTGGCGCCGGGGACATCGAGTCCGGGCAGCGACATATTCTGAACGTGTTCGGGCACCGCGACGGGGCCGCCTTCGAGCACCAGAATCCGGTGGCTGTGCGTTTTGTCCTGGAAGAAGAGGTGCTGCGCCAGCGCGGCGCCGAACGTCCCTCCGCCGATCACGATGATGTCGAAGGGGCGGGCGTCGGGGCGGAGGTTGCGGTCAGTGCTGCGCAACGCTTCGTCCAGCCCGTTGCAGACGAACCGTCCGATGATGTCGCGAGTGAAATCAGTGGTCTGAGTGGCAGGATTGGTTGCCATAATATTTGCTCCTTTCAAAGCGGCAGATGGCTGCTGAGGTCTGGGAATGACAATGCATGCCGGCCGGGCCCGGTCGGCTTCCGGCCAGTGGGGGAGGGGATAATTTCAGGCTGATCGAAAGTCTCTCCTGCTCGTGCGGGCGGAGTGGCCGTGGGTCAGCGACGGGGCAGCGGGATGTCGGCGCAGCAACGATTACCGGCAGGGAACTGGCCTGCTCAAACGGGGCGGAGTGGAGATGTCATCATTGCGGCAGGCGGAGTATAGCAGCCCGCAGGCAGTTTGCAACCGGTCAGCGTTGAATTCCGGTCACCTGTCTGCCGCCTTCTTTTCCGCCGCGGGTGCCACCTTTTCCAAGGCCTGAAAAGCCTCGTTTGTGATGAAGCTGCCGAACGCCGGGCCGAAGAGTGAAATGCTGGATTCGTATGTCCCGTGCCGGTACTCATCTTCGGTAATGATGTAACCGACCGCGTCATTCGTCAGGCCGAGCAGGAACGTGGATTCAAAGCCGAGCAGCCGCCCGCGTTCCTTGACCTGCTGATTCAGGATGCTGCCGAGTTCGCCCGGAATGGTCACGAAGGCGAATTTGCGGTCAAACGCGACGGCGCTCATTTCCGACGGGTAAGCTTCGGGCAGCTTCACCTGCGCGGGCATCTTCGGCGGGGGCACTGTTTTCAGCACGAGCGGCGTGCGCGTGAATTTCATCTCCATCCAGTCCTGCGGTTTGATCATGTGGATGACTTTGAAGACTTCAGCCGCCAGGATCGTCCCCATGTTTTCCACCCGCTGCCATTCGTCACTGCCCTGAAACGGGCGCGGGGCGACTGTCCCCTGGGCGCCGTTGGCGAAGATCGCCAGCACGTCGCCGCCGATCATCTGTTCAAGCTTCGCGCGCGCGACGCCGGGGTAGTCGGCTGAGAACTGAAAGTTCTTTTCGTTCAGGATCGTCGGGTGCGCGGCGAAATTGAACAGGACCGCCATCGGCTTTCCGCTCGCCGCGTCATCAACGCGCAGCACGCCGACTTCGGGGTCAATCGTTTTATCGGCGACCGCGTGCGGCGGCCAGATCGAGCGGAAGCGACTCAGGCCGGGCACGCCGCCCGCGCCGATGGCGATGCGCGCGGGCCTGAGCGTTTTACTCGCGGCGATCACCGCCTCAGCCGCGCGCTCCGAATACAGGTCGCGAATCTTCGGGTCGAATTTGCCCGCGAGTATCGGGAACGGTTCGAGGTAGGCGCCGCCGCCCGAATGCGTGTGCGACGACATCACGAAGATGTGGTCGGGCGCGATGCCGGCCCGCTCGGCCGCGAGCGTGCGCACGCGGGTGACCATCGCGTTGTCATAACCAAGGTGATCCACGCTGACGAAGGCGATCTTCTCCGCGCCGTTGTCAATGATCAGCGCCCGCGCTTCGCAAGGGTCGTGGACGCCGGTCGAAGGCTTGCCCAGCCTCCCGCCGTAACCCGCGAGCGGAGTCCCGACCGGCGGCGTGATGTCCGCCTTACCTGCTCCCGCCATCAGCCTGGTTGCCGCCTTATCCTGCGCGAGGCAGGGAAGCGCGAACACGGCAAGGAGGAGTGTAAAGAGAAATGTGCTGCTGCGTCTGGTGGCCATAAACGATGATCCTTGTCCTCGGGAGGTGTGGAGCTGAAATCGTGCGCGGCAACTACAACATACTTTGCCCGATTCGTGAAGTGAGCCGCCGATGTTTTATTGCTGACGCTTGAGCCTTGCCGCCGTCTCGATGATGAAGCCGCGAATCCAGCGGTGCGCCGGGTCGGTGTGATGCCGCTGGTGCCAGAGGAGCGTCAGGCGGAAGGGCGGCATGGCCACCGGCACGGGCAGGATTTGCAGTTTCAACTGCCGGCTGAATTGCCGGGCGAGCCGCTCTGGGATAGTCGCGATCAGGTCCGTGCCCGAGACCATGAAAGGCACGCTCGCGAAGTGAGGGATTTGCACAATCGTCCGGCGCGCGTAACCCTTCTGCGCGAGCAGCGTGTCAATCACGCCCGGCCCCTGCGGCTTGTAAAACAACGCGACGTGATCGGCTTCGGCGTACTGCCGCAGGGAAAGCTTCCCGCGAATTGACCGGTGACTGGCGCTCGCGATGCAGACGTTCTCTTCCTCCCACAAGGCTTCCGAATGCAGTCTGGCGTCGAGCGAGAGCGCGTCGGGGTAAAAACCAATCGCCAGATCGAATGATTCGGCCAGCGCCGAAGTGGACGGCGGCTCAAACACGCTGCGCGGGCGCTGGACCCGCAGCCTGACCGAGCCGGGATCTGAGCGCAACTCCCGCAGCAGGGGCGCGAGCAGCACGATCTCGGCATAATCGCTCGTCAGCAGATGAAATGTCCGTTCCGATGCAGCCGGGTCGAAGAAGGGCTTCTCTTCGAGCGCCTCGCGCAGCTGCGTGAGTGCGGAACGCACCGGGCTGATGAGCGCCTGCGCCGCCGGCGTCGGCGTCATCCCGTCGGCGGTGCGCACGAGCAGTGGGTCGTCGAAAGTGCGCCGCAGCCGGGCCAGCGCGTTGCTCATCGCGGGCTGGCTCAGGCCGACGCGTTTTGCCGCGCGCGTCACGTTGCGCTCCTCGATCAGCGCTTCAAGCGCGAGGAGCAGGTTCAGGTCTATCGTCTGGAGATTCATACGGTGAATACCGGGTATCACTATAATCCATCAAACGAATATTTTATACGGACGTATCTTCCGTAGAGGGGCCACGAAGCTGGCCGAAGCCGAAAACCGTCATAACAGAACGAGGAGTGAGATTATGAAAAACCTGCTGAACTCTCTGACGCTGACAGTGCTGCTGCTGTGCGCGTGTGCCGCCGTGTTGATGGCGCAGCCCGCACAGCCGCAGGCCGACGCGGCGAACAACCCGGCTGCCCGCCGCGCGAATGAAATCATCGGGCTGATCAATTCCGGCAACCGCGCCGAGGCGGCGAAGTACGTGACGGAAAACTACGGGGCGGAGTTTGCGAAAATGCCGATGGACGCGCACCTGGGGTTTATCTCCCGACTCCACGACACGACGCGCGGCGTCGAGTTCCACAGCATTCAGGAAGCAAAACCAACGGAAGTCACGGCGCTACTTAAAAACAAACTGACCGGCGGCTGGGTCGCGCTCGTCGTGCGCGTCGAGCCTGACGCGCCAAATCGCATTACGGGGCTCGGGCTGCGCAGGCCGAAGCCGCCAGCCGGAGCGAAGGCGGCGCAGAAGCTGACCGATGAGCAGATGGCCCGCGAGCTGGAAGCCTTCGTCCATAAACTCGCCGACGCCGACGTCTTCTCCGGCGCGGTGCTGCTGGCGAAGGACGGCAAAGTGATTTTCAAGAAGGCTTACGGGACCGCCAACAAGGATTTCAACGCGCCAAACCGCGTGGACACAAAATTCAATCTCGGCTCGATGAACAAGATGTTCACCTCCGTCGCCATCGCGCAGCTGGTCGAACGCGGCAAACTCTCCTTCGACGACCCGCTCTCGAAATTCCTGCCCGACTTCCCGGACAAGGAGTCGGCGGAGAAGATCAGAATCAAACACCTGCTCACTCACACGGCGGGCCTGGGCAGTTATTTCAACAAGAAGTTCATGGAATCGTCGCGGGCGCTTTACCGCACAGTTGACGACATGATGAAGCTGGCCGAAGGCGAGAAGCTGCAATTCGAGCCGGGCGCGCGCTGGAGCTACAGCAACACAGGGATGCTGGTACTCGGCAAGGTGATTGAAAAGGTGACGGGTCAGAGTTACTTCGATTACGTGCGCGAGAACATTTACAAGCCCGCCGGGATGACCAATACGGATTGCTATGAACTCGACCGGGTCACCCCCAACCTGGCGGTGGGTTACGAGAAGGAGTTCACCGACGGCGGGGTGACCTTCAGAAACAACATCTTTCAGCACGTGATGCGCGGCGGCCCGGCTGGCGGCGGTTATTCGACCGTCGAAGACCTGCTGAAATTCGACGTCGCGCTCAGGTCGAACAAGCTGGTCGGCGCCGAATACGTGAAGCTGCTGCTCTCGGCCAAGCCCGAACTCAATTCGCCCGATTACGGCTTCGGTTTCAGCATTGACAGGGAACGCCAGATCGTCGGGCACAGCGGCGGGTTCCCCGGCATCAGCTCGAACCTCGATATGTTCCTCGGCAGCGGCTATACGGCCATAGTGATGTCGAATTATGGCGGCGGGAGCGTGGCAGTCGGTGACAAGATGCAGGAACTGGTGCTGTCAGGTCAGGAGACGCGAGCAGCCAGTCGTTAAGTGAGATCGCTGGCCGGAATAAGCAAAGCCGCCCAATACTCACCGGGCGGCTTTGCTGTCTGCCGATTTTTGTCTTTCAGGCGATGCGCCCGAAATCATCCTGCAGGCGCTCGATGTCGTCTTCGCCGAAGTAAGTGCCGTGCTGGACTTCGATGAAGATGAGCGTCTCTTCGCCCGGGTTCTCAATGCGGTGAGCCGCGCCAGTGGGGATGTCCGCCGTCTCGCTTGGGCCGAGGATGATCTCCCGGCCGTCGAGCGTGACTCTGGCCGTGCCCGTCACCACGACCCAGTGTTCGGCGCGGCGCGCGTGTCTCTGGTAGCTCAGGCGTTTGCCCGGCAGCACTTCGATGCGTTTGACTTTGTAGGTTGCGCCTTCGTCAAGGACAGTGAAATTACCCCACGGGCGTTCATCATAACGTGGTGAATGGTTGACGCTGCTGTTTTCTGACATTCAGAAGACCTTTCGGTGTATCCGGGACCCAGGCCTGCGGCACGAGCAGGAGGCGCGCCAATGATACCCATGCGCCTCCGGAAGGCAAAGCTCCTGGTTAATGCTTCAGCCGAAAAACCGGCGGCGTTATGCCCGCGCAAAAGCCCCTGCCCCGGATGCCCATGCCCAGGCGGATCAGAGATCCTTACGGCAGCGTCACGATCTGAGGTTCACCCGCCCGCCTGCCAGGCTGGCCAACGGGGCAGCGTTCCAGTGCGGCCCGCAGATCCGTGGCCTGTACCGGCTTGCTGAGGTAATCATCCATCCCGGCTTCCAGACACTCCTCGCGGTCGCCCTGCATGGCGTTCGCAGTCATGGCGATGATCCACGGGCGCTGCGACTGCGGCCACTGGCGGTGGATCCGGCGCGTCGCCTCAAGCCCGTCCGCCTCCGGCATCTGCACGTCCATCAGCACCACGTCGTAACTCTGGCGGTGCAACGCTTCGAGGACTTCGAGGCCGTTGGCTGCGACGTCGGCCCGGTAGCCCAGCTTCTCGAGGATGCGCAGCGCGACCTTCTGATTGATCAAGTTGTCTTCGGCCAGCAGCACCCGCAGGGGCACCTGCTCAGCCAGGTGCTTGTCGAAGACACTGGCGGGCGCGGCGCGGCGGGCTTTGGCGGACTGACCGGCGAAGATTGTCGTCAGCGCGTCGAACAACTGAGATGGCTTGATCGGCTTGGTCAGGGAGGCCGCGAACCCGGTGGCGAGATTGCGCGCGGCCAGCTCGTGCCGGCCGGCGGCGCTCGAAGAGAGCAACACGAGCGCGAGCGACTGCGCGGCCGGCAGCCGGCGGAGTTCGGTGGCCAGCATCAGCCCGTCCATCTCCGGCATGTGCAGGTCCAGAATCGCCAGGTCGAACTGCTCACCCGAGCCGAGCAGAGCAAGCGCCTCCTGGCCGGAAGCCACCTCGCGCGCGCGCATCCCCCAAGCCTCGGTCTGGCGGATCAGGATCTGGCGGTTGGTCTGGTTGTCATCCACGATCAGGAGGCGCTTGCCGGTCAGGTGCGGCTGGTCGGGTTTCTGATAAGACCGCTGGACGGTGGGTGCGGCATCTGCCCTGATCGTGAAGTGGAAAGTCGAACCGACCCCCGCCTTGCTTTCGACCCACATCCGCCCGCCCATCAGTTCGGCGAGCCGCCGGCTGATGGCGAGGCCGAGCCCTGTGCCGCCGTACTTGCGCGTGGTCGAGGCGTCAACCTGGCTGAAGGAGCGGAAGAGCAGCCCGATCTTATCCTCCGGGATGCCGATGCCGGTGTCGCGGACGGCGAAGTGCAGCTCGAATTGCCTGTCGGATGGCGCGTCAGAGCCGGCATTGAGCGCCGTGGTCGAGACCGAGATGACGACTTCGCCGGAGTGAGTGAATTTGACGGCGTTGCCGACGAGGTTGACCAGAATCTGCCGGAGCCGGGTGATGTCGCCGAGGATCGTCTGCGGCGTGTTGTGGTCGAGCGAGTAAGCCAGTTCGATGCCCTTGTCGGCGGCCTTCGCCGCGAGCAGGTCGAGTGATTCCTCGATGCAGTCGGAGAGCGCGAGCGGCTGCTGTTCGAGGTCGAGGTTGCCCGACTCGATCTTGGAGAAGTCGAGGATGTCGTTGATGATCGTCAGCAGCGCGTCGCCGGAGGTGCGGATGGTCTGAGCGAAGTCGCGCTGTTCATCCGTCAGCTCGGTGTCGAGCATCAGCCCGGTCAGGCCGATGACGGCATTCATCGGCGTGCGAATCTCGTGCGACATGTTGGCGAGGAATTCGCTTCTGGCGCGCGTCGCCGCCTCGGCCGCATCCCTCGCCTGGGCCAGTTCCACGGCCTGGGCTTCAAGCTGCGCGGTGCGCTCGGTCAGCGCGGCGGTCCGCTCGCCCACTACCCGCACCAGTTCCTGCTCCCGCGCCCGCATCCGCCGGGTGCGCATCAGGTGCAGCCCCCAGACGATGGCGATGATCGCGGCCAGACCGATCAGGCGGAACCACCAGGTCCGCCAGAAAGGCGGTCTGACAATCACTTTCAGCGTCGCCACTGAAGCTTCGTTCCAGATCCCGTCGCGGTTGGAGGCCTTGACCTGGAAGACGTAGGTCCCGGGGTCGAGGTTCGTGAAGGTGACTTCGCGCTTGCCACCCACCTGGATCCATTGATTGTTGAATCCTTCGAGGCGGTAGGCGTAGCGGTTACGGCGCGGGAAGGTGAAGTCGAGCGCGGCAAATTCGAGCGAGAAGACCTTGTCCTCGGGCGAGAGCGTGATCTCGCCAAGGGTCGGGAGCGCGCTCGACAGTTTCCTCGGCTCGTTGAAGATGCGCAGGGAGGTGAGGACGACGGGCGGCGCATAGGTGTCCGGCTGGATGGCCTCCGGGTCGCAGTCATAGAAGCCGTCCACGCTGCCGAAGAGGAGGCGCCCGCGGCGCGTCCTCAGGCTCGCGCCGCTGTGGAACTGCAGGCTCTGCAACCCGTTGGTCAGGTCGAAGCTTTCAACGTGCCCGTTGGCCGGGTCAAGGCGCGAAAGACCATTGTTGGTACTCAGCCAGAGGTGTCCCCTGGCATCTTCTTCAATGCCGTAGATGGTGTTGCTCGGGAATTCATTGTAAGCGGTGAAGGTCCCGGCCTTCTGATCCAGGCGATTCAAGCCGCCGGAGGTGCCCACCCAGACGCGGCCCTGACGGTCCTCGCGGAGGGAAAATACATAGTCGTTGCTGAGGCTGTGCGGGTCGCGGTCGTCGTGCCGGTAGTGGACGAAACTGTTACTCCCGTTGCGGAGGAGGTCGAGTCCGCCCACCGTGCCAATCCAGAGGTTCCCCTGCTGGTCGAAGAGCAACGTCCGCAGGCCCGGCTGACTCAGCCCCTCCGGGCCGGCGTCATAGTGCGCTGTCACAGCCCCGCGGTCGGGATCGAAGCGATCCAGGCCTGCGCTGGTGGCCAGCCAGAGCGCCCCCTGCCCGTCCTCGGCGATGTCCCATACCTCGTCATTGCTGATACTCCCGGGGTTGCCGGGCTGGTGCAGGTAAGTTACGAAGCTCCCGCGCAGGGGGTCGAACCGGCCCAGGCCGCCGCGAAAGCTGCCGACCCAGATGCGGCCGTGGCGATCCTGATGCAATGAGAGGACGGCCGAACCGCCCGGCGTGTCCGACGGAAAGCTGTAGCGGACGAAGGTCCCTGTCTGCTGCTCGAAGCGGTTGAGCCCGCCCCGCTCCGTGCCCACCCAGATGCGGCCTTCAGAGTCCTCCAGGAAAGAAGCGACTGAGGGGTCGCCCAGACTCGAAGGGTCCGCGGCGCTGTGGCTGAAATAGCTGAAGGCGCTCCGCTGTTTCCTGAGGAGGCTCACCCCGCCCAGATAGGTGCCGATCCAGAGCTGGCCCTGGATGTCCTCGTAGATGGTGCGAACCACGTTCTGGCTGAGTGAAGCGGCGTTGGCCGGGTCGTGGAGGAAGGAGACGAACCGGTCCGAGGCGGCGTCGTATTGCTGCATCCCGGCCCCGTCCGTGCCTATCCAGATCGTCCCGGACTTATCCGCGAACAGGCAGGTCAGGAGGTTTGTCCGCAGGCTGTCCGGTGTGCCCGGCTGATGCTGATAATGGCGGAAGGCCCCCGTCTTGTGGTCAAGCACGCTCAGGCCGCCGCCGTAGGTGGCGACCCAGAGATTGCCGGCGGCGTCTTCAGCGAGGCCCCAGACCTCGTTATGGGCGAGACTTTGCGGGTCGCGGGGGTCGTGACGATGGTGGGAGAATTGCCTAGTGTTCCTGTCGAACAGGTCAACTCCGCCATCCCTGGTCCCGACCCAGAGCCGGCCACTGCGGTCGCGGAGGAGCGCCAGAATGTCGTTGCTGGCGAGGCTCGCCGGATCCCCGGCGGCAGACTGGTGAGGGGTGAAACTGCGTGCCACAGGGTTGCCCTGAAAGAACCCTTCTCCTCGTGTCCCCACCCAGAGCGTCCCGTCGGGATCCTCGACGATGCTGGTCACTCTTTTCCGGATGTTCGGGACAGTGGTGAAGGTCTCGGTGCGGTGGTCGAAGAGGCTGAGGCCGGCCTCGGTGCCGACCCACAGCCGCCCCTGCCGGTCTTCGTAGAGCGCCGTGACTCTGTCGCTCGGGAGGCTCTTCGGATCCTGCGAGTCGTGCTTGAAGACGACGAACCTGTAACCGTCGTAGCGGTTGAGACCTTCCCCGGTGCCGAACCAGAGGAATCTGGAGCGATCCTGGAGGACGGCCTGCACGGTACTCTGCGACAGCCCCCGCTCGACCGAGAAGCGCGTGAAGCGGGCGGCGGCCGGGGCCGCGCCGGCTGGCGCGGCGTTTGGCGTGGCGGGCAGGCCGAGCGCCAGCACGCATAAGCACCCGATGAGCAGGCCGAGCGCCCGCAGATGTGCGTTACGCGCCCGGCGTGTAATCCGCAAAAGGGTGCTGCCGCCACCTGCCGCGGCAGCAGTTTGTTGGAACATCAGTTTCTTTCTCACGAGCGTCATGAAATGTCTTCTTCGAGGGGTATCGGCTCCTGTCTGTGATACGAACCCGGGTCGCCCGGGATCAGGTGGCGCAGGCCTGCGGGTCATTCAGGAAGTTGTCAAGCAGGCCCTTGAGCCGGGTGATTTCCTGCTCGAGGCTTCTGAGCGCCCTTTGAGCTTCGCCCAGGTTGCCTGCCCTCCCCATCTCTTCAAGACGCTGCACGGCCCGGCAGGCGGCGGGCGCCTGGATTCCGACCAGTGAGCCTTTCAGCTTGTGGGCCGCCTCGTTGACCGCACTGCTGTTGTTACTGCTGATGCCGCTGCCGATGGCGGAGAGCAGGGCCTGATACTGGTCGAGAAAGATGCCCACGATTTCGCGCGCCAGTTCCACATCCCCCAGACTATTATCGAGGAGCGCGGAAATATCAAAGATGCTCCGGTCGGTCGGGGCACCCGGTTCGGCGGTTGTGCCGCGGGTGGCGGTGTCGTGCCCGGCGGAGTAGTCAATCAAACCGCTGATCACTTCTTCAAGCTCAGAGGCCCGGAAGGGCTTGGAGACATAATCATCCATCCCGGCCGCCAGGCATTCCTCGCGGTCGCCTTTCATCGCGCGCGCCGTCATTGCGACGATGGGGATGCGCCGGCCGCTCGTACTCTGTTTCTCGCGGATCCTGGCGGTGGCCTCGAAGCCGTTCATGACCGGCATCTGCACGTCCATCAGAACCAGGTCGAATGGCTCCCGCTCGTAAGCCTCGACCGCCTGGGCGCCGTCGCCGGCGAGTACGACCGTGTGGCCGCGGATTTCGAGCAGCTTCGCCCCCAGCCTCTGGTTGATCGCATTATCGTCCACGAGCAGGATGCGCAGGGGCCTCACTCCGGCAGGTGATGAAGGTTCGGCGGCGAGTGATTCATCCTGCGCGGCCCGCGACCCGAGGCCGAGGGCGTCGCTGATTGCTCTCAGCAACAGGGACTCGGTGACTGGTTTCATCATGTGGGCGTTGATCCCGAGTTCGCGGCACCTGGCCTCAGTGCCCTGTTGCGTGGCCGACGTCAGCATGATGATCGGCACGGCGGAAAGCTGCTCGTCACCCCTGATCATTTCGGCCACCGAGAAGCCGTCCATCTCCGGCATGTGGTAATCCAGCAGGACGAGCGAGAAACGGGCCTGATCCCGGGCGGCCTGTTCGAGGGCGGCGATGGCGGCCCGCCCGCCGTCGGCGAGGACGGGCTTCATCTTCCGGCGCGTCAGCATGGCATCAAGCAGCCGCCGGTTGGTGGCGTTATCATCCACGACCAGCACGCGCAGGTCATCGAAACCCGCCAGCGTCGTGGGCGCAGCCTTCTGCGCCGGCTCTTTCCCGACCTTGAAGCGCGCGGTGAAACAGAAGGTGCTGCCGCGGCCCATTTCGCTTTCAACCCGGATGGTGCCTCCCATCAGGTCAACAAGCTGCGAACAGATGGCGAGGCCGAGCCCCGTGCCGCCATGTTTGCGCGTCGTCGAGGCGTCAACCTGTTCGAACGGCTCGAAGATGTGGGCGAGCTTTTCGGACGGGATGCCGATCCCGGTGTCTGACACGGCGAATTGCAGGATCACTTCATCCGGGGACTCGGATTCGAGCCCGACGCGCAGGGCGATCTCGCCCTCGGAGGTGAACTTGATCGAATTGCCGACCAGGTTGACGACGAGCTGGCGGAGCCTGCCGGAATCCCCGACCAGATATTCGGGCACTTCGGGCGCGATGTCGCAGACGAGTTCGAGGCCCTTCTGGTGGGCGCGCAGCGCGAGCGTCTTCATCGTCACCGAGAGGCATCCGTGCAACTCGAAGTCGGCCGCTTCAAGGGTGAGCTTGCCCGCCTCGATCTTGGAGAAATCGAGGATGTCATTGAGCAGTGACAGCAGCGACTCGGCCGAGGTTTTGGACAGTTCGAGGTATTCCCGCTGTTCGATGGTGAGGTCAGTCCCGAGCGCGAGTTCGGTCATGCCGATGATGCCGTTCATGGGCGTGCGAATCTCGTGCGACATGTTGGCGAGGAACTCGCTCTTGGTGCGGGTGGCCATTTCGGCCGCCTCCCTCGCCTTCCTCATCTCCTCTTCCGCCCGCTTGCGCGCGGTGATGTCGGTCGAGACGCCGAGGAGCTGGTGCGCCGTCCCGTCCGGCGAAATGATCGGCCGCTTGATCGTCTGCAGCCAGCGCACGTTGCCCGCCCGGTCTGTGACGACCTCTTCCGGGATGAACTTCTCGCGCAGGGTATTGATCACTTCCAGGTCGTCCTGATGGAAACTCTCGGACTCCTCCCGGTTCGGAGCGAAGTCGGCATCCGTCTTCCCGATCAGGCCGTCAACCGTGGTGCCGTAGGTCTCGGCCACCGTCTGATTGGCCAGCGTGAAGCGGCCCTCGCGGTCCTTGGCGAAGATGTGACTCGGGTTCAGGTCAATCACCTGACGCAGGAAGCTGCGTTGCTCATCCAGTTGCTGGGTGCGTTCTTCCACGCGCAGCGCCAGCTCTTTCTCGCGCTCCTTCATCTGCTGGACGCGCACGCGGTAAATGCCCGTCCCGAAGACCGCGACCGCGAGCAGGCAGAGCGTGTAGAACCAGGGGGTCTGGTAAAAGTGAGGCCTCAGATAAAGCTCGAACGCGGCCCCGGTTTCATTCCAGACCCCGTCGTTATTGCAGGCCGTCACGCGGAAGCGGTACTCGCCGGGCGGGAGGTTGGTGTAAAAAGCGACGCGCCTCGTGCCGGCGTCTATCCACTCCTTGTCGAACCCTTCGAGCTTG
>Ga0070741_10000704_pt1 | contig 114080 bp, 118 predicted proteins | sample Coa_R1_4_FD_66440 | JGI IMG/M metagenome (GOLD analysis project Ga0070741, IMG submission 66440) | Surface soil microbial communities from Centralia Pennsylvania, which are recovering from an underground coalmine fire - Coalmine... | ecosystem: Environmental > Terrestrial > Soil >... | reverse complement strand
TCTGAAATCGGGTGCCAGCGACGAACACGACGACCGGAACTCACTTCTACTGCTTCAGTCATGTGCCGATCTTTACGCTCAACAACCCCCACCGCTAGAAGGGGAACGCCGTACGCTTACCAATAAGCATGCCTGACTGACTTTTAGGTCGAGAACATGCGCATCCAGAACAACTCTGCGGACGGCCTCATCGACCGTCGCGAGGTCGCTTCTGAGACCTGGGAAGGCGCTCATCGGAAACCTCGGGGACTGCCTGCTCAATATTTATGAATTCCATTAGGCTTCACTTAGCATCGATGGGCTTCAGTTGCACTTTGATTCGATCGGCAGTCATTAACGTGTGATGAGGAGCAGGCGTAGCGTTCGGGTACTCGAGCAAGGTTCCGGTCGGGAGCTGAAGGTCCACAAAGTTCCCGCCTAATGTCTTGAAATGCAGCGCCCCCGACACGGCACAGCTAACATTGTCTGCAGCCGTCGGGGAAGGCGTGGTAGCAGTGGAGATGAACTGCTGCAGAGTAGCCTTGAGAGTACCGGTCGAATCGATGCTCAAGCTGGCCGGCAAGAAGCTGATGGTGCCAGCAAATGAATTGCAATTGCTGAGGGAGATGGAACCAGTGGGTGTAATGCTGGCATGAACATCGATCGGATCTTGCGGATCATTTTGCACAATCGCGTTGATCTGCCAAGTCAACACATAGCCGCCCGCGCACGGCGATGAAGAAAATGCGTAGGGAGCCACCGTAGCAATCGAAAGCTGCGGAAGGTTAGTCGTCTGAAAGGACAGAGCTGCAGTACTCACATTGAGGGCCTTGTCAGCAAACGAATTGCGCAACTGGTAGTGCACTGTCGCATTCACCGGCGCGCCAGGGGAAAAGAGTGAATCGGCAGGTAAATAGGAGACATTAAGCGTGCAACTCGGTACCGGCTGAGAGTTGCTGGCCGGATTGAATGTCTCGCTATCAATCGTCAGAGTTCCGGCAGCAGAGCCCGCTTCCGCCACAGTCTGCCAGAGCGAATGATTGCAGAGCGACTGGCTAGCTCCAATGATGGTCTCGCTCTGCTTGTTCACTGAGCCTCTGCGCAGAATGTTTGAAAAACTCTTGTTGTCAAGCTGGGCATGCAAATTGTCGTTGGCCCATTGAATAACGTGATCAACCGAATCGAGTTGATCGAACTGTTGGATAGGCCTGTCCGAGGCGTCTTCCAAGCTGGCGATCGCGAAGTTTTCAATCTCGGTTGCCGCAAACGACTTGTAGGTGTCTGATGCTGTGGCTGAGACCGAGGCAATGGCGAGATAGTTCGCCGATGCGGACACGTTCACGCTCCCGTCGAACGTGCGGGAATCTTTATTGATCCAGTAGAGTGAAAGCCCCTGAAACCAGCTCAAAGCGTAGAATTTTTCAGCAGGTACAGTGGATACCGATGCATAGTGCTGCCGATACCAATCCCAAAGCATGAGGTGTGCGAATTCAGGTCCGCCGGGAGGAACAACGTTGCCGGTGTCGTTTAGACCGTAGTAAAGCTGAAAGAAGGGACTATTAAAGACTCCTTCAACTACGCCGAGTTCACCTTGCTCTGTATTTTGATAATCAGACTTGACCACAGCGCTAAGCTTGGCGATTGGGAAGGAAATGCCCGCGTCAGCGTCCAACGCAGCGGCGAGAATAGAACTGCAATTGGCACTATACATAGCGCGGTTTCTCCCAGCAGGGAGCATCGATACTGGATCCTGAACCAGATTTAGGGAGAGCTGATATCTGGGATCGATGTTATTTGGAAGTCCTTTCCCATCGGTGCTCACAATCGAAAAGGCGTTTGCGGCTGTGTAGCCCATAGGGGTTGTCACCCAATTCCAAAGGTTAAGGTCGGGAAGCGTTTGAATGGATATAGGAATCGAACTTAGCGTCGTGTCTCCTTTTTTCATAGGCGTGTTCTTGCTGCAAGCCAGAAAATACGGCGCAAAGTGTGATTCAAGAAACCATCCAATTCTCCAAGAACCGTCATCGAGCACCGCGGGAGCAAATGCCGCCATTGGCGTTTGTGAATGGAGTCGATCGCAAGGGAGCACACTGACGAGCAAGGCAACAGCCGCGAACCGCATCATGCGCCGCATATTGGGCCCTCCAGATTGTTTCAGGAAGAAAGCACATCATAAGTACCACAAAAAGGATTCCGGCTCAAGATCCATTTCGTGTTCCAGTCCGTCCACCTGGCTCCCAGCTCTCGCGAGAGACCTGGGAAAGTACAGCCTCCGTCCTCTTAGGCTGGTTCGGTCCCTCTCTCCCAGGGCTCTCTCCACCCCGACGACCTCACCGCGTCGATGGGGCTCCGTCTGGGCGCCCCAAGTCTCTACACAACCCAACGACTCGAACCGGTCGTCAGGGTCCCCGGCGTGGAGCTTTGGAGCGCCCATCTTGTGTTAAAGATTTTCGACTACCCGCCTCATATCCGCACTCAAGTCATTCTTCAGGCGCGCTGCCCAGAAATGAGCCCGTTCACAAGTGGATTACTAAACGTCGAAGGTAATATCTTAATACTGACTTATAACGCCTAGTTATTTATATTTTTCCTCTCACCGTATAGAGGCAAATAACTTACATCCCCGAAGTTTTGTCGCGCATAGCCAAAGGATTTCGATTGCAGTTTACGCCGCACGCATCCGTGATCTGTGAGATCGTCTACGGCTGGGTGTCTGTCACTACTGCAGTTCATCGCACCAAGCGAGTGTGCGCATCGGACAATACAGGCCAAAAACAGGTCATACATAATTTCATGTAGAGGCTAGGACTCCTACGATTTTTTACAAAGAGTCAAAGGATTCTCCTCGACTTTTACGCCTCCGTGGCGTACTGTGATTTGTACCCCGATCTGTCCGCTTGTTTCGTCCGCAGGCCGCCTGACCCTCCCCGCGGCCTGCTCGTATTTGTGTGCCCGGCGATTCTCTCGTAGCCGCCTCAGCATGGTCCCCAAGAGGCGGCAATGCCCTTCCCTCATAACATTGGGCGCGGCTGAAACGCCGAAGAGCCTCTGTCCGTAAATCGTATGCAACGGCTTTTGTGTCTCGAGCACGATTGTCTGAACGTCTGCCCTCTTGACCTCACCCACAAAAGGAAACGAAGGAATTTGCGCATGGTTTGCGTAATAGTTGAATACGGGAATACTCTGCCGAGTACGACGGCACATCCGCACCACGAACTGTTCGCATCTGGAGAGTGACTCGTGGTGGCGCAACAGTTAAAGGGAGAGCCGCGTCATCGCCTCCGGTCTGGAGGTCTTCCTTTGCACGCCTACGACGAACTGATCCGGTATTCGAGTGAGTATCTGGACGCCACGAACGGTTCTCGTGCCGCGACCGATCCGGCACATCGTGCGGCGGAAATTGCATATCTGGTGCTCCGCATCTCGAAAGGCGATGTGCGCCTCCGGCTGGGAACATTGGCCAGGAAACTTGGAATCGCGTCTCGCGCTCTCGGGGCCCACTTCCGCGAGCTCTATGGCACGACCTTAAAGGACTCACAGATTCATCTTCGTATTAAGTGGGCACGCCATCTGATGCACATCCACCCTGAACGCAAAATAACGAGCATCGCGGCCGAGAGCGGATACTCCGATGTCGCTGACTTCAATCACGTGTTTCGGAAGTACACGGGAATGTCTCCGAGGCAGTACCGGGATGACTGCCGGAAAGCTCAGGAATCAAACGGCCCTGATGATTCGTTCTGACTATTCTTCGGTGGTCTTAGATTTCGCACATTTTGACAACTGCTTTCATTCGCAATTCGAACAACACAGGTGCACACTCCTTCTATTGCGCTTCTCACGTGAAAGGACGTAAGGAAGAGAAGTGGCCCCCTGAGGTCGGGATGTCTACTCTACGTGTTGAACTCCCCTCGACAGCAGAGTTCAAATCTGATGCCTTCACGCCGAGCCCCAAACTATTGCTCTGCGGCCCCAACGGCAAGGACCTCCAAAAGCTCGGCTTGCTCAAGCGAGCGAAAGTCTGCGTGGTCGACGTCCAAACCGCCGAAGAGCTCTCGAGCGCAGTCTCCCACACGACGCCAGATTTGATCGTGCTCAGTCTCGAAACCCTGCAAAAACTGTTTTCAAAGACCACGTTGCCCGTGAATTCAACTGATGATCTTGAGCGCGCTCTTTGGGGCTTGCGTGACCGGCAGGCTGAGATCGTCCGGATGATCGCAAAAGGGCTTCGCAATCGCGAGATCGCAAACTCGCTGGGGCTCAGTTCAAGAACGGTAAAGGCTATCTTGAGCTCCCTCTATCTCCGCTATGACGTGACCAATCGCACAGAACTTCTAGGCTTGCTCATGGAGCAGGGGCACTTGGCAGCCGCTCCGCTCCATCCCAAACTCATCGCGGAGCGAAAAGTCCAACCGAATCCCCAAGCCCACAATGGTGATTAAAGATCGGAACGACCCATCCGCCTGACACTCGTCACATCGAAATTATGCGAAGGCGCAAAACGTTTACGGATTCCCTTCGATCAGTCTAAGATATTCTTCAGAGAATTCTCAAAAGGGGAGTGACTGCGTGTCTCCGCGTGGCCATTCTTTTCGGGGTGGCAATTGTCTCACTCGAGCGATCAAGACTTCTCTGCTGCCGAGCTCGTCGAACTGTGTTCCAAGCATGATTCTCATGCCTGGGACGCGTTCTTGCGCCGTTTCCGGCGCCCGATGGCTCTGACGATCGTTCGAGTCTTACGCCGTGCTGGTCCCTTCCCTCCAACCATTCTCGACGATCTGCTGCAAGATACATACGTCCATCTGTGCTCACATGATTTCGCACTTCTGCGTACGCTCGCATCAAGGCATTCGGATTCTTTCGAACCGATGCTTCGCCTGGTCGCGGCCAACGTAGCACATGACTATCTTCGTGCTCGGATGTCGCAAAAGCGGGGTGGCGAGTATCGACAGGTCTCTGACTTGGATCTCTCCCTACTGGAAAGAGCTGAAGCCGAGGGTTCGGCGACGAAGATTGAGCGGAGGGTTCAGCTGGATGAGATCGATCGCCTCCTTGAACGTCCAGGCAAGTCGTTATCCACTTCGCGGGACCGGCAGATCTTCTGGCTGCATTTTCAATTGGGGATGACCACTCAGGCTATCGCCCAAATCCCATCGGTCGGCCTCACACCAAAAGGAGTCGAGAGTTCCATCTTTCGCATGCTCCGACATATCCGAAGGAGCTTTGGGATCGAGTAGGCTTGACTCCTTCTCTGCCGGGCCGACCAACCAAATCTAGTAACGACGAAGGTATTCCACCCGCAAGAGGAACAGCCTTCAAGCGCGTCGCATCTCTCTCTGCTCGGGATCGTCAGCTCCCTCCGCCTCATCATCGGTGTCGCCTTCAGTCGCCGCTGCAAACGCAGCCCTTTCGCGTTGATCTCGCCGAACATCCAACAGCTGCTCTCCGATCGTGTGTTTGGGCGAGAAGCAATATTGCACGTAAGCCTCGAAGAGAATCTGGTTCCGGACACCGCGTTTCAAAATATCGTCACGATGGTGCCTATAGAAATCCATCAGCGCTTCGGGCGTGATGCTGTACAAACTCCGCTTCCCGTGACTGACAACCGTCGCCTGGAGCCACCTTTGCTCAATCCAGAAGACAACCTCTGTCCGACGAACGTGGAGCACGCTAGCCAGGCTTTCAACGGAGAACAGATCGCAGCGAAGCTCCTTCAGGCCGAGATGATTTCTCCGTAGCATGTTGCGGATCGCTTTGGGAGTCCTATTGATTTTTTTCGCAACCTCCTCGATCGATCTCTTCACTAGCTCCTCGCGAACGAGATTCACCTCCGATTCTGTCCAGCGCCGGTGATCGTTGCGCTCCTTGAGACCGTGCTGAATGATCAGCCGCCAACAAGCTTCCTTCGGACGACCTGTGTGGCGCTGGATACGAACCACGAGTTGTTCGAGCTTGTTGCCTGAAAGTACCCTTGCCTGAGCGGCCATCCTTAAAGCGTCGGAAGTCCATTCAGGCCCCGGTCCGGACGATCTGCCAGGAGTTGCCATAGCGCCTCAATGATTCTGGTTCTTAGCACACTCACAGTTGCGAACCCTTACTAAGATTGCGGAACTTTCCGGATAAGATTCATGCTTCGGGGAGAAGGAAAGTCCAGCGGACTTACGCCTCTTCCATACTGGAGAGATTATCCCCGCACTCAGAGTGATTCACGCACCCTACGTGGTCCAAGTAGGCTTCTGCGAGAAATCCTCCTAACGAGTAAAGGCAGTTACAGCGGCCTTTTGGGGCACAGTTTTCACGAAATTCCTTCCATCGTCGAATTAGAAACTCGCCTATACTATCCGTGAAACGGCGTAAATTCCTCACGAGCAGATCACTCGCGAATGCCGCCATCCGGTCCCAGTTGGGAAGAGCTGACGTGGAATTGGGCCTACACGACCGGGCACCAAGCCTCCGATCAGAAATTGCAGACCGCTGCAAAAGCAGCTTGGTCGTACTGCACTCTTTGCGCGTGGACCTACCTCAACGACCGCGACTCCGCACGCGAACTTATGGATCACGCCCTTGGCAACGCATGCCAGTACCTCATACGCCACCCCGATTCAACCCACGAGAAGCTACTTGCTCGCATCAGGAGTATCCTCCGGCGCAGGGCGAAACAGATGTCGGCAAAGCGCGGTCGTGAGCGATCATCCGGATCGATGGCTGATATGGAGCAGCTTCTGGTGCAGCAACTCCGGATGGAGGATATGGTCTACGCCCGTGAACTGCTCTCTCGGCTATCGCCATTTGCCCAAGGCGTTGTGAGTCTCCGTTGGCACGGCTATACTTGGCGAGCAATAGCGAATGAATTTGATATGGATCACACCGCAGTTCGGCGCGCCTACTTGCGGGAGCTGGATTCGTTATTGCAAAATCTCTCCCGAGCTGGAGCATCCCCTGAATGAGTTGGCGACGGTCGTCTCGCACCGAAGACCGCTTTGAAGCGTGGCTTCTCGAAAGCCATCAAAGGCGAGTCCTCGCCGGCGAGACTGCACCTGTCGGCTCTTGTCCAGAGGAATCATTCCTCTATGAGCTGGCGCACAAGTCGAAACACGTGCGGCTTTCTGATCCGCGTGTTGATCATGCGGCCAACTGTCCTCTATGCATGGGGCGACTTCTCGAAATCCGCAAATCAATCCAATCTCGACGTCGAAGGCTTGCTCGAGCTTTCGCTCTCGCTTCTTCAATCGCACTCGCTTTTGTTCTCATTGGAATTGCGCGATTTAGCATGCACAAAGGGCTGCCGACAAAAGAGATGGCCCTTCGCGCTCAAACAATCGATCTGTCGGATTCAGGCACTCTTCGCGGTGAACAACCTAACCCTATCCAAGCAGTATTGTTACCGGCAGCGATGGTGCGGTTGACAATTGTACTGCCGCGCTTCAGTGCCCCCGGCCAATATCTCGTCGCGGTCACAAAGGATCAGATTGGAAGCGGCGTTCAGGCAGAAGGGACAGCTGGATCAGTCCAGAATGGATCGAGCACAGCGGTAACGGTCGATCTTGATCTACGGCGATCTAAGACGGGAAGATACTTTCTTTCGACGACGCACGAAAAAGATCAGGCATCCTACTACTATCCCCTCCAGATTCGCTAGCGGGCATTTCGGCGCATCAACTAGCCTGATGCATGCAAAAGCTCGACCGCCCCTTCCAACTGAGCATCCTTGCCCGCATCAGCATCGGCAAACGACCACGGAAGCGAAACATCGGGGGTGATGCCCATTCCCTCGATGCGAGCGCCTTGCGCGCTCACGTACGCCGCGATTGGAATCACGAGTTGATATCCATAACCGAGCCTAGATGCCCTGCGAGTCACAAGACGGCCCGGCGTCTTCATGCCGGCGATCGTTGCGAGGCGATTTTCTTGCGCGAATTGAGCCACCATCTCTGCAGCTCCCGCCGTGTGTTCATCTACCAGGAGGACGGTACGCCCATGCCACGGGCGATGTCCAAGTGCCTCAGTGTAGAGAAAAATTGAGGTCTTGCCGAGATATTTTAGGACAAGCATCGGCAGCACAAGTTTTGATCGAGGAATCCTGTCAAATATTGGAAGGCGATCCGGCGGCAATTCCTTTCGGGCCATCGCACGGCTCTTGCTGTATCCGACCGGTCGCCGATCTGCGGTGAGATAGCTCATCAGGGCTAGCGCTCCGATGCCACCTCCAGGATTGCCGCGCATATCGACAATGAGGCGGTCGGCATTTTTGAAGCGTCCAGAAAAGATTGCGTCCAGCTCATTCGCAAAATCGATGCCGATGGCTCCTGGGAATAGACTCACGCGAAGATAGGCAATGTTGCCCGTTCGGCTTCCCGTCGTCAATGCGACAGGCTCGGAGTAGGGATTGTCCTTATACTTCGGAGTTCCGGTTTTAAAGATCAGGTCAACTTCTTCCTGCCGGCTCCCGCGCAAGATCCGAATCGGGATATGCTGCTGCATCTCAAAGTGTGGAGAAAGGCCGTCGGAAAGAGAGGGGATCACGGGTTCTCCCCCGATAGAGAGAAGGACATCGCCGGCTTTGATACCGGCCCGATCGGCCACGCCACCTGGAAGAACGTCTTTGAAAGCCCAGTATGGCTGATCTTCGATTGTCCGGACTGCAAAACTTGCGTTAATCGCACTCGGCGGAGCGATCAATGTGCGGTCGGAGAGAAGCGCAAGGGGGCTCGGCGACACTTCTGCGAGCATCATCGCGACAGCCTTCTCGAAGACCTCTGGAACGATTGCATCCAGGATCAACTTGCGATGCCTTTCCACTATTTCATTCCAAGAGGTTTCATCAAAATAAGGGTCGAAATACTTTTCCGCGACAAGCTTCTGAATCTTGTTTAGCATCGATTCGCGCTGTGTTCGGTTAAGGATCATGACAACTCCCGGGGGTGGTCAGATGGTTCCAGAAGGATCGCCGACGATCTGGACACCTGCCCAAAAGTAGGGTGGAAGCCCGCTATTGAGTAGATCGAGTTGCGCTTCACGCAGCGCATCAATCTTTCGCTCGTGGAGCGCGAGTCTGGAATAAAAGTCAACCATCAGGTGTTCGGTCGTCTGATCTTCGAGCTCCCAAAAGGTTGAAACAACGGAATCGGCTCCGGCCTCGATGAATGCATTCACGATATTTGCAACATCGACCTCTCCCACCGGGCCAACGCCTGTATCGCAGGCAGAAAGTGTAACCAATTTAGCGTTCAGATGCAGGGAGCGAATCTCGCGCGCCTGAAGGAGCCCGTCATCGGGCCCTGCGTGCTCGGCTGCAAACACCAGAGCCGATCGATCTGGATACTCCAAATCTGCATAGCCGTGCAAGGCCAGATGAATCACCTCCGTACTACGGACTACCAAGGCCTTAAACCTGGTTTCTGTGGCATCCGATCCCAGCAGAATCACATTGGGGCTGGGAAGATCATCGGCAATTGCCTCCACCTCGGCCTTGCTCGCCGGCAGCGGAATAAACTGGCTTCGTTCCGGACCGCCGATCAGTCGAAGAATCGGATTGGGCGACTTTATAGTCTGGGTCCAGGCAGCGACGCCCAAATAAGGCAATTGAATGGTTCCCTTCTGCTTAGAACGCGCCTGAAGGAGTACAAAACAAGTTGCCGAGGGTTCGATGTCAATCGAATGAGTAGTCAATACATAGGACTGTTGTTCCATGAGTGCAGAAAACGGAAGCAAGTGCAATTGACCATCGGGAACGATGATCAGATCTCTCTTGGCTGCATATTCCTGGATTGGCAATAGAAGTTCGGTAAAGAGGATGCGAGCCAGAGCCGGATCAGCGGCGCGCGAGCAAATCTCATCGCGGTACTTGACGGCATCTGCCTCGAGGGCCGTCTTATCCCTCAAGCGGTAAGATCGCACCCCCTCTTTCGTGATCGCAAGAGCGTAAGAGTTAGGCTGGGCGAGCACATACTCAATCACTAGCTGAGCAGGCGATAGAGTCTGCTGAAGCTGACGTACATTCACCGGATGGCTGACGGCGTCATCGATCAATTTGCTCGGGCTAATCTCGAGCTCTGCCCTGTAGATCTCGTCCATCAGGCTGCTTCGCCATTTCGGATCATCCGAATTTATGAGAGCGATGTTCAGTTGCGCCAACCGCAGCTCCTCTGGAGTAGGCGCATGGACAGGCTGCGATTCATGATGTTTGATGGCCTCTGCCTCCAGTCGCCCCCGCCCTCGTTCAACAACCTGCAATGCCTCGTCATAGCGACGATGGAGGCACAATGAGGCAAAGTAGCCGGAATAGATATCGCTCATCTCGCTGAACAACTGCCTTTGGACGTTGACGGTCGGCGCTCGTCGGATCAGCGCGTCAACCAAGGTGATTCCTTTGCTGTAGTACTCCTCAGCTTCATTTTCCCGACCCATCTTTTCGAGGATCTGCGCCTTCAATAAAAGATTCCTTGGAACCAAGTAGAGCTCATCAGGAATGTGGGTGTTGGCTCCGATTGCAGTGTTGACCGCGTCAAGAGCCTCTCGCAAACGTCCGGCATCAAGATAGGTTTGCGCCAACATGCCGGCCGCATCCGTGATGCCCCGAAAGTTGCGCATCTGTTGGGCCAGTCCTAGAGCTGTTGCGTAATCCGCGATCGCGTCGATTACGGCGCCCCGGCTTGCATTGATAAATCCTCGCGACACATACAGCTGAGTCTTTCGCCCATTGTAGAGAGTGCCCTGGAGACGTCGTAGTGCATCATTCGCCAGGCTCATGGCGTCGCTGTAACGGTGCAGCCCAGCAAATGCATCAATTTTTGTATTGATGGCGATTGAAGGATACGCGACCTCCGGGTGCGCATTCGCAATCTTGATTGCCTCGTCGAGGGGTGTCATCGCCTCGCTGTAGCGGCCGATGGCGACCAAGCCTGCCCCAAAGGCAGAGGCATAGCGGATTGAGGCTGCAGGATCTCTCTCGATCTTTGACAGTTCCCAGGCAGCGATGACCTGCTTCTTGGCGGTCGATGTGTCCCCAAGCAGAAACGCTGCAATCCCCTGCTCGCCCATGGCACGAGTTGCCAATCGGTAATGATGGAGCGCCTTGGCGAGATTCTCGACCTCTTCCCAGGTTGCCCGTGCTTGGCCGGCATCTTGATTGGTCTCAAGAATCCCTCGCACCACTAGGATGCGGAGCCGTGTTTCCGGATCAAATGTTCCCGGCAGAGCCAAATCCGCCGTCAGATTCCAAATTGTGTTCGGAATATCGATCGATTCATCCGATGGAATCTGACTTACGCTGGCATAGAGGGATTTTGCTCTATCACCGCGCGCGGCGAAGATGGCTTCTGCTTTGCGATAAAGCGGCGTTGCCTCCTCCCAGCGATTGTTCCAGGAGAGCGTATCCGCATACTCAAGCAAGCTTTCAGCTGATTGCCGGCCTGCTGTCCTCCGAGGATACAGAGCGATGCTGCACGCGCAGATCAATGCCCCGAGCGCGATTAGAAGGATTACAGAGATGCGTCTGCCAATGCGGAACACGCGCATATGGATCGCCTCGTGCAATCAAGATTTTCTCGGTTCGGATCGTGGACTCTAAAGGAAGGGGAAGCCCTCCACATTCATGTAATCGGAATCGGCCGCCAAAATCCTTCTAAAAACTTCGGATTTTTTCGCCCAGCGATTAACGTTCCGCACTCCTCCACTTGAGCGGGGATTTACGTTTGCGATCCGTAAGCTGGCCTCTTGCACGTAACTAGAGGCTGTTTGGTGCGGAGATAATAGTCGAGTTTCTAAAGCTTTCTTCGTGTTTAACCACCCGGAAAGCCGGCAATGCGACTTCACCGTCCGCTGCAAGAAGTGCATGGAGAATATCCCGGCGCCGGTGGGCACCATGCCGGATTCCTGGATTGTGGCTCGATGTCCGCTCTGCGCAGAGATCAGACACTATCTCCCTTCCGAAATCTTTCGCGGCAAATTGTCCTACAAACTTGTCTCCCGAAAGCCGCGCCTGGCGGTGCCGTGATGGGAGAAATGAAACGAGCTATTGCGCGCGAGCAGGCCGCCTGGTCTCAGAACATCCAGGATGAGAAGCGAATGAAATCGACACTCGTCATCGCCGCGGCGATCATTGCCGCGGTTCGATTAGCCCGCGACCCGGACATCAGCCGACCATCTCCAAGGCTCACTGCTGTGGTCAATGAGAGCGTTAGCCTGGCGAGGATGATCCTGGATCGGGTGGCGAGGTAGCGCCCGCGTGCAAGATCGTTTCCGCCGAATACGGGGTGAATCGAGCGTGGCATGCTCTCATCTAACGAATATCTTGCTGAGCACTCTATGATCCTCGCTACTGGAAAACTGAAACGAGAAATTTCGACTTGGCCGGGAATTTCTGTGCATCCTCACCAGTTCGTGGCGGGAATATCGCTTCGGTAAAGCGGAAGTCGGTCATGTTCATTTCTGGGGCGAATTGAACATTACGTTTCCACGGCCCGTTCATGACTACCTCCTTGACCATAGTCTCGCTGTCCAGCACCGCTGGGTTCCCGGCTCAGGTTGGACGACCTTCCGCATAAAGATATCGAGCACCCGATCTGGCTTATGCGATTGTCGTATATCCGGTACGCGCTCATTTCGAGGCTGATCCCCGGCAATTTCTTGAGGCGGAAGCAGAGCGCCATCATCTCGACCCCGATTTGTTAACCCTCCTGTCGCGGCTCATTCCAGGAACAGCGGGTCTGAAGAAAGTCGTAAGTATCCCCGCTTAAAGGCGAACCGTACTTCGCTGTACCTGAGTTCAGACACGCAGTCACACACGGCTGGTCCCTTTTCTCTGTCGCGCGACCAGCGTTTCCGTTGTGTTTGTTTGGAGTAGAAGATATATCACGAATAAACTCAAAGACTTGCGGTTGAGGTTCAAATTCGATAGCTGTCGTCCAAAAATATGGAAATCTGGTAGTGTCCTAATTTGGTTTAGGACGCTGCTCTTTGGTGGGGTGCGCCTTGCGCGACAGATTCCACCAGCGTTTGGGGGCTGGCTTCTCTATGCGAGTCTCATTCTCTCTGGTCTGGCTCTCCCATTCTCCAAACACGTCCTGTTGCAGGTGCGGCATCCAAACATTAATACCGTAAGGACGCCAGATGTAGTGTATTTTTCGCTTCCACCAATCCTCAAAGGCGTCTTTAAAGACTATGGTTCCATGAATGTGGATGATTGCTGCGTTGTCGCCTTCAATGTCCTCCTTGCTGTATCTCCAAAGGGGGTTGTTTGCCCACCAAATCGTTTCTTCAGAGGACTCGTCCTTCTTCAGAGATGCATGGTCTATTTTGAGCCAGTTGTATCCCAACTCAACTCCATCCAAATTTTCGGAATCAAGCAGGTGCAGACCGGCGATTGCCATGCCCATAATGGCACTAGATTCTCCGACGTTGGTTATTCTCATCTGTACCTGTGGAACGGCCCCGATTTGAGGGTTGATCGGCTCAATCTTCAGCAGGAGTTTAGCTCTTTCCTTCGTCTTGCTTATTTCCAGTCCCCTATTAGCGGCTTCAGCAGCATCGCGAGTCTCAATGGACCGCCAGCCGATAATGATCAGCGTCAGCAGAAGCGCCCATGCCGTAACGCCATCCGGCCATGCGAAAGTGTCGATCCATCTTGGGTATTGATGGGGTTCATTTGCATTCTGAGTGCCTTGGCCATTGCCATTTGGGGAGATCACCGTACTTGGACTACTCCCCTGTGCATTGTTTTGGCGTTCTGCCTTGCGGTTTTCTGCATAGCGGGACATGCACAAAACTGCGATGATCAAGATGGAGAGCATGGCTATGGGCCAATACTTCAACGCCAATCTTTTCAGCATAATTCTGCAATTGTACCCCAAAAATATCTTGACTCAATTTAATTATTGGGGTACATTAAATACATCAGGAGAGAACAATGGCAAACGTCCTCAATACCGACAAGCAAATCGCAATCATCTCGGCCCTTACGGAGGGGTCTAGCATCCGTTCGGTGGAGCGCATGACTGGCGTTCATCGGGATACGATCATGCGGCTTGGCGTGAAGGTTGGGCAAGGTTGCACGGCCCTGATGGATGAGAAGATGCGTGACCTGCCTTGCACTCGTCTGGAGATGGATGAGATTTGGGGCTTTGTCGGCAAGAAAGAGAAGAACGTCAAGCCAGAGGACGATGGCGTTGGCAGCGTATGGACCTTTTGCGCTATCGATGCCGAAACGAAGCTCGTCCCGGCCTTTCGCGTTGGCAAGCGGGACGTAACTACAGCGAATGCCTTCATGAAGGATATTGCCTCTCGCATGAAGATGAAGGTCCAAATCTCCACAGATGGCCTGAATGCTTATGTGAATGCGGTAGAGAATGCATTCGGCGGAGATGTAGACTACGGCCAAATCATTAAGACTTACGGGCCTACAACTCCCGGCGACCATCGCCGTTATAGCCAGCCCGAATTCGTTTCCGCTGAAAAGAAAGTGATTCAGGGACAGCCGAACATGGACCTGATTTCGACGAGCTACGTGGAGCGGCTGAACGCTACCACCCGGTTGCACATGCGCCGGTTAACTCGGCTTACGCTGGCATTCAGCAAGAAGCATGAGAACTTCGTGGCTGCGGTTGGCCTGCACTTTGCCTATTACAACTTCGTCAAGCGCCACAACACGCTCCGCTGCACTCCGGCAATGGCCGCTGGCGTCACGGGCAGCATGTGGAGCGTAGGAGAGCTGCTAGAGGCGACTGCATGAGCCAAATCGAAGACCTCGCGGATGTGATTCGGAAGCTACACGGTGCGGAACCAACGCACCGTGAAAGTGTGCCTGTGAAAGAAACCTTCAAGGGGCAAACCGTCTGGGAAGGTGTGGTAGAAGTCTTCGACTTAGTAGGCCATCCACGAGCGGCAATCGTCTATGCGTGGAAGAATGCCGCCGACCATCATGTGACAGTCCTACACCTGGGGCCAATCAAATCAGCAGCGGACGCGGTACGGGCCGCAATCGTACAGGAGTTCAGAAGCCTTGAAAACGCCGAAGAAGCCTAAAGCCGGACGCCCCAAACTGCCTAAGGGGAGCGCCAAGGGTGAAATGTTGCGCATCCGTGTGACAGCCGAGGAATTGAAAACCATCGAAGCGAGCGCAAAGGCCAGCGGGAAAACGCGGTCTGAGTTCATCCGGGCCAAATTATTGGCCACTCAGGAGACTAAATGACGAGTCGGGATTTTGATTGGGTTAAGGCCCGTGCCGAATGCTCTGCCGAAGCAGTTTTTCAGCGGCTCCGACTAAGCCTACAGGCTGATGCTGAATCGCGAACCGAGATGCTGCTAAAAGCGAATGCGTCCTATGGGTTCACAACCATATCGCAAGGGGCATCCATCAGTGTATTTATACAGGGCGGAATCACAGAGCCTCGCGCAGTCGTATTCACTCATACCGAAAGCGGAATTTCGGTGAGAGACGAGAATGACAAACTCACAATCCAAGCAACCCTGACTTTGAATAACGATGGAGAATGTCGCCTCAAGGTCGCCGATAAGGAGTTGGAGCTTTGGCAATTCAGAAAATTGGCCCTAGAGGATTTCTTCTTCAGTAGCCCTGTCTCCAAAAGGAAGGCGTAAGCCTGTGGATTTCAAATTAGGACACTACCGGAAATCTTACTTTCCGGGTTTGATCGGTCGCTGCGATTAACAATATGAGGGCTCCGCTTTAAGGGGTGCTGGCGTATACAAGGAGTGAAATGGCGCGACCACTTATAAAGAAGGACCGCAATGGAAACCTGTACACGCGTCCGATGGCAATTGAGGGGGTGGAGTGCCCGGCTTGAATTGTGCCAGTGGAGTTGAGAGAGACTGGACAAGGAGAGCGTATGGGACGAGGAAAGAAGTACCAGCCTGATCAGGTTGTGAATTTGCTCCGTCAGATCGAGGTAGCCATAGCAAATGGGAAGTCGACGCCGCTGGCTTGCAAGGATGCCGGAATCACAGAACAGAGCTACTACCGTTGGCGCAAGGAATACGGTGGCCTGCAGGTGGATCAGGCTCGACGGCTGAAGGAACTCGAGCAGGAGAACAGCAAGCTGAAGCGTCTGGTCAGTGAACTGAGTCTTGAAAAGCTGGTGTTGAAGGACATCGCCTCGGGAAACTTCTAAGCCCTGAACGACGGCGTCGTGCGGTATTTCATGCGCAACTGAAGCATGGCATGACAGAGCGTTGGGCGTGCCGCTTGGTGAATCAACCACGCGGCACGCAGCGCTACCGGCCGACGCAGCGAGAAGACGAAGATCGATTGACCCAGGCCATCATCGAGTTAGCCAAGCAGTACGGTCGCTACGGATATCGCCGCATCACCGCGCTGCTGCAGCATGCCGGCTGGCAAGTAGGCAAAGATCGGGTCGAGAGGATCTGGCGTCGTGAAGGGCTGAAGGTTCCGCAAAAGCAGAAGCCACGTGGACGGCTGTGGCTCAACGATGGATCGTGCGTGCGTCTGCGACCGGAGCGCGGCAATCACGTTTGGTCCTACGATTTCATCAGCACGCGGACGCATGATGGCAAGAGTGTGCGGCTGCTGAACCTAATCGATGAGTACACCAGAGAGTGCCTGCTGATCCGCGCCCAGCGGCGCTGGTCGAGTGCAAAAGTGATCGAAGCTCTGGCCGACGTGATGGTGCGGAAAGGAATTCCGGAGCACATTCGATCAGACAACGGGCCGGAGTTCGTAGCCGTGGATCTGCGCAAGTGGCTCGCTGCTACTGGCGCCAGGACGTTGTACATCGAACCCGGCTCTCCGTGGGAGAACGGCTACTGCGAGTCATTCAACTCAAAACTCAGAGATGAGTTTTTGAATGGCGAGATCTTTTACTCACTCAAGGAACTGCGCGTCCTGGTTGAACGCTGGCGCGTGCACTTTAACACGCTTCGGCCCCACTCCTCGCTGGGTTACAGACCCCCAGCTCCGGAGACATGGTTGGCAGACCACAAGGGGCATGGAGAAGTGGAAAACGCTGCGCGTATCCCACTTCTCCACACCCCCGACGACGGCGGCTATCTGAACTCAGAGATATCTGCGCTACACTAACTCGTCCACCGGCACAAAAGATCGGGCAATCCAAGATGGCGCACTTCACTGCTACGAAACCCGTAAACCGCCAGCAGCAATAACATGGCGTGATCGCGAATATCGATCGGAGTGTCACCCGAAGATGCATCGAGAAGGCGCTGCACATCACTCCACAGCGGTCCTCGTGGTAACCGTTCGAATTTATACAAACGGGGCGCATCGATGGTGTCGGCGAGGCCTGGAACACACCAGTTCATCGATTGAGCAAAACGAAAGAAGTTGTGCAGTGCCTTGACATGATTAGAAATGGTTGTCCGCTTCCATCGTCGTTGCGCGGCGTGCCAGGAAAAGTAACGAGATATATCCTCAGGAGTTATCTTGCGCAGCGTCTTTACGTGATCTGCAGCCCAGTTAAGGAATGGGCGCAAGTGTCTTTTGTGCATTATCAAGGAAGCGTCTGCAAGACCGCGCTCTTCTTGTTCGAAATGAAGGAACGCATCCTGCTCAGTGGTGAACGGAAGTTGGGAAACCGGTTTCTGTAAGCGCCCCAACATGCGCAGCCAATTTGTCGCGTGAAATACAAACTTGGTTTCCATGCGATGCCTACTAAGGCAGGCAACAAGCGTGGCACTCCACTGTCTGGCAGCAGCTTCAATTTGCGTAGGCGTGACCGATGGGAGATTGAGCGGAAGTTGCTCTGCTATATGGTAGAGCAGATTCGCAATTTGTCTCAAGGTTGGCAGGGCGCGGCCTTCTTCCATCAGCAACGTCAGATAGCGTTCTCGCTCCTTTGCATATGGGCCGTTGCGGTGGCGACTGAGGTCGGATCGACGGAACAAAATTCTCTCGAACATCGTGAATCTCCTTTAAAAGTGGTGATTCTCCAAGTATCGAGTGTGAGCGCTAAGTAGATCCCATCTTGCGAATCGCCTCGCCTTTGGCAGACGCGGCGATTCGCATTCAACAGCACAAGATTGCCGCAAAGAAGATCCGGCTCCTGAAAAAGCTACCGGACCATGTGATGGTGATAGGCAGTTGGGGAGCGATGCTGCAGGTTTTTTCGAACCTCATCGGCAACGCTGTAGAGGCGCTGTCGATTGAGGGAACACTTCACCTTCGGGCCAGCAGCATGAATGGAGAAGCCCACATCCTCATTGCCGACAACGGACATGGAATTCCCACCGCCGTCCGACCCAGGATCTTCGAACCGTTCTTCAGCACTAGAGGAGAGCGCGGGACCGGACTTGGCTTGGCGATCGTTAAAGCCATTGTCGAAAGGCATCAAGGCAGGATCCGGACCTGGACAAGCACGCGGGTCGGACTCAGCGGAACGGCCTTCCGCATTTCGTTCCCGGCATATGAATCAGATCCGGCAGCGAAGAGACGTACCCCTCGAGGTCCGGTTGCGGTTTAGTGCCCCGACAGTCACCAAGTCCGGGCTCCTCTTCCAGATCCGTAATACTCTCCAGTGTGGGGCATCCAATTCCTGCCCTCATCCGCTACCCACGAGACCAGCGTACTGCAACTTCAGACTCCTGAAGCTATTCCGGTTTGGGCGGGGGGAGTATCCTTTCCAAAGAGTCTCGTTTCCAAGCCAAAGATATTGATCCTCAAGCCTTTGGTCCGGAAAGCAGACGGTCAGAGAGGGAACCATCATGAACGCATCGAAACCTGGTCCGACCGTCGTTGGCATAGGGGCCTCAGCCGGCGGCTTGGCCGCACTTAAGAAATTCTTCACCAATGTTCCCGAGGACAGCGGTCTGGCCTTCGTAGTCGTGGTGCACCTGTCACCGGACCACGAGAGTCATCTTGCGGAACTTTTGCAGCCGCTCGTCGGCTTCCCGGTCGAACAGGTCAGAGAAACGACGGCCCTGGAGCCGAACCATCTCTATGTCATACCTCCCAATGCAAACCTCAGCGCCATTGATACCCACCTGCGCCTCTCTAAACTGGAGGATCGGCGCCAGGAACGAGCGCCGATAGATCACTTCTTTCGAACGCTGGCCAAGACACACGATGGAAATGCCATCGCAGTCGTTCTGACCGGCACTGGCGCTGACGGGAGCCTTGGAGTCAAGGATGTGAAGGCGAACGGCGGGCTGGTGATCGCCCAGGATCCAAAAGAGGCCGAATTTGACGGGATGCCGTACAGCGCCATTACGACTGGGTTGGTCGATTTAATCCTGCCGATCGCGGAAATTCCGGCGAACATCCTCCGATTTGAGCGAACCACACCTCGCATTCTCGTCTCCGCGCATGAAGAAGTCTCTCCGGACGATGGCGCCCTCCTGCAAAAAGTATTGGCGCTTCTGCGCGTCCGAACGGATCGAGATTTCAGCCGCTACAAACGCTCGACAGTCCTGCGACGCATCGGTCGTCGGATGCAGCTGAATCATGTGGACGACCTAACAAGCTACCTCGAAACGCTTCGCGAACGTCCGGACGAAGTGCGGGCATTGGCCGACGACCTCCTCATTACTGTCAGCTCCTTTTTCCGTGATCACGAATTCTTCGAGAAGCTCGAAAAAGAGGAAATTCCCAGGCTCTTCGCCGGGAAAGATAAGAAAGAAGGCATTCGGGTGTGGTGCGTTGGATGCGCCACGGGCGAGGAGGCATATTCGCTTGCGATTCTCCTTGCGGAGGAGGCCCAGCGCCGCGAAGTGTCGCCGCCGATTCAGATTTTTGCAACGGACCTACATAGCCGCGCCATTGAGAAAGCTCGCGAGGGAATCTATTCGGGAGATATCGAGACGGATGTGAATCCGGAGCGCCTGAAGCGGTTTTTCGAACGGGAAAATGGCGGATACCGAGTTCGAAAGGAAATTCGCGAGCTTGTGGTGTTTGCTCCACACAATTTGCTAGCTGACCCCCCATTTTCGCGCCTCGAAATGCTCTCGTGCCGCAACCTGCTGATCTATCTGGAACGGGAAGTGCAGCGCGATGTGATCGATTTGTTCCACTATGCGCTGAACCCGGAGGGAACGCTTCTGTTAGGTTCGGCCGAAGGCATCGATGGATCGGAACTGTTTGTGGTTGAAGACAAGAAGCTCTGCATATTCCGAAAGCGCAACGCCCCCCCCCGCGAGCCGCGCCTGCCAGTCTTTCCCCTCACGTGGACCAAGCTTTCGGACGAAGCTTCATCCAGAAGCCGCCATATCCCCGAGACGATCTCGCATGGCGATCTTCACCAGCAGATGGTGGAGCGGTACGCTCCCCCGAGTATCCTGGTTGGTCCTGAGAACAAGATCGTTCATCTTTCGGAACATGCCGGCCGCTACCTGGTTCATCCAGGAGGCGAACCAACCACAAACGTCCTGATGGTCGTGCGCGAGGAGCTTCGCGTCGAACTGCAGGCCTGTCTACAGGCGGCGCGCGAGAAAAGGGACGCCGTCGACTCAAATCCCATTCTGGTCCAGTTTCAGGGTGAGAACCCGCGGCCGGTTGTCATGCATGTCCGGCCGTCCATTGACCCGAATCGACTCGGATTTGTCCTGGTGATTTTCGAAGAACGGGAGGCAATGAACGCTGCCGACCATACTCCAGCTCTTCATGTTCCATCAGCGAGCGTAGATCAACGGATTAAAGAGCTGGACACGGAGCTAAGCCTGACGCGACAGCGATTGCAGTCCATCATCGAGGAATGCGAATCCAGCCGTGAGGAGATGAAGGCCTCAAATGAAGAGGCGCAATCTTCCAACGAGGAGCTCCGGTCCACCATGGAGGAATTGGAGACCTCCAAGGAGGAAGTGCAGAGCATCAACGAAGAGCTTCAAACCGTCAACCAACAGAACAAGCTGAAGGTCGAGGAGTTGGCCCAGCTCTCAAGCGATCTGCAAAACCTGATGTCTTCGACCGACATTGCCACACTGTTCCTGAGTCGCGACCTGCGAATCCTGCGCTTCACCCCCAAACTGAGTGATCTCTTCAACATTCTCGTCACCGACCGAGGGCGGCCGATCTCCGACCTGACGCATCGGCTCGGTTATAGCGAGCTGCACAAAGATGCCGAATCCGTGCTCAGCCGTCTGGTTCCCATTGAGCGGGAGTTGCAGGACGACAAGGGTCGCTGGTATCTTACCCGACTCCTTCCCTATCGCAGTACTGACGACCGCATTGGCGGCGTGGTGATCACGTTTGTCGATATCGACCGGCGTAAGAGGGCTGAGGATAAGTTGATCGAAGCGAAACGAGCGGCCGAAACTGTCATTGAGAATCTGCACATCGCTCTCGTGGTTGTTGACACCTCTCTTAAGGTCCGATCCGCGAATCGAGCATTTTATGAACACTTCAAGGTGGTGCCCCAGGGGACCGTCGGGTGCAAGTTATATGAGCTGGGGCATGGACAATGGGATATACCGGAGCTTCGCGCCCGACTGGGCGATATGCTGGCCAAAGACCTGCATTTTGAGGATTTCGAAGTTGAACATCGATTTGAAAGCATCGGATCACGCGTCATGCTTGTGAGCGCGCGCCATCTCGAATTTCCTCAAACCATCCTGCTGAGTTTTGTCGATATAACGGATCGTAAGAAGATTGAGGAGCAGCGGCTCGAACTGCTCGCGAAGGAGCGAGCGTTAGCGGCCGAAGCGACGCTCCGCGAAACCGAGACAGAACTTGCTCGCGTCCTGCGCGCCCTCTCGGTAAACGAATTGGCCACGTCGATCGCCCATGAGATCAATCAGCCGCTGGCCGGGGTTGTTACGAACGCGGAAGCGGGGATTCGGTGGCTAAGCACGGACCCACCTAACATCCAGGACGCCAAGGAATCGCTGGCCCTCATTGTTCGCGATGGAAATCGTGCGAGCGCTGTCATCCGCCGGATTCGTGAGTTCCTGAAAAAGAACAATCGTGAAACCGAGGCGCTTGACGTCAATCAGGTGATTTCGGAAGCCGTGGATCTCACCAAACAGGAGCTGGTGAGACGAAATATCAATCTTCGGTGTGAACTTGCGAAGGATGCCATGACCGTACGTGCCGATCGCGTGCAATTGCAACAGGTAGTCGTGAACCTGATACTGAATGGTGTCGAAGCGGCGGCGGAGACCAAGAGATGGGACATGTTGATCCGGTCGCAGAATGTTCAAAATGAAAAGATTCGCGTGTCGGTTCGCGATTCCGGGATCGGCGTTAGCGAAGAGACGCTTACAAAGATGTTTGATCCGTTCTTCACGACCAAACCCGACGGCCTTGGGATGGGTCTCGCAATCTGCCGGACCATCATTGAATCCTACGGTGGAACCATAGGAGCTGAGTTGAACGATGGCCATGGGATAACGGTTTGGTTTGAGCTGCCCATCGAGACAACGCGGTTGGGCGCGGAGTGAACACAGGGTGAGTCCGGAGTCGCCAACTGTATTCGTGGTCGATGATGATCTCTCCATTCGAGAGGCCCTCAAGAACCTTTTGCGTTCCGTTGGCCTGAAGGTCGAGACGTTCGGTACGGCCAAAGAGTTCCTGGAACGAAAGGGCCCCGATGAGCCCGGTTGCCTGATCTTAGATGTGCGCCTGCCGGGCGAAAGTGGATTGGACCTCCAAAATTACCTCGCGAAGGCGAAAATTCGAATCCCGATCGTTTTCATTACCGGCCACGGGGACATCCCGATGTCAGTGCGCGCCATGAAGGCCGGAGCCCTGGAATTCCTCACAAAGCCTTTTCGCGACCAGGACCTTCTAGACGCCGTTCACCAGGCAATCGAACGGGATCACCAGAACAGGTTGCGCCGCGCTGATATCGCCGACTTACGCAAGCGGTACGAGTCCTTAACTGTGCGAGAGCAGGAGGTGCTCGCGCTTGTTGTTCAAGGCCTTATTAATAAGCAAATCGGCGAGGAACTGCACATCGCAGAACCCACCGTTAAATTACACCGAGGGCGATTGATGCAAAAGATGGGGGCCGAGTCGATTGTCGACCTCATACGGATGGCCGAAAAACTCGGCATTCCAGGCAAACAGGGCTACACTTAGAATCCCAAACTCGACGCGGGGATGTCAGGAGCTATACCAAAGTATAGCGGTGCTCTACCACGGTAGGCTTCCAAAACTGATCCTATTCACGGTCAAATACCCACATAGAGGAAGCAGGCCTGATCGGCAGATCCTGCTTGATTCAGCTTTGGATACCACCCATCCCATCCCCGGACGCTTGCACGAGGGAAGTGTGGTGATCTCCGTCGTCGATGACGACGAGTCGATACTCGATTCCACGCGACAGCTCTTGCGCTCGGCCGGATACACGGTCTCAACCTTCGCCTCCGCTAAAGCTTTTCTGGATTCGGGCTCGGTCGAAAGCTCGGAATGCGTGATTCTCGACGTCAAGATGCCTGGAATGGATGGCCTCGAGCTTCAACGTCAACTGATCGACTCAGGCGCAAGAGTTCCCGTCGTCTTCATCAGTGCACACGATGACGCCAGGACCAGAGACAGGGCAATCCGGGCCGGCGCCATGGATTTTTTGAAAAAGCCGTTTGACGCGGGAAAGTTGCTGACGACCATCGAGACCGCATTAGGCTGGCCGGCAACCGGACCGGCTCCGCATATCCTACACTTCGGAATCAACGACCGTTACAGGGGTGTGGTTCTACGAAGCGTCGGCTATTCGGTCCAGGAATGCTCCACCCCAAGCGAGCTGCTGCAGGTATTTGAGCCCGGGGCACACACCGACCTGATCTGCATTTCTGAAGATCTAGTCGAGCTGCCTCCCCTCGAGGTCCTCGCTGTTACCAAGCGGAAATGCAATGTCCCCGTAGCTTTCTTTCGCGGCACAAGCCGAACTTATTCCGGCTTCAAATTCGATCTTGAAATCGAGGCGTTAACGCCGCCCGCAAAATGGCTCAGCGATGTCAGGAGGATTTTAGCTGGGTCGAGGGAACTGCACTTGATGAGGAACCAATGATCTCCGACGACTTAGCAGGAATGCTACTCGACGCCCAGGAAGAAGAGCGCCGCCGCATAGCCCGAGAGCTGCATGACGATTTCGCCCAGCGCACCGCTCTCATTGGCCTGCACGCCGAACGGCTCGCGCTCGCGTGCAAACAATTCCCGCTTGAACTGCAAACAGATCTTGAGTTGCTGAAGTGCATGATCGACGAGCTTGCAGAGGGCCTTCGCGACATGTCGCATAGACTGCATCCATCGATCATTTCGGACCTTGGACTCTCGCAAGCCCTTCTTTCCCTTGCTCGGGACTACGGGGCGCTTGGAGTGGATATCGCCAGTTCCATCGAAGATGTCGGCGACGCCGTCCCTCTGAGTGTCGCTACCGCCCTCTACCGGATTGCTCAGGAGGCGCTCCACAATTGCACCCGGCATGCTCCGGGCGCTCCCGTGATGATTTATCTTCGGTCAGTGAATGACATAGTCGAGTTGCGAATTGAAGATGCCGGCCCGGGATTTTCCCTAGTTCACACGGAAAAGGGACCTGGGCTAGGCTTATTAAGCATGCAGGAACGGGCCAGGACTGTTGGGGGAAATCTTCAACTGAAAGCTAGCCCAGGAGAAGGGACCGTAGTCCTGGTAACTGCACCGCTCACAAATCATGGGACACCGTTACCGAATCCTGCTCGCCGAGGATCATCCATTGATGGGTGAGGCAATTTCATCCGTCCTATCGCGTGAATACGAAGTGATCGCAATCGTTCGGGCCGGCAATGAAGTTTTGCCGGCCGCAGTGGAGCACTGCCCGGAAGCAATCGTCCTCGACGTCTCAATGCCGGGGCGAAGTGGTCTGCAGGTTCTCCCTGAATTGCGCAGTCGAATGCCGTTTGCCGCCATCATAATCCTTACAGCACATAATGAATCCATTTACACGGAAGAAGCCTTCCAACGCGGCGCAGACGAATATGTTCTCAAGGACCATCTATTAAAAGATCTTCTTCCCTCGGTCTCTACAGCACTCAGTAAGTACACAGAACTGAGATCTCAGGATCAGAGCGAGCGGTTTGGGGATCTTCCGAACAGTTCCACGACGCGGGTCTCTGTCTAGTCTGACTCAAGCGCAATTCTCGTTGATATCGCTGCCACCGATGCCGAGCTTTCAGTTTCATACTCTAGAATTCCGGGAAGTAGTGAAGGGACTCCAAGCCGCGAGTTCCTGCGTGAGATGCGGGCGATTAACCAGCTGATCTCAGCCCTGCATTCCACGATTTCCTATTTTTCTTTCTTTTCCTCTCTGTGCCTGTCACCCCACAAAAGTTTTCGAAGATCGCCCCAGCAGGGCAGAGAGCGAAGCGAGTGGCGGATAGGTCCTGAAATGTCGGGCAGTGCCCAATGAAGTTTTGAGGCGCACGTCGAGCGAGTTTTCGCACTCAATAGAGAGCACTGGGCGGTTGGTCGGCGACTCTTACCTTGGCGTGAGCGGGATCACTCCCTCCGATCAATGCCCAAAATATTGGGCGCTTGTACAAGAATGCAAAGTCAGCCTAGCCTCAGCGGCAAATCAAGCTCTGCAACCTTGATCCGACCTGTGGTTCACGTAACGTACTCTATCGAGTTCAGTTATGTTGCGAGCAAAATGTCACCAGACCAATAGGAGAGCGTGTAATCGCCTTCTACACAACATAACCTCAAACGCAACTAACTCACGGTATTCCACTCCGAAGCGCACGAACTCCGGAGTATGCGTGATGGCGGTGTCGCGGGCTGCCGCGTCGCGCATGGCCATCACTCGCATCTCCGTCGGCATCCGTTCGAGGTGCGTGATTCCCCGCCCGACTGAGCTGTCGCTCAACACCCGTCCCAGAGCGGTAGCGATGGCGATCTGCGCAGAAGGCTCTTGAGGAACGTTGGCGGCGGTGGGGTTGAGGAGGATTTCGTCAATCGATGGCAGTTCGCGAAACAGCCGCAGGAAGGCGACCAGTTCGGAGGCCACCGCCTGTCCGACCGTCCCGTCGAGCAGTTGTGCCTCGAACTCGCTTGTTCCGGAAAGGAGTCTCGCACCCGTGCGCTTGGCGACGCCCGCCAAAACCCGCGAAGCCATTTCCCAGGAACGAGGGGTGGGCCAGGCATTGGCATCGGAAGTGACATCGGCCGCATGCAGCAGTTCAGGCTTGAAGCGGAGGAATGCAATGATCTCCGGGCGAACATGAGCCTTGATGGCCCATTTCGACCAGTCTTCGAGATCGGGTTCAAGATCGAGGTGCACGAACCGGTTCCGCAAGGGCCGCGGCATTGCGAAATGGACTCCTCGTTCCGATGCGGGGTTTCCGGCCGCGATCACGACCCACTCGTCGGGCAATCGGTATTCGCCGAGACGCCGGTCGAGGACCAGCTGATAACAGCCCGCCTGGGTCATCTGCGGAGCCGAGGTCAACTCATCCAGAAATAGGATGCCCTTGCCCGAAGTCGGCAGAAACTTCGGTGGAACCCACTCGGTCTGGTCGAAGGAGATCCGGGGCAGGCCGCGTAAATCAACCGGATCGAGTTGGACGGCCCGTACGTCAAGGAATTCGTATCCGAGATCATTGGCCACCTGGCCGGCGATCTGCGACTTTCCGGTGCCACATGGGCCCCAGATGTGGAGAGGCACACGTTCGCCAATGAGCGCACGGAGCGCCTCATAGAGCTTCGATGGTTTCATGGGATTTTTCCTTGGGTGATTCTTGCAGATTACAAATCGACTGCTCAGCTCCCGTTCGGGGAGAGGTTGGCCAAGATTTGCCAACTCACAAAAGGCAGCCTCGGAAGGCCGGAGGTCTGAATTTAGGTGAGAGCTGGGAGGATCCCAGCCATCCCGTTAACGGGAATGGTTTCTAAACATCACACTAGGGAATAAGGGCGAATCCGTAAGTGTCGAGAATTGCTCCGAGCAGAGCGGAGTGTTGATGTTCAAGAAGCGAACCCTTCGCATACAGTTCAAAAACGGAGGGAAAACATTCATAAATCGCGCATGCGTTTCTCGCCGCATCATGGCGAGCGGGATAGAGGATACCGTCTGGTTTGCTGGGATGGCCGCGAAGGGCGGCCGACCAGCGTTGTGCGACGGCGTGAGAGCCACTGAACAGACGCGAGTCCGCTCCGATACGCGCCAGCCCTCCTGAATTCGAGAGGTCAATCAGCTTTATCGGGCGCAGCAGTTCCAGATGGGCAAGGTGCCGTCCGTCAAGAGCACTTTCCGTCACGGTACGAATTCCGGTCGTTTGGCCGTACGTTTCGATGAACGCACAGTATTCATCAAGACCGGTGTAAAGAACACCGTAGGTACGATCTGGCGAATCGAAACGGTTATTCCCTGTTCTGCCAAAGAAGAGCGGGCTCTTGCCCTTGGCGTGCAGGCGGGAAAGAACGGCGCCTACATGCATTTCGACCAGGAGCGGGTCGCGAGTTGCGAGATCGCTTGGCGGCTCCGGGTGCTCGCCCGGAAAATCGATCACGCGGCCCCCTGTTCGCCATACGCTTCAGCTGCACGAACGACTGCTCCAGTCTTTCCTTGACGCAGAGCGTCCACCGGAGTGCTGCCGTTCAGCCTGTCGTTCTCATTCGCAAAGAAGATCGATTGCATCCATGGATCGTGCCCACTCAGCGCATCCAGAACTTCCTTTAAGCCGTCGATTGCTTTTCCGTCCTCGAACTGAAAAGCCGGATAGGCATAGCCCCTCCTTCCTTGAACAAGGCCGATCAGCTGGTTCTGACCTCGCCGCTTGTCTACGGCCTGCCGGCTGATACCGATGAGTTCGGACACCTGCTCAGCGGACAGGGTTCCTCCCAGCTTCTCGAAGATTCTCTTCCTATGCTCGATACCCCTGAGTTTCGCTCTGATGAGAGGATCCGGATCGAATTCTGCATCGATCGTGACGGCAGAAAGAGCGTTGACCAGCACTTCGAAGTCGGTGGACGAAGCGGTCAGTTCCTCGACGCTCTGCGCAGGAAGTTCATTCGCTATGGAGCTGAGTGCATTGAAAGCTCGAGAAAAGAACACTGGATGCTCGGTTCGAGAGAGCGAGTCGATGACCCTCGTCAGAGGTCTGATCTGGGATGTGCTCTTGAGCTGGAAAATGATCAAGAATGCCTTTCCGTCCACCTCGGTAGTCAATGCGAAGTCTGGAACTTCTAGAGATATTCTTCGGCTCTTTGCCTCGAGAGAAACCTTGTCCTGAGTTACTTCGAATTTCAGATCTCCGTGAATTGGAGTCGACATCAATAGCCGCTTCGGCGCTCCCGCCGTCCGCGAGATTCGGATGCGCGCGGGATCCGAAGCCGGAAGCGACTCGAGCCAGTGGTTTATGATCCGATGGATATCCTCTAGCGAAGCAGGTCGTTCAGTACGCGTTTCGATCATCGCTGGACCTCATGGTTTACGAAGTAATTATCGCACTGACTATTATTGTTAGTCAACCGTAAATCCCTGCTGCTGTACGGTGACCTTCAGCGATTCTTGCCCATCTTTGATATTGAGATAAATAGACTTATATGAATGGACCGTCTGCCGGACCGGGTTAAAATCCGGCGATCAGCCTGTCTACGGTGTCAAGACGATCGATGAAGTGATGTCAGAGTCGATGGCGTCGCGACATCTTGGCGATTTGGCGTCTGCGTTTGTAAACACCCCGACAGAGTTGTTGCCTTCCCCTGCGTTATGCCATCGTGAGTTGAAGGAGTCCACTGTTCACAGTGGCCGTACCGTTGGAGGCGAAATCATGACTTGCTTTGGGCGACTCCGATCCAGGCCGCTCCCATCCAAGGATGCAGGCCCCCAAAGAGTGCGCCGAAGAGGCCGGGAATGGCGTCTTGAAATCTACCAAGACATCATACGAATTCCGGCGAAGATTTGACCGCCAAGGCTATGACTGCACCTGCATTTATGACGAATATTTGTACCTATAAAAATGAGCTCGCGCAATAGCGGGTAGCGTCCTGAGCAGGCCATTGGAGTTCCCCACTCTGTCGGGCAGGCGGTCAGACTCCGAGAATTCCGGAGGTATACTCCCGCCTTTCCAATTCGGAGCGGAACAGGCGGAATTTTCTTTCCAGTTCCAGCTTCGATGGCGGGTTAAACTCAATCGCAGAGATTCAGATGAAAACACCTCGGAAAATTGGCCAGAAGCATGCACAAAAGAGAGCCCGGCCGCCTTTGCCCGCAGGCAAAGCGATATCTGGTGAAGAACCTTTCCGCTTACTGATCGAGAGCATCAAAGACTACGCCATTTTTGTTCTAGATCCCTCTGGAAACGTTGCAAGCTGGAACCCGGGGGCCGAGCGGATCAAAGGTTACAAAGCCAGCGAAATTCTGGGGCGTCACTTCTCCTGCTTTTATCCGCCCGAAGATATCCAATCTGGAAAACCTGAACGAGAGTTGCTGATAGCCACTTCCCAGGGACGCTATGAAGAAGAGGGATGGCGCGTAAGGAAAGACGGGAGCAAACTTTGGGCGAGCGTCGTCCTCACCGCGATCAGAGACGAGAATGGAAACCTTTGTGGATTCGCCAAGGTAACCAGAGACGTGACCGAGCGCAGGCGAGCGGAAGATTTGCTTCACGAAAGCGAGGATAGGCACCGCAAGCTCTTTGAGAATAATCCTCATCCAACTTGGGCTTTCGACCGGGAGACGTTGCAATTCCTGGCCGTGAACGGCGCCGCCGTGCGTAATTATGGATACTCGGAAGACGAATTCCTTCGGATGACTATCAAGGACATTCGCCCGTTGGAAGATATTCCGAGAGTGGTTGAATCTGTCCATCGAATACAGGACGGAGCGGGCAGCACCGGCGTTTGGAGACACCGGCTGAAGAATGGAGAGATTATCGATGTCGAGATTACCTCTTACGCGTTGAACTTTTCCGGACGGCCTGCTGAAGTTGTCGTTGCGGTCGACATCACGCAGAGGCTGCGAAACGAGGAAGAGAAACGGCGGCTCATTGAACGCCTCGCTGCCGCTAATCAACAACTCGAGGTGCGCAACCGCGAGGTGGAGCGCGCCAGCCAGTTCAAAGATCAGTTCCTTTCAACGATGAGCCACGAACTGCGCACACCCTTGAACGCGGTGTTGGGCTTCTCTGAGCTATTAACGGATGCGCGGTACGGACCGCTCACGGAACGCCAGTCACGGTATGTTAATCACATTCACTCCAGCGGACAGCATCTTCTCCGCTTGATCAACGACATTCTCGACCTTTCAAAGATCGAGGCGGGGCGCTTTCAGTTGAACATCGAACGTGTTGCCGTGGACATGTCTTTCGCAGAAGTTTGCGAGTCCCTTCAACCGCTTGCCGATAAGAGTGGGCATCAGTTAATTCAGCATGCAGCATCGGGGTTGGTGGTGCAGGCTGACGGGATGCGCTTCAAGCAGATGTTGATGAACCTGCTCGGCAATGCGATCAAGTTCACTCCCAAGGGTGGCAAGATCGAGCTCGCTGCTCGGCAGGCCGGAGAGATGGTACGGATTGAGGTGCGGGACTCTGGGCCCGGTATTCCGCCGGACGAGAAGGAGCGCATCTTTGAGGCTTTTCACCGTGTGCGACAATCCGACAAGGCGGCGGAAGGAACCGGCCTAGGCCTAGCTATCACGCGAAAGCTCGCTGAACTGCATGGCGGCCAACTCGATGTTGAAAGCCAACCTGAAGGAGGTAGCTGTTTCTATTTCACGGTGCCCAGTGCTCTCACTACACAAGTCGAAATCGATCTTGTAAGAACGGCGAGTGCGGCCTCAAAAGCTACGCGCATTCTGGTCATTGAGGACGATCCTTCAGCGGCCGACCTGCTTGAATCACAACTCTCTTCGGCAGGGTACGAGGTGGCGGTCTGCAACCAGCCACAGCGGGCGATTGAGATGGCGAACCAATGGCAGCCCTCCGTAATCACTCTGGACGTTATCATGGTGCCGGTGAATGGATGGGATATTTTGTCGAAATTGAAAAGCGATCCCGGTACTGCGCCGATCAGTGTGATCATGGTCTCAATCATGGACCAGCGGAGCGCTGGGACACTGTTCGGAGCAGACGAGTACGTCGTGAAACCGGTCGACAAATCCATTCTGCTCGGGGCGGTCGAGCGATGTCTCAGCCGCCGCAATTCGTCTGGCGCGCAGAGATCGATTCTGGTCGTAGAAGATGACGCGCCGACCCGTGAGTTCATCGTGGATATGCTCTCGAGAGAGGGCTATTTGGTAAGCTCCGCTGCCGACGGACCTCAGGCGATGACCAGCGTACAATCCTCTCTACCTGATCTAGTGATCCTCGATCTGATTCTCCCGGAAATCAATGGCTTCAGCCTGATTGCCACTTGGCGAAAAGATCCGGTAACAGCCGATCTACCTATCTTTGTGTTAACCAACAAGGATTTGACTGATGACGAAAAAGGCTATTTACGCGCGAACACGAAATTATTCATCTCGAAACACGATCAATGGCGACATGAGCTGATCCGCCAAATCGATAGAGTGCGGCGGCCCGTATCGCCGTCTGCGGAGGCTTAATGGGGTATCAGATTCTGGTGGTCGAGGACAATCTTTTCATCCGCATCTGCTTCAGATCAACTTGGATAGTGCCGCTCATGCCGGCGATAATGCGTTTTTCAACATTCCAAGGGCTGTAACCAGGTTTCGGCTCGAAGTGAATAGTGGATACGGATCCATTTTGAATAGGGCAATCAAACTGTACGCTTTGGGGCAGGTCCGCGAAGAGCGTATTGATGTGAACAGCGTCGTCACGCATGGCCTTGCGATTGGCATCAAGGAAGGACTGATCTGAAAGCAGATCATTCAAGTGCTGCCGCTGCTTTTCGATCTCAGTCTGCGAAAGCAGCCTTCCATCACGTGAAAGCACCCACGTAAGGATGCCATCCTCCGTTTGGATTCTCCGAGCCGTGATTCTGACTCCACCTTCCACATAGCTGGCCAGATACATCCATCGTCCCTGAGTAGGCGCGAGATTCAGTTCGTGCTGGACGACTTTGCCAACTATTTCAGCAACATTACCGGTCGCGCACTGAGAGAGCGCCTGTTTAGGTAGGAGGCAACAGGCTGCGAAAATCAGCATGCCCATGGAGAAACTTCTGCGAGAACCGCCCGACATAATCACGACTCGTACAGAATTTGCCTTGAAGTATATAGCGGATGACGGGATGCACAAAGAACAAAAATGACCCTGGAATGAATCTTCCTAAAACATTCTGGGACTATGACCGCTTCAACCAGATGGGAGGGGAGCTAAATCGCGACTCTCATTTCGATCTTCTTAACGGGAGACTTGACGATCAACTCAAACGCCGGACACGCGAGAGTCGCCCGAAAGCTCGGTCAAAGGTGATGATTTCTTTGACCCCAGCCTCGAAGGATATTTCCGCAATCAGATGGTCCGCGAAACCTGTCGCACCATTCCGGGTTGCATCCAGTGCCTTTCGGGCCAGGCTGGAAGATTCGATGGTGACACCTCGCGCACGAAGCAATCCGTCCAGGGCATCGAGAACCCTCTCCCTTTCCCATCGGCCCCGGAGGACCCACGAGAGCTCCGCAAGAACGAGGAGAGGGATGAAAACTCCGTCCTGAGAGCGGGCCTGCGCGAGAGCCGACCGAGCTTTCCTCGTCTGAGCCTTGTCGTCATTGAGTAAGGCGCGCGCCCAGACGTTGGTGTCCGCCGTGAGCATTACCAATGCCTCCTGGCTTTCGCATCGTTCATTTCCTCAAAGGACATCACGGGACCCGTTTTCCCGCCTTCGTCCGCCATCCGCCACAGATCTTCGAGGTCATACAAGACACGCTCGACCTGAACGGGGCCGCTCGAGGGAATGCTGAACCGGATTCGGCTGCCGTTCTGGATGCCGAGCCGCTTCCGTAGCTCTTTGGGCAATGTGACCTGGCCCTTGGAGGTTACTGTAGCTTCAACGGTCGTCGAGGGATTTCGGGAAGGGGCAGGCATAAGATCTTCTCCTTACATTATATGCCATTTTTCCTTACCAGAGAACGGACCGGTGGGCGAGATTGTTACGAAACTCGAGTCTAGATGGGCCTGAGGATCGGCGATTCTAAGGAAATTGCTTCTGTAGACACTTGGGACGCTTTGATTGATTCTCTGCATTAGAAGTGCCTCACGAGTAGCTAGTCCTCATTGGGGGCGGCGCTTCGGCCTTGGCGGCAAACAATGTCAGGAGATCTGCCGAGGCGATGACTTCTTTCTCCATCTCTCCCTTCGTGCCGATCGCGCGGCTGAACGTGTAGCGGAGAGTCGTTCCGGTAACCTTCGGGTCCAGATACCGATGCGGTGGCAATTTCCACAAATTGAGGTCTGTGGAGATCGCGGACCTATTCTGAGGAGAGTTCCGGGCCCGGTTCGGGAATGCGGATCCCGTTGTATTGGAATTCGCGCGCCAGAGCTTCAACTTTGAGGTTGCTCATCATCATTTCTCCTGTAGTGGAAATGAACTCACAGCTCTGTTTGGGCCAAGCTGCCGCGCTGCTCGTGCCTCGCCGTTGCGAAAAGGGCCCCGTTGGTTGGCTCTAAACAACACCTTGTAGACTCGACCCATGGCGCTCAAACGGATGGATAACGTAGGAATCGTCGTCGATGACCTCGGAGAGACGATTGATTTCTTCCGAGAACTCGGCCTTGAGCTAGAAGGGCGGGCCACAATCGAAGGAGAATGGGCAGGACGAGTCACTGGCCTTGCCGATCAGCGCGTCGAGATCGCCATGATGCGCACCCCGGATGGCCACAGCCGTATCGAACTCTCCCGCTTCCTCACGCCGCCAGTTGTCGCGGATCACCGCAACGATCCAGTGAACGCTTTGGGGTACCTCCGCGTTATGTTCGCCGTGGACGACATCGATGAGACGCTTGGCAGGCTCCGCAAGCGCGGCGCACAGCTCGTGGGCGAAGTAGTCCGGTATCAGGACTCGTATCGGCTTTGCTACATCCGCGGGCCTGAAGGGCTTCTTGTCGGACTGGCCCAGGAACTCAACTGAGTGCGATGCGCCTCAGAAGTCTTCGAGCATTTGTTGAGCGATCCAGCTCGTACAAGCAAGAATGGAGAGAGCGAGAGGAGATATCAAGACATTTGACGCGAGAATGGCGGAATTAGAGCCAGAGGCGCAGACGATAGAGAGGCGATGGCAGAAGCGCTTCAAGGGGTATTCCCTGCGGCAGCCGCAGAGGGGCTGCAGAAGTTCCATAATGACAGCCTACCGGATGGCTGGGGTCGTCTCCTGCTCGACCGCAGCGCAGAACGGCAAGGCATCCATCGCGGCCAGCTCAATCCTCTCGACCGGTTAGCCTATGTCGGCCATCATGGCATGGGAGCTCTCAGCTACGAGCCAGAACGTGCCCATGTGTCTGCCGATGCCGCGCCGCTGGCGCTCGACAGGCTGGCCGAAGAGTCGGCTATTGTCCTTACCGGCGAGCACGAGGAAGTTTTCGACGAGCTGCTCCATCTCAATGGCTCCTCTGCCGGGGCCCGGCCCAAAATCGTTGTGCAGGTAAGTGCTAACAAAAGACGGTCATTCATGGCCAGCAAAAATTGCAGCGGATACGCGCATTGGATGATCAAGTTCCCGTCCTCCCAGGATGCGAAAGATGTCGGTGCGATCGAATTTGCCTATAGCCTCATGGCGCGCGCGGCGGGCATCGCGACGGAGGAAGCGCATCTCTTTCGCACGAAAAAGAACAGATATTTCGGTACCAAGCGATTCGACCGTGATGGCGAAACCCGCATCCACATGCATAGTCTCGGCGGACCGATCCATGCCCACCACCGCAGCCCGGTCCTCGACTACGATACCGTTCTCTGCGTCACCTCGGCGCTGACAAGGAATATCCGCGAGACCGAAAAAGCCTATGCACTCGCCTGCTTCAATGTCCTCGCCCATAACCGCGACGACCATGTAAAAATTTCTCGTATCTGCTCGATCCGGACAACACGTGGATTCTGGCACCCGCCTACGATCTGCTTTTTTCTTACGGACCCGGCGGCGAACAGAGCATGCTTGTCATGGGCGAGGGACGAAATCCCGGCGTTCCCCAGCTTGAAGCGCTCGCGAAAAAGCACGGGCTCAAGAAAGCAACGGCGATTCTCGCCAAAGTTCAGAAAGCCGTTGCGAACTGGCCGCGCTACGCCGAGGAGGCAGACGTGTCCGCCAAATCCGCCAGGATGGTCGCAGACAAGATCAAGGCGTAACGCCTGCATTCTCGGTTGCATCAGGAGCCATAGTTCCCTGCCAATCCAGCGCATCGAGCAGCGAACCGCAGCCCCAAACAGCGGATTGCGCGCGTCCGCAATTTGTAAAAGCGCTCCGCAACGCCTTTCCGAAACCAAGTGTATGCGAGAGAGGAGACATCACCGACGCTCAACGTCAGTCGATTGGAACAAGAAGTTCCGTCTTGAGTTCGTGTTCAGCAGTTATGCGTGGATCGTTGAGATAGTTCTCAATGCAGAACTCTGGCCGCAGCGGGACTTTTTTCTCTGCAAGCGTTTTAAAGATGCGGTCGAATGCCGGCCAGATCTGTGCATAAGACCCAATCAGCAGAAAGCGAGCATAGTTTCCGGCTTGGATAGATCTCTGATGCAGGCCCGGCGGCAGTTGTTCGGGCTTATGGTCCAGCCCTACGCCTGCCATGTAGATCATGGCGTCCTCGCCGGGCCGGCTCTTGTCGACCCCGCTGAGTCCTAGATACTCGCGGATCTGTTTCCGGTCGAGCCGTTCAATCAGCGGCATTAACTGTTCCCAGAGCGGCGGCGCTACCTCGGGAAACGGCCCTCTCTTTTCGAGGAAGACATAATGAGTATCGGGACGGGCAACAGATTCGAAATTGGGTGTGAGATTCACGTTAACCTCCTTGGGGTGTCTTGGTTGAGACAGATCGTAGATCAACGTGTCTTGCTGTTCTTTTCCCAGCTTGCGAAAATGGCCCGGCGTAAGATTGAAGGTCTTGCGGAGTGCTTTGTTGAACGCCGCCGGAGTATCGTACCCAATGCTCAACGCGATCTCCGTAACGTGCACGTGCGAATCCTCCTGCAACATCCGAAGTGCTGTCGCAATACGAAGGCGGCGCATGTATTCAAAGGGCGCCTCTCCGACATAGGCTTGAAAGAGACGAGCGAAGTGATAGGGGGAGGATCCAGCCTCCCGGGCAATCTGCGCTAGAGTCAGGGAATCGGCCAGGTGTAGACGGATGTGCCTTTGGGCACGACCAATCTGCGAACGATGAAACTGACTCTGATGACTCTTCTTCCTTCCCACAGCCTATTGGTTCTCCGTCGAGATTCTATCGCGCTCCATTCTTGTAGACTTTTCCGCGACTGCGAAATCCCGCCAACTCGATGATTTTGCGACCACTCGCCTCAATTTGTGGAATACCACGATTAACTACCGTGAGCAGTCTTGCCTACGTCGATGACCATCTGTGCTCCGGTCATGTACGGAAAGTCATCCGATGCAAGCGCCGGGGCAATGGAAGAATCGCAAAATCGTTACCAGATCACCGGAACGATCGTCGATTTCTTTATCAACCTGTCGTGCGTGATGAGTTCGATTCCTTCAACACGCAGCGATCTCGGGTGTAATGGGGAGCACCGTCATTTTGGAAGCGCACAAGCGGACAAACGATCCCACGCTGAGGGTGGTTGCTACCCGCCCTTTTTCGGCGAGCCAGGCCAACTCTAGAAGGGTGATCCCTGCGATGGCGAGTCCGCTCTGAAGGCGAGCAGAGCGAATGGCTTCTTTTGCGCGTTTCGACAGCTTGTCCGGGTCAAAAGCAAGCCAGATGACGACGTGCGTGTCGAGGAGAATCATTCGGGCAAATTCCAGTCCGACACGGGAATTGTGTTCTCGATGTCGCCCACGATGCGGCCCTTCCCTGCCATAAAGCCGAGGATTTCGTCTTCAGTGGACTCAACCCGGCTGATCTGAACCACCGGTTTCCCATGCTTTGTCACCACCACCGGCCGTCCACTCTGCGCAACCTGGTCCATCAAGGCGAGACACTGAGATTTGAATTGAGCAGCTGGGATTTTCTGCATGAGACATCCCCACCAATATGACCATAACATTATGACCACTTTCAAAAAGCAAGGCTGAGTCGGCTGAGAAAGGCCTAGGCTAATTTTCTTCCGGCTGTTAATCCACCGCGAGAATGTCGAAAAAATTGGAATGGCGGGAAGTTTTCAACTCCTTCCTCCTAATACCAATGAGAGTAGAGCCTTTCAAACGCCAAGCGTATCGGTGCTATCGGAGCCTTGACCGGCTTTTCCTGACTGTGACGTAGAACTGCGCATCGCAGATGAGGAAATTGTGTGCGCTGGAAGCGCTCTCAAGGAGCGAGCGAACAGATGCCTGTTTTTCTACGCGCAGTTCGGAATCGCGAGTTTGGGATTCTTATGTTCCGTATCTCACGATGCTTAGTTCTATTAGAGGCATCTATTTGTAGCCTCTACGCACACGGGCAATCGCCAAATCGAATCTCTCAAATCATTGACCTAACTCAAACGGCTCCGCTCAAGGAAACCGTTGTGCCGCTGGCGCGTCCAGAGAATGACATTGGGCGAATCAGCGCGGATACGCGTTTGAGCGGCATCACAATCCACTTCAAGCTAACGCCCGAACAACAATCCGAACTCGATGCCCTGGTTGAAGCACAGCAACTGCCGGGTTCGTCTTCATATCACCAATGGCTCACACCTGCAGAGTATGCCAGTCGCTTCGGCCTGAGCGATGGCGATCTCGAAAAGGTCCGAACTTGGCTTGAGCTGCAGGGATTTACCATCGACCGCATCTCCGACAGCCACACAAGCATTAGCTTTTCCGGGACTGCGCGCCAGGTGGAATTAGGCTTTCAGACTGAGATTCATCGTTATAGAGTCGATGGCGAGACGCACTTTGCTAACGCGACGCAGCTTTCGATTCCCGCAGCGCTGACAGATGTGATTCAGTCCGTACGGAATCTCAATGACTTCCGGCCAAGACCTCAGGTGCGGTTTCGCAACACCACGCCTGCCTTTACGTCATCTCAATCGGGAAATCATTATCTGACTCCCAAGGATGTCGCAACGATCTATGACGTGAACGCTGCGTATAACTCCGGCTACAATGGAGCGGGTCAGTCCATTGCCGTTGTTGGGCAGTCAGAGGTCAACATTGCAGATATCGAGCACTTTCAGAGCGCAGCTGGGCTGACTGTGAAAGATCCAACCTTCGTTTTGGTGCCCAGCTCTGGAACCGCTCAATATTCATCGGGCGATCAGGCGGAATCAGATCTTGATGTTGAATACTCGAGCGGAATGGGGACTGGCGCAACAATTTACTTCGTCTACGTGGGAAACAATCAGAACTATAGCGTCTTCGATTCCGTTCAGTATGCAGTCGATACAAGGATCGCGCCGATCATCAGCATCAGCTACGGCGCTTGTGAAACGGATCTGAGCGCCAGCGACTTCTCGACCCTCGAATCGATCATGCAGCAAGGGGCAAGCCAGGGCCAAAGCATTATTTCGGCCTCGGGTGATAATGGCTCGACCTCCTGCTATGGAGATAAAGGCCTTGCAACCGCGCAGCAAGAGGCGCTCGTCGTCGATTATCCCGCCAGCAGCGCCTACGTGACTGGGTTGGGCGGAACAGAGTTTCCCGCAGCAGATGTCTCCTCATCGAACGCGACATATTGGCAGTCAGCAAGTGGAAGCGATGTCGTCACTTCGGCCAAGTCCTATATTCCCGAGCAGACGTGGAACGATGATTCATCGCAGTACGGCATTGCGGCCGGCGGTGGCGGCGTCAGTTCGCTCACGGCCAGACCCAGTTGGCAAAAAGGAGTGACTGGGATCCCATCGGGAGGTTACCGGCTCGTACCCGATATTTCAGTCGACTCTTCACCGGAGAACGCCGGGTATCTTTACTGCACGAGCGACACTTCCGCATGGGGCCAGGGGCAGCAGGCAAGTTGCAACAGCGGATTTCGGGATTCGAGTACTCAAGATCTCACGGTCGCTGGAGGCACTAGCTTTGCGGCGCCAATCTTCGCGGGAATGCTCTCCATCATCAACGAGAAGGAGAATTCAACCGGCCAAGGGCTGATCAATTCAACCCTCTATACCTTGGCCTCAAACTCAAGCACCTATGCCTCTGCCTTTCACGACATCACGAGTGGCGGAAATCAGTGTACTGCCGGGTCTCAATACTGCTCTTCATCGGGCCAATCGGAGTATGCCGCCGCAAGGGGTTATGACATGGCGACCGGCCTCGGTTCGATCGATTTCTATAACCTGCTCAGCGCATGGCATCCCGGCTCTTCCGCCGGTCTGGCTTCAACGACGACGTCGCTCTCGGCCGCAACGGGCACGCCTTCATCAGGTGCGAACGACATCATTACGATCACCGTGACGCCAGAATCGAAGTCTATTTCCTCGACCCCGACTGGCACTCTGACTATTGTTGTAGATGGCATAACGGCGACCTCCTCCCTTGCCCTCTCGAATGGCTCCGCGATTTATACGTTCTCACATCCTCTGCGTCCGGAGCGCACGTGATTGAGGCAATGTATTCGGGCGATTCGGTTTTCGCTTCCTCTACCGGGTCCGTCACCGTAAATGTGGGAGGCTCGGGCGGCGGGTCATCGGGCGGGAGCTTCACGTTATCGGCTACGAATGTGGCCGTCTCGCAGGGAAACTCCGGTACTTCGACGATCACGGTAGGTTCGCAGAATTCTTATGGCGGAACGGTTGGTTTCACGCTCTCAACGAGCAGCACCTCTCTCCAGCAAAACGGATGCTATAGCGCGCCGAATGTGACGGCAGCAGCCAACAAGACGGTGACCGGAACGCTTACGATTTATACCTCGAAGAGCGTTTGCAACTCAGGTTCGATCAGGTACGGCGTACAGTTCCTCACCGCTTCCGGATCAGGGCCGCTCTCCTCTGCGCAAAACAGTCCGGGTGTTGGCCGGACGATTCCGATCGGCTTCGCCATCGCAACTGGAAGCCTCCTGCTCGGCAAGCGTAGACGCCGCATTTGGGTACGAGCCTGTCTAGGTTGTTGCTTTCTGATTCTAATTCTCGGTTTGATCACCAGTTGTGGCGGTAGTAGCAACGGAGGTTCGAACAGCGGCGGTGACGTGGCGAAAGGAATGTACACGCTCACCCTCAATGGCACGGATACCTCCAATTCCAGTATCGCGGCTTCGACGCCCCTCATTCTTACTGTGCAGTAACCAAATTCTTCCCCCGGGGCCGACACAGTGTGCGTACGCCAGATCCGCTTGTGTCCGGCTTCCCTTTGTCGCTAGAGGAATGAACCGACCCAGAGCAATGAGAAGCTTGGAATTCGTGAACACCTCAGCTTGCGCGAACGAAGCGTCTTCGAGCTGCGTTATGTGGAAGAACTTCAATTAGGCGAGATCGGACAGAGCATCGGCCTGACAGAGGAGTCGTAAAGGGACATTGAGGCGAGCGCATTCCGAAGGTTCCTATGGCGCTCCGAGAGGCGACCGTGTTGAGAACATAAAGACTTGCTTTGTCATGAAGAGTGGCAGAACAATGGGGTTCGCAGCCCATCCAAAGCCGTCCTCCCGCTTCTTCATTCTGGCTAAAAAATAATTTCAAAAAATTGCGAACGAAAAGGAAGTTTGTACGTCGCACGTTCCAATACAAGGCAGGAAGCATTCTTTGCAGTGGTCATGGTTTGCTAGAAAGACAGCGGACTCCACGAATAGTCCCTCTCCGTCAGATGCCGAACTTGCCGAGCGCCTGCGGCAGAGAGATGAGCATGCATTTTTGCGTCTTTACGACCTACATCGGTCTTCCGTCTTGCGCTTTCTGCTGCATATGACAGGATCGATCACCGCGGCTGAAGAACTTACGCAGGAAGTATTCGTCGTGATTCTCGATGCTATGTGTGCCGGAACGGTCGGGCAGTTCGATCCTCAGAGGGGGACATGGGAAGGATATCTTCTGGGGATTGCGCGAAACCTGGCGAGAGCGGAGAGGCGTAAGATGCACCGGGTTGTTTCGCTCGAGAGCCTTTTGGAGACGCCGGAATGGAATTTGCTTCTGCAGAAGTTCTGCGAGAATGTTCAAGTTGGCGATGTTCAGACCACCCTGATGGTGCGATCTGAACTGCAAGCTCTATATCGGGCGATTTCGGATTTGCCGGACCACTATCGCGAAGCTGTGGTTTTGTGTAGTTTGCAAGAAAAGAGTTACCGGGACGCTGCAGCCATCCTCCAGTGTTCTGAGGGGACTGTCGCTTCGCGGATGAATCGCGCCAAGGCCATCTTGGCAGCCAAACTCCGTAGGACCGCACAGGGCAAAATAAGTGCGCCAGCAATCCTGCCCGGAAAGGAGGGGAGCGATGTCAGAACAGCGATCGAAGCGAACAGAAACTGAAGAACTCACGCGTATAGATACTCTAGTGAATCTACTGAAATATCTGTCGCGACACGATCCCCCTCCTGCTCTCCGCGAGCGCCTTGCCGTGCTGGCTTCCGAACGTTTGAAGGAAGACGCTCCACAGTCCCACGCTACACGCTGGAAAGTGTTGGGTCGGCTGAGACCCGCTTTTGCCGCTGCCATCTTGATCGCGGCTGGACTAGCAACGGTGCTCGTTGTCCATTTTCGGCAACATGGCCCCGAACAAATCCACGGAACGGCGAGCGTAGCTCACTCGGCCGTGTCGCCAGAGGTAACGGCTCAAATCTCGCCATCGGCGCAACCGACCGTGGACAAGCACTCCCGCTTTCGCCGTGCACAACCGAGGCTTGTGAAACCCGCAACTACGCGGCAGCTGACCATACGGCTTCCTTATTCCAACGGCGCGATTGAAACCGGGACGGATACGACGATTCGCGTATCTATATTCCAATCCGAACTTGTGTCGCTCGGATTTCCCATCAATAGAACTGTTCGGGACAGGCGCATCGTTGCCGAGCTGACGCTGGGCGATGACGGTCTGCCGCGCGCGATTAGTGTGCCTCTTCCACTTGAAGTAATGAAGGAGAAGAAATGACAATTGTGACCTACCCCAAAGCACTGTGCGGCTTCGCTGTGGTGTTCGTCGGTATCGCCACACATGGCTTCGCTCAGGAGGCTGGACTCGCACTGACCTGTTCCGGCGGCGCCGATTGTCCACCGCCTCCAATCGTCATAGCTCAAACGGGCGGTCCTGCCATGGGCCAGATCGGTGTGGTCCAGACCGGAGGGATGGCCTTTGCGGTAACCGAGGGGGCCGACGTTGTGAAGAATCAGCCCTACCAGGCACAAGCCGTTACGGAAATGAAGCAGACTCTTGCGGACGGCTCGCACATTACACAAACAACCACCGCCACCGTAGCGCGCGACAGCGACGGTCGAACGGTCCGAATTCAGAAACTGAGTACGATCGGTCCTTGGAAATCTGCTTCGGATTCGTCGCAGGCAAATGGCCTGACGCTGACGACCATTTTCGACCCGGTCGCAAAGACGCATACGGACTTCACCTCAGACTCAAAGGTTGCACGCGTATTGCCGTTGCCGACACCTCCGTCCGGATCAGCGTCAGGCGCTGTTGCAAGATTCGAAATCGCGCCAGGAGACGGGATGCCAGTCACGGCTGGCGCCGCGGTGGGCTCCATGAGCTTTGCGGTACAAGGCCGCGCCGATTCATCTCCGTCGCCTAACAGCCTCGATTTCAAAACCGAGGCCCTCGGCACGAAGACCATCGACGGCATTTCAGTTGAGGGAACGAGAACAACCAATACCCTTCCCGCAGGCACAATTGGCAACGACAAGGACCTTCTGACGATACGTGAAACGTGGTATTCGCCCGACCTTAAACTCGTAGTCCAAAGCACGCAGACTGATCCCCGCTTCGGCGAGACAACCTACACGCTCAAGGACATCCAGCGGAGTGAGCCTGATCCGGCTCTCTTTCAGGTTCCCGCAGGCTACAAAGTGGAGAAAGTTCCGGCGCCAGGGCAACCCAATTAAGGTCATTCCCTTGCGTTGGAGGGTGGAAAGGATCATCCTTAAATTGGGACCAGCGCTATGAAATGCCATCGAGTCCAAAATTCGCAGATACAGTTGCTCAGACGACACGTGTGCTGGGGCGCGCTGTTTTGCACGGTGCTAGTGTTGGCACCAGGAATTTCGGCACAGCGCTCTGCGGGCAACCACTCTGCTGGGTTCAACGGCGGACACGTGCGTGGACTTTCCGGTGGAGGCCCTCACGTCGGCTTCATCGCACCTCATTCTCTTGGTAATTTCTCCGCTCCGGCCCCGCGCGGATTCGGTGCTGCTCCTCACATGAACCGGACCGCACCTCGATACAATACTGCTCCGTTGCGAAGCCCCAACGCAGGTTACCGCCCGCCTTATAGGCGATGGAATCACAGCGGAAGAGATCATCGCGAACATTACCGACGGCGATATACTGCGAATGGTTTTGGCGGCCGTCCCTACATCTATGCGAACTCCTGGGAGTTGCTGCCTTGGGATCTTGGTTATTCAGATTTCACAGGCTATGGGGACAATAGTGGTGACACCGAGCCGAATAACGCAGAGATCCAGCCATCGGGTGAAGAGCAGCAACAGCCGCCCTCGGAGAGAGAGGAATATGGGCCAGAGTATGCACCTGAGCCCCATCAGCCACCGGCAAGTCAAATGGCTGCGTCAGCACCGCGAGAGGAACCGGAACTAACGCTGGTCTTCAAGGATGGCCACACTCAAAACATCCGTAATTACGTGCTCACGCCCAACGATATCATCGTCATGGACGATGCCGCCTCAGGACGAATCCCGCGTATTCAGCTTGCGGAACTCGACCTGCCTGCCACCAAGCGGGCTGCGCAGCGGGATGGATTGGATTTCTCGCCTCCCACAAGGTAGCGTGTGGTTTGGCTTGCGCTCGGATCAATCCATCTAAAGATCATCGCACACGCGGTAGATCGGCCGGCCGGTCTCAGCGATTCATACCATCATCGACCAGTAGCCGGCAGCTACCCAGCAACGCGATCCGGAATCTCATCCGGCGCGGAGACGACTACCAGCTTCGCGCCCAAATTCAAATGGCGCGATCCGAGGGAATGCTGACAAAGGAACAGCCGCTGATAGAACTGGTCCGCCCGGGGCGCATCTCACGCGATGTGGTCTCCTGATCACTCGCTTCATCCTGGAGATCTGCACCGCCATTTCGCTTGAACGTCGTAAGCTCCTGAGCGCAACCCACGCAAACAACGTCATTCATTCAGAGTACGCACATCACTTCGCCAGATCATCCCGCGCGCCGTGTACGCTGTTGTCGCTCGCGAGTGTTGTCCTCATTCAGTGCCTTAGCGTCAGTAATTCATTCTTCACTCCAGAAATCCAATTGAAAGATCTCCAAATTAGTGGGAAGTTTCTTGCACTCTCAAAACAATCCCGTCAGGGGTATTTTTTCGTGAAGACTTCCAAATACGTGACGGCCCTCTCGACTGCCGTAGGTTTCCTCCTCACTCTTGCAGCCGTACCACGATTATTCGCCAGTGACTTCGCAAAGTCGCTCTATAAGCAGGGGCAATCTGCCGAACTTCGTCAGGATTACGACGCCGCTTATAACGATTACAGAAAGGCTGCTCTGGATGATCCGGGCAGCCTCAAATACAAGAGCGCAACCGAACGAACACGGCCGCTTGCAGCAGGTCTGCATATCAAGCGCGGAAGAGAACTCAAGGAAAATGGCAATATAACGGGAGCTCTGACGGAGTTTCTCCGCGCCGCAGCCGTCGATCCATCCGATGAAGCTGCTGAACAAGCAATCGCCAGCCTCAAAGATCACATAACGCCGGGTTCACAGAAGAGCGACTTACCGCAACTGCCTGTTGAACATAGGCGACTCGCCTCTTTGGCTGGTCCGATCGACCTCAAGCCGATCTCCGATGAGTCCATCACGCTTCATATGGCGGAGGATTCCAAAGTTGTCTACGAAAGCATCGGAAAGGCCGCAGGCATCAACGTGCTGTTCGACCCCGAATACAACTCAAAACGGATCTCAATCGAATTGACGAATACGAGTCTTGAGGATGCACTTCGCGTCGTCGCCACGAGCTCCGAGACGTTTTGGAAGCCGGTTACGAAAAACACGATCTTCGTTGCCTCTGACACCCGCGTAAAAAGACAGCAACTAGAGCAGCAGGCGATTCGAGTGCTCTATCTTGCAAATGCAACGCAACAGAACGATCTGAACGATGTCCAGACGGCGCTGCGCAATGTATTGCCCAACGCCAAGCTTTACGGCGTGCAGAGCCAGGACGCGATTGTAATGCGCGGCACTCCTGACGAACTGATGTTGGCGGAGCAACTGATCGACGACCTCGATAAGGCCAGACCGGAGGTCATGATCGATGTCACGGTAATGCAGGTAGATAAAGACAAGGTTCGCAATATCGGGCTGCAGTGGCCGCAGAGCCTCAGCGCGACACTCAAGACTACCAGCACTGATTCCAATGCAACTCTCACTCTGAACGATCTCGCCAATCTGAATGCGAAGAATTTTTCGCTCACCGTGGGAACCGCACAGGCAGAAATGCTGCTAACCGATACAGACACCCAGATCATGCAGAATCCGCGCCTGCGAGCCGCAGACGGCCAAAAGGCGACCATGAAGATCGGAGAAAGAATTCCGATTGCAACTGGTTCATTTTCTTCCACCGCGGGCAGTTCCGCCGCGAGTCCTTACGTAAATACTCAATTCCAGTACATCGATATTGGAGTCGTTATGGAGATGACGCCGACAATCCACTATGACGGCGACGTAACCCTCAAAGTAAGGGTCGAAATCACTTCACACAATAGCGATACGACCATTAGCGGTGTCACTGAGCCCATCATCGGCCAGCAGAGTGTGGAAGAGATGATCCGCCTCAAGGAAGGAGAGAGCAACATTCTCGGCGGGCTTTTGCAAGAGCAGAATAACCACAGCGTTAGTGGCACTCCAGGTCTCGGGGAAGTCCCAATCCTGAAGTATCTCTTCAGCACACAGCAACGCGAGCTCCAACATGAGGAGATCGTCTTTCTACTTACGCCACATCTCGTCCGCGGGATGCAGATCGACCCGCTCAACCTGAGGCAGATCGATACCGGAACAAGTAACGCTATCGAACTCCGGGAAGTGCCCTCAACCCCGGAAGAGAAGTCTGATCCTCCCCGATAGATCGTTTGGCATCGGCAGACTCCGGGAAGTTCCGAGCAGTTGAGGACCAATCCACAATGAAGGCTTGCGGCGGGGATGCAGAGATGAAATGGGAGTTGAGTCAATACAAGCACCGTTGTGCATTCGCGATGGCAGTCATTGTGCTGGCGATGAGTGGATGCAAGGACTTTTTTATCGGCCCCACGCTCACTACGGTTACGGTGTCCCCGGCAACTCCTTCTGTAGCGGTTGGCAAGAGTCAACAGATGGTTGCCACAGGCACTTACGACAATGGCGCCACTGACACCATCACAGACTCCGCTAGTTGGGCCACTTCCGATAGCGGCATTGCGACTGTTAGTTCAACCGGCTTGGTCGCTGGCGTAGCCACGGGCACGGCGACCATCAGCGCGACCCAGAATGGAATCAGCGGTTCCACAACTGTCACCGTGACGGTGGCGAACCTTTCATCTATTTCCATCACCACAGCAAGTCAATCGCTCTCTTCGGGGCAGACCGCTCAATTCGCGGCCACCGGCATTCTTCAAAATGGGAATACCGTCACTTTGACTGACTCGGTGACTTGGACATCCTCGAATACGACTGCGGCAACCATCGATAATTCTGGACTCGCCACCGCGCAATCGGTCAGCAGCAGCGCGACGAGCACGATCACCGCCAAGTCCGGCAGTATAACCAGCAACGCAATCACACTGACGGTCTCCCCGTCCTCATGATGCGGAACCCGCCCATATACGTATGTCGCGATACATCGGAATTGTTCTGTCGGTTGTGGCGCTTACAGCGAGCGTCTGGAGCCAGGTAACGAGTAATCCATTGCCGATCCGATCATCTGCCCCAAACAATGCGTCGGTTATTTCGACGCAGACTCCGACTATCAACACCAAGCCTCTGAAGGTATCACGGCATTGCCGGCGTAAGGCGGAAGAAGCATTTCGCGAGGGCGCTAAAGCCATCGAACGAGGCAATGCGCGCGCCGCAGAACGATACTTCGAAATAGCCCATGAACTCGACCCCGGAAATCCGCAGTTTCCGCTCTCGGCTAAGATTGCGCAACAATACGTCATTACCCAGCTTGTTGAGCGCGCGCAGAGTCAATGGTTCGCTGGGCACAGAGATGAAGCACTGTCTGTCTTGGAAGAGGCGTTGCGTTTCGACCCAAACAATCCTGAGATAAGCGAGTGCATTGCTGCGCTTGCGGCGCCCACGCAAGCTCCGAACAAGCTCCATGAAGCCCGAGTGGTATCAGCACCCATCGAACTAACCGCACAGGATAGTCAGCGCAGCTTTCATCTCCGAACAGACAAGCGGAGTTTAATTATTCAGGTTTTAAGCGCGTTCGGTATCCGGGCGACGGTAGACCAATCTGTAAATGCACAGTACATACATTTCGACGTGGACGAGGTCAGTTTTTCCGAAGCGGCAGACCTGCTAAAGCTCGCAACCAATACGTTCTTTGTGCCGCTTGATCCCCAAGGCGTTCTCGTTGTTGCTGACACTCGTCAGAATCGTGCCAAGTTCGAACACCGGACGATGCGAACCTTCTATTTTCCTGGATTGGATCCCAAAGAATTGACGGACATGGGCAATATTGCTCGCAATGTTATCGGCGCAGAACAGAGTGTTCTGGATCCCAGCAAGGAGACGTTGACTGTCCGTGCGACCGAACCAGAACTGGATGCGCTAGATCAAACGTACCATCAGTTGCTTGTTGGCCGGAGTGTGTTGCAACTCGATGTGCGACTGTATGAAATCGACAAGACGAAGGCAACAGACGTCGGCGTTGTCCTTCCAACTTCGACCACCCTATTCAACGTGCCTTCGGAGATCAATGGTATTCTCCAGAACAACTCAAGTCTCGTGGACCAACTCTTAAAGGAGTACCCTTCTCTCGCCGGCAACGCAGAAGCCATCCTGGCAGCGCTAATCGCTTCGGGTGCTCTGACCGGCACGGTCTTCAACAGTCCATTCGCGTTATTTGGCAGCGGGCTCACAGAAATGGGCCTTGATCTAAGCGGCGTAAGCATCAATATGTTGCTCAACTCTTCAGACGCTCGGTCATTCGACCAACAAGAGCTCCGTGTGCTAGACCAGGAGGAAGCTACGATTCGCAGCGGAGAACGGTATCCGATCATGATTTCCAGTTTTTCGAGTCTGGCGTCCAATTCTTCGTCGAGCAGCACCATCCCTCAATTTCAATACGAGGATCTCGGGCTGACGCTAAAAGTCACGCCTCATGTCGAATTCAAGGGCGCAGTCTCGCTCAATCTCGCTCTCACGGTCTCATCGCTGACAGGATCCAGCCTGAATGACATTCCAATCCTCGCCAACCGCCAATATTCGGGCATCGTCTCCCTTCGCGTGGGCGACAGCGCGATCTTGGTCAGCGATCTTTCCAAACAGGAATCGCTCGACATTACCGGTGTTCCCGGACTCAGCGATCTGCCAGGCCTGTCAAACGAGCCAAAACGCCAGGGGACCAAAGATATCGCGGAGTTGGCCATCACAATCACACCACACTTGGTCCGCTTTGCTCATCATGAGACCGAAGGACCGATGCTGCTCTTGCCGCGTCATTGACTCCCCGCCAGAAGTGGTCCTTATTGATCTACGGATATTACGGATGCTTCCGAACTTGCGCGATCGGACCCAAACTGCGCGTTGCCGATTTAACGTTGACTCGAAGCATTCAACATCAGAACAGATGATTTCCTCGATAGAACCATTGTGTGACTTGCGCTGTAGCCAACAGCCAAATTAAACAGTCAGTGGTAGCGTGTAACAATGCGTGGAGTGTTTGAGCGTTTTCTCACTGAAGCCGATATGCAACGTGTACGGGCATGCCTTGCCACGCTCAGGCGGCACGGAGTCGCAGAGTGGGCTTTGACGGGCGGTATTGCGATAGAGCTACGCTTGATAGAACGAGACGGCCAAGTCGAATTCCGATCACTGAACGATCTAGATTTCGTGACGTCCTCGTTCGATGCTGTTCCGAACACCTTGGGGACTGAATTTCTCGTTGGGCACGTCCACCCTTTCGACCCGCCTGACAAGATCATCGCGCAGTTCGTTTCATCCGAACTCGCTCTGAGAATTAATGCGTTCAGGACCCATCCAGAAGTGATGAACCGTGCCAGTGTAGTTCAGACTGAATTTGGCACCGTTCACACCGTTTCGTTAAACGACTTGGTTGGTCGCGCGGCACGACTGGCGCTACCGCTCGCCGATGGGCAACCCGTACTATCGAAGCACGCAGGCGATTTCCTCCGCCTGCTAAAAGTAGCCAATCTCGAAGGTGCCGAGCAAACATGGCCGCAACATCGCAGAGTTGGTAATCCGGAAAGTTTTCAAAAGGCAGCCACGCTGCTCCGCGAATTGATTCTGCGCAACTCCGATCTATTGAAAACTCCCACGTACTCGCAGAGCGTTTCAAACCATTGTTCCCGATGCGCCAATGTCAAGGGACTAGAACTTGCGAACCGGGAAATAATCCTATCGGCCTTGGGCTATTGCTAACCGTCGAAGGAGAGCTGAGCCCGGATTCTCGGCACTTCTCAATACGCAAGTGCAGTTCGCATCGCGTCCGTTCACTTGTGCCTCCAATTCAGTCCCATTAGTTCACGAATTGCGGAACTGTACGGCTTCAAGTGGCGCGGGTCCTGTTCGCTGGCCAGCGCCTGAACAGTCTTTGAATAGTTGCGATCTCTTTCCTTCATTTGTCACAAATCTCTAGTGCCGTATCGACAGCGCTCCGCCGGCAGGGGTACGCGGATTGCGATGCTATTTGTGCGGAGCGGTGTGGATACGGCGATTTGCAGTAAGCCGCTAGCGCGGTGGATGTATGGGGATTGGATGCCGCCTTCGGAGAGCCGAGACGTCTAACCAGGCACGAAGGGATGGCAATGGGCCGTGACTGACAGTGTTGGTGCTGCGCCTGCGCAGTTGACCGACCGGCTGGGTGGCTGTGGTGAAGTGTGCGGAGCCGAATCCAGACATAGGGGGAGCGAGGGCGGGGTGAGAGTCCGCCGCGATGCGGCGCCGGGTTGGAATACAGGGCAGCATCGTCGTGCTTAAGAAGAGTCGAAGGTCGGGTGGTTAACCGCTACGCCAGGGTTGGGCGGATCAGCTGCAGAGCAACGCGCGACGACATGCAGGGTGCCGCATTTGCACTGTGGACAGGATCGGTTGAGTGCAGACTTCTGCTGTTCGGATAGCAGGGTGCTGAGATCTGCAGCCGTGGCGCAGAGATGAAGCCTGCACAGAGCCAGAGCCTGACGGCGGTTGCGGTTGGCAAGCAATCCGAAGTGACGGATCTTGACGAAGCCGGCGGGCAGCACATGGAGCAGGAAGCGGTGGATGAACTCGACCGCATCAAGGGTCATGACGCTGCTGCGGTTGCCATGACGTGAGTCCCGCCAGCGGAAGCGGACCTGTCCGTTATCGAGGCTGAGGAGTCTTCCGTTGGAGATGGCAACCCGGTGCGTGTAGCGGGCCAGGTACTTCAGCACATGCTCGGGTCCGCCGAACGGAGGCTTGGAGTAGACCACCCACTCTCTCCGGCGCAGGCCCCCGAGCAGGGAGTGAAATGTGCGTGGGGTTGAGAGTTCAGCCAGCTTGCCGGGGAAGCATAGTTCGTTGCGCCGGTAGCTCTGCTTGAGGAAGGCGAGCAGCTTGCCGCGGAACATGCGGCTGAGCACGCGCACCGGGAGGAAGAACCCGCGGCGTCTGGTCGCGGTCCAGCGGGAGTTATCAAGAGCCAGTCCGCCGGCGGGAACGAGGCAGTGCAGGTGTGGATGATGTCTCAAGTTCTGCGACCAGGTGTGCAGCACGGCCAGCACACCGATACGCGCGCCGAGATGGCGCGGATCGGCAGCGATCTTGAGCAGCGTCTCGGAAGCCGCGCGAAACAGCAGGGTGTAGAAGAGCTTCTGGTTGCGCAATGCGAACGGCGCCAGTTGTTCGGGTACGGTGAATACCACATGGGCGTAGGGCACCGGCAGCAGACTTCCAGCCTGCTTGAGGAGCCAGCGATCGCGTGCCGAAGACTGACACTTGGGACAGTGCCGGTTGCGGCATGAGTCGTAAGCCACCGTCTCATAACTGCAGCGATCGCATCGTTCCAGATGAGTGCCCAGCGCCGCCGTGCGGCACCGGCCGATATCGCGCAGCACCTTCCGCTGCTGGTCCGAAAGAGCATGGCCCCAGCTCTGAAGGAACTCGTTTTCGTAAGCGTGGAAGACATCGGCCACTTCGAGCCGATGTCCTGTCATGCGGTCCTGTTGCCTCCCTGGGCGGTGCGGATGTCGCGAATGGGCAGGTCGTCGAGCGGGCTCGCCGTAGCATGCAGCCGGGCTTCGGAGACATGCAGATAACGAGAGGTGGTCTCCAGATCGCGGTGACCGAGCAGCAGTTGAATGCTGCGCAGATCGGTGCCGGTATCGAGAAGATGTGAAGCGAAGGAATGCCTCAGCACATGCGGGCTAAGCGGCTTCGAGATGCCCAACTCCTTGCGCAACTCCGCGCAGGCGATGCGCACCCCGCTTGCCACCATGGGCTGGTCGGGCCATCGTCCAGGAAAGAGCCAGTCCTTGGGCTTGCGCCAGCGCCAGTAAAGGCGCAGCAACTCCAGCAGCTTGGGCGACAGCATGACCTGGCGCGGGAACTTGCCCTTGCCCTCGCGGATGTTGATGATCATCCGCTTGCTGTCAATATCGGTGACCTTCAGATCCAGTGCTTCCTGGCAGCGAAGCCCGGCGCTGTAGTACAGGGCCAGCAGCGCACGGTGCTTGGTGTTCGCTGTCGCATCGAGCAGAGCACAGACTTCTTCGCGGCTCCAGACTGTGGGCAGCTTGCGGCGCACCTTCGGCTTGATAATCTCCTGGTCGAACCAGGTCTGCTTCAGCGTCCGCGTGTAGAAAAACTTCAGTGCCGACCGCGCCCCCTGAATGGTCCCCCAGGCAAGCTTCCGCTCGTTGAGCAGATACAGCAGAAATGTGCGAACGTGTTCAGGTCCAAGTTGATCGGGTGCCTTGTGGAAGTATTTTGCAAACTCAGCAACTGTGTGGGTATAGTGACGGATCGTGCGTGCGGAGAAGTTGCGCAGCCGGAGATCTTCCTGCATGCGCTTGCGTAGATGTGTCATGGACACCTCCTTGGGTGTCCAACACTCTATCCAAAGGCCACAGAGGCATACCCTGCCGCGCTAGCGGCTTAGTGCAAATCGCCAGTTCGTGAACCGAACGTCAATTTCATAACCCGGTGGCGTCGATGAGTGCCTCGGCCTGAATGCGTCAAAGAGAAATCTATTCACATATTCGCCGGCCGTGCCGTTGAGAACCAGTACGTGCCACAGCCGCCTGAACTGGGCCAGGAGATCCTCCGCGCACGCCCATTCATCCCACATCTCCGGATCTTGGCTCACGGAATTGGCGGCGATTTTTCATCCAGATGCTCGCGGATGGACTCCGAGAGCTCCTCATAGCGGCGGTAGCGATCGAACAATTGTCTCAACCAGTTCATGGAATTCTCTATTCGCTCCGAAGGGCCTGCACAGGTTCGATGTGAGCAGCCCGCCACGCTGGGATAAATCCGGCAACCGCGGACGCTGCGATCAGTGAAACCGTAGCTACGATAATGACGATGGGATCATCTGGTGAGATTCCAAACAGGAAGCTCATCGCCATATGCATTCCGACTATTGCGAACACGAGCCCCATCAGTGCGCCCAATCCCGCCAAGGTATAACGTTTCGCGAACGGCCAGCCAAAGAACAGCGCGTCTGGTGGAACCTAACGCCAGACGAACTCCGACCTCGCTCGTTCTACGTTGCATCGTGTAGGACATAACTCCATAGAGCCCAAGACAGGCCAACGTCAACGCCAGAATTCCGAAGATCGAGGTGAGTCGGGCGATGAGACGGGGCTGGGTGAGATTGTCCTTTATTTCGTCGTTCAGAGTAGCGACATTGACGACAGAGATCCTCGAATCAACATCAGCGATTGCCTGACGCGCCTGAGCTGCAACCCAGTGAGGATCGGCGTTGGTGCGGACTTCCAGACCATCGATGTTGCCCACATTCTGGGCGATCGGGAAATAGATGATTGGCGGGGCGGCTTCACGGATGTCGTTGACGCGTGCGTCCGATACGACGCCTATGATTCGATAGCGGCTTGAATCATTGTCCGCATAGGAAAATTCCATGCCGATGGGGCTCTGGTTCCCAGAAAAATGCCCCGCGAACGTCTGGTTCACGATTGCGACCCTCGGTGCGGAGGCATCGTCGGTCGTTGCAAATTGTCTTCCTCGGAAAAGCTGAATCCCGGTGGTGGAGAAGTAGTTCAGTGAAACGGAGTTGACTTGAGCATTGGCCCGAGCAACTTTTCGTCCGCTGTTATCCCTGACGATTACGTCGCTGGCATCGAAGCATCCGGCGACAAGTGAGCACGTAGCGATGCTTGCTGAACTAACTCCGGGGATGGCATCGATTCGGTCGTTGAGCCGCTCATAGAGCGAAGGAAACTCACCGATCTGGTAGTTCACGAGATGTGTATCGATCTGAACATTAAGAAGGTGATTGCGATCAAAGCCAGGATTGAGATGGTTGTAGTTCTCAAGGGTCTCAAGAAACATTCCGGCGCCTACAAGCAAAAGAAGAGAAAGCGCTACCTGGGCGACTACAAGCATTTTCCGGATAGACCAGCCGCCGGTTTTCCCGCTCCTTGAAATCGAATGAGTGCCGGTCTTCAACACCGTGGCGGGATCGACGCTCGCGCTTTGCAGCGCCGGGGCCAATCCAAAGAGGACACCCGTGCACACCGCGACGATTACTCCAAAGGCCAGAATGCGCGCATCTGGCGCCAGGTTGATGGGAATCGCGGTGTTCCCAGATGAGGCCCAACGAGGCAGCACTGTCGCGCACCCGTATGCAACGGCGATTCCCAGAACACCTCCTCCGACAGACAACAACAGACACTCAATTAGCGTTTGCTGGATGAGGCGAGTGCGACCGGCCCCGATCGAAAGCTGAACAGCAAGCGCGTGTTGGCGTGCGGCGGCGCGAGCCAAAAGCAGATTTGCGATGTTGGCGCAAGCAGTCAGCAGTACAATCGCCGCCATGGCCATCAAAAGAAGAAGCGGTTGCTCGAATTGCTCCTTGAGATTGGCGAACCCGCGCTGCCCTGGTTCGAGGGTGAGTCGAGTCCGCAGCATGGCCTCCCTCTGCTCTGGATCGGACAGGTACTGCGTGAGAAATTCGAGGTTGCTCCTGTATTGCTTATTCAGCACGGTCATTAATTGAGGAATGGCGACAGGAGACTTGACGCGCACGACTAAGAGCAGCCAGTTGATGTTGGCCTGCGGCACCCAAGGCTTGAGCGGCTGAGCCCCGTAGTCGCTGTAATGATCGTGATATTTCACGACGGACTGCATCGTGAGGGGTATCCAAAAGGCTGGCTGGGTTCCGGATCGAGCGCCGAAAAATCCGCTCGGCGCCACACCGATAATTGTGAATGGCGTCCCATTTATCGCGAATTGGCGGCCAATCACCTTTGGGTCGGACGCGTACCGGCGCTGCCAATACGAATAGCTAATGACGGCTACGGGGCTGCCGCCGAGTTTCTCGTCGTCAGCTGATGTGAGCAGACGACCGGCAACGGGATAGGTCTCGAATACTTGAAAATAATTACCCGAGACAAGTTGGCCCTCCGTCGCCCGCGGCTGGGCGTTGGCAACGCTGACATAGAAATCATCTGGCCAACTCATGGCCGCTATCGAGGCAGTGTCCGGAAGCTGCCGGCTGACATGGTTGAAGAATGGATACGCGAAGCGGCTTTTGTCCGCAGCGTGGCTGCCTTGTTTCACTATGAATAGTTGCTCGGGGCTGGGAACTGGGAGGGACTTCAAGAGAACCGCATCAAGCAGTGTGAAGATGCCGCTATTCGCTCCGATACCTAGTGCGAGAGTGAGGAGGGCAATGGCCGTAAAGCCCGGGCTCTTGCTCAAGCGACGCAATGCGTATTTGGTGTCCGCCAAAATGGATTCGACCTTGGGCCAACGCCAGACTTCTCGGCTTCGTTCCTCGATGCGAGTAACGTTACCGAACTCGCGCCGGGCGGCTTGCTCTGCTTGTTCTCTGGTCATTCCGTGGTCGATCAGATCAGCGATCTTTTCTTCCAGGTGTTCGCGGATAGACTCGGAAAGCTCGTTATAGCGCTGACGGCGCGAAAACAACTGTCGGAGCCAGTTCATAGAGCCTCCACTACTCACTCGCCAGTGCAAGAACGCGATTGAATCCGGCAAACATCTTCTTGACACTTTCAAGTTCCTGCTCCAAATGCTTTCTGCCGGCTTTCGTCACCTTGAAGATCCGCACTGCACGATTCCGAGCGGAGAGTCCCATCTCGGTTTCGAGCCAGCCGGCCTTCAGCATCCGCTGCAGTGCGGGATAAAGGGATCCTTCCTCGATCTGGAGGTAGTCCTCTGAAATGTCCTTGAGCCGTTGTGCAAGCGCATAGCCGTGCATCGGCCTCCAACTCAGGCTCTTCAGGATCATCAACTCAAGAGCACCTGGAAAGAGGTCGCGATATTCATGCTTTTTCACCATGCTGCTTATAGTAGCCTTAAATCACTATTTTGGAAATAGTATATTGAGAATAAATTATCAGTATATTTAGTTCTGAGGTTGATCGTCCCCTTGCAGAAGTGCGAAGGGAGAGATCTCTAGAACCTATCTCGGCTCGGGCGTCTCCACGTCAGGCTTAACGTCGACATTGTGATAGACGATGATCTGCCAGTCGCCATCCCGCCTCGCCATCACCTGCAGGAGGCGGGTGCGGAGCCGGCCCTTCGCGTCGAGGTGGAGAAAGGGAGGCGCGCCGCTCGCGAAACCGGAGACCCAGGTTAGCGTCTCGCAGATCGCAACGTCTGGCGTCGGAAACCGTAGCGACACAACTCGAAGCTCGAGTTTCGTCCCGTGGAACGGTCCTTTGAAGATCACTTCGTGGCGGTCACGGTATTCCTGCCGCCCGGTATAAAAGAGTCCCCTGATATTCGTAAACGTCCCGTTAGCGGCGAAATGCTTGGCATAGCCCTCCGCGTCACCCCGATTCCAAGTCGCGATCTCTTCATCGAGGATTCCGCGAATCGCGGCCTCATCGGACTTCACTTGTGCGGCTGCATTGATTCCTGCAAATAACACTATGGCCAAAGCAATTGCTTTCATACATGCTCCTTGTGAAAGAGTGAGGAAGGCCATTACCAGCGTGGCATCCATCCTACATCGCCGCCGCTGCGCGCTGGTGATCACGCCACGTATGCAAGTCAACTTTGCCATCGTTCAGAGAGTTCACAAATGCGTTAAACACCTTCACAAATGCACGAAATCGTTGAAACCACTCGTCGTCGCCCAGGCTGCAATGCGAGCCAAATGCCGATTTCGGCAACAGTACAAGAGGTAAGCTCAATAGCGTCCGTCGGCTGATCTGCTGGGTTGGCATGACATAACTCCCAAATAGCTCAACAGACTTCCTGCCGAATGAGTTCCGTAATCCTCTGCGCGACGGCTCTAGGACGGAGCATAAAGGCAGTGTGCCCGCCTGGGAAGTTGACTGGTGTCCGATGCAGAACTCCAGCCAGCGCGACAGTGCACCGATGGGGAAGGGCAGATGCAGAGGTGGCGCTGCCAACGGCCGGTACGATCTTGGTTCTGGCAGCGTCACAGCGGCAATATCCGGCTGATAGCGGATGACAGCCGGAACGTCACACGTCAGGAAATGCCGAAGATTAGCGAAATGCTGCTCCATGGCTTTGGGATCGGCCATCGAAACCGATGGCATTGGCACCTCGGCTTCGCTGTCAATTTCAGTTCCGCTGCGCGCAAACATGAGCTTCATCGCCGCGGGTATTCCCTCCCGCTGAAACGTCTCGATCGCTTCCCTATGCCCCCGCAGCGCCTCGTCCCGCTCTGCGCCTTCGAGCAACGGGTATAGCCCAGGCTCATGAGCTATCAGCAAGCGGACAACACCGGGATGGCTGTGACGCGGATCACCGGCCGTATGCCACGTATGTGCAATTCCCGCCAAGTCTTTGCCGGTTTCTAATGTAATGAGTTCAATACGGCACTGTACTTTATGTCCTCATGACCGGCATCCATCCCGGCCTTCATCCGGGCACTCTGCCGAATATAGAAATTTTCGGACTAAAGATATGGGTGCCGGCTTTCAAACAAAATTATCAGCGCATAAAAGCCGGACCTTTCTTTGTAAGCTCTGGATTATTCTTGGTTCCGCAATCCTGCCTTGTATTTGCCAAGCCCAGCAAGATAGTTCCCGCAACCTGGCTGAGCTGAGTATCGAAGATCTTGCGCGGGTCGAGCTTTCCACGGCATCCCGTTATCTAGACGACCCGCGAAAAGCGCCCGCCGCGATCACGGTAATCGATCATGAGGAGATTACTCGATACGGGTGGAGAACTCTCGCCGAACTTTTACGCAGTGTGGCGGGAATCTATACAGCCTACGATCGTACCTACACATATGTTGGCGTGCGTGGCTTTTTGCAAAGCGGCGACTACAATGCGCGCGTGCTGCTTCTTATCGATGGCCATCGCATCAATGAGAACATCTATGATAGCGCATTGATCGGAACGGAGTTTCCCCTCGACCTGAGCCTGATTGACCATGTCGAGATTCTCCGGGGACCAGGATCGTCCTTGTATGGCACGAACGCCGAACTCGCAGTTGTAAATGTCTTCACCCGGCGTCAGGAGAAAGCCCCTTCAGTTCAAATTGGTTCGGAGGCAGATTCGTTTACCGGCAGAGAAGGCGATCTAAGCGGCTCTGTTCGAATCAAGCAGGCGGAGATATTTGGTCAAGCGAGCCTCTATCGTGCGAATGGGGCCGCTCACCTTTATTTCCCGGAATACGATTCGCCTGAAACTAACCACGGCGTCGCTACAAATCTCGATGGGGATCGCTACGATCATCTTTTCGCGGTTGTTCGTACGGGACAGTTTCGTGTCGAAGGAATGTTGGGAAGACGGGACAAAATCGTCCCCAACGCCGCTTACGGGACCACCTTTGGCGATCCGAGAAATCGCAACGTCGATACCCGCGGATACGTCGACGCAAGCTACAGTGGCGACATCGGATCGAATACTCAACTCGATATCAGAGCGTATTACGACGCGTACCGCTACTGGGCGGACTTCCCTTACTCCGAACCCGGCTCCCAGGATACAGTTCAGATCAACGACGCTGCGGCGGACTGGATCGGTATCGAAGCGGTGCTTGGACACAGGCTTGGACGGCATCGCGTTGTGGCAGGCACCAGCGGAGAGTATGACGTCAGGCTCAGACAGAGGAATTACTATCTAGACCAGCCACCCTTCTTCGACGACAATCGCCACCGGGTCCTTGCGGCTCTGTTTGGGGAAGCCGAGCTCAACCTCCACCCGAAGTTCAGCGTGAACCTGGGCGGACGGATGGATTGGTACAGCGTATTCGGAGCGCAACCGAGCCCCCGGGTGGCTGCGATGTATCTGCCAACGAGCAAGACCTCGTTGAAATACATTTACAGCACAGCTTTTCGGGCGCCCGATCCGTACGACTTGTTCTATGTCGATCAGATTGACATTACTTCGCAGGCCGGGAAACTCAGTCCGGAGCAAAATCGGTCGCATAATCTTCTGGTCGATCACGCGTTTGTGCCGTGGTTCCACATTTCTGCCGGTGCCTTTCAGACTCATCTTTACCGAGTGATCGAAGAGGAAGTCGATCCCGAGACAGATTCGACGCACTTTGTAAACGCAGACAGTGATCGCGGCCACGGAATTGAGATTGAAGCCGCCGCCCATCGCGAATCGGGCTGGTCAGGACGGACGAGCTTTAGCTGGTCGGCCACCAAGGACGGAGTCACTCACCAGACAGTGATGAACTCCCCTTCACACCTGGCGAAACTCAATGGAACTGCTCCGATCACGCGTTATGGAGCACTCGGGCTCGAGATGTTGTACACAGGGCCGCAGCCAAACTACGCCGGAATTCGAATTGGGTCATCGTTTCTGACCAATGCAACCATCTCCACGCGCTCCCTTCATGATTGGCAGCTCTCAGCCGGTTGCTACAACCTCTTCGATCGCACCTGGTCGACGCCTACAGGACCAGAGGTTTTGCCAAACGCGACCGTCCAGGATGGGCGCACTTTCCGATTCAGGATTGTCTATCGCCGAAGCTCTGAAAGGCGATGGACAGGAAAATGAGGGGACTTCAATATTTTCGAAGATCGGTGCGCTCAATTTGGTTGGCCTCTCTCGTGTGCACCTTTCTGCTTCTAGCTGAGACGCTGCCCGTCCATGCCCAACAGGACGCAAGATCAGTGCGAGCGGCTTTTGTTTACAACCTCACGAAGTATGTGACATGGCCGCAACCAAAGCAGAATCTGGTTATAGGGGTCATTGGAGACGAGCGCACAGGGACGACTTTAAAACAGATGCTGGATCAACAATCGAGCGGTGGGCAGAAAGTACGCGTACTGTTGAATCCACCCGATTCAGAGCTGGCTACGTGCAATATCGTCTATATTTCCAGTTCAGAGACGGTTAAGACGGGCAACATACTTTCAGGCATTAGCAAAATGCCGATTCTCACCATCGGTGAGAGCGACCACTTCGTTCGAAATGGCGGTATCGTCGGACTCATACGGTCGCAAGACCAGATTCAGATAGAAGTGAACGTCGATGCACTTCAGCTGGCGGGACTGAAAATGAGTTCCCGAGTCCTGAATATTGCCAACGTTATTTCAACAAGAGGCCATTGAGATGAGAAAGATCCCTCTGCTCAATAGCCTTGCCGGTCGCATCACGGCTGTTGTGCTGACGAGCATCAGCGTTGCCCTGATTGTGTTTACTCTCTCGCTGACCGCGTTTGATCGAGCTAGTTCGGTGTCACAACTCGATGGACGCTTGACCACGATTGCGGATATAGCGGGCCAAAACTCAACCGCAGCTCTTGATTTTAGAGACAAAGATGCGGCTGACCAAATCTTGCAGGCGCTACAGCGCGAATCGCACGTCGTTTCCGCTTGCCTCTACGATGCTTCTGGCCTGCTGTTTTCTGAATATCGTCGAGATTCCTATGACGCTCCGTGTGCTGAAAGAGTTGAAAGAACGCTATCTGAGCAGCAGGGATATCGACGGGTTCAACGCGGCGTTCTACGCAAAGGTGATCTGGTTGGCACGATTTGCCTGACCTCCGACATGCGTGATGTCGCTGAGCGGGAACGCAGGATGCTGTTGCTGGCGATTCTTCTTGCACTGGTCGCTCTTGTGATCGGTGGAGTCTCCGGCTCTGTGATGCAAATGCGAATCACGGGCCCGATCAAGTCGCTTCATCACGTCATTCATGATGTTGTGACCAGCGAGAGCTTTAAGGCGCGTGCTCCTGTCGCCGGGAGCAAAGAAATTGCCGATCTTGCTTCTGCGTTTAACCGGATGCTCGAGGAATTGGAGCATCGAGACGAGGCCACCCACCAAGCCGAGGCCAACCTGCACAGTCAGGCCCGGACCGATGCATTGACAGGTCTTCCGAATCGCCGGCTTTTTACCGAGAGCCTGTCGCAGGCAGTTGCATTTGCTCGCCGTACACATCGCAATTTGGGTTTGCTGTACATCGACCTCGATGGTTTCAAGCATGTCAACGATAGCCTGGGGCACTCCGTAGGAGACCAGCTTCTCTGCGAAGTAGGAAAACGGCTGAGTACGCGTGTGCGCAGGTCCGACATGCTTGCCCGCGTTGGCGGTGACGAATTTACCGTCATTCTTCGGTCCGTCGAACAAATGGACGATGCGACTGCCGCCGCGGAATCTCTCATCCAAGGTTTGACACACTCATTTCGTATCGAAGGGCGAGAGATCAGTATCGGGGCGAGCATCGGCATCAGCACACTCGATGAATCGCTGATCGATGCAGCCGAGTTGCTAAAGCAAGCCGATAGCGCGATGTACGCGGCCAAACGGGCTGGTCGAAATCGCGCCGTCCACTTCAGCTCTGACTTGGGCAACTTAGCGCGCGAGCGACACGCCCTCGAAAGCGAACTGAGAGGGGCAATCGGCCGAGGCGAGATCTACGTTCAATATCAACCTGAATTCGATCTCATTTCAGGCCAGCTCGTTCGCTTTGAAGCGCTGGCGAGATGGAAACACCCGATGCTCGGTGAAATTTCTCCGGTCCGCTTCATCGCCATCGCTGAGGAGAGCGGCTTGATTCATGAGATTGGAAAGTATGTCATGGAGCAAGCCTGCCGTGAGGCAGTTGTGTGGCAGGAATTGTCTGAACAACCGATCCAAGTCGCAGTGAATGTGTCTGCAGTCGAGTTTCATTCCGAATCGGCTGTCGAGGAAATCATTGCACTTCTCGAAAGAACCGGGCTCTCACCAGATCTGCTCCAGATCGAACTGACCGAATCGGTGATGATGGGCCCAGTACACCGCGCCGCGGATAAACTGTACAAGCTCCGTGATTACGGCGTAAACCTTGCACTGGACGATTTCGGCACAGGCTATTCCTGCCTCAGTTACCTCTCAGATCTGCCGTTCCATTCCATCAAAATTGATCGATCATTCGTAAGAAAGCTGCCAGGGACATCGGAATCTCTGATCTTGGTGAACTCACTCATCGGGCTTGCCCATAACATGCAGATGCGGGTGATCGTGGAAGGAATCGAGACGCCAAAGCAGCTTGAGCTCCTCCACGATATGGGCGCGGACGAAGCGCAAGGTTTCCTGCTGGGGCGTCCTGACGGAAAACCGCGGGAACGCCTGCAACCCTTACAGCATGTCCCATGGCATACCGCTCTGCCCTCGATCATGCGAAGAACGTGAACGCGGTGATGGCGTCGGGATACTCCCGCTTAACCGCATCTCGAAGATTGTCAACCCGATCCGGGGCGGCGACAAAATCGAGGTCGGGAAATAGTAGCAAGAGGTTTCCGTCGGAGCATGGAGCATTTCGTTCTGCAAGCTCTCAAACCGCCTAAAAAGGGATCCCATATCCTGAGCAGCGAACGATGTCAGGGTGCCTACCAGCTTTGTGTTCGTCTTCACGTAGTGCATAATGGCCCCACCCCACAAAGCCACCTCTTTGAGAGGTGTAGAGGATCAGATGTGATTGGATTGATCGATAATACTCCGACTCGACCAGCACGCACGGCAGGTATTCTTTACGGTGCCATGCCGTTAGTTCAATGGCGAAGGACTTCGGTCACATTTCGTACTCATGCGTAAATCTAGTAGTATCATCCGATAGCTCGCACCGATGCACGAGATTATTTCCAAACCCGCTACAAAAAACTCCCTCGTTCCGGACAGGAGTTCTATGATCTCCGCATTGACGATTCTCCCGATAGCCAAGGACCGGGATTCACTGTGAGGCAAGCCCGCGCTTCATGGAGTGAGAGCGACAAAGGATTCATGTGGGGAGACCATGAGTGGGAACGATTGCCTACCCTCAAGGAGGCTAAGGAACGCTACGAAGCGCGACGTGCAGCACTCCAGTTAAAGGGATTCACCCATTCCGATCTGGATCTGTTCTGATACCACCGATCGAGTGCGGAGCTGGAACTATCTTCGTTCTGAGTCGAAGGATGGCATCCGAAAATCAGGAAACATCCGCGCATTGAATCCAAGCAACAAATGCAACCCTCAAGTGGGGATCGACAAGATGCCGATTCCTGCTCTTTTCTTTTGAGATGGGGCGAGCCAACTCACAACGAAACACTAGATTCTGCCGTTACCTTCTTCGAGTGGGAGGGGAATTACGCGGATGTTAGGAGGGGGGAGCTGACGATTGGAAACATCATAGGCGCATTGCCAGTATTTCTTTACGTCAAACATTGACGATGGGCTCCCTTACGACGGCTCCGCGTGAAGTAGAAGATTCGAACCTCGCCGCCGGATCGATCAAGTTGAATTCTGAAACGAAGCGGCTAAGCGTTTATTACCAGACCTGGAAAAGTGGAGGCGAGCCTAGGCTAGTGCTATCCTTCTAGCGAGGATCCTCGCGTTCTGGCTAGATTGCGCACTGCACTTGACCCTATAAAACTGAGAGTGAGTCTTCTGCGATGAAACGCACGCTGCACGATCATATCGTGTATCTTGAACAGACCGTGCAGTCGCTCCGAGACCAGCTGACCCGTCCGACACTGACTTCGACCAAGCTGGAAACCGTCCACACGGAACTGAAGACAGCCGAGCTCGCCCTCGCCCATTACCGTAAAGCACATGAGCTCGAACAGAAAATCGGCGGCGCTGCACCTACACCCTCGACGCCGCATCCTAGAGATTCCGCTCCTTCAGGCGACAATCACGACGACAAAACGAACACGGATCGATGCGCCTCTCGTCATCGCCGATTACCGCTCGTAGCCCGCGCTGCTCAAACCCGAACCTTGTTTATACCGTATCACAAAAGACCACGGCGCATGCCCATCGTGCGTGGGCCTATGAAGCGCGCGGTCCGCTGACACTTCACACCACTTCCCTTCCCCTCGTCCCATATGAGTAGCAATGAAATCCGCATGCTCGAAGGCAGAGTGAGAGCGATGTGCCACGCTTGCCCAAGTGGAAATTCTCACGAGGAAAAAGCATGGCAGAAAACGCGATCACGGCGCAAGCCTGTTCCTATCGCTCAGCGGATCGCGGACTGATGGAGAAGATGTAGAGTCGAGAGGCGACAAAACATACATTGGCGGCTCGGGCCGGGTGGCGCATCTAGTTCGAGTTTACGACGACCGGCGAAGAGTCGTCAGAGACTCCGGACCGGAATTAGTGATTGCCAGATAGTTCTGAGCTGGGTTCTAATTGGAAGCGACGAAATGGCCAACACTTTCGCAGATCGTCCAATTCGACTCTTCGTCGTTGATGACCACCCAGTCATGCGTTACGGAATCGTAAGTCTGTTCGACTGCGAGCCTGATGTCGAGGTGGTTGGCTCGGCCTCCTCAGGACCGGAAGCATTGCTCGCGATTCCCCCGCTCCATATCGATGTTGTGCTCACAGATATGCGTATGGCCGGGATGGAAGGAGACGCATTTGTCTCCTCACTTCTCAGGGTCTGTCCACAGATCCGAAGTGCGATGTTGACCAACTACCACTCAGACGAAGAAGTCTTCCGCGCCATTCGCGCCGGTGTCAGAGCCTTCATCCTCAAGACCGCACCCATGGATGAAATTATCGAAGCGGTGCGGGTTGTGCATGCAGGCGGTCGGTGGATTCCGGAACCGATTGCGGAACAGCTAGCCGTCCGTATCGCGCGCATCCAACCCAGTAGCCGTGAGCTGGAGGTTCTTAAGCTCATCGCGTGCGGGGTGGGCAGACGTGAAATCGCAGCGCAGTTGCATATAAGCGAAAATACGGTCCGGAACCACATCAACAATGTGCTGGAAAAGCTCGATTCGCATGATCGCACTAAGGCCGTCACTGAAGCTCTGCGTCTCGGACTTCTTCGTCTTGACGATGTGGACCCGAGTTACGCGTAATCCTCGTTGACAATTGCGTCCAAGCCAGCATGATCCAGGCCCACAACCGAGCGCTACCTTGATATGGCACTCTCACCATCACTTTGCTCCCGTGTCCTGGTGAGCTAACGATCAGCAGTTCTCCGTTCACGTGCCTCGCCCTCAATTCCATTCCTTTTCGTCCGGCGCCGGAAGGTGTATTTGCGCCATCGAATCCGAGACCGTCGTCTTCAATAAGCAGTTTGACGTCCCGCTTCCCGAATTCCAATGAGAGACGCGCCTCTGCAGCCTGGCTGTGTCGAAGAATGTTTGCGACTGCCTCTTCGCCGATTCTCATCAAGGTATCGTAGATATCCTGTGGAAGCCGTACAGGCGTTCCACTCCGCTTCAGATAAATATTGAGGTGCGCCCCGTTCAGCATCGAAGTCGCAGATCGATGAAGCTCGTCAAGTAGGTTGTCTTCGTGCCGCTTGCGCTGCAGAGACACGATTCTTTCGCTCGCTTCGCGATGGGTTGAAGCTGCCATTGAGCAGGCGACATCCACCTTCCGCATAAGGTTCTCTGACACGTTGCCGTTCATTTGCAGACCCTTTCGAATGCTTTGCAGATGGTATCCAACACCGGCAAAACTTTGAGCGAGGGTGTCGTGCATTTCAGCGGCCAACAGTTCGCGTTCAGCAAGTATGCTCCGCATTCTGCGCCGGTCAGTGCGAAGATAAGCATAGGACCATAGCAGAATCACCAGCACACCACTCGCTATCAAAATCAGGAGGCGAATGCCCTGATTCCATGGAGGCGGAGACAAGTATTCAACATCGCTCGCGTCACGCAATAGCAATAAGAATGCGCTGTCCGACAACTCAGGTGTCCCTGAGACGCACACCCCGCGCACTCTCACCGTGCTACCGATTTGCCACCAGGTTGGAATTACATCAGATAAGCCTCTTGGCACCCTGACGGTGAAACGCTGAGCGATGTCGTCCACTATCAATTCAAGAGCCCCGTCCTTCGACACGTTCCAGGTACTCAGAACTCCGCTAAGCTCTACGAACGATCCATCGAACATTCCGCTGGCTGCCTGAGTAGTCGATATGGAGGCAGGCGTAACCAAGTTACTTTGCCACAGAACCCGGTAAGAATTTGTCTTAAAGGGGGCTCTGCGCCAATCTTGCATCATTCCAACCAGCTCTACCTCGTCCCCTGCGTTCAATACATTTGGGCTCGAGAGTTGCACCTGAACCCCGCCGCTTCCATCCTGTACATACAGAGGCTCAGTGAGAGTGACGACTCCACGGATGCGCACAATTTCAGCTTTGTGCGTCATCTCAAGTGAATGGATGCTTGTGATCGGCAGTTCGTCGGCTGGGCGTTCCTCTTGTACGCTCCCCGCCGAACCGAGAAGCGAGTCCAGCAAGAGATCGAATCGCTCGTAATAGCTCTGCCTCATGCGCGCGTAGTCTGCTTCCCGGAAGGGATATCGTTCTTGCGTGATCGGCGGCGCCTGACTGGCGATGCGCGTGAAATCCGCTGTTGTCGCCTTTACGACATGGATGTTACGGTAAGCCGCACCAGTATTCAACGAACGTAGACCGATTTTGCCTTTGCCGAAACAAGTTTCAGCATGCATCGCTGCCCAGGTGTCTTCGTGAATCTCGAGATTCTCAAGGTGTGCCGCTATCTCGCATCCCAAAACCGCCACTTGTAATCGGTACCAGACGAGTTGTCTCACGCCGCCCCGCACCGGGACTGGGCGTGTTTCTATCCAATCGTGATCGGCTACTCCCATTACCAACGCCTGATCCTGGGCGCGTATGCCCACGTAGTATCCCTTATATGCATTGATACCTATTTCGGGTTCATTCACGCGTGCAACGATTCCAACGTCTCCTCCGTGACCCAGTATCATCATGTCCGCACTGATCGCGTAATCACTCCAGTCCGCTCCACCGGTAACTACCTTCGCTCCTCGCTCGTCAGAACGGTTCACTATCGAACCGTCCTTGAGTCGCCAGGAACCTCCGTATGCTATCCATTCCTCGGCGTGATTGCTCGAAAATCTATCACTGTAAGGAATGCTCGCCGTCTTCCGCACCAAAGCAAAAATCACCATCGCGCAAGCGACAGCCGTCAGAACCGTTAAAACGCACACAGTGGCTATCTTCTTCCGGTTCATCGACGGACTTCCTTATGCATCAGAATGACCTGTTGAATCGGCTCCGTGTCGATATTCTCTTTCGATATCAAGACCGGCTTTACAACGCTAACTTGCGGCGCCTGCAGGCCGGCCCGGTCCTTCGTCACAATCTCGACTGCAAGCCTTCCCATCGTGCGCATGTCCTGTACAACCAGCGAATCGATAGCGCCCGCCCGTAACATCAAGAAAAGTGGCAGTGTTTGATCGCAACCAATGATTTTGATCCGCTGCATGGCATTCTCCGAGCGTACAGCCGCGGCAACCGCGAAGCTCTCCTGAGAGCTCAACGCCACGATTTCTTTGACGCGCGGATGTGAGTGAATAAACTCACGCACCAGATGTTGCTCGTAAGAAGTGCTCGATGACTCCATGCTCCTTTTAATGACCTGCAGATTCGGGCAAATTAGTCTCAATGCATCGGCAATTGCATCTGCCCTCTCGATGTTTCCAGGGATCTCAGAACGCAACCCCAAAATGGCTATATCGCCTTCTCCATGGATAAGTTGCCTCGTCCGCGTGGCGATCAGATTTCCTGTTTCGCTCGTATCGTTCAGCAAGTGGTACAGATGCTCACCCTCAGGAGTCCCTGTACCTTCGGCAATGACTACTACCGGAATGTGGTGACTCTGAGCCTTCCTAATCACCTTGTTCGTTGCCACCAGGGCATTTGGCTCAAGAACAATACCAAAGGCTTTACGCTCAATTGCCTGATCGACTAGTTTGATTTGCTCAGACGAATTCGACTCCTCACTGGGACCGCTCCAGTGCGCCTCTAGGCCTGCCTTGTCTGCAGCTTCCACAACACCAACGTGCAACGAAAGCCATTGGGCGTCGGACGAAATACTCGGAATGACTTCGACGACAGGGCGCCTACTTCCAGTACATCCCTCAACCGAAATGCCTATCAAAAAGAGAGCCGCCGCAAAAGCGGCGGTCCTTTGAACCAATGAGAGTAGTTGCTTCATGGGACGTATGAATTGGGAGCCGAACCGCCGCGCCGGTAAGGAGCGTACCAGTTGTGCGCCTTCGGCCATTTCGTCTGGTACTTCCCATTCTGAGGACCCGTCGGCAAGCTGTCCTCAATTCGAATCACCCACATCGCAAGTTCAGCCATCAACTCGGCCTGGATTCGCTCGTGTTTAGGATTGCTGAACAAATTCTGCAACTCACAGGGATCTTGACGCAGATTGTAGAGCTGGCCGTAGCCCATCATATCGTACACAAGCTTCCACTCGCGCATGCGGACCATCTTCTGGTTGCCGCTCTGTGTCACTTTGTTCAATTCGTCAAAAGAGTTCGGGCGCCGCGGATCATGTGAAATTTCGGTAGGCACGTCATCTGACTCATCGTAATAGAGTCCGCCCACGCCAACTCCCGAGATAATACTGCGAAACTCTTCATGAGGATACGGCTCATTGCGCAGCAACGGCCAGAGGCTCCTTCCCTGCACTCCTCGCGGAATCTCCATGCCCATCACCTCACATAATGTCGGCATCAAATCCGCCATCGATGTAAACGCCTCTTCGGCATGATTGTTCGGCTGTACTCCACTTCCCCACCAGATCATTGGGGTGTGAGTCAGATCTTCATAGAGTCCGACACCTTTTCTTCCCAGACCATAATGCATCAAGTAGTCGCCATGGTCAGTCGTAAAAACGACGAGCGTGCGGCCAGTCAGATTACGTATCTTCAGGTGCTGCACAAGCCTCTCGATCTGATCATCGATGAAGCGCAGGGAACCCAAATAATTCGACATATAGCGCCGCCATTGGGGATCCGTTTCGGGAAATTGACTCTGCTGCAACGAGTACTCCCAACGTGCGCGCGGCCCCATATTCTTCAGAGCTTCCGCCCCAGCACAGCGGTCTGGGATTTCTTCGGGAGGAAACATGTTCCAGTAAGGCGCTGGCACTTGCTCCGGATCGTGCGGTTCGGGAAAACTCACTTCCATGAAAAACGGCTTTTCCGACTCCTGGTCGATGAACTCGATTGCATCCGACATAATTCGGTACGTGAGTTGCGTTTCCGGCGGATAAGGGGCCGGTTCGGTGGCGAAGTTTGAATGCAGATTCTTCAGCCATGCCTCAAATTTGGTGGAATCTTTATGCGCGTTCGTCGCGAGGTATCCGCCCTCGTGAGTATACTCACGCCAAAAGTCCAGGGCCCCGCTCCTCAAATACGTGTGGTTCTTGCCGGCGAGACCGGTTCTGTAACCGTTGCGGCGCGCCAATTGAAAAATATCCTCAGAATAATAAGCATCCTGCGCCTGCAGGTTCATTCGTACCCTGTGCGCTGACGGCCATCGCCCTGTCAGCATCGAAATTCGGCTGGCAACGCAGATCGGAGTTGTGCAGTAATTGTTCCTGAATCCGACGCCCGATGCCTGCATACGATCGAGGCAAGGGCTGGTGTCGAACTTATATCCAAGAGCTTTGCTCAGCCCGTAATGGCGCTGATCCGCGATCACGATAATGATATTGGGTTTCGTGGTAACTTCTGCCTGCACCTTTGGCATCGCCTGCGCGGCCACTCCCATTCCGCCGAGCTTAATAAAGTCCCGTCGTTGCATTCACAATTCCTTTTCTGATTTCTTCGATGATTTATCGGTCGGTCGTTTGGAAGCACATGTGCAAGGGCGCGCGATGCATTCGGCAGGGGCGCCCTTAGTGCGTTAGAAACTGACGCGGGCAGTCAATTGCAGTTGGCGAGGCTTCACGATTGTATCGGTCGGCACACCGAACTGCTGACCGTTTGGATCCAACCCAGGCGTGGCCCAAGCATGGCGGTTGAATGCATTCAACGCTTGCACTTCCAGGATGAACCGAACTCCTTCGCGAATCGGCGTTGATTTAATCAGGCTGAAATCTTCATTGAGGAATGGATTCAACCTGACTCGCGCAGTCACGCGCGGGACATTGCCATAGGTATAGGCACCAGTGCCGCGAAAGGAGACGTAATTCTGATCGTAGAAAGCGGGATTGGTCTGCACCGCTGCTGTGGTCGATCCGCCGGCAGCGCCATTGAACATGCTGTTCGTGGCCGGATTTGCCGTGGATCCAGCAAGTGGGTTAAGTTTTCCACTCAGCTTGGCGGCGCTCCAGATGGAAGCGCCGGTAAAGCTGAACCTGCTGCAGGTGTTTGTCCCTGGTATCGAGGATGCGCAGGCAAACGAGAACGGAGTGCCAGCCTGATAACGCTGAATGCCACCTAACTCCCAGCCGGAGATTGCAGCATTCACGATTTTCGGACTGTTCACGAACAGCAGTTTGTTCCGCCCAAGCGGCAGCTCGTAAAGATAGCTGACCACCAAGGTGTGAGGAATGTCTTGGACGCTGAGCGCCTTCTCACCTTTTAGATTTGTCGGGTCCTGAATACCCTGAATGCCAGCATTATTGCTCGGCACTGCACTGTCAGCATCGGTCAGGTTTTTGGCCCATGTATACGAAACCAAGTAGTGCAAGCCGCTGTGCATCTCGCGGTTTAACGAGATCAGCAATGCATGATAGCTACCCTGACCGAGATTCTCAAAGCAGCAGGTCGAGTTGATATTGGTGAACTGCGGATAAGGTTTGAGAGCCTGCTGCACCTGGCCTGTTTTGAAGAGCGAAGTAAATCCATTGAAGGGCGCCGCAACGCCCACTGTATTCGTAGCGAGCGGCTGCGTTAGCGCATTGCCCAGAGCAAAGTATTTGGTGGGAATATTGTTGATCGCTGATAACGCCGACGGCAGGCTATTGTCGCGTTGGCCCGCGTAACCCACGGAGAGAATTGTGTTAGGCGTGATCTGTTGCTGGATCTGTGCGCTCCACATGTAGATCGTGCCGGGCCGCGCATTCTTAACGGCGATAAAATTACCTGCAGATGTCCCATCAAAGAAGGATGGATTAAAAATCGGCGGCGGCGCGAAGCTCGGAAAACCGTTATCGATTTTGAACGCCGGATTGAAGCTGTCAGAAGAAGTAAAGGAAGGAGACGCCGAGAACCCATTCTGCATATTCGAACCAGAATCGAAGTACTGCAATGGCCCGTACAGAATTGCAGCTCCACCGCGAATCGTCGTTCTGCCGGCGAGTCTGTCAGGCGTATATGCGAAACCGACGCGAGGACCGATGTCTTTCGTCCAGGTGTTCAACCATTTGTTATCGCAGTTGCAGTTGGATCCGAAGACTAATGCGCCGGGGATATTGTATGTTGGATCGTTGGCTGCAAGACTGAGATTCGACGTCCCATTGTGAGCCTCATAACGTGGTGTTTCCACCTCGTAACGTAAGCCGAGATTCAATGCCAGCTGCTTGGTCACTTTGTAGTCGTCTTTAATAAATCCCGCGTAGTACCAATGAATCCAGCGCGGCACGTTGGCATAAAGCTGCGTTGTGCCGGACTGTGGAAGACCGAGATAAAGGCTTGCGAAGCCGTTTCCGGTGTTCGAGACGTAGGTGGAGCTTGAACTAGCCGCCGTCTGCCCACGGCCGAAATTGAACGAGGGGGCCGGATAGGATGCGCTGGTTAGCTGATAGTAGCGCACATCTGCTCCGAACATGAAGCTATGGCTCCCCCTCTGCCAACTCAAGGAATCTTGGAGAAGCAGGCTGTTATCCGCGCGTCGGTTGTTGTTTCCATTGCCTAGGTTCGATATGTTCTCGCCTACCGACGTGACTGGGAAGTTCATTGAAGATATGTTGCTGATGCCCAGCGCCATAGAGTAATTGGTGGAACCCAAAGCGGCCGTCGCAAAGTTGTTGCCTAAAGCGCGGTTTGAACCAAAGTTCACGTGGTTAAGAAGAGTGGGGGAGAAAGTGTGGTCCCAACCTGCGCGGCCGAAATGAGTAATGAAGTTTTGTTGGAATTCGTTCGGATCGACAGGATCCGGCAGCGAGCGCGAACCGGACCGCCGTGTGTTCTGACGCGCGCTGTAAGATGCGAAGATGCGATCATTGTCGGTAATGTTTTCATCGATTCGAATCGTATAGGTCGTATTCGTCAGCGGATAAGACGAGGCAAATGTATAGTTGCTGACCAAGCCGGAAGTTTGCGGCTGCGGGTAGTAATTGATCAAAGCCTTGGCAACCGGGCTAATGGCGGTTGTCACTACGTTTCCTGCAAATGCCGTACGGCACGGTACGCCGCCAACAGTCCGCGTTGTCGAGGGGTCAAAGACCTGGCCGAAATAAATTGCGCTGCCATCGCACGGATTCGTGCCCAACTTCTGCGATGTCTGCAGATACTCTGAGAAATTTCCTTGCCGGGCAAGCGCCGTTGGAACAGTAGACGTAATCGATGCCCCGACTGTTTGAGTAAATTGTTCCCAGGTGAAGTGGAAGAAAGTTCTTCCAGATCCACGGTAGAAATGCGGGATGTTGATGGGTCCGCCTAGAGAGTTTCCGTAATCGTTTTGCTTATCGGAAGGGCGGCGATACGTCGAGCGGCAACTCGGCGTATCATTCGCTCCAACGCAGTTCATGGTCGAGCGCCCCTTGTTGAACCAGGTATTTGCGTCCATGTCGTCGTTGCGAAAGATATCGAAGAGGGTACCGTGATAGCTATCCGTGCCGGACTTCGTCGCAAAACTCATAACCCCGCCCGTGGTGCGGCCGAATTCTGCCGAAGGCGTAAAGTCTGTGGTTTTGAACTCCTGTAGTGCTTCGACAGATGGAGCCTCCTCGTCAAAGTTCGACCCATTGTTTGTGCGGCTTTGACTAGCCCCGTCCACCAGGATCTCAGCACCAAAGTTCTGTCCACCGCCAATTTTGTTCAGGCTCACACCGTTCGTATTGTTCGTCGAATTCGAAGACGTCCCTGCGCCCGGCCCGGTGTTGCCCGGCAAAAGAAACATGAATCCTTGCGGCGATCGCAACGCTCCCACGCCTCCGAGCGCGAGCGGAAGATCAATGATCTCCTTGGTTCCGATCGTCCCGCTAATCTCGGAGGATTCAGTTTGCAGCGTCAACGCGTTGGCCGCAACGGTGATTGTGTCCTGGACTTGCCCGATTTTCAAAATCGCATCCTGAACGGTAACCGAGTTCACGGTAATGCGAACGCCATCATACTTGGCACTGCTAAATCCCGGCTCTGAAATCGTTACGGTATAGATGCCTAGTGAGATCTGCGGAAGCCTATAATCGCCGCTCGAAGTGGTGATCGTCTCAAATTTTTCAGCGGTGGATACGTTTACAACAACTACCGACGCGCCGATAATGGAATTGTGATTCGTATCTGTCACCGTGCCGGCGAGCGTCCCTTTCACAGACTGACCTGAGATGGTTCGAATCAAAAGCAAGCTCGTCAGCAAGCAAGCCATGACTCCAACCCAAACTCCATTGCGACTTGCCTCACAAATTCGAAAGCGCATTTCTTCCTCCTGACATTCCGCTCTGTTGACGTGTGGGTGCGAACTACCACCGTGATTGCGCTGCAATTTTATGAACGGCAAGCAATGGAGGACAATGAGGTAGCTTGTCCAATCTCCGCTAGTGCATTTGCACTACCATCACGAGAGTGATCAGAAATGTGAGAGGAAGCTTTGGTCGATTTTTCACCTAGCGATCCCCCTTACATCGCGATCGCCAGATCGCGTTATGCTATATGGCCGGTGCTCAATATCACTGGAGCGATGCGAAGAACAATATGAATTGGCTGCCTAAGTTGCTAGTGAGCCATCTGCACGTACAACCACCGCGGTCATGGATGGAACCTGGACGCTCATTTTGAGAAGCCTCTCCTTCATTTTCGGTTTCCAGTTCCCATTGGAGTCCACGGCAGCGCCCCCGAAATTTACTCCGGTTTTGCTCGCTCGCTCCGGTGCGGTAAGCCGTAAAACAGACGCTTTGTCGATTCCCAGACCTGCAAGGGAGATGTCGGTATTTGTGAGAGACATATTCACGATGACGGCATTGCGCGGCTTGCCTCGCGCGCCAAACACATAGGCCGAGACCCCCTCAACCAAATCGGAAGATACAAGAGGCAGCATTTGGTGACACCCGGAAAGACCTTGAGCGAATGCGAGCATGCCGTAGTACGGAGGTCCTGCCGAGTTCACACCATTTCCGTCGTCTTGAATCGGCGAATATGAACTAATGAATCCGAGCTGGTTGACTCCGGTTTCCATATTTACGCCCGAGCAGCCATTCTGCGCCAGCAGCAGCATCGTATTCAGCGTCCAAATAGCTCCGATAAATGTATCGCTCACGCCTGGAAGTCCTCCGCCAGAAAACGAATTGATCTCGCACATACGCCATGGGATTCCGCTTTCGAGCGAAGCAGTACGCATGCGTGCAAGCACATCTGCAAGTCGCTGATCGGGACTCAGCAGTTGCTGAACGCTGCCGCGATGCTGACCATTGCGATAGTAATGCGTGGTCAACAGTTGGATTTTGCCGGCGGCATCGTTTGCCATTCGCTCCACCCACTCCACTGATTGCGCAGTATCAGGACCGGCAAAGCATATGCCCGGAACTGCCTGCACGATTGCCGAGCGCCATTCGTCGAATTCCTTGCGATAGATTTCGTAGGTGTAGGGAGCCGCACGGAACAGTTGGCTCTTACCGTAATTCTCTACCTCATTGCCCAATTCGAGCGCCAGGAGACTGTTGCCAAGCACCTGCGATGCGGCTCGTGCCTCAGCAATGGCTTGTTCGATCGTTCCCTGCGCAAAGTTCACACTCCAGATTGCCCTCCAGCCGGTAGCTCTCAAAAAAGCGGCGAGTTCTTCGATGGCTGCACGCGTAATCACCGTGTTCTTGGCGTCCCTAGCCGCAGGTCCATTTGGTAGGTAGCGGGCATAATCTGCGACGATGCCGCCGACACGCAAGACCCCCTTCGGCCCCAGCCCTTGAACTAACCTGAGATACCGACCGTTGGTAGTGCTGAGCAATCCGCGGGTAGCAACTGACGACATTTCATAGCCCAACCCAATGAAGTCCGCCGGGACCTCGACAGGAGGCTCCGGAGCCAGCCGAAGAGAGTGCACCGCGCTTTCTCCAGAGAGGTGAACCTCCGGCCAGGGCAGAGCCAGCGTTGCAGAGATCTTTAGAATCGAACTCACGAATTTGCGGCGATTCAACATTTGTGCCCTGTGCATTGTCTCCACTGATGTGAAGCAAGTGTTCCCGATAAGAAATATCGCCTATTGTCTATTGATCGACCGAATGATCTGAGTTGGGCTTCAGATCTGGATTTGTGAAACCCCTTCCGGTCAACTCTCGCATCAGATCGACTTCTCGCTGACGGTAGGGTCTGCCGTCATTTCGGAATACTTCGTGAAACCAGACTGTTGGCTCCTCTGTAACGTAGGGCCGCTTCCACGAGTCCCACGGTAAGTAGGTCTGCGTCTTACCTGCAACGAGGCCCCAGTTGATCGCCGCAACGTGTTCTCGTTTTGCAATCGGCAGGATCGTATCAAACGTGCTGCCGTTGCCACGAGCCATGAATTCCGTACAAAGCAGCGGACGGCCAAGTGAACGCAACTCCGCAATCCGCGCCTCGAATTGCTCCGGCCACCCGTAGTTGTGAAAAGAAATAACGTCTGACTCCGCCAATTGAATCTTGACCGTCTCGCTTTCCTTACTGGAGTCACTCCAGTTCCCTCTCCAAACACCGCTCGTCAGCGGTTGCGTTGGATTGGCGGAGCGAGCCCATGCGAACGCTTGTGGCAACAACTCATTTACGCGTCGCACCTTTTCAGGAACGTCTTCGGCGCGGTCTCGCCCCGCATTATCAGGCTCGTTCCAGATATCCCATGCAAGCACTCGATCATCCTGCCCGAAGGCACTCACGACGCCGGTCACATAAGCCTTCAACTCGGGCTCGAGCGCCCGATTCATCAGCCGTTCTTTGCCTGGACTTTGTACCCAGCCTGAATTGTGAATGCCCGGAATCGGCGGATGCTGCGGACCGAGGTGCGGATTAGGCTCCCAGCATGAATCGAACAGCACCAGGATGGGGCGTATGTGGTGCTTCGCTGCAATGGCTAGAAACTGATCGATCGTTCTTTTCGCTTCTGCTGGATCATTTAGCCAGAACTGATCCTGCAGAAACACCCGCATCGTGTTCATCCCAATGGACTCCGCCATTCCCAGTTCTTTATCAATGAGCGCGGCGTTGAAAGTCGAAGGCTGAAACATTTCCAATTCATTGATCGCATCAGAAGGCACAAAGTTCGCGCCGACCAGCCACGGCTGTTTCTCGTACCACTCATTCGCTTTTGCCGCTGTCCACCGAGCGCCGCTTTCTTGAGCTTGCACGCCACTCAGCGCTGCTGTAACAGCCCAGGTAGCTAATGCCAAACGTAGACCAGCACATTTCGCTTGCATCGTCAGATACCCTCTGATTGTCTTCTGACGTCAATCAATTCGATTCCCGGTGACACCCGCACTCAGCATCGAGCGTCAAACATTGGGACTCGACTCAAATTACTGTTGATCTCAGTCGGACGTCAGTATCGCACTGGCGCCTACAACGGGTGAATAGTGCAACGGCACTATCCCTCCCCTGAAGGATCTGCCAGGCATCTTTTTCGGACTAAAGAACGATATACGTCTTTTTCTCGGGCGGCGCTGCCCTCGGAGCTTTATCGTATTTCGGCACATTGGGATTGCCAAAAATGGATCGGCGGGTTGCCGATCAACCATTTTCAAAACCCGATAGTCCGTCACTCAGAAGCACGCACCGTGGTAGGTGAGGCGAATGCTAAGTTCCGGTTGGACGAAGGGGATTTGCGGCGAATCGAAGACGCATTTCCGCACAGCGCAGTGCAGGGTGAGCGTTATGCTCCGGAGATGATGAGAATTATCAACAGCTAGCTTACGACAATTGAGTTCCTCCAGGCGGCTTTCTGGCAGCCAGGAGGAGTGCAATCGTTGTCTGCCCTTCCGGAGAATCTGTGGCCTGAGGATTGAACCGATTCGTCTGGAGCCTGGGCAGCTCGCCTACGCCGCGCGTTTACCGATTTCCTTAAGCTTCCGATAGAAAGTCGTCTTGCCCATTCCGAGCAACCGCGCCGCTTCGAGGGGCCGGCGATTCGCCCTCTGGTATGCTGCGAGAACCATTGCCCGTTCCATTTCTGCAATCGTCGGAAATTGCTCCGGCATGGCGCTCGGCCTTGGAATCAGGTTTGATGCCGAATCCAGGTTTGGTTGTGTCAGGCGATCCGAGGCCTCAGCAAGGAGTCGGCGCGCCTGCTCGAGATTGTTAAGGCACTCGGGATCGGGACGGATCACGATCTTTTCGACAACCCGCTCAACTACCTTCACAACCGGTTGCGGCAGTATCGCGCCACAGCGCCGGCAATTCCGTTGCTCGCTCCACTGGACGAGTTCGCAATTCCGGCAGCGAATTCTCTCCCGTTCCTCGTTCATTGTGTTTCCTCCGCGCGAGCGCGTTCAATCAAAAAGGCTGAGTTGCATATTGGTTTCGGTGGCCGTCGGCCAGAGCGTTGTCTTCTTCCGTCTCTTCGTGGCTTCCGGCTCCGTCAGATCAATGCCGAAGGCCATTGGCGCTGGTTTCGAAGCTATAGGTGGCAGTTCGAGAACCGGTCCTAAATCTTCTTCAGGTTCTGACTCGACCAGGACTGTTGCACGAGGCTGGATCTTCTCGCGTTCTTTGTCGAGGTCTCTCCACACCGCGTCGGCGGATTCGCCGATGCCGGCCTTCTCCACCAGTTCGCGCGCCATCGCGCTCATCAGGTCTTCATCGGTATCGAGTGCCTGCAATCCCTCGCCTGTGAACTTGCCCTCCATCATCAGGGCCACGAGCATTTTCTTGCCCATGAGCCGGAGACAGGTCTCCTGCATGGTGCCTGCGTACGTGACGAACTTCACGCGCACTGGTAGACGTTGGCCGATACGCCATGATCGGCGGCTGGCCTGCCGCAACGTATGCAGCGAATATCCGGTCTCGTAGAAATAGAGGGTCGGAAACGCCAGCAAGTCGAGGCCGGTTTCGACGAGCTTGGGATGACAGATGACGACTTCCACGCCGGCCTTCAGTTGTCTGTCGTACCAATCCTCCCGTTTGTCCGTCGCCACCGATGACCGAAGCACCGCTGTCCGTATGCCCTCCCGCTCAAGGACTGTTTGCAAACGGAGCGTGACGTCCTTTTCGCCCGTATAGGTCGCATACACCTGACAACGCCGTCCCTGGCGCAATTCGTCTTTAATGTCGGTGATCAGAGCACGCTCCTTGGCGTAGAGCGCTTCCCGTGTCAGGTTTTCCGGCTCAGTGACGAGGAACTTCACGTACTCTCTCGATTGCGGATCGTAAGCTCGCGCCCAAATCTGGTCGAAGTCGTAGGGATGGTCCGGATAGAGCAACAGAGTGTTGAGCAGAATGCTCATCAGACTCTTGTTGCCGCGATGCTCCTTCATCGCCGCGCGAATTTCTTCCTCCAGCTGTTCGTAGGCTTTCTGGAGCGTCTCATCCATATCAACCGAGATGACGCTCTCGCCGTATGGGGGTAGATTGTCGGAGATGTCTTCGAGCGACAGGAAGGCGGTTGAGCTCATGAGGAACTTGCCGAAAAGCAACGGAGATGCCCCGGGCTTGCGCAGAACGCGAACGGTCTTCTTGGTCGCCCGTGAGCAGGCGTTATCGGAATCCTCGATTTTCTCGATGGTTTCAAGCACGCCGTACTGCTCCTGGAAGTCGCGTCTTCCTTGCCCTCCATAAGCGAAGCCCTGGCGCACCATCACGCGCGGCTCCATGCGGTAGAAGATGTTGAACAGATCGTCGGCATAGCCGCCCATCAAAGTTCCGGTAAGGCCAATTAGTCTGCGCGCAGCACGACCCAAGACGCCGAGACCGTTTCCCTGCGCTGTGTCACCGGCGAGTTGATGCAATTCGTCGGCAATAGCAAAATCGAACCAGCCCTTCATGTAACGGCCTATGTATTCGATTGGCGCGATGCGCTGAATGCGCGAGCGATCCGCCTGCCAAAGAGGTGAGAACTTCATCCTGCCGCCACGGCTTCCGGATAGAATCTCCGCGACCTTTACCTTGTCCCTAAAATCGAGACTCGTGAGCTTCTCCATCTCGGAATCGAGGATCGCCCGGCCGGAATCAGGATTGATGATGCCGCCAAGATGGGGACCCGACTTCGCCTTGAGATAGACATGGTCCCAGAAATAGCTCAGCTTGCCCTTGTCTTTGCCGGTGATGAAGAATGTCGGACCTGGGAATCGTTCTCGCCATTCCTTTCGCCCCATCCTCTTCATATCCGCCAGAGAGAGTCGCTTCCCTTCATAGACTGTTCTCCCTTTGTTGAGCTTGACTTCGCAGATACCATGAGGCCGGCTCGGATCTCCTCCGTTACGCATGTCCTCAATCAGGAACACGCGGGCCCGGGGAATCGTAAGGAGCACTTCGCGCGCCCACTTGTGTGTGATATGTGAGGGACACATCACCAGCGTGGAACTTGGCCGCCCGCCGCTGAGTAGATGAATGGTGCCGAGGGCCATAAACGTCTTCCCGGCGCCACATTCGGCCACAATGCGCACTGCCTTGCCAGTGCGCAGATACTTCGCAGTGCCCGTAATGACGAGTGCTTGTGCAGGAAGCGGTTTGCGCAGCAGTGAATTGAGAGACGGTGCAACCGGATCTTTCGTGCTTTGGAGCGGGGGATAGGTTCCCAGAATGCGTTCGGCTAATGCCGGGCCAAACCGGCGCAAGTAGTCAAAGGTCGTCTCCATGGGCACGCCTCCTGACAGCAGCAAAGCTGCAACGATTTGGGATCGATGAGGATAGTTGGGATGCTGCTGCGTCAGCGGCTTCGCCGTTCACTTACCGGCATTGGCGCAAGCACCTTGGCCTTCAGGCGGCTCTGCGGGAAATCTTTTGGGTTGAGAGTGAAGATCATGTCGGCGCGCCCTGTTTCTGAGCAGGCGCAAAATGGATCGTCCTTAGGGTCGGGCGATATTTCAGCCGCTGCACGCACTTCGACAACCTCTCCGCGCTCCCGGATCAGATTGATGAATGCGCCGACTGTGGCGGGGCGAACGTGCAGACGCTTGAGGACTTCCTTGTATTCCGCAAGGATGTCTTCGGTGTAGAGCCAGGTGAAGTGTTCTTCATCCGCCCAGCGGTACATCAGGTCTGCGCTCGGAACTCGGCCGGGAATGTACTGATCCCGGAAACCGGAGATGCCCGCCACGACCACATTTGTGTCGACCACGGCACGCTGTTTGCGTTTCCTAGACTTCGGCTGCAACGGTGATCTCCGGGACTAGCCTGTCCTCGCGGTAGCTCCGAATTGTCCGCTGAATTTCCTCGTCGGACAGTTCCCCTAGATCCTTTGCCGCTTCCGAAAGCGTAGCCAGGAACTCCTTCTTCCATCCCGCGCGCTTGCGCCCAGGTGGCATGTCCTTGTAGAGTCGGGCCCGGCTCAGGCCCTCGTCGATCTCCGCATCGAAGGATCGGAAAGGGACACCGAGTTTGATCGGCTCTTCCTCTGGAGAGGTCCGGCAGGTGAAGACAATGTAGGCGGGATTCTTCCGCCGAAACCCCTTCTCGGAGGCCCGAAAGACCTCAATGAGCCGGGTGAGAACGTTGGCGCGAGTCCCTAGCGACTCCTTCAGGCGAAACGCAACCTTTGCGGTTAGAAGTGTCTCTTTATCAAAGACATACGCTCCCTCAACTCGCCTTGGCTTGACCACACCAAATTGCACCAGGTTCTGAAGCTCTTTGGGGGGGACTTTCAGGACTGCGCTCGCTTGCTTTAGTTTCAGTGCTCTTTGAGGCATGGAAGAATCCTCCATTACAATCTAAAGCTTAGATTGTATTTACCTCCCAGTCAACGAAGCCTCGAAGGCGGATTTGCGTGCGGCCGGTCAGCCGGCCTGAAGGGCGCGAGTCAATGTGTAACGCGGCCAGAGGATCGGACCTGCCTCCTCCGGAAAGCCGAGACTTCCGGACCGTAGCCCTTCACCGACCCACTCAAGCACTTCGTCTGTGGTCGCCGAAATCAGGACAGGCTCACAACCGATGCCATCAATCTCTTCGACCTTGCGCTTGTTCTCGATGATGCGAAGAATAGGGTCTGCCCACCGCGGATCGGCGGGCAATCCAAGAAAATTCACCAAGGTTGCCCACGCCTCGTCGCGCTTGTAGCGGAGCAGAATTGTCCGTCCAGCGCTGCCGTTGGCATGGAGATGTCGCGAAACAGCGACCAGATGCCGCACTGGCTGCTTTCGTCCAGGCAGAGCTACGGCGCCTTTGTAGCAGGAAGCATGTTCCCCAAACTCGCTTTCCTTCTCCGTTCCGTTGGGGAACGTGATGCGGAACGCGGCTTTCTCGTGGATCGCAGCCGTAATTGCGCCGACATCCGAATCGTTTCCGAACACGCTCAGAAGATGCGCTTGCCGATCTTGGCCCATATAGCGATCAACCCGCAGACGAATGCGGGTCGAAGCCTTTTCCGTAAAGCGAACATACTCAAGCAGCCCGAGCCGCAGGTGTGCATTCTCCATCGGCTTGGTCCTCCTTTTTCGCTGGAGTCTCGGTCAGCCTGAGCGTCCTCCCATCCGCATAGACCAGCCGCAGCTCGTTGGTCCAGCGCTCGCGATGGTGCACGATCTCGGCGTCGCCTTCCTGTTCGACGAAGGTCGTGACGTGTTTCACCGATCGCCAGCGGGCAATATGCCGGTCGCTTCCTTCTCCGAAGACGCCATTCAGCAGGCCGGCAGTACAGAGCAATCCCACATGACCGCCGTGAAGCGGTGTGATCGGCCGCCCTGTCGCAACATCGTCATTCGGCAAGAGCAATGGCGCCACTTGCTTCCAGGCCAGCGAGTGAGGGAGCGAATCTTCGAGGAGATCATAGGGAAGGCCCCCGTAGGTGAGTGTGGCTTCACCGGAACCAGGTACCGAATATGGTGGGCAAATGCCCGCCTGCAGTTCCGGCACCTTTTGGAAGCTGGCATAGAGACCTATGTTTTGAAGCTGTCGCTTGTTCTTTTCGAGTGCCGCGCCCCGAACGTCGTGACGAACGCCCAGAACAACAATTTGCCGGTATTGAATGGACTCCGGATCGGTCATACGAAACACGTTCACCGCGGTGAAGTGTGAACTGAGAATCCCGGTGCAGTCGTGTAACCGCTCGTATGGGATCACAAGGACCAGGACACCGTCCATCGCCAGCCAGCGGTAGGTGTGCTCCAGGAAGACGGCTTCCATGCGGCGATTCGCGATCGATCCGATCTCAGAATCGTATGGCGGGTTCAGATAGAGGAGCGAGAAGGACTCTGGCTTGGCGATCGCGTCGAACGTATTGCCCTGGATCGTCTCGATTCCGCTCGCGCCGGCGATGCGCGCACGTTCGGCGTCAAGTTCGATTCCATAGCGTCGAACCGGGGTGTCTTTCGTGACTAGTTGGAGCGCTGTGCCTTGGCCGACGCATGGGTCAATCACCGAGGCCATGTGCGCATAGTTGAGAAGAGAGCGGAGTTTCATTCCTTCGCACTCTGGCAATGGGTAGTAGCCCATCTTCAGGCGGGCGGCGTTACGCATGGTTTCACCTTGATTGTGAATTTTCTTATGGTGGCGCCCCCCTCCATAGCAGCGCCAGGTCGATGAACGACTTGACCTGTAGTAAACAAGAGGGAGTTCGCTTCCTATTGACTCTCTATAAGAGGTCGGGGTATGTTCTTATAGACGGTCAATAGGAGACCCCATGGCAGGCAACGAATCGGAACTGGTGCAGGGCACGCTCGACGTTTTGATTTTGAAAGCAGTGGCTCTTCAGGAATTGCACGGCATGGGCATCTCCCGCCGAATCGGGCAAATGACGAACGGGGCATTTGACGTGAAGGCGGGCTCGTTGTTCCCGGCCCTTCATCGAATGGAGCAGGCGGGCTGGCTCACCTCCAGTTGGGGTCAGGCGGAAACAAATCGACGTGCAAAGTTCTATGCGTTAACCAAGACTGGAAGGAAGCAGCTTCGAGCCGAAACCGAGCGCTGGGCTCGCATCTCCTTTGCTATGGCGGCCGCTCTGGGAATCGGCCAGGAGGCCCTATGATCAGCCGGCTCCGCGCAGTTTGGAACAATATGTTCCACAGAAGGCAACTCGATCGCGATCTTGATGAAGAACTTCAGGCTTACGTGGAACTGGTTGCAGCCGGGACGTTGCGGGCAGGCATGGACCCAGAAGACGCGCAAATCCATGCCCGTCGCCAGACAGGAGGAATCGATCAGATCGTACAGAACGTCCGCGATGTTCGCATGGGGGTCTGGTTAGACAGGCTGGTGCAGGATGTCCGGTTCGGCATTCGAACACTCGCGAAGAACCCGACTTTTTCCCTGGTCGCCGTGGGAACTCTGGCGCTTGGAATTGGCGCAAATACCGCGATGTTCAGCCTGCTCGATCAGGTAGTTCTGAAGCTTTTGCCCGTCAGCCGTCCCGAGCAGCTCGTGATCGTCCGAGAGACCGGCAACCATTACGGCAATAGTTACGGCCCCAACACCATCTCCTGGCCTATGTTTGAAGATCTGCGCGACAACAACCAGGTCTTCTCCGGAATGTTCTGCCGGTTCCCGGCGAGCGTAACGATCGGCTACGGGGATCAAGTGGGGCAAATCTCCGCAGAACTGGTCTCAAGCGCCTATTTCCAGACATTGGGCGTCAGAACGGTATTGGGGCGCACGATAGGCCACGACGACGACTCCGTTCCCGACAGTAAGCCGGTTGTCGTGCTCAGCTACAGTTTCTGGCAGAGTTACTTTAACGCGGACCGCAACATCGTCGGCCGGACGATTGCGCTCAACCGTCAGGTGATGACTGTTATCGGAGTTGCGCAGCCCGGCTTCGACGGCGCGGAGATAGGAAACCCCGCGAAGGTCTTCGTTCCCATCATGATGAAGACCGAGATGACACCGCACTCGGACGGGCTCAAAGACCGACGCCGCCGGCTGAGCTGGGTGACCGCATACGGCCGGCTCAAACCCGGCCTCACCGTTGAGCAGGCGCAGGCTTCGCTCCAGCCTCTCTTGCATGGCATTCTCGAAATGGAAGCGCAGCAGCCTGAATTCACGCGATCCACGACGGCTGCGGACCGGCAGGTGTTTCTCCGGAATCGCGTTGAGCTTTTGCCGGGTTCAGACAATGGTCTGCGCGAGTATATGCGTACCCCGCTATGGCTCCTGCTCGCTCTCACCGGAGCGGTCCTTCTTCTCGCCTGCGCCAATCTGGCAAATCTGTCCCTGGCGCGCGCCACGGCGCGAGAAAAAGAATTCGCCGTCCGTATGGCTATCGGCGCAGGTCGCGCCCGCATTGTTCGTCAATTACTCGTCGAAAGTCTGCTGCTCTCTGCCTGTGGAACAGTTGTGGGGCTCGCGCTGGCCTTTTTTGCGGATCGCATTTTGCTGCGCATCTACCTGCCTGCGGATGCAGTGACCGAGTTTCAAGTCTCCCCCATTCCCGATGGACGCGTTTTGGCTTTTGCGGTGGGTCTCACGCTCTTGACCTCCCTGGTGTTCGGACTCCTGCCTGCCGTTCGCAGCTCTCGCACTGAAATCACGCCCTCGCTTGGCGACAGATCGAGCGCTCTTTCTACCGGCGGCATTTCTCTTCGCCGTATCCTGGTCAGCATTCAGATGTCTCTGTCTCTGCTGTTGCTAATCGGCGCGGGACTCTTCGTTCGCACATTGCGCAACCTTGAGAATGCGGGACCCGGTTTCTCAACCGATCACCTACTTACATTCACAACGACCCCCACACGCAGTGGATACTCTTATGAAGAGACCAAATCCTACTATCAACGGATGAACGTCAACCTCCAGGCAATGCCCGGCGTTGAGTCGGTCGCACTGTCCACCATGCCGATTCTGCGCGGGTTTGCCTGGCAGAATGCAATTCTCGGTAAAGAGTTCGAGGGTACGCCAATTGAACAGCAGCCATATCTCAGCCAGGTAAGCCCGGACTACTTCACCGCGCTCGGAATTCCTGTTATCGCCGGTCGAGCCTTTACTCCGCAGGATGTTGCGCCGACCGATTACGCTGTGGTAAATGAGAGCTTCGCCAAGGAATACTTCCCCGGCCGCAATCCCATCGGGCAGCGCTTCGGGTTGGTGGACGACATGCGGACAGTCACACCGAACACCGAGGTCATCGGGGTAATCGCGGACAGAAAGTATAGGGACCTGCGGGAGACACCCCATGCGCAGGCCTATTTTCCTTATCTCGAAGGCGGCGACATCCGAGGCATGACCGTTTATGTGCGCACACGGACCGATCCGCGGGGATTCGAGGATGCGCTGCGCGAACGATTGCGCCAATTTGACCCTCACGTTCCGGTGGTCGGACTCGAAACTGTGAACGAACAGATTGGATTCTCTCTGCGTACTGAGCGGCTGGTGGCCAGCCTCTCCGCGGTCTTCGGTGGCGTGGCGACACTGCTCGCCGTTATTGGGCTGTATGGCGTCATGGCCTACGCGGTCTTGCGTCGGACGCGCGAAATCGGCATCCGCATTGCGCTGGGGGCTCTGCGGAGCAACGTAATTGCGATGGTGATGCGCGAAGTGCTCCTTCTTATTGCATTCGGCCTTGCAGCTGGGGTTGTGCTGGCTCTAGTCCTCGCCAATCTGATTCGCAGCCAACTCTATGGATTGGGCGCGCACGATCCATTGACGTTCATGGGCGCTGCAATCGTTCTGGTGTTCGCAGCGGGCTTTGCAGGTTTCATCCCCGCCTTGCGCGCCAGCGGCGTGGACCCGACCACCGCATTGCGTCAGGAATAATTACGGTTGAGATGCGCCTTTACCTGTGAAGCGCTGACGCTGCAAATGTCGCCTAATCGCCGAGTATCAGCTTGAGCTTCGCAGTCACAGCTTTCACGCCGCGAGGGCCATTGCTGGAGCAGGACCTGGGTCCCACGGATTCGACAGCAAGAACGCCAGTTCTACGATCCGCTCCGATCCGCATAATCCGCATCGCCTAACCGATGTTGAGATCGTTTCGCAGTTCAGGCAGTACACTGCCCTTTCGACTGGAATCGAGATGAGTCCCGGATCCGGTCGAATCATCGTGACGTTTCGCATATTTACTCCAAACTTCAGAGAGTCGCGACGTGCATGGAATCAGGCCACAGACCGCGCCGCTTCTTCAAGCTCAATCACAAGCGCCTTCAGGGATTCGAGCTTGGGAATGGTGGCCATCGACTCAATCTGCAGTCTGTCCATGACGGCAACGAATGATGCCTCACCGATCTGCTCAGCCAGAGAGTTTGCCTTGCGGATGCCGCGCACGGCGCGCTCCATGGCTTCTGCCACATTTGCCTGGAGCTGTGCGTTGGGGATGTCATTTGCTCGACGCACGTGTCCTGCCCGGCAGAGAATCTCACCGTAGATCGCGTCTCCCAGAATGCGCCGGAACCCCTCAACCTTCGCCGTCACCTTCTGATCAATGGACCCCCGTTGGATTGTCGGTGGGCGTGGGCCAGATGCCAGGTGTGCCTTGCCCAAGCGGTGGGATTTGGGAAGCGCCCATTGCGGAAGCTGCGGAAACTGCGTTGGCTGACGGTATTCGTTCAGAGACACCCACACTTCGGTGAAGTTGTACAGGTAGCGGCCCAGTCCAAAACAGCTTGCTGCCCTCTTGAACGCTTGCGCCTCTGCCGAGGTCATCGCGTTCTCTTCGTCGGCCCACTCTTCTCCGCTCCCGGAATGACAACCCAGTCCGGTGATTGTGAGAATGCACGTCACCAGCACTTTGCCGGTCTGAATGAGCTTGTCTTTCTTCATCCGGGTCACTGAGGACACGGTCGAAACGTCATAGGTCCGCGTCCACCCGGTCGGCGTAAATAGTTGATTGAGCCGGTCTGTGTAGGCACGCGGATCCGCAAACGCGATCACCGCGCCTCGGTTGCCGTCCCTGCTTGTGTGCGTGACACGCCATTTGATCTCGCTCGGATCGAACGGTTCTGCCAGTTCGACAAAGAGATTGTTCGGATCAGGACTTGCTTTGGTTTCCTCGGTTGCCATCGCTTTAGCTCCTGGATTGAGATGGGCGCACAGAAGCCCGCCGCATTCCGTCTTGATCGAATACTGATCATGAACAGATCATCGGCCGGCCTTTGAGAGAACCAGGCGGCTCTTCGCCGCTGTTAGACTCTTCGTATGGAAATGAAAGGCATTCTCGCGGAGATCGACGCGGAAATTCAAAAGCTTGAGCAGGTGCGCGCAATTCTGGCTGGCAAAGATGGCCACCACGAAACCAAGGCCACAGCAGCCGGACGGAAAAAGCGTCGGCTCTCACCCGAGGCACGCGCGAGAATCGCTGCCGCCCAAAAGGCACGGTGGGCAAAGATCAAGAAGTCGAGCAAGTAGAAAAGGCTTGGCTAAAACGGAATTTCATCCGGGCTGAGTTCCCGGTCCTGGTATTCCCGTTCGAATTGCGGCGCAGGATTCTCTCTCCTCGGTGCATTGTCTTTACGCCGGCCGCGATAGTAGGTTTCATCCACTTCTTTACCGCCGCCGAGCAACGTCAGGTCATGGACGAATATCTCGATCCGATACCGCTTCTGGCCGGATTGCTTGTCATCCCACGAGCGGGTCTGGATCTTTCCCTGGACGAAGAGCTGACTTCCCTTGCTCACATAATCACGGACAATCTCGGCAGTGCGGCCGTAGGCCACAAGATTGTGCCACTCCGTCCGGTCTCTCCAATTGCCTTGCTGGTCCTTCTCGCGGTCGGTAGTGGCGAGAGGAAAGTTCGCAGCGATGCCGCCCGTGGTGGAATTGATCTGCGGATCCTTGCCGACATTTCCGAGCAGAAAGGTCCTATTGACGCTTTTTGGCATGACAGTGCTCCCATTCCTTCGAGCTGAGTTTCAGGAAAAGACGTGCTCGATCGCTTCGCCCCTGGAGATCTCGATGTACTCATTGCCAACCAGCCGGTAGAAACGCCTTCCATCCGAACTGATATTGAGGTATCGGCGTGTGCAACGATGTTTGTACAACTCGATCTCTCCGGAGCGGCCCATGTACATGAAGTGCTCGCAATCGCAAGACGCAAGGGTCATTTCAAGCGGACGCCAATTCGGCTCGCACACGACAATCGGAGTGTGATCAATCGACGTCATACTCTCTCTCCCGGGGGACCCGACGGGACGCCCACGTGCGCGTGTTTGCAGCCAATACAGCGAACACAGGTGGTAATGCTCTTGATCGCGCGCTCGAACAACTCCGGCAACTTCAGGACTTCTCCCGAACGGGAATAGAAGACAGGCGCAACATCGCCAAGAATCGCCCGCTGGTGTTTCTTCCATAGATCGCACGGTAATGAACCGTCGCGCCCATGAAAGATCACTTCGGACCGAATCTCTGGGCGTTTGCGTTCGGCCAGAAATAACGGGGTGTGCGAGGTGATCACCAGTTCGCAGGTTCGGCCGACCCGCAACATTTCAAGTCGTATCAGGTTCTCCGCAAGGTAGATTGCGTGGCGACCATTTACACCCGTCGAGTCGATCCGTTGCAGCCATCGCAAAGGGCTTCCATCCAGCGCGACGAAGGCGCTGGCGCGGCCGATGTCGGTAACCGCACCGCCCGATTCCACTCCCCGGAGGACGTACCGGTTTGCCAGATGCTGGTGTTCGAGCGAGACCGCCGGTTGGCAATAGACCCCGCGCATGTCGAGCGCATTCAATACAGAGCGCGGAAGGGACAGTCCGTGGAGCGCGTAACGATCAGCGCCAGAGCGAGTCTTAAGTTTGGTTTTCAGGTTCGTCATACGCTCCCTAGGCTGACGCTCGTTTGTGGATGGGCTTCCCGAGTGCCGCACGGATTTCCTCTTTCAAACACCCCGCCCAGCATTTGTAGAAACGTGGGTTCTTGATCTGGATCGCGAGATTGTCGCCTGAGCGGTCTCGCCCAGCCTGCGCGCAGGACGGGCATCGCGCCCACCAGTTCCGGTTGTCCTTTCGCGTCGGGCGGACGAAATCGAGGATTCGGAATTCCTCGTTATTGGTGCGCGAAGCACTGGGAATATACGGAACCACAGGTGTGGGTCTGTACGCTTCAGGCAGGCTCATGCCCTGGATGAACGTCTTCAATTCATCGTCGGTCAGCTTCTTCAGCCCATCGAGATATGCCAGTTGGGCTTCCGGCGAAAGGTCGGCTTCGTAGAACCAGTAGCGCCGTTCTGTTTTCCGATGGACGCCGAGAGGAGCACGAATAGCATTGCCATATTCCGCGCTTTCGAGGCGGTCCTGACGGGGGAATACCTCGATGCCTTCCTTGAGTCCTCCACCTTTGACCGGGACTCCGAGCCGGAGTGCGAGGTTGTACACGTAGATCCGGCATTCAGAGGCGAGTAACGGTTCGGCTCCGAAGATCCAAAGATGTCCGCCACGGCGGGACTGCTCGAGTGCCGCCTGGACACCATCCTGCTTCAGTTCCCATTGCAGTTGGAACAGCGCTTCTATGGCTCCGTCGAAATCGGCATCGATCGCGACCCATTTCGAGCGCTGGGTCTCTGGGTTGATTGCGTAAAGACTGATGGTGATGTCGCCATTCAGGTGCATCCGGACGGCGTCTTCATCTAGCGGCTTTGGCTCTTTTGTGCGCCAGTCTCGGGCAAGGTAATAGGGGAAGGAACCGTTAGGAAGTGGCCGGGAAGACTGGATCGAGTAGGCGCGCCGGTTCACAAACAACTGCGTGAAATATCCGGGGGTCTCCCGAGTCACGCGGAACTTGGCATACATGGCACTCCCTCCTTCAGGTGGTGTGGTTGTACCCCGGCTCCAAAACTCGGTCAAATTTCACCGGAAGCAGCGTCGAAATGCCTCTTCCGGCTTTGGTTAGTGATGAACCTTCCGCCCTGAATCAGGCGGCGGCGCTTCTCGGAACGGCGATGACCTTGACGGCTGCGATCCGAGCGATTGGCGTGGATGTGTGCGTTGGGCCAACCCGGGATGTGCTTAGGTTGGTTTCGCGCGCAGGCCAGGTAAATCCCTGGGCTTGCGCAAGGCGGCGGTTGATCGAACGGATACGACTTGCGGACAGGCGCATGGCGGCTCCTTCGTGGGTGCAGGATTGGCTTTCGTTGGAGATAGAAAAGGAGGGTGGATTAAGGGTTGGCAGGTTGAAATTCAGAGAGCAAAAGACCAGGATGCTCGATTAGGCGGAACAGATCGTACTCGGAAAAAGCACGGTCGAACATTTCCGAAGTGAACCGGTCTTCGCATCCTTCGAACGACAGCATGTACCACTGGTCGTGCCGCCGATCGAAGACGTAGATGGCACCGGACGCATCGTCGCCCGGAACCATCTGCAAAAGCAGGACTCCTTTTGCAGTCTGAATCCAACGCGTGGCGACAGCTTCGCCGATTTCGAGGAAGGCTGCGACGGTTTGCTCGATCGAACTGGCAGCTCGATCTTGCCAGCTCAGGATCTTGTAGGCGGACATCTTTCCGAGACTGGGTTGCACGATGACATCTCCTTCCTTCGAGATTTGGTTTTGAAATTGAGGTTGTTCAGTGGCGGTTGCGGGCTTCCAAGGTGAGCGACCACGTTCTGGCTAGTGACCAGAGCCAGCCGAAAACGAGAGCGAGATAGCGCTTCCAGTGCCGGATCGATAGCCACTATCCGACACATCACCGGCCCGGTCAGGACGAAGCTGATCAGTCCGGCCGTACTCGAAACGGAACTTACGATGAAACGGACGACAAACCGGCGCGGCAATGCGGACTTACTCGCCGGGTTCGTGGGTACAGATTGAATCTCAACTTGAGCCATGGAAACTCCTCGGGAATGGAATTGGTGGCCGCTGAACGGATGTGGCTCAGCGCCCTGAAGCCTCAGGACGGAACTGCACCAGTGCAACGGGAAGGCGGGATTATGGGATGAAGGGAAGGACAAGACGTAGCAACGAGGCGCCTACAGAGCAGCCGTACAGCCGAGAGACATCGCGGCAGACTCCCAAGCGCCCATCAAGGGCGGGTCGTAAAATGGTGCCGTTTCCGGGTTCAGAGAGACACCTCAAAACCGATGGTCACTGACGCTCCTCCACGCAAATCGGACCTTGATGCATTCCGGGAAAGTGACCGGATCACAACAGTCGACATTCCAAAGGACGCACTTTTGCCAGAGTTCGCAAAGGCAATTGAATCGGCGATGAAGGCTCAGCAGACCCCAAAAGTCCGTACCGCCTGCGCCGACTTTCTAAAAGCGGCATCTCAGTTCTATGACGTTCCAGAGTGCACGATTCGGGTCCTTGCATCGAGACCGTTGCAAGTCCGCGAGCATTGGACGGCAGAGTTATTTGGCGACTACGCGCCAGACACCAAAGTCATCCGAGTCTGGATGCGGACAGCAGTGCGCAAGGAGATCACATCTTTCGGAACATTTCTGAGCACCCTATGTCACGAGTTCTGCCATCATCTCGATTTTCAGAAGTTCGGGTTTGCCGATTCGTGGCACACGCGCGGGTTCTATGAGCGTGCGGCCGTGCTTTACCACCACGCGCGCGGCACACCACAGAAGCGCCTGGTCTGGGCGCCAATGTCGGGCGGGCGTTGGCGTATTGATTGGCCCAAGACGAATCGAAACGCACCATAGGTCTGTGCCATGCAGGCGCATCTAATACCGATGAATGTGCATAAAGGAAGGGATGCCCAATGCAGAATCTCGCAAAATTGAAGATTCTTTTCATCGCAGGCTTTGGCCCCATAGTCAACCAAACAGGAGACAGCCGTAGGCTCTACGGCGATGTCCTCGGAATTCCGTTCAAGGAAGAGAGCGGGGGATATCTCCACACCGAGGCCGTTCCGGGCGCCAAGAGTTTTGCTCTATGGCCCCTTTCCGAGGCAGCGAGATCGTGCTTCAACAAGGATTCCTGGCCGGATGAAATCCCAATACCACAAGCATGGCTTGAGTTCGATGTGGATAGTGTTGAGGATGCGACTGCTGTGCTTGAATCGGCCGGCGTTCAAATGCTCGTCAGGAACAGGAAGGAACCATGGGGGCAACTCGTCAGCCGCTTTATCTCCCCGGAAGGACTGCTGGTTGGCCTTACCTTCACTCCGTTATTTCGGCAAGAGCATTAATCATCCCTAACTTCGCACTCATTCTTCTCCTTCGATACGGTCACGACACCCTAAACAAATGGGGATAGTCAAGAAGCAAATCCCTGATACCGCGATTGTTATGGCGCGCCGATTTTGGTCAAAGGATTGGCAAAGAAGGTCAATCGGAAGCGAATGGAGAGGCATTGTGAGGTCAATGGAAGCGCAATGAGCCGCAATTTCAGTCCTCGATCAGGTCGCGCAGGGGCACCACTTGGGAATTTGGCGTGTTCGTCAGCGTGCGTGTATCGAGTAAGGATTTACGGAAGGATTCGCTGAGCGCAAACGCTATGCGCTTGTGGGCACCGCGCATTTCAAGCGCGAGGAGATACAGAATGTCGTCATTTGCTGTGAGATAGAGTACCGCGTCAACGGTCACGTCTTTATCCAGGACCTCTCGGATGGCACGATAACGGGAGGCGGATTTCGGGCTTCTTTCATATTCAATCGCGTAGCAGAGTTGCCTTCCGTCAACGTCAACTTCCGCGATGGCGTCGAAATCCTTGGTGGCTACAGTCTCAAGCACGAGGTTTCGGGATGCGATCTCGAGATCGGTTTTCCAGTTGCGCAGGATGCCAGCCTTCATCAGGGCGAGGCGGATATTCACCATTTCGAGAGCGTGCGGAACCTGTGCCGGGTGCAGCATCTGTTCCGCGGTACTTGGAAGTGACAGCAGGAAATGACCGCGGGATTCAAGGAACGCCAGCCCAGATCGCGTGATTCCAAACACCGGCTTTCCCAGATGCCGCTGATCGGAGAGCCGTTGAATGAGACCGGCCTTTTCGATCCGTGCGACACGCCACCGCAACGAAGTGATCGCAATTCCGTTTCCGTCCAGGAGAATGAGATCCCTCAATTGCTCAAAATAGAGCGCACGTGCGTTGCGGATGTGGATCAAAATCGGTACATCGCAGGTGTCGGACAGAGCCACGTATCCCTTGTAGTACCTCACCGGAGTCCTCCTTCCATCCGCTCATCTAGCTCAAGGCGACGGCCGTCACCGCTCAACTGCCATCGCCCCCATTTGCTCTCAATCCAACTTCCGGCTGTTATCAGGAGCATCGCCTCATACCGCGCGTGACGCAGACTGACCGAGATTACCTCGACCCCATCAGATTTCCATCCTGGTTTTCCGAATTGGATGGGGCCGTGTTCGGCATCATTGAACGTCACGAGATACGTTTCTGGGTTCATTGATTTCGCCGGTCGGACAACCAGAAGGTGGGTCTTGCCCTGATAACGGTTGGGGCCGGAACACCAGAATGTCTTGCCAATTGCGCGCAGCCGAAACTCCGGATTGAAGCCGCTGCTCAAGTTGAAACGGATCTGACCGGGGTAGATCCAGTTGAGGCGCAGTCGGTGTCCACACATGAACCCCGTCGAGTTGAACCAGGCTGCCCCCCTCCGGAAACAGAATGGATCGTCCAAGTTGCGGGAATGCATCGGCCACCAGTTGGTTCCGAGGCTGATTATGCGGACGTGCATGCCTCGATCTCCGCCGCGAGTGTGCTCAAGATTGCGCGCGTCTGAACACTTCTCTCCGGCTCGCGAAGGTAATGAAGAAACCAGACGCGATCACGAAAATGCCGCGGGAGCCGCAGACTTCGGTCACGGAAATACCGCAGAAGCGTGTCCATTTCCATCATGGCGCGCGCGAAACAGATCTCATCTTCTGTGTCTCGCCCAAGTTTCCTGTGCAGGTAGCGGTCCCACTCCGTGGTGTTTGCCCAATCGCCGAATGCCTGCCTGTATCCGGTGCAGAGCGCGAAGTATGGATTCCGTGCGCTCAGTTCATCGAGGATGTCTTCTATTTGTTCAGGCTCGGATGCGCCCTCCGCCGCATCCGCCTGCGCCAATGCTGGCCTGGCCTCCGCAAAGAGCATGCCGGTGAGACTTCGAAAGATGCGATCATTCAGCGACACGAGGGCTTCAGTTCGTCCTGGATCCTTGAGCCTTCCGATTTGCTCAAGTTCCCGCCTGAATGCTTCGGGCAAAACCCGTCCTCGAACCTCATAAAACCTCCGGAACAACTCGGTACGGCCAAGGGCAAGCACATAGCCTTGGTCTTGAGGCGGAACTTCGCGACGCACGTAATCTGTCCACTTCTCGTGATCACGGAAATCGATACGGGGTTTTACGTTCATACTTGCCTTCTAGGCGCCTTTGAGAGACGAGTTGCGCCGACGCTCCTCGTCGAGGAGTGCGGTCGTTTGATTGAGACGCTGCTTGAGATTGCGTTCGCTGTTTTGCAGCGCTTCCACGCGCCGCTGAAGTAGAAGAACGTTCTGCTGATCCACAACCAGCGCTCCAGTTGCTTGCGGACCTGCCGGATCGGGCGCTGTTCCTCTGCTTACCGTCGCGTCCGTCAGGTCGCGAACACTGCGTGCCAGATTCGCTGGTTTATCGTTCTCTCGTTCCGACAAACTCGCTCTTTGCGCAAGAGAGCGTTCTACATCAGCATTGTGTGTATCGACGAGTTGATTGAACTGGTCGGTGCGCCGCTCGATTTCGATCCGATCGCTGACCCGGCCGTTCCACAATTGCGCGATCAGGGATGCTGCGATGAGTTCGCGCTTGTCCATCGCACGCCACTGAAGGAAGACAACTGCCGCCGACCCGCTGAGAAGGACGAGGGTCACGACATTGGACCAAAAATAAAGATCGTCGATCGTATGCTCTTCAAGAGAATGCCGCGACGACTCTATCGTGGCGCCATAATCCGTGTTTTGAGGATTGATCTTGCCCAAAACATATGCGAAAAAGCCCTGTCGTTTGGGGGCTGCAGGCCCGGCTTGTGTACTGGATGCGAGCGCTGTCTGGGCGACAACGTGCGCGGCTGCCGAGCAGAGTACTACGGCAAGAACGAGGGATCGAATTAGTGTTGAGCTGCGCATCTTCATTCTCCACCCATGTCGCCGAGGAACAGTCCCGCCGTTCTCCTGCGCCTTTGTTTTCGATTCGCTGCTTCCCTGAAACGCAGATTCACCCCGATGTTGGGATCGAGATAGCTGTGCATCTTGGGATAAAGTGAAGGCCGGATCGCTTCGAGTTCAAATCGCGGTGCCCGCCGGACATGCAGATGGGAATGTCGGGTTCCTTCGCGACTGTCCACCATGAGGAGTTCCATCTGCCCGACTGGCAGGTTCTTGATGTGGTCCTCGCGGGCTCTCGTTTCCTTGATGTCGCTCTCGCTGCCGGTTCCTGTTTCGGTATACTTCGTCGTGAAGATCCCGGTACGACGGACTGACAGGCTGCGCCGTTTACCCGTAATCCTCGACGAGGCTTTCAAAAACCACTGGGCCGTGTGTTCTTCGGAAACATTCATGATCATTTTTGTTCCAGGTGCGGATGAGACCTCATCGGCAAATGCCTGGCTCACTCGCTGCAATTGAGGCAGACTCTGGAATGAGAAGAGGAACGACACGCGCGCACCACGAGCCGTCTGGAGCACCTGTGTAAACCCCGGATAAGCGAATGGCGCGAACTGTCCAGAATCACCGACAGCATGGGCTCATCGGCGCCCTGCACACCGGCCGGCTGCGCGTAGCGCTTGCCCACCATCAACTGGATGTTCTGGAGCAGGATCTTTCCCAGGGCTTCGACCGCACGCTGATTGCGATTGGCATTGAGCGAAACGAACAGAATCAGGTCCTTTTCGAGTACATCGTCAAGCGTCAGCAGATCCTGGTAGGAGCCGGTAACGATCGACAGTTCATCCTCAAGAAAGCTCAGAAGTTCGTTCAAGAGTCCCTGGATCTTTTCCACACGCTCCCGGTCTGAGAGCGAGCGTTGCAGCATCTTGACTGACATTTCGAAGTTCAGCCGCTTCTGCATGGAGATTCCAGGCGCTGAGACCAGGCGTTGCTTTGCCGCGGCAATCTGTTCCTCCAGAACTTTCTCATCAAGCGCCATCACGAGCACGTCATATATATTGAAGAGCTTTCCTGTGTATTGGAGGACGCGCACCAGGTCTGAGAGGTAGGCTTCCTGGTGCCCCTTAAAGAAATCTTCGCGTAGACCGAAGGAGCGAAAGATGAAGTTCACATGCTCCTGGTATGCGTCGTCGAGAGCGTAGAACGGGTTGTACCGGGCCGATTCCGCGGGATGAGTTGGATCGATAACGCGAAGGTCCTGGAGGCGTCCCGCCGCTTCGATGTGCGGAATCAGACGATCAAGGAACTCCCGCTCGCCCTTGCCATCGAAGATGATCATGGGCATTTTGCGGGTACCGAAACGTCTCATGACATCCTGGGCAATGACGTTCTCTAGAAAAGTGGATTTTCCGGCGCCGGTGCCTCCGACGATGACCCCGTGCTTCATGCGAACGGTATCCGGCCAAATCCACGGCTCCCTGTGGACGTTGTAACCGAGTAGCGTCGCGCAACTTCGACTGGCTTGCGCAGCAATTGCTGCGTCCTTCGATGCGCGGATTAAGAGAGGCGGGTGAGGCCAGTTCTCCTCTCGTCTTCTGCGGCGGCTGGCCAATTGAGCGAAGACAAAGCCTCCCCCGAATAGCACGACGGCGCTGTACAGAAAGATTTCCAGACACTGCGCATTGTGCAGATGAAGCCGCGACACGGCGATGTACCAGGCGACGGCAATCACCGCGCAAGCAAGGAGGACCAGGCCACCCGCTATGTCCTCTGACTCTCGGGGTCTTGGCTGGTCGTAGTAGGGGCTCATCGATGTCCTCCAACAGAGAAGTAGATAAACACCCCCGCCAGAGCGCATAGAAGCAGGAAGGAAAGCACCAGCGCCGGATTGGGTCTGCGCCGGCCCCGTGCGTCGATGGGCTTGAGTTCGTCGGAGAGGGATTCGAGAAGGGCAGTTTGGAGATTGGACTCGGAGTCGTTGCGGTAGACCTGCTGAAGAGCCTCGCGCGCATCCCTTACCGAGATATAGCCGTGAGTGTCCATGACTAAAGAACCGCCTCCACCTTTAAGGGACCGCTCCGGTCGGAACCGAAGTTGAACTGATAGATTTTGGGCGAACTCCCCACTGACATTCCAATGCTGATCACGCCTGTCGCTTTTTCTCCCGGTGCCAGGTCGCGGGTGGCGGAATCGACCTGTACGCCAACATCGGAACTTTGCTTTGGTTTGAATTTGCTGAAGATATGGGATGTGATCTGGTGGTCCTTGAGGCTGAGGAGCGCAATGGGCTGCACTGATGGAAGTGCGGCGCACACCTCCGGTGCCGTTATGCGGAAGGAATCTCGAGTTTGGTTGGCGAGGGAATAACGAATGTAGATCCTGTCCTTGGCGCGATAAACCTGTTCAAGATCCACCTGAACGCGTCCGGTCGCATGCTTTTCCGGGTCATGCACAATATCCTCGACACCCAGCATCGCTTGTGTAAGGACAAGCGAAGCTATTTTGCGGATCTCTATGTCCGAGGGTTCGGCTGAAGCCTGCGTGCTGACGTGTGAGCTCGGCGCTGGTTCGGCACGGACCATTACATCCATTTGGGCCAATAGCCCTGCCGGATCAAGCTCGTAGCTCAATTCTCGTGTCGCCGTCCACACAAACAGATTGGTGGATACATCTTCGCGGAGCGGCTTAATGAATACCTTGTCGCCATGCCGTTCAATCTGGAAGGTGTCAGGATCTGCGACCGCAAGCGTCGTGACCGATTCGCCGAATTCGAGAACAGTCAAATGGTTCAACGAAGTCTCGATGTGGCGGATTTGAGTCTGAGTAATCGTTTGCGCCCCGGCCGCAACAGTTGCCAGAACGATGGTAGCGATTGTGAGAATTTTCACGGCGGCCTCCCCGGGCATCGTTGCGCTCAAAAGAAAAGAGAAGCCCAAGCCCTGAGGCCCAAGCTTCTCTTTTTCATGGTTAGGAATGCTCCATCGGAACCGGAACACTCGTGTTTTCGAAGACTAGCGACCGCTTGCCGTTGTACTGAAAGAGAAATACCCTCTTTTCGCATTCCGGGCCTTGAGGATTTGCCATCCGCTCGACCAGAAACGCCCGCTGTTCATCGTCGAACCATACGTATCCGTTTACGGTTTTTGGTAACCGCACCCGAAACCGCTGGCCGCCTGTCATCTCCGCAAAAGCATCGACTACCTCTTGCGGAAACGACTGGAAGAGGACCGCACCGGAACCGGAACCAGCAGTCACGACCGCGTTCATCGCCTGGGCCCACGCCTTGCGGTTCTCCTGCTTGCCTTGCGCCCAATAGTGAACGAAAAGATGCAACGAGCTGAATTGATCCCGCGCATCCTGTTCATGTTCCCAGAGGGCCGCCTGCGCCTTGTTACGCACAAGCACCGCTGACTTTCTCTTTTCTTTGTCCTCGCTCCCGCGCACGGCCTCCCATTGCGCCTGAGCATCTTTCAGTTGCTGTTTGACCATGTCCTCGCGCTGGACGATCTGACTTGCGATGTCGCCGTAGATCGAGTTCACCAGCCGGCATTCCTCGAACATTTCCAGGGTGACGTTCTCACCCGTGAAGAGGCCGCGGAAATCTTCGATCGACATCTTCTCTTCGAAACCGTTTCCGGTGTCATCGGGAAGAAAGCCGATCTCTTTGCGAAGGACGTTGTAGAGCCGTCCAACCTTGTCCGTATCCGCAACCTCGAGATGGGCAGGCAGGTCCGATACTCTGCGCTCGCGCTTATGGCGGAGCCAGGGTGCCGGAGCGACCTCCTTCCGAATGTCGCTGATGACGGATTCATCGATCTCGACCCGATGTTTCAAGGAATCGAGTGCGTTCTGCAGTTGCTCGACGAGCTTATAGGCCAAGTCCGGCCGTCCCGCCGCAAGACACGAGGTCTTCAGATCGGTGATGGCGCCGATCCGGTTTCCCCGCGCCTTCATGGCAACCGGGCAAGCATTCCACCAGGGAGACTTGGCCTTTTGGTGCTTCGTCTTTTCCTGACGGAATCGTTCCCCATACGCGATCCTCCCCGCCACGAACTTCGGGAACTGATCGGATGGCATCACGCAGATCGTGTCGAAGTCGAAATCGCCGCCGTTCCTGCTTGCCGTTTTCGAATGAAGGATGTAGGTGCCCTCCATCCGAAGCTGTCGATCGAAAAGATAAGCGATCTCGCCTTCGCCAAGGTCGTTAGCCCCGAGCGCCTGTTTGAGCGCCGGAACAAGCTCGCTTTCGGTCAGGTGGCGGACAGGCAGAAGATCCTCCTGCATCCGAATCGGATATCGGACGCAGAGTCCCTTCTCCGCCACCAAGGATGTAATTGCGCTATCCTCCGGTATCCAATCCGACGCCGAGAGAATCTTTCCCCGATGCTCGAACAGGACACCGTCGTCAGCGAGAGCAAACGATGGCAGCTTCAGATCCGCACTGGTGCATGCACGGAAGGCCCAGCGGGCGAGCTTACGGTTCAATTGATTGAAGACGTAGGGGATCTTGATTGCATTTCCGCTACGATCCGCCAATAGAACCGCTTCCGCCGGATCACATCCTTCTGAAGCAGGCTCATCCTCTCGTTCGAGTGCATCGGGATCAAAGGCAACACCATCGTCGTTCGTTGTAACCTCGGACTTTCCGATCACATCGAACAACGCTTGGTAGTCGCCTTCATCCCACGCCCTTCTCATCGACTTGATTCGTTCGAGCGCCCACAGTTTCAGTTCAAACTGCAGCGCTTCTTCCGAAGCATGCTCGATCAAGGTGTAGCTTGATCCAAACTCCGACTGCCGGGAGACCTGCTTGATCCCGAGAGTGGCCGGACCGACGAACATACGGCCCGAAGTACCCAATTGGGGAAGAAACCGTACGCCCCCTTTGAGCGCTGGTTTGCACGCACTTTCGGGCAGAATCACGTCGACCGCCAGCTTGTCGGCTGTGCGATCGCTCATCGCCTTGAGTGCGCCCTTTGCTTGCTTCGGTTCGCTCGCGTCAAATGCCAGTCGAAATTGGCAAAAACGATTCGTGCCGATCTTCAGCTTCCGGTAGAGGGATTCACGGACCCAGCCACGACAATCGTTGGTGCCAAGGACATGATCCTTGACCACAGCAATCCGCAGGTCGGACTCCTCCACCATCAGCTTGCAGTCGGAGACGAGGATCGCAAAGTACACGATCGCCGCCTCAGGCCAATGCTGAAAGCGCTCAGCAATCGGGCCGGCGTGAGCTTTGTCGACGAAATAGAACTTGCCATCCTTCGCCGAGCCACTGGCGCCGACCAGTTTGTATTCGACCCCACCGTAATGAAGGCTCGCCATGCGGTTTTCGACCACAGACTGCTCATACGGCGTCAACTCAAACGGCACGCTGACGCGCGCTACCCGGATTCCTGGATAGATCTGACCGAGGAGCTTTCCCTCGAGCGTATCCTTCCGTCCGAGTTTCGTTGGCTTGCGGGTCACCTCTCCGGACGCATCAATCCTCAACTCAAGAATGAGGCGATCATCAATGGCCGAATTCTGTGTCCTGTTCGCTGTCATGTTCTCCTCACTTGTCTGGCGCTTCAAGACGAAGTGACAAGAGATTGGCTGACGCCGGTCTCCCGATTCTCTTCGCCTGGCCGCCCGGGTTAGGGGTGGATTGTGTGCCGAACCAGGATCGAGATTCGAAACCGGGTCAGCGGAATTCCTCATCGCCTTTGCGATAAGGGTCAAAGGAGGCGACATGAGCCGTGTTTCAGGTTTGTCTCCTCTTTGAATCCGCGCTGACTTACCCCCCTACTTCTGCAGGGGCTTTTTCACCAAGATCGGAGATCCTCCCTGCATCTCCGCCTCCGCCTTGTAGGCGTGGAGGACATAAACGATTCCGGATTTTGATTGGAATGCCTTAATCAGGGCCTCCCCTTCGCTCGAAGCCTCTTCACCGAGTTCCGGCTTCGTGGGGGAGGATCCATCTTTGGCCAGGAAGTATCGGGCGACTTCCTCGCTCTGTTGCCGTGATCTCCGCGTTCTCTTCGGTTGCATGCTCGGTCTCGCAGGCGCCTGTGCTGGGATGGCCGTTACGGTTGCTGTGCTCATCATTGACCTCCATCTCTTCGATCTGCCGCAGCCAGAATCTGGTCTCGGCGTTCGCCGTCGATCGGCCGTTCACTGTATTCGGCAATCCACAACCCATCTGGATTCACGTCCGATCGTTTATCAGCGATCAGCCTCACACGGTATTCGTTTACAAAGTGGTCCGTTGTTTCCGTCCCATTCGACAGGTGGTGGACATCCTTCACCCCATATGCCAGGAACGTTAGGGGCTCGCCCGTGACGGGATCCAGTTCGCGGAGGTGAAACACAGATTGAATCTGCCCCGCGTCGATCTTGCCTCGCGTGTCATCATCCTGCATCGCCTTCAGCGTGTAAGCGCGCAGGTTGCGGGTCATCAAATTCAGACTGGCAGCCCAATGATCGTCCACGTTTGCCGGCGAATAGTTCAGGTAGCTCGACAGGAACCGCTTCACAAACGCTTCGTCGAGAAACTGGTCTGTGCCGCCCGTTGCAAGGTCGGAGACCGATCCCCTGGCGGCCTTGCCCAACACTGAGGCGTCCCCGTTCGGCCCAATGCGAATCACTGTTGGCGGCTGCATCCGGACAAAGACAGCGAAACCAATGGCCAGGAGTGCAATCGGAATGGTCAGAAATGCCAGCAGCCACGCCCGGTTGGCATTTGCCCTCAACGCTCCATCCATCTCGTAATACTTCGGCTTTGCCGGAACTGCCTGGTCTCCAATGACGGTACTGCACTTCATGAAACCTCCCTAATCTTCATCAGTCCTAGATCTCGTCGCCTTGGCAACGCCACTCGCGGCGATCCGCGCGGCGTGATAAGCACCCCATGTGCCTACGTTGTACCGGTGCACACTTGGCCCTTTCCTTTGAGAACCGCCTAATCCGGCCCTGGAGCTTCTTCTTGTGGCAGCGCTCCCTGCGTCACTCTGCGAGGCACTCGAATTGTCGCTCGAAACAGGGGCAGATTCGCCGCTGGCTTCATCCGCTCGATTGGTACCCATTGCGTTGCTGATGGAGTTGCGAATAAGGTCCGCATGCCCCTCAAGAGTGGGAGCGCCAGCATCAGATCCGAAGCCGCCTGTTGCTGAAGAAGCAGCAATCGGCGCGGACTGGGGAGGAGCCGGAAGGTTTCCACCAGTCGATGCCGGAAGGGCTCGTGCGGCCCCGGCGGTCGCTGCACCCGATGATGCTCCTGCGGAACTCGCGCCAGTAGACGCCGTCTGGGTCGCCGCAAATCCTGCAGCCGCGCCTTCAATCCCAGCTGCGCCTGCCGTCAGGGCCGTAACGGCGGCCCCAACCATGGCAGCCGCGGTGCTTCCCACATCGCCGCTGACGATGCGCTTTGCGATAAACGGGATTATCGCAATGGCCAACGAATAGACGATGCTCACAATGCCAATCAGAATCGAGCCCTCGAGATTTCCAAGTCCGCCGAGGAAGCTGTTCTGGTTGAGCATTTGCCCGATCTGGCCCATTTGCACCGCCGTAAGCAGTGCCCCAAAACCGCCGTAAAGAATTGGCCAAGCGTTCCAAATGAAGATGTTCTCGACATATGATTTCGCCAGCCGGTTCGCGGCACCCAGAGGCATGAGAGCAATAACAATCGGACCAAATATGTAGAGGATGCTGCCGTAGAACATATAGAAGAACCCAAAGACGACAACAACGATTGGATAGAGCAAGTACCCGATAATGATCAGAAGCGCATCGAGTAGGCCTGGAAGATCGCCAGTAATCAGACCCCACATTTTCTGAAAGCCGACTTGGTTGAATTGTGTTTGCAGATCATTCTTCCAGTTTTCGAAGAGGCTTCCGGCGCCGGAAGAGCCGTTGATCCAGTTTCCAGCCGTCACAAATCCCTGGTTGATCGTCGTGAAGACGGCACTGTAGTTCATCACCACAACTGCAGTTACCACATACTTGATAACGCTTGTGCCCAGGCCGCGAACGTCGCCGCCATGCAAAGCCGATTGGTAGACCTGCCAGAGGAACCCAACCAGAAGGACCACGTAGGCCACGTTCTGCATCCCGGAGGTGATACCCGTCGAATCGATTCCGGACCTTGCCTGCGTCAGAAACCGCTCGAACAGATTTAGCTGCGTCGACTGAAACAACGCAAGCAAAGTGGCGGGATGTAGGTGAGCGAAGATCATATCTCTTACCTGTTGGTCAGTGCTCCATTAATGAGGCCGTTATTGGTTGTATTGTCTGTAGTCGCAAACTTCGCGCGAGCACTCTGGTTAGCGAGGTCCATCCCGCGCGTACGCATGAGCTCCGCAAGTGCGGCTTGGGTATAGGCATTGGCGCGCACCACCCACACGTCTGCTTCGGCTTCGAGAATCGGGGCACTCCCCGGCGCTGCCTGCGAGATCTGCTGGCCCATCTGATTGGCTTCGTTCAATTCGGCGTCAGCAAGAGCGTCGATCTCGATTGCCCGCTTCATTGCATCCTGTGCCTCTGCATCCGTCATATCGGTCATTGATCGCACCTGCGGAGATGCAGCATTCTGCGGCATAACGGCACCGTAGACGTTCTGAAACTGGCCGGAGACACTGGGAACATTCCCGGCGCTACGCGAAAGCAGGAGAGCTTCTAGGCTCTGTGACTGGGGCAGAGTGGCACTTGTCACGTTGACTCGGAACAGGCCACTGACCTGGTTGAATTGGTTCTCGGATTGCGTCACCGAGATCTTGGCCTGATTGATTGCCGCGAGCGGATACATCACCTCTTGCTCGTACTTCGCGGTGCTCTGTTCGTACTGATTGATCGTCCTCAGCGGCGCAGCAATGTAAGTGCTCATCAGAGATTGCATTTTGGATAGCGCAGCGAGAATTGCCGCGGTATCGAGGCCAAATTGCCCATTGGCATTCTTCGGCAGGATTGCGACGATACCAAGCGCAACCACCGCACCCTTGAGTAGCGTTGGGCGCTGCGCATGGCGCAACATCGGCTCAGGCTGGCTTGTTGGCCTTTCCCTGTTTGGCACAGAAATCGGATTGCGACGCCAAAAGAACGATCTGCGCTGCTTGTTCGGGTTCTTCTTTGGATCGGTCATCAAATGCTCCCTATCGTGCCGTCAGGGCTCCAGTGATCAGACTGTTAACTCCGCCTGCGGCGGCTGTTCTGCGCTTTATGAGCACGTTGTCGTGGGCAATGCGGCCCGCTTCCTGCCGCAACTCCGCCGCAAGCATCTTCTGGATATAGGCCTGGCAGCGAAGATTAGCGACCTGGGCCTGAGCGGTGAGAAATGGATTGGAACCAGGTGTGCTGAGTGCGACCTGGTTCTCCATCTGGTTGGCAGTTTGGAGAACCACGTCTGCACCCTGATCCGCGATCAGTGTGGTCTTGAGATTCTCCTGTCCCAGGGCATCATCAACGTCCATCATGACCCGGTCCTGCGGAGAAGCTGCGTTCGCGATTGGAATGCCTCCGAAGTTCGAGGTGAAGCTCGCTTGGAGAGCAGGGATTTCAGCCGATACACGGCTGCGCAGAAGGCTCTCGAACTGCTGAGGCCCGGGTGTTACGGCGCTCGCAAATGGTGTGTTGAACACCTGGTTCATCTGCCCACGGTAGGTATTGATGGAGTTTGCGACAAACCCGCGTGCCTGGTTGATCGCCGCCAGTGGCGCAACGGTGGTCTGGTAAAGCTGCTGCATCTGCTGGGCAACTTGGTTGATCGCCTTGAGAGAGGTGCCGATGTCGTTTTGAATCGAACTGAAGATCGCGTCAAAAACGCTAAGGAATTGCCCATGCGCCAGCTTCGGCAGAGCGAAACATGATTCGAGTACCAGAACACCAATTAGCACCCGTTTCTTCCATCGCGAACCGGATTGCTGGAGTTGATCGCACCTTGCCTCGTCCCCATACGGTTCGCCATTCAGAAGCAGACGCTGTCCGGTTTTGCAGTGTTCCGTCATTTGCCCACCACCTCCTGCATCTCCCCGGACAGCTCAACCGGTAACGGCCCCAGTTCTGCCAATCCGCGCGGATACTTTGCCGCCAATTCCTCGTAGGCCTGAATCAACGGCAGTTGCTGATGCCGGCGTAGCCACCACTTGCGGAAGGCACGCTCTCGTGCGTAGGTAGTCGTGATCCAGTAATCAACTGGGCTCGGGACGATCCGGATCGCGTGCGTCGATTCCGCCTTCTCTCCGATTGCAATGAGGAACTCGGCGCTGTGCCCCTTTTTCGGATGGGCGAAGGTCTTGATCTGGTTGAGCGCTGTTTCATTCAGATGAACATGCTCCCTGAGCGCGGTCATATCGCCCGGTTGCTTGCCGATGATCTTGGTCGTCGCGTTCTTGACGATCCCGGCTCCATGCTCATTCGGGCGGTCAGATGTCCCCACAAAATCCTCCGGGGTTTGGCTGATGCCCCAAACACTTGCGTTCCGCTTGCGCGCGGTACGAAAGAGTTGCACAACGACACCCGCGAGGATCGGCGACTCGAGAAGAGCCCAGCACTCATCAAGCAGCACAATGCTTGGCTGGCCTGTCGCCCCTGATGCACGATATGTCGCCGTGTGCGCGATCAAGAGGCTCATGGCCCGTTCAAGTCGTGGATCGTCTTTGAGCTTTTCCACGTTGAAGTAGAGCCAAGGGTTGTTCAACTGGACTGTCGTTGGCCGGTCAAAAAGCAGTGCATATGGCCCCTCGTCGACCCATGCGCGCAGTTTCGTTGCCGCCAACTGCGCGATCGCATTGATCCTCTGATTGCGGTCACGATCCTGCCAGTGAGCAAGTTCCGCGGCGAGGTCCCCGAACAGCGGAATCGGATTCGAGCTCTTGGCACTGCAGCGTTTATAGGTTGCCGCGATTGCCTCAAGCAGAACGCTGTCGAGAAGATCGATATCGAGATCCGGAGGCGTGTTTTCCCCAAGCATGTGGCGAGTGAGATTCTTTAGGAACGAAATCTGGTCGTTCGAAGGTGACGCCTCTCCAACTGGCAGATCCCATGGATTGATCGTCTGATCGCTATCGAGAGACATTTCGATCATCTCGCCACCCATTAATTCGACCAGCGGGTGATAAGAATCCCCGCGCTCAAGAATCGAGATCAGCGGATTTGCGCGAGCGGCCATCAACAGCATTTGTTGAGCAGCAAGCGTTTTGCCTCCACCGCTTTTCGCCATCAATAGCCCATTCGCATCCGATAAATCCGGATCGAACATAGAAAACGGGATGAGCTGGCGATAGGGAGTCTCGAACAGAATGAGCGGGCTGCGCTGCGTCCCCGTCCACGGCATCTCGACCGGAACCAGGTCGGCGACATTCAACGTCAGCATGTCCTGATCCCGTTTGTCCGATTCCGCCATCCCCGGCAACGTCCCGACAAAGATCCGGCGCTTTGCGATCGTTTCCGCCACAGCCTTCGCGCCGTTCATGTGCGTGAACGCGTTCAGCACTTCCTGCGTGCGGTTGGCGAGTTCACGCTCCGACCGTTCAAGATCTCTGAGGGTGATTGCCGCCTGCGAAGTTCGGACAACTACGGAAAGGCTCAACTTGGCCGTCTTCAAGGAGGAGGAAATGATGTCTCGCTGAACCTGAATGAGTTGGGCCTGTGCGACCTCGGCTTCGGGATTCGATTTGAAGTTGCCGTTTGCGTCCTTCTGCGCCGCGGTCATTTTCTGAAGGCGCTTCTTATAGCTCTTGAGCACCTTCATCTGGTCGGGGATTACGACCTGGGCACTGACCACAACTGGGAACCCTAGCGTTGAGAAACCCTTGAGCATCCCTGGAAAAGTTGCATCGGGAAGCTCCTTGAGGCTGACCACTCCGTAAAGATATCCATCAATGTTCAGGTAGTTTTCCGTCTCGTTGAGGATGCTTGCGTCAGTAGCCTGCTCCCGCGCGCTGTGATACTCGATCATCTCCTCACCCGGGACAAACGGCCGGCGATCGCGCCGAATGGGATGCTGGGCGTGCTTCAGTCCCTGAAACAGATCCTGAGTCTTGAGTCTCCGGGGCCCGAGGCTCGCCGCCTCCATCGCCCCCTCGATGCCCCGGAGGATGGATTCAAACTCTGCCAGATAGGCCTCGTGCTCCTTCCGCGCACGCTGGATGGCCTTTGTCTGGCTCAGAGTGAATCCGCCAAGACTGTGGTTTTGCTGGTTGGAGTGGTAGAGTCTCGCATGAATGCGTGGATCCCAGATGAAGTACACGTGCAGCCGGTTTTCGAGGAAGTAGCCGCTCTGTTCCTTTTGCCTCCACATCCGTAGACGGTGCGAATCGAGAGCCATAACCTCGGACTGCACTGTCCGTTGTTCACGGATGTATCTGTCGAGCAGGTCATTCAGCCGCTCGGAGATCTCATAGCGGAACTGGATGCGCATGCTTACGTCGGGAACGCTCCGAAATAAGGCCTCGAGCATGGACTTGTTCTGGTTGCGTTCCTCGTCCGTTGCGAAGTAGCTCTCGATTCCTTTCAATTCATAACCGGCCACGAACGCCCCATTCGTGCGCACCATGAGGTCGTCGCCCACCGGTAAGTCGCGGAGCGGCAACAACTCGCATACTGCAGGCGCTTTGATGCTTCTATCGTGTTCTGTTTGCGTCACGGGCATGGCTGAAGTCTCCCCTGGCAACTCCGATACCTTCGATCTGCAATTGCTGCTCGACGATTCGAGCAAGTGGAACGATCTCCTCGTGAATGCGGGCCGCGAAGATCACGCACGCAAATGTGGTGCGCGCCGCCTCCGCGTCCAGGACGGCGATGACCGTCCCGTTCTTCTCTGCTGTTATCGATGCCTGCATGGCATTACTCCTCGCCTTCGATCAGATAACCTTCTGTCAGCTCTGAATCTCGTTCAAGCGCGCACCAGGCTTTCGGAGCGAAGAACGATCGGACCAGATCAGTGAGATATCCGCGCGGTCGTCCGTACTTGAACAGAATCAGAAACGGCACCGCCAGCGCGGGCACAACGAACTCCATAAAGACGTTGAGCGGAATCCCAAATGCATGCGCGTTTCCGCTTACAAAATGCGCAAGCAGGTTAATCAAGGCCGCGAGCGCAAGCACCAGAATCAGGTCCTCGAATTCGAGACCCATGAAGGTGACCTTGGTATGAAGATTCCGATGAACCGGCGTCAAATCGAGACTCATTCGCCTACCCTCCAACTCCGTGCGCCTGCGTGACCATCGATTCGGCCAATCGCACCATGCCCGAAACCATCAGTGCGCCGAGTGCCGCAATAAACTTCCTGATCCAGGTCGAGCCCGGATAGATCTCAGAGACCACACCGCCCATATGCAGAGCCATTGCTGCCAACTGTGTCAATGCGAACATGGGCAGGATGACATTGGCTGTCCAGTTCACGAGGCTCATGGTCGCCATCCAGAATGCATCCGCGTTAGTTGCGCCTGCGCGCTGCACGAACCCTTCAATCGCGCGCAACATTCCAGAGCACATCAATGAGCCAAAGCCGCCGTACAGTAAATGCTCGAATGGGCCGCCTTTGCTGTAGCGATACACCGCACCTGCAAAGAACATTCCCGCCATCGTGGGCATCATCGTGTTGCCCGCCCAGGATGCAAGGTTCGTAATGGCACCATCGAGACTCATGTATTCACCTCACGCGGCCATCGCCCGGAAGAGCGAAAGAAGTCCGCTCACGCTCAGAAACGAGATCGCCGCAAAGACCAACCGGGCACATGGCCTGTGCCGGACGAAGTTGATCACTGCTCCTACACAAGCCAACCCCGCCGCGGCAGGCAGTATCTGGCCCGCGATGTAGTTCCACAGTGACGAAAGCATGTCAGTCATCGCATATTGAGTTCCCGAGTTCCATCCCTGAAGGAGTTGCATTGTTGCTGAAAGCGACATCAGAAAGAGCGCGGCGATAATGGAGGCGATCGGGTTTTCGCCCGAAGCCCCGTCGAGGGTGGCTTTCAGGACGAAGTAAGCCGCGAGCACCGGTACTAATCTGGCGACCACAATTTGGCTCACGAAGTTCCTGAAAACTGTCTCCATACTGGCCATCCAACTAGTGCCCACCGATCCGCCGCCCGAAGGAATATTGATGCCTTGTGCTGCGATCCATGACAGGAGTTGCGGAAGCGTCAAGAGAACCACAGTCCAGAGAATCCATTTGCCCGTGCGTCCGTTCACGTGAAAGTTGATCCCGCCCTCATGCCGGAGACTGACGCCCGCGGCGGCCAGCGTGCAGAACGCCGCCGGCACCGCGAGATCAAGCAGCAACTGGAGAAGGTCGAGAAGGAACTGAGGGACTTGCATGATGGTGCTCTCCGCTTTACTGAATGCCTTGCGCTTGCGTGATGAAGCCTTCTGCCATGCGCCCTAGTCCGGAGATGACCATCAGGGAAACGCCTGTGACGCCCCAGCCGAAGTAGCCGCGTCCGGATTTGAAATGCCATCCCGCGACGCCGAGGCAGCCTATCGCGATGACCGGAGCGATGACGTTGCAGCCCCAGTTCACGATATTGAGGACTGTGCCCTCGACAGTCGTCGCTTGCTGGCCTTGCACCGCCTGTCCGAATGCTGGTTGTGTACCGAGGTTCTGCGCCTTGGCAGCAAATGGTGCGGCAAGGTTGCCGATGAGGATCAGCCCGAGCGCAAACTTTAGCGCAGCGTGCATCCAGTTGATTTCGTCCGGGCGATAGAAGACATTCGTGAAGGGTGAGGCAGGCGCCTGCGAGCGCCGCCAGAAGCCTAAAGCGGTTCTCATACGTTTTCTCTCCTGGACGCGGCTGCTCGGGGCATCCGTGTCGAGCAAGAGAATCGATCTGAACTAAAACTCGGTCAAATGGCAGCGCGGGACCGGATCGGGAAAGGGCCTATCCCACGCATTTGCCGTGCCTTCGCCAATCTCCGAGTAGCGAGCACCCTTCGGTTTGCGGGACAGGATTCGACCTGTTTCGAAGAACCGCGCTAGAATCTGTGTTCAGGAACCAGGTGTCGCAAGCTGTCGCCAGGTCAGGGACAAGAAGATGGGTACCGTAGTTGAGCAGCAGACGCCCTATCAATGCGACCGATGTGGAGCGGCGAACGTCGTAGCTGCCCCTTTGGTCTACCAGCAAGGAACCCATACTTACTCCACTCGCTTTAGTTCGGGAACCACCCAGTCCTTTTCCGCTCAGGCAGCCGCACCGCCAAATCCTCGCGGCTATGGACGATCGGTGGTGCTCTGGGGAATACCGATTTGTTTCACATTCTTTTGGGGCATCGCCGGCCTTAGCCGGATTTTGGATCATCCTCAGTCCGCTACCAACCTCAGCGGCTCAGTTGCGATCTTTCTGCTTTTGGGCCTCGGGTTTCTCGGCGGTATGGTTCTGAGCTTCCGACGCATTGCGCATTACAACCGCGAAGTCTACCCCCGCCTCCGGTGGGACTGGGAGCATACCTACATCTGCCGCCGATGCGGAAACTCTCAGCTGATCCTCTCTTGAAGAGCCCATATCGTGTTGAGGTGAGTTCGGTCGAATGGACCGGCCTTGGCCTCGTGTGATGGGCCGGGACTTTGCCCAATTACTTATTGAGTCATTGGGAAGGATCTTTTCTCGATCTGCAAACTGAGAAATTGAACGTCCCGATGTCTCAATCGCACATTGGGAAATTGGGGCGGTCAATTGCTCATTTGGCGAACTGAGTCAGCGGGAAGGATCTTATCTCACTCTTCTTTCTGAGACACCGGGACGACAGATTGCTCATCTGCACATTGGGCAAATGGGACGGAGAATTTCCCGAGCCAAGGGCTAGTGGGCGCGGTGGATGCAAACGGGAGTCGTGATTCGAAACCATTCAGATCAGCCAGCCATAAAAGTGCCCTGGTACTGGAGACCAGGGCAAGAAGCTGGCGTTGTTGGTAAGCTATTGAGCGCTTGGTGTCACCTTGTGAAGCGCAGCCGGAGTCTCTTCATGCTTGGTGAACACCACATAGATCTTGGTATCAGCCGGCACGGAGACCACGATGCGGCTACTTGCATTGAGAGTCATGACTTCTGAATCGCCTGCGGTGCCGATATTTTCAGCCAGGCGCTCCCGCAGCATGTCGTCTTCGGAGAACGCCGCGCTGGTATTGTTTCCGGCGACCTCGGCCAGTACTGATCCGAGGCCCGACGCGGCACGTACAAGGAAGTTCTTCCCGTGTTTTTGCCGTACACGCTCCCTTTGATCGGCCCGAGATCTAACCCCGTACCGACTGCGTCGATCTTTTCTCGCGCTCCGTCGAGAAGCTCGATTTCGTCGAATTTAACGCTCACCAATCCGCTTCGATCCGCCTGCTGAAGCTGACCATACACACGGGCACCTGCGGGAACCACGATTCTGTCGCCGATCGCGTAGGTGTATTCGACCACCGCCACTACCGGAGCCGATACGGCGCTTGATATCTGCGTTTCGAGCTTTGCCTGAATGCGCGTTCCGGGAGTCAATTCCAACCGTGGAGCCGGATCGCCACCGGCGTAGGGCTTGGGTTCGGCGGAAACTGGACTTTGCGTCACATTGCGAACAAAAACAAGCGACGGCTCCTTCAGGCTGTTCTGTTGGTTTGGTGGTCCTTCTGTAGGTGCCGCCCCGCCATAGGGGGCCGGATCCGCCCATTTCTGCTGTGTATCCGCAAATGACGGAACGCTGCCCAGCGAACCTGCCGTCGGAGGCTTGGCGACCGGGGGTCTGCCCGTGATGTCTTTATCGATTGAACGAGTGCGTCGAATGTCGCTGGGCCCGAGTTGGCCACTGCTGTTGTCTGGCGATTGCGTTTTCTCAGCGTCCATAAGCGGTGTCACGCTCTCTTTTGATGGCTTTGGCGAATCCTGTTTCGCTTGCTGCGACGAGGCTTTAGTGGCAGCCTGCTTCCTCGGTGATTTGGCGACGGTCGCGGTGAAAACGAAGAAGAGCACCGCTGCAAGAAGCCCTCCTCCAAGAAGAATGAATTTGCCCTTGCTCATTCCGTCTGCTGTCCTGGCGGCTCTCGTCGCAAACTTCTTGTCGAGAGCCTCTTCTTTACCGGTCGAATCAACTGATTCATGCGGTTGATCCGATCGTTGCGAAACAGTTGTCTCAGTGAATTCGGGCCCCGGTGCTGTGACACGGACGCCACCATTCTGGTTATTTCCATTGCTGTTCATGGAATCGGCTCTCCCTTCTACTTGCTGGCGGTGGCGACGGGTGGAGTGAATGGAAGATGGATCAGGATCGGTCGATCCGCCTGGTCGGCTTGGGCGATTTGGAGGTAGAGCTTTTCTGTCGATTCCTTGAAGTTCGGCCTATCAAAGACAACCACGCCATCGGCGCGGGCGCCTGGTTCGAGGCGAGTTGCGCTCAGCTTGTAGTCGCGGATTTCAAGCTGATCGGAGATGATGCCTTTGCCCTCTCGCTTTTTCTTCTTCGTGGCTTTGCGGCCCGTGATCTGGATTTGTGGAGGCACGATCTCGATGGCCTGATTGGAGTTATTCAGGATCGAATACGAGATCATCGTTCGGTTTCCCAGCTGCCGTATATCGCCGATCGATGTCTCGATCTGTTTGTCCTCCCATTTCGTCCACCTTGGAGCGTTCACGGTTTCTTCCTGCCTGAATGCTTCATCCAGACTCGACAGCGGCGGACTGGGGGCGACACCGCCCTCGGTCGCTCCACGTTCAATCACTTTCGCTGGCGCGTTCACCAGAGCCACAGGACCGGGATCGTCGGATATCAGAAAGCTCCGCGTCGCTCTGTATTCAATCAGAAAGTCCACCGGCGACGTTTCATCCGCCGTCGCGGCGCCGTCGCTCACGAGTTCCATGGCCACATGCTGGCCCGACTTCGTCGCGATCAGGAGATTCGATTGCGCTGCTTCCTTGGTGATGGGCTTGACGTAGACGTACTCTGGCTCTCCCTCGTTGTGCTCAGCCTTGAATTCGCCCGGACTGCCAAGGATCACCGACGTGACCTCTTCCGGCATGCGAATCGTCGACTCAAATTCAGGCCGCAAGTGCAGTACGGTGACTTCTCTCGGATTGATCGTGATCGTGGCGACACGTGCGCCAACGACCGGACTCTTAGCCTCCAGGCTGAGCGGTAACAGCAGCGCAATCGGAATAAACCAGCGAAGTCTCATGGGAAGGGCCTCCGAGATGGGTTTGCGATGGGATGTCTGCGAAGCATGTAGCGCCTTCTAACCTGTTTCACGTAAGCCACGACGTCGGGGTTGCGATAGTCCAGTTGCTTCAGTGCAATGTCTCGATCTCCCGCGTAATAAGCCGCCGACACCAGGCGCAGATCCCCATGAAACTCCCACATGAGCGCAGTGACGTACCTTGTACCGGCGGCGATATTTTGCTCAGCGTTAAAGGGATTAAAGGCGCCAAACCGGCGAGCTGTCGCCGGCATTAATTGCATTAGCCCCATTGCTCCTTTGTTCGATACCGCGTTCGGATTCCAGCCCGATTCAACGTCGATCAAGGCCGCAATGAAATCTGGGGACACGCGGTAATGAGCCGCGTAGTGTTGCACGCACCTATATGCATCTGCACAACCGGCCCTTGATTGCCTGGCTGCGATCAAAAGGATGCCGATAATCAGGACGCACTTCATGCCACTGACTCTCCTCGCCGTGTCATCCGCCCCGCAATGCGCGCTCCATCATCGAGCAGGCTCTTGAATCCTTCGCGAAGAAGGAGGTGCCGCCTGTCTTTCTCAGTTTTCGCGAGGAAAGGAAGCAGCACGTCGCGATGCTCTTCGGTCACGTGTTGGGTCCCGAGCAACTGCAAGGCGTTGGCGAAGTCGATCATCTCCGACACCGAAGGGGGCTTCTCCAGCGAGTAGTTACGAAATGAGAATGCAATCCCCGCCATCTCGCGGTGAAAACCGTCGTCCGCCTCTGGTGTGCGACTGGCGATGATCTCGGCCTCACGCTCCGGCGTCGGATGCTCGACGCGAACGTACAGGCTGCGTCTGCGGATCGGGTCGCCCAGCCTGCGCTCCTCGTTGCTTGTCAACACTACGAAAGGAATGCTCTTCGCCTTGATCGTGCCGAACTCGGGGATAGATAGAGTCCAAGCTGACAATGCTTCCAGAAGCATCGCTTCAAAACCCTCGTCAACCTTATCCAACTCGTCAATAAGCAGGACACAGGGGCGCTCGTATTCGAGAGCCCGCATGAGCGGGCCAGGACGGAAGAAATCGCGCCCCTTCAAGTCTGCTTGCAAGGTCTGCCAGTTCTCATGCCGCCCTTTGCAGTAGTCCATGTAGAGCCTCTGGAGACTTTCGTCAAACCGGCCGATCGCCTTTTCTTCTGTCACCCCTCGGTAGCATTGCAGGCGTTCCACATGTGTTCCAGCCGCCTCTGCTATCGAGATTGGGAGCTGCGTTTTCCCGGATCCGG
>Ga0070741_10000703_pt1 | contig 114148 bp, 102 predicted proteins | sample Coa_R1_4_FD_66440 | JGI IMG/M metagenome (GOLD analysis project Ga0070741, IMG submission 66440) | Surface soil microbial communities from Centralia Pennsylvania, which are recovering from an underground coalmine fire - Coalmine... | ecosystem: Environmental > Terrestrial > Soil >... | reverse complement strand
ACCTGCTTCAGCGCCGCGATGATCTGCGCCTCGCTGTGCCTGCTCTTGCTCATCCGCTTTCCCCTTTCGTTCGTCCGAAATCGTACTCCATCTCGGACGGTTTAAGGGGGGCACGTCACATACGTTCCTAAGTGCCTATCCTGTGTTGTGTCAGGAGGCATCTCAGCGCCTGCGTTCACTCTACAACCCGAGCGATTATCCACCGGAAGATTACGTCGCGCAGCAGTTCACTTTCAGTTGGCAGTACATCAGCTTTGGCGTTCCCGACCAGCTGCGCGAGATTTCCACGAAAATTTGGCAGGACGAGCGCGAGAAGGCGGCTGAGGTCATGGCGGAGGCTGGCCGCGAGATTCAGCAGGTCCTCAGGGCGGCGATGGCCGGACTGGTCACGCACATGCGAGATCGGCTGAAAGAAGGCCCCGACGGGAAACCTCTCAAATTCAAGGAATCGACCGTCTCGAAGCTGGTCGAGTTCCTGGATGTGTTCGAGTTTCGCAACGTGACCAATGACGCAGATCTTAGCGGATTAGTCGAGAAGGCGCGTGAGTTGCTCAAGGGTGTCGATTCCGAGGACCTTCGCACAACGGCGCACCTGCGAGCCAGAGTGCAACAGGGGATGACCGAAATCGCCGCACAACTGGACACGATGGTCGTCAAGAAAGGGACACGCAAGTTTCGGATGGAGGAGGAGTGAAATGGCAGAGCGAAGTGTGAATAAAGCAATTCTGGTAGGGCGACTCGGAGGCGATGCCGAAACGCGATATACGCAGAATGGCACGGCGGTGTCCCGTGTGTCTGTGGCAATGAATCGGCAATGGAAGGATCGCGAGGAGCAGATCCACGAAGAGACGGACTGGATTCCTGTAATCCTTTGGCGCTCGGAGCGGCTGGCCGAGTTCATGACGAAGGGCAAACAGGTTTATGTAGAGGGCCGCTTACAAACGCGCTCTTTTGAGGACAACGCCGGCGTCAAACGGTACATCACCGAAGTTGTGGCGCAGAGCGTGATCCTGCTAGGCGGAAATGGGCACACCAGCGAGTCGGCCCCGGCGCGTAATCGACGCGGGCCAGCAAGGACCTCGAATGATATGCCACGGGAGCCGCACGCTGAATCTGAGCTTCCGGAACTGGCCGACGATCCGGACGTTCCGTTCTGAAACGGGTTTGGGCCGCGTCCGTATTGCGGCGACTTAGTTAGCACTCCCTTATGGGCCGTCGCCATGTGGCCGTACCCTGCCGCCAAGGATTCGCACTTGATGCCGCTGGGCTATATCGTCGCGGGCGACCATGCGCTCATACGGTTTCCGTAACGGCGTTTGACGGAGGAATCCCACACCGTTTCGCAGCGGCCCGAAGCCATTCCTCGCGACTTGCTCCGAGTGGCGCACGAGCCGGGGCTGGAAGCGCTGGGCCGAGCGTGTTAAAGTCCAGTCCGGGAGACTGGCATGGATCTCGAGGAAAAGCCAAGAATTAACGCCAAGACGTTTCAGGAACCTCTGTGGAAACTGGCAGAAGCGATGGCGCAGCTGGTCAGGCGGGAGAGAATGAACTGCATGCCTGGTCCTGCCTTCATCGCCGAAGACATCCATATGATGATCCGGCAGACGATCGCGACCTACAACCTACTCTTTTACCTGAACGCCGATGAGCGCAGGGAGCAGGATTGCTATTGGAACAACAATTACGGCGTCGTGACGGCTCCACTGGTCCGGACAATGATCGACTGCTTGTATAACATCACGCTGATTCTGGAAGATCCAGCCGAAAACGGCATTGCGTATCACAAGAGCGGCCTCAAGAAGCGACTGCTCGACATCGAGGAGGATCAGCAGACCTACGCGGGAAAGCCCGAGTGGGATAGCTACAACGCGCAGCAGATGCAGGCTCTCCGTTGGCTGATCCGGGAGAGCGGTTTCACAGAGGCCGAAATTCGCGACGCAAAGATTTGGAAACCGCTGGGAACATACATCCTGCAGGGAAAGCCGGAAGACGCGACGCCGCACGAGAAGTTCCTGAAGACGTTCACGCATATGCAGTGGCGGCAGTATTCCGCGCTTTCGCACGCGAGCTTTGACGGCTACATCGGCGAGATTCCGGCAGGAGCATATTTCGTCCTCGACCGCTTCCCGCATGAGGAACGCCCGAAAATCGAGAAGATGTACCTGGCGTTTCTGACGCGGCATATCGGGCGCGCGGCACTGGCGATGCTGTGCATCGTAACCGAACTTCAATTATATTTTCGCTTCCAGGGGCACGAAATCAACGAGCGCATCCAGAAAATGTGGGAAGCGCTGCTTGGCGTATTCGAGATCAAGGAGATTTACGACGAACGGTATCACGCGCTGATGATCGACAGGGGCATTTCGCCGAACGGGTGAGCAATCCGTGTTACGGATGCGACGACCCTTCGGGTCTGTTTGATGGCGAGTGACCGCCGTTCCCCGTGTATGGGCAGACACTCCGAGAAGTCGCGGGCGACGGAAGGATTAAGTCCCGTGAAGTCGACGTCACGTCAACTTGACGGAAAACGGAAATGATGAGATGTGGTGTGCGACCATACATCCTGCCTGTCGCCGTGCTCGGCCGGCCGTCGTGATCCATGCAAGACTTAAGACCGCTGCGGCTGCCCGATATTTAGGGACTCTCCAGTTCGATAGCAGAGCGCGTTGAGCCACTCGCCTTTGTTCGCACCGTGAACGACGCGGCCGAGGAAGCGCAATCTTTCCGCGACATTGTGCCGGTTGGTTAGGATGTCCTGGCGCGTTGTCTTCGCGTATTGCCACACGAACTCCTGGAGACGTGATGGCTTCGCAAAAACGTAGGTTGCGTGGCCTGCCTGAGGAAGCTCGACCACCACGCATCGCTCTAAGTCAAAGATGTATTCTTCCCGGAAGAGATAGACCGTGCGCGCCCGCCTCGACAGCTCGTCGTAATAGTACTGATCGTAATCCGGGCGCCAAGTGATCTGTTTCACATCGAAGTCGCCGGGCAGTCCATAGCCCCAGCAGCGCCGGCGAAGCTCGTCGCATTCCGTCGGAATCTGCTGAACGTGCCAGCGCAGCCGATCGATTTCATCGAAGTACCGCCCGAATCGCGACTGCGCAGTGCGGGCCTTCAGGATCGATTCGTGGACCTCGGCTGGCACAGTGATTTCAGTCGTGCTTGGAAGGGCTATTTGCCAATCCTCAAAGTGCCATTCAGCGCCGCGCTTACGATGTTTTCCGGTGCGGACGAAATCCGCAGAGATTTCGATATTCGCGGAGATGAGGTGGCGCCACTGGCTCCAGCTCTGATCCCATTTCAAAGGAAGCAACTGGTGATCGATCAGGACTTCCAGTTTCCTACGCGAATCCCGAAGTATCGCGTGGTCGCTAAAGAAGTCGAGCCTGCGCAGCGGAAACGCGAATGTCCTATGCCGGCGTTCGGGCAGAAATGCTAGTATCTGCCGGGCGAAGAAAGTGTCACCTTCCGTGGCACCTTCGACAAGCAGGGACCCAAACCCGGAATAGGGGAACGGCACTGGAGCATCCGGTTTGATCAAGAGCTCGTTGTACACAGCCCGAAGGGGCGGATCCGCGAGAAGATTATAGGCCCGGTCCAGAGCTGCGAAATCAGCCTTGGAGGCATGGGCCTGCTTCAGTTCCATCCGGCGGATGCGGAAGCCGAGCCGGAGCTCTTCGAAAGTCGCGTCCCGAGTGAGACGGAGGAAGCGGTAGAGCGGCTCCTGGCCACTCCATGGGAGTTTGCGGTTTGCAGCGAAGAAATAGTCGCGAACCACGTGGCAAGGGATGTGAATCGCCGCGATTCCCAGATTGGTTTCGATTACACCGGCCCGAACGAAGAGTTCGCCTCGTCTGTCGGGCTTGGGTTGTGTGGCATGGCCAGTTCGCGCTCTATAAATATCGGAGCGCTTTAGATTGGGCTTCCTGATCAGAATTTCCGAACTTCCTGGTCCGGATTGGGCCTGCTGAGCGACGGTGAGTTCGTCGCCCTTCCGCACCTGTGCCCCAACCAGCTTTGGCAAAACGATGGCAGTGCCGGCATCGGTGAGTACCGACGTTGCCCGGTCCCCGGGCCGAATTTCGAGAACGCGGAGTTTGGTCGGAGCACCCGTAGCGGCGCGGGACTCCTCGATTGGCAATGCAGGCGCACCCATCGCTGCCCAAACATAACCCGAACTCGGGAAACGTGCAAACAAACCGAATGGCACGCCAGAACTGGCTGAAATATCAGGACTTAGGAAGATGCGTGGAGGAACGGGATGCAGAAGGTGAATGGTGCCGAGTCTTCCCAGGAGAGGAGCACTCCCGTTGCGCCGGGTACGGCCGTCGCAGCCAGCCACAACGGGTTGCCGCCCGAAGTATTGGAAAAGCTCAAAACCCCACTGCCGCCAGAGGCTGTTTCGCCGAATCCAGAGAGGCCTGGCCTCTCCGTAATCAGGGTGATTTACGTCGTCGAGCGGTTGAACGACGTCTTTGGACTCAACGGATGGCGCGTCGTCAACCAGGTTGTCGAAAGCGGCCGGATGGTTGTCGTGAAGGCGACGGTGACGATTCCGGAATACGGGATCGTGATCGAGCAGTACGGCGGAAATGACAATCCCGACCGCGGCGATGCGTACAAAGGGGCATGCACGGATGCGCTATCCAAATGTGCGAGCTATCTGGGCATTGGAATGGACGTATACAAAGGCCTTCGCGACGAAAGGCTGAAGGCTGCTCCGCGCTCCAACGGCCGCCAGCCGACAAGTCGCACGGCTCAACCAGGCGCCCGCCGCGTTACAGCCGAAAATTCCCAGCCGGAGCCGACGGGTTTGACAACGAAAAACATGGTGGAACGCTTTGCAACCATGCGAAGGATCGTCGGATCGCAAGATTACGAAGCAATTCTGTCGGCCAACGGCTATCGGGATGTAACGAATATTCCGAGTCTCGAAAAGGCGCGAGATGTATACCGGGCTTTGGTCAACGTTTTTCGCGCTCGCTACCGCGACGCGCGGGTCGCGCTGGGCGAAGCCGAGTACAGCAAGATCCTGCGCGAGCTTCGGTTCAGTCCAAAGGCAAAACTAAGCCCAGAGCAAGCGGTCCGTGTCTTCAATTTCATGACGGAGACGATGTATGGAAAACAATGACGCGGGGGTTTGCGTCGCCGTCGCGGATCCTCCTGCCGCGAGAGATATCGCCAGCGGATTGACGCTGTTTCAGATCGAGGAGAGCATTGCGCTGCTCGCGGAGGCGGCCGAAGAAGAGGGGTTGACGCCGGATATCGAACAGGCCCTCGCAACGTACTTGCAGGGAGCGCTGGAAAAGCGAGATCGCGTTGCGGAGTTCATTCAGTACTGCGAATGGATGGCCGAACTGGCGAAAGCGGAGATCAAGCGGCTTCAAGGTCGCCAGAAACATTTCGAAGGGACGGCGGATCGCGTAAGCGCGATAGTGCTGCACGTACTGGATTTCCTTGGGACCAAGAAACTTGAGGGCCGAACGCATACGCTGAGCAAGCGGAAATGCCCGCCATCGGTCCGGATCGATGACGAGACGCGCGTGCCGAGCGAGTTCAAGCGCGTTACGGTGACGCTACGGTTGGACGAATGGAACCGTCTGCTGGCCGCAGCCGGCGACAATCTTCGCCAGACGGTCGAGACAGCCGCCGTCAAAAGGGAAGAGGCGATCGATCTCAAAGCTGTGAAAGAGGCGCTGAACCTCGAGCGTGATGTGCCCGGTACCGATCTGGTTGTCAATCGATTCTCGCTGGAGGTTCGCTGAACCGCTGGCCATCGCACCGAAATAGGAGGAGTGTAAACGATGTTTACGGAACTGATGCCGCTGCTCAAGCAGCGAGTTCTGGTCTTAACGATCTCCCGCGTAGATGATGAGCGCATCTGCGTGAGCGTGATCCCGAAGAAGCGTGACGATGTTGCCGATGAGAACGGGGCGCTCACAATCCCGCTGGCGCTCACTGGAAAGCCGGAGGAACTCGACCAGGACTTGCCGGCACAGCTCTCGGGTTTCGCCGACTCGGTGATCAAGACCGGCTCGAATCTTGAACAACTCAAAGCGGAGCATGCCGCCGCCGTCAAGGCCGTTGATGCCGAGAACCGGAAGCGGCTTGATGAGAAAAGGAAGGTCAATGGCAAGACCGTGCCGCCGGTGGAGAAACCCGCCAGCGGCCCGGAGGTCAAAGATGGAAAGCCGGTATTTGGCACTCGGCCTTCGCCAGAGCCGGAACGAACACCAGGGCTGTTCGATGCGGTCGAGAAGACCTCGCCTCCACCCCAAGAGATCGCATCGGCTTCACCCAGCTCGTGAGTACATCACCAGTCTCGCCATCTGCTGCCCTTAACGCACACTGGCCGAGATACGAGTTCACACATTTCCGGTGTCGGGCTGACCATCCGGGCGTAAGAAGATGGACGAAGCGATTTCTCGTGCTGTATGGTTGGTTTATGGCTGCCGAAGCCGAGAAGGAGGTATCGGGACTCGAACTTCTACGTCAACCGGCGACGCTTGCCCTCGCGGGGTATCTGAACGACCTTCATTCGGTGCTTGGCTTTGAGGCGTACTTGTGGCGTACGATCGTGAAGGCCGATTATAGCCACGGCGACCCGACAAAGCTTCCGAAACCCGGTGATCTGCCTCCGCCGGAGAGCGCCGTCGCCAAGATGGACATTCACTCTGCGGTTCTCGGAGAGATGGTCTTCTGCCGGGGCGTCAACAGCTTTCTCACGTACCTTGCGGACCTGATGACTTTGATCTACGAGAAATATCCAAAGAAGCTCCCATCAAACAAACAGACGACGTACCGTTCTGCATCGAGCACCATCTGGCGGGCGATCTGATATCCGCACTTGCGGAGGAGACTGTGATGGAGCTGACGCATCAGAGCCTGGATGCTTTGGCGAACTATTTCAAGAAGAACTTGGACCTTGTGCTGTTCACGACGAATGACCATTCAGCGAACGCGGGCCTCTGTGTGGATATCCAAAATATCATCACACACAATCGCGGCATCGTAAACCGGTTCTTCATTCAACGGAACCCACGGTTCGCCGACGATCTCGGCAAGCGCGTAGTGCTCGGCGAACGGGAAAGACGGGAAATGCTTGGTACGCTGGGCTACTGCGCCCGGGCAACTCGATCTCCGGGCCATTAAGAAATTTGGGCTGGAGACTATCCAACCCGGGCTCAAGGAATCGGCAAACATACCGTCACCGGACGGTGCTGCTTAGCGTTGGATACGACACGGGACATCTCTGCATCAGTTGACTGTTCCAAGGAGTTCCCGTGGGGGCAACACCGAACATGAGGCAGTTACTCCCGCCGGAATCTGACGCAATTTGACGCTCATGGCTACGCGCGGCGGCGCGACATGCCGGGCCAACTCGAAAAGCGATCACATTCATCATCATCGTCAATCATCATCATCATGGAGGTACCGCAATGACCGTGACCCCTCTAAAAAGAGTATTCAGTCTGAATGGAGTAAGACTGGAAGATCCAGCGCCCGGCCTCAGCGTCGAGGAAGTTCGTGGAATCCTCGCGCACGCGTACCCTGAGATCGCTACAGCCACGATCTCCGGGCCCGAGGCGGTTGGCGACGCGCTCAAGTATACCTTCGAGCGCGCGATCGGATCGAAAGGGTAGGCCAGATGCCCCGAGAATCCGCAGGCGGCAGCCGGGAAAAGGAGCGAGTGAGGCAGGCATCGGCTGAATTGGTTCTGTTGGCACAAGGCGAACATCCCTCTCAACACACCATCCTGGAAAGGTACAAGCAATGCCCGGACTGGATAGCGGCGAGTACGATATTGCTGCGGGCGCTCTCCGCCGGCCGCCGCAGCCATCGTCGAGCGTTCCTTGCAGCCCCGGCGGGGTCACTACCGCCGCTAAGCTGATAGCGGTCGGCTCGCAATTAGCGGTTCCGCATCTGAACGGCGTTCAGACAAGACACCAAGTAGCTTTCGGTACCCAGCCTGCTGCCCGGCTGGGCCTTTCCTTGCTGGAAGCGGGAATCGCAGACGCGCAGGATTGGAACCCATATCGGAAGAGCCCAGTAGAGTTCGTCGAGAATACGCTTCGCCGTTGGGCTGTGGCCAACGGAGGTGAGGAAATCTCCACTGAATTCGACGTCGCGCTCGCGCTCGTAAGCGATCTTGAGCCTTATTCCGATGAAGGCACAGCCGTTGGCCAAGAAATGTATATGGTGCTTGAGCCTGAGACGGCTGGTTACGTGGTTCTTGGTCCGCTCCTCCAGAAATTGGCCGCAATCCATGGCCGACTGCCGGTGACGTTCTTTAATCTGTTCACCTCGGCGCTCAACCGTTGGGTTAGGATATACGATTTTCGGGATGCTGAGGAGCGCGTCGAAACGCTTCGCGACTGGTATGAAAGCGATCGGGATTCCGAGCATGTCGAGCTCCCCGACGTGAGGGGCGCGATTCCGAAGTTTCTTCGCACTCCAAAGCCGCTTCAGGAGAGCTCATTAGAAAGAATCGCCGACAAAACGCGCGACAAAGGACTCCAGGCAATCCTCTCCGGTCTGCTGCAATTGAGCGCCGCGTCTCGCAAGGCCCAACGCCCCGAAATTGGAGCCGAAGCTTCTGATCGACTGGCCGATTCGAATCCGCCGCTCCCGGCACTGTTGGCCGTATTTGAAAAACAGGATGCGGTTGAAGGGTGCTTCGACGAGGAGGCGCAGGGAATGATGGAGTGTCCACCGGAACCAAACGTGATTATTCCCTTAAAGATCGCTGAAGTTGATTCCGTGAAGACGGCTTTCGGAATTGCCGAGGTTGTTTGCGACGTGCTGACGCGGGCGAGCCGGCTGATCAAGCTCATCATGGCGAACGTCAACTGAGGGGAACGTCCATGCGCACCGGAATAAGTATCGGCGGCAGCGAATCCATGTCGTTGAAAGGAGCGCTGCTCGTCTATGAGGGCCGCCACGGCGCGTTTGTCTCGTGGCATGACGCAAAGTTTCCAGGTGAGGGTGGCGCCCCTTATCTTGGCGAAGCTGAGCCGCTCGCGACTGATTTCCTGCGAGAGCTGGCTGCGGGCCTTGGGTCCCATCTAGCGCCGGAAATTCTGCCTGTGAACATCCTGGCGAGGACTCCTGAAATGCTGGTCTGGTGGACGCCAGCGAAGCAGCGGACAATGTTCTTTGGGGAAACGAGCGACGCCGGCAAAGAGCTCAACGGGAAACTATATCCGCATCCGCCACTGGTCTTCAAAGTTGCTGGAAACGAGCTGTGCGTCCGCGCGTTGGAACGAAACGAGCGACCAATCAGCGAAACCAAGCTGAGAATCGCGCCCTACTGGAATACCAGCGACGGAGAAGGGCGCGTTTGCATCGGCACGACGCGCACACCGGATACTGACGGTGTTGATGGCATCGAGGTCTGGGAGCGTGGATTCTTTCAGAGCGAGTTCACGCACCCGTATGGAGCTGCTCGGCTAACGAGCTTTCCAGGTGGTTTCGTACCCCTGTGGAAACGGCTCGCCGGCACCACAAGGCCATTTCCACCAAAGTACTTGGTCGACGCGCGCCAGTCCTTGCGAGAGTTCGTCGAGCAGAGGTAGGCAATGACCCATCAGTTGCAACCGGGATTACTACGCAAGCCTGTCCGAGTGTTCGTGGTCGGCTGCGGAGGAAACGGCAGTGCGATCGCGGCCGGCCTTCCTTACCTGCACCAGGCTATGCTCGTGAATGGACATCCATATGGCCTCGAAGTCACGATCATGGACGGCGATACTGTATCGCCAACCAGCTGCGTGCGCCAGCCATTCAGCCAGTCAGAGATCGGCCACTTCAAAGCAGTTGTTCTGGTTTCGAGGACGAACTTGTTTTGGGGGCTGGACTGGAAAGCGATTCCGCAAAACCTGACAGAGGCTTTCATACTTGATCGCCCGGATATTGTGATCGGTTGTGTGGATACACGGGCGGCACGAAGGATTATTCATTCAAAACTGACCGGGCACCATGCGAACACGTCGTACTGGCTGGATCTAGGGAACCACGCGACCGGTGGACAATTCGTGCTTGGTCAGCCATGGAACTGGGTGAATAGGTCCGCAGCGCGATTACGGACCGTGGCGGAGCTTTTTCCCGAACTGATCGACGTGTCACTCGATGAGGATGGACAGCCAAGCTGCAGCGCGATCGAAGCCCTGGAGCGCCAGGAACCATTCGTCAACCCGACTCTCGCGTATCATGCCCTGGCGTTGCTTGCAAGACTGTTCCGGTACGGATCGACTGAGTACCACGGCGCTTTTGTGAATGTTGCGGGAAGCCGGGTGCAGCCACTTCTCGCGGAGCCAAAGACCTGGCGGGCGCTGCGCCGCCGGGGGAGATCCCGCAAAAGTCGGCCCGGGGTGGGTTCAACCCGATCCACTACTGCGGGCTAGCTCTTGGAGGTCGGGGTACGCTTGGACGAGTTGGGCACGGCTTAATCTGCTTTCCGAAAAGCGCCTGGAGCTCAAATGCGTTGACGGTCGCCTTCCCTAAATTGTGGTTGTTCGTCACGACATACACGTCCCGCGTCTCCGTAGAAATCTTTCTGATGCGATCGACCCAAGGTTCCAATTGCTCGACGCTGTATAAAAAGTCATAGCGTTGGCGAACATCTGTTTTTGGGAGAACCACTCCTTGTAGTTCTGCCCCGTGCAGCCGGACGTATCCAATTCCAGATGTCGAATGCGCTGACGGCTTCACCGAACGGTGAAACAACGGCTGATCAATATTGCGGAGCCCAACGCCACTTTCGGCCAAAGTGTCTTCGTACCGCAAATCCCAATGGATCGGGTCGGAGGCCCTCAGACAGCCGACTTGTCGGCGATGTGGCGAGTTCCACTGGCGAGGTGCATAGGCTGCACCGGCCCCGGCTCCGCAGCATTACAAATTACGATTGCGGCCGACAGCAGCCGGAAGACTCCAGCAACGCGTCCAGCAAAATCGCTTGATAGCGTTTGCGGTGGGGGATCCGATCCACACTGTGATGTCTCGTGGATCGCACTCTGACTCGGCGAACGCGAGGCCTCTCAAATCGTCGAGGACGGTACCGAAATACAGCTGCCGCCCGAATGTGTATCGAGAATAACGCCAGATCGCAGATCGCGTCATGCCCCAGGAGTGCTGCCACCACCGGCGATCGAAGCAAAGATAGTAGCCGGTTGCGATATTTGAGCAACGACCTCCGACCACATACGGGCAGCGTTGTAGTGGCACTGATTCGAGAGGCCACGACGATAGGGACGCCGGAAACTGCAAACATTCGTCCGTGGTCGACCACATCCGGCAGGTATGTATTCGGACGGCCGACAACGTCAGAGCCGGCGATCGCAAGAAGCTTCCGCCGGAGTCACCGCACAAGGTTGCCGTCCATTCTCGAAGCTTATTGCCGCACGAAATTGTGCGCCAGTGCCGACAAGCAACAACACACAACAACAAAATCTCGGCAAAGGAGGTTCCATTGGCGAGACTCGAATCACGCTTAAGGCTCGGATATTTTCCTCTGAATGTGGCAGAAGCCTGTCGAATTAGGGCCTGGCTTCAGTTTCCGCCAGGTGCATCCACAACCGCTCTCGATCCGTGTGCTGGTACAGGGAAGGCGTTGACGATCATCACGGAGGCCGCGAAGGTGCTCCGTCATGGCATCGAGTTGGACAGTTTCCGCGCAGAGGAAGCTAGGGCAGCCTTGGATCACGTAGTGCAAGGAGATTGCTTCGACGTGCATTGCGCGGTTGAGAGTTACGGGCTTCTGCTCTTGAACCCTCCGTACGACTTCGAGTGCTCGGAGGGCCACAACGAGAGAACGGAGCGCCTGTTTCTTGAGCACTGCTTCCGCTGGCTGCAGCCCGGAGGGGTGCTTGTGATGGTGATCCCCGCGCAACGCGTCGGCCGGTGCACCCAGGTATTGGCCGCCCATTTCCGGGAGATCTCGATAAGCCGGCTGACAGAGCAGGACTCGGCACGCTACCAGCAGGTTGTTGTTTTCGGCATCCGCCGCACCCGCCAGGAGCGAGACCGCTTGAAGGACGTCGAGGTCGGCCGCGAACGCGGCAGGTTGTGGCAACTCGCAAGCAAGTACAAGGATCTGCCATCGTTGGGTGATGACCGTGACGGTCCGAGAATTTATGCCGTGCCGCCAGGAAAAGCGCCGGAGCTTGTGTATCGGGGGCTACCGCTAGATGTGGTTGAAGACATCCTCCCGCGATCGGCGGCATATCGGCAGGCAGGAAGAATCCTCTTTGCACCGCGGACAGCCGTGACTGGTCGGCCACTGACGCCGTTGCATGCGGGCCATGTGGCAATTTTGGCTGTAAGCGGCTGCCTGGACGGGCTGTTCGGCGACGGCGAGGATCGGCATCTCGCCTGTTGGAGCACCGACAAGACCACAGACAAGTTTGAAGAAACGGATGATCAGGGTGTCACGACGATCCGGGAACGTGAGCGATTTACACAGACGCTGACTTTGCTGTATGCCGACGGCCGCGTCGCCATGCTGCGAGAGGGAAATGCTCATGAAGAACGCTCATCTGCGAATGGGGCGCCTCGAATTCCAAAGGACAACCAAGGAAACGGTAACTCAGATCCGGGTCCCCATGGACCGGTTGATTGCTGAAACGGGACAGAGGGGGTCGGCCAGAGCGCACCTGATTTCGGTGTTGGGAAACGACCAGGAGATCGCCGCTATCGCTGCCGCGCTTGTTGAATCATCTTGGTTCAACGTTTCGGGTCCAGGGCTCGCATCGATGAGTGTATCGCTTGGAGAGAGAGCCTCAGTTTTTCGCGCCTCCGCGAGTCTTCCAAGTCGGAAGCGACCACTCCGGCATCTGGTAGTGTTATCCGAGGAATTCGTAGCCCGGCACACAGCCGGCGACAGGAGTGCGCGACGCACAATTCTCTGCGACGATCGGCCGGAATTCATGCTTCACCGGCTCAGCGTCCAATTTGGCCTTCCGGCCGTTCCCGAGTGGAGTGGCTGGTTTGCTGCGGAGCTTCGAAGAATTGGCGCCGTGGAACAACTCATTGGACTAGGCTGTTCACCTATAGCGGTTAAGGGAACGAAAAAGCGATTCCTCGCACTACTCAGCGATGGGCTGAAGCGAAAACGAATCGAGCTTCCTGTCACGGACTCGCCATCAGCTTGGCGGACTGCGAGCTGGTTCGATGCTCGCGTGATCCACCCGGGAGCACAGCACGCCTCTGCGCCAATCTCACCATAGGCGACTACACGTCAAGTGAGGTCTCGGAAGTTGTGGAGTCCCGATTTCGTGGGCCAGTAGGCAAAATTAGGAGCATCCGCCGAACCGCCTTTCTTCTACCTGCAATCTTGGCCCGTGTCCGGCAGATAGCGCTAAACTAGAGACGACAAATGAGGGAACAAATGTTCTCCCACACCGTACCGAAGAAGCTCCTTGAACAGTTCGCCTACTACGACCTCCGCACGAAGTCTCGTCGGCTCTGGCAGTACCAGAAGGGTCGCCCGCCGTGGTGGAAGGCCTCACCTGGGAGGGCAACGGCGTGGGAGGGCCATTTCGTAGACCCGGCGAATGGCGCGAAGGAAGAGCAACTCGAACTGCGTCTCAAGCAGGAGTTTGAAGACCCGGTGAACCAGTTCCTAGAGATGATCGGGTATTGCACATTTGTCTTGAATTCGACCCATATCCGTCTTCTAACCGGCTACATGAGGATGCTCTTCACTCGCTCCCGTGCGCGACAAGCTGCGAGCAAGGGTCAGACGGAGACGATGATCGAAGCGCTACGGTCACTTCGCTCAAACGAGCAGCGGATATCTGAGCTTATTGGCAAGTGGACCATGGATCTGATCGGCGCCGGTGTAGCTAATCGCCTGGTTACCCGCGAGGAAGTAATACGATCCATCGACAGAGAGATTGAAAAACACTCTGCAGGGAGCGATCCCCAGCGCCGCTACATTCATGCATTGGAAACGATGACGGAGTTCGCAGATGAGAATGTTTTGAATGGCGACTGGCGTATCGTACGCACCGATCCCGATAAGCCTTTCGTGATCGGCGACGCGCCGGTTGTGACCTGGGAAAGGACAGACAACAACCTCATATACTTCGGGCAGGGCTTTGCTCGCCCCAATGTTGAGGCGTGCTTGCCTGTGTCTCCTACTGCGTGCTTGTACGTTCTACCCCGTGTGGTACGGACCAGACCCGTGTTCGCACCAACCAGCAGGGAGGTGAACATGGCGCAGGCCGCATTTGCGACGCAGCATTGCTACGGGAACGTCAACAGCCCGGACATCGACGCGGTTTTACAACAGGAGTTCGGGAAGGTCCGGCTAGGGATCACTGGATTTAACACGAACCATATCGATTACAATCAGGTGCTGTTTGACCTCCTGATGGGGCGGCGCCCTCGGGCGGCGTGAGTTTACGCCGACTGTCCGGCTCCTGCAAACCCTCAAGCTCCACAGCGACTTGCTTTAAATCAGTGCCGGCTTTGTTATTTCCTGCTCCGCAAATTCAGAAGCAATGAGATAGACAAACTGTAGGGGTTGAGCGCTGACAAACTCTTCGATGCGGGGACCATATGCGTCTGCAAGGAACGAGTCAAACAGCTGTGGTCTGTAGCGGGTTATCGAACCTAAGTAGTAAGTGATTGCATAGATAGACAACAATTGAGGCAGCACTGCAATTTGTTCAGCCGCTGGAGCAAGGTATGCGTAGTACCTGCGATAAGGCTGCGAACTGTTGACTGAGACCCAAATACGCCGCTTGAACAGATCCACAAGTGACTGCACCTCGTCGGAGGGTCTATGGGCAAACTGTCTCTTTGTAGTCTGCTCGAAGCAGAGCAGCCGTCGCCCGTCATACACTTCAGAAAATTTTACCTCGTGGAACTCCGGGGATAACTGCGATTCCGCAAGAAACCCCTTGCGAGTGATGCTGAGCCGGGTTAGATCATCTGCTACCAGCACGAGATTGAGCCACAATTGGTTTGCGCCGTTTTGCATAAACCGTAGCTCGTGTATCGAAATGAATCGTTCCTGCTTGTTGGCAGCATGTGCCCAGAGTCGGTGACCAGGCAGAATTTGCGGCAGAAGAAACGCAAGATTATATCTTGTCCCGGCCGGAATGTTTTGACCAACGAGCAGCTTGTGCAACTCAGCAAAGACTTGAAGCTTACCCTGCGCACTCGGTGACGGATAGGCGTCCAAATATGCATCCTTGAGCTCTCTCCCGCCCGGTGAAAGCTTTTCACTCAACCCATGTGACGCTTGATCAAATGTCGGGACTCACCTTTACTGAGGGCGAGCGCCTTAACCAAATTCATAAAACAGTAATAGATCTGCAATGGACGCGCTGCTGTGATAGATGCAGCTTGTGATGATTTGAAAAAATCGCTTGCTTGTTCCAAACAGGCAGTCGCTTCTTGGCGGGCCTGCGGTGGACAGACAGTCCGAATTTTGTCTCGTATTATGGTCCATGGGTCTACGGCAAAAAGATTCGATTGCAACCCGTACCGCCGACTCCCTTTGTGCATGGGCCAAAACGAGAAACGCAGCGGACGATCTAATATGGACACGCGTGTTCCTATGGTGGCGTCAGGTAGTTTAGGCATAAGGCTGTTGGAATTAGTCTACATTTTCGTAGCGACACTAGCGATTCAATCAGTGCCGACGGAACTCGGCGATCTGGCGTCCGAAATGACGCCACCGGCACGTGCGCTGTGACGAATCGACGAACGCGATTCAAGTTGACGCATAACGCCCGACCGTGATAGACGGCCACCTATCAACAAGAGCCCGGCGTCTTTGATCTGAAACCTGAGGGCCTCCCGGGCGGCCGCTCCGACCGCGCCGATCTACGCCATCGTTCGGAGCCCCTTCTTATGTGGCAGCCCCTGGGAATTAGAGCATATCAAATGAGGCCCTTTGTGAAGCATGCCAACATAACCGACATCCCAACATATCTCAGAAGATTCGCGAACGAATTGGGCGAGCGCGTCATCGCGAGATACCCGCCGCTTTATCAGCCCGGCGAGCCGGTGCGGCCGGAGTTGGCCCGCCTGCGAAGACACCCGTTTCCCGCTCAGACCCTCGCCGTTATGGGTGTCTGCCGGCGCCTGGATGAATCTCGTTCCGCCGCGGTGATCGCGGAATGTGGAACCGGTAAGACGCTGGTTGCGCTCGCCAGCATTTTCGCGCATGCGCGGGGCAAACCGTTCACTGCGATCTTCATGGTGCCGCCTCAACTGGTCGAGAAGACTTGCCGGGAATGCGCCCTGACTCTCCCAGGCGTGCGTATCTTTATCATCGACGGGCTCCGTAACGGAGTCTCGTCGAACGGCTACACGGGTGTCAATGAAGTGCGATTGCGTAACGGCCGCACAGTCAGGGAGGGACTGAAGACCAGCTTGAGCGATATGCGCCTCGCGAAGGGATACCGCTCGGCTCGTCATCGTTGGCAGGCAATCTGCGGCGCTCCAAGCGTGTTCGTGATTTCCCGCGAGCGAGCGAAGCTCGGAGCGCACTGGCGGCACGTCTACCGTATTCCCCAAAGCGGACCGTACCTAGGCAACGTAGTCAACCCTGACACCGGGTTGCCAATCCTAACGGCCGAAGACCAATTGCGGCGCGCCGACTTCCGCAAAGCGAAGCACGCTGAAATGGTGTGCGCCGAAAACGCAGGCGAGCCGGGCAAGGGCAGACGGCCATTCTTCAGTGCGCTCTGGCAAGTGGACAACCAGAAGATCCACCGTGCCGCGCCAATCGAGTTCATCGGCCGGCGGCTGAAGAATTTCTTCGATTACGCGATCGCCGATGAAGTACATGAGCTGAAAGGCGGCGAGACGGCACAAGGTAACGCCCTCGGGACCCTCGCCGCTTGCGCGAAGCACACCTTGATTCTGACCGGGACCTTGCTCGGCGGATACGCGGATGAATTGTTTCACATCCTGTTTCGCCTTGAGCCTCGGAAGATGCTGGCGGAGGGGTTTGAATACGGTGAAGCGGGCCTGAAAGCTTTCACGGAGACGTACGGCGTTCTTGAGAAAGTAACCACGATTGAGCCCGCTGATAACGCTTGCTCCGAAGCCCGCGTCACCAAACGGGTGAAGCGGAGGCCTGGAGCGTCACCTCTCCTGTTCGGCCGCTTTCTCATGGATCTCGGCGCATTCGTGTCGCTGGAAGACATCTCGAATGCCTTGCCTGCGTACACCGAAGAAGTAATCGGGGTGGAGATGGATCCACCGCTACAGCGGGCATACGAGCAACTCGAAGAGGACATTAAAAACGCTCTGAAGGAACATTGGGCCAATCCTTCGGTCTTAAGCACGAGTATGAACGCGTTGCTCTTATATCCAGATCGGCCGTACGGTTTGGGCGATCTGATCGGATATGCGACGAATCCGGAGACCAACGAGCGAGAGAAATTTCTGATCTCGCGCCCGGCAGACTTGGACGAAGCGTTCGTTTATGCAAAGGAGCGGCGGCTCGTCGAGGAGATTCAATCAGAGCTATCCCGCGGGCGTTCGTGTCAGGTTTTCGCGGTTTACACCCAGAAGAGGGACGTGACGCAGCGGCTCAAGTCAATCCTTGCTCATGAAGGCATCCGGGTGGAAGTCCTTACGGCAGACGTACCGCCGGAGCAGCGTGAGGCATGGTACGACCGGCAATTACGGAATGGCATGCAGGTATGCATTTGCCATCCAAAACTTGTGCAAACTGGCCTCGACTTGATTTTCGCGAGCTCAATATTCTTCGTTCAATCCGGCTACTCTACTTATGTCCTTCGGCAAGCGAGCCGGCGAAGCTGGAGGATTGGACAGAAAAAGCCCGTGCGTGTGGTCTACCTCCACTACTCGAGTACGGCGCAGGAAAACTGTCTTCGTCTCATGGGCAAGAAAATGCTCGTGTCTCTTGCGCTGGAAGGAAAGTTCGTGGCCGACGGCATCCAGGCCCTCGAAGATGACGATGACATCCTCACCTCGATGGCACGCGATCTCGTAACGCAACGCGGGGTGGGAGAACGTGCCGATGCAATCTGGAAGGAGCTGCAAGCCCAGCGTTCTACCGCGGTCATCGAACCGGTGTCAGCAGTCGGACAAGCAGAGGCTATCGAACCAGCCGTCTACGAGCCGGTCCCCTCAGAACTGATCGTGCCTTCACTAGCAGCTACCCCGAGCGGCACGATGCATACGCTCGCACAGTTCGGTGTTGCCACACGCCGAACGTCACGACGCCAGGCGTATCAGAGCGAAGACCAGCTATCGCTCGGATTCTAAACAATCGAATCGCGTCCTGGACGCGCCGAAACTTTGTCGTCGGCGCAGGTGACGCTGAAACGAGGGAATCTCGCTAAGCGAGCGTCAGCCAACAGAGCGCAAAATTGTAGGTGGCGTGCATGAGCACCGCGGCCACCGTTGATTGCGACCACACTCGCATTGCGCCGAAGGATGCACCAGTAAGAATGGTACACACGAAGCTGACGCCGGCGCGGCCGATATGAGCTCCGGCGAAGGCTAGGGCAACCAGCAAAACGCTGATGAGCTGCGCGGGAGGCTGGCGAACGTGCATTCGGATCAATAGGGTCACCAGCGCCCAGAACAGCAGTCCCCGAAACAGCAATTCCTCCGCCATCGGACCAGTGATGCTGGCCAGCAGGAATTGATTGAGCCTCGGGAACGGACCAAGGGACTGATGGAACAGCCGCGCGACCGCCCAGATGGCGCTGGCAGCAGCGAGTCCGGCGACTATGCTCCAGATCCATCGGCGCCGCGGTGGAGAAACCCAGCCAAGGCGAAGCAACCAAGCGTTCCGATTCAGCACTCGTCCTGAATACAGGACTAGCATTCCAGTAAGAAGAATTGCGAGAATCATGGGCCTGGTTGTGCTGGCGATGGCGGTGATCTTCCATGTCAGCAACAGAACCATGGGCATGAAGAGTTCCGGACTACTGCGAACCACCTGCCTGAGGTCCACCAGAAACGCGCCGATCACATCCTTAGTTTACGGCGCACACAGTTTCCAGCCAAGCCTTGCTGGTTGATCAAACATCGGTGGTGATCACGCTCTCTGACCATCACGCCCTCAGGAGGTTAAGACGATGGCCGATAAGGTCGCCTTCCAAACAAATATTCCGGTTGAAGTCGCGCTGAAGTACGGCGACGGCAAAGATGTCAACGGGCAGTACGGGGATCAGGTTCTTTACACGCTCTCCGACGGCCGCGTGATGTACGTGCCGCCGATTGTACGCAAGCAGATCGAGGATTTGAGAATCGCCAGGGGAGAACTGTTCACGATAACCAAAGCCGAGAAGAAGAACGGAACGCGCCGGACGATCGAATGGCAAGTATGCGCCGACGGCCGTACCGCTTGCCAACAGAACCCAGACTCCGCCGCCGACAACCGCAGACCAGACGGTGGCGGTCCAGAGAGGCAGCCTTCGGGTCAAGCGTCGCGAAATGGCTTAGTCGGGCGAGTAGCTCCGACAGGCGCTGGCGCCCAGTTCCTCAAACAGGCATTGGCGCTGGCTGTGGACGCAGTCGCCGAAGCTGAACGCTACGCCGACACACACGGCATCTCGCTGCAGTTCACGAGCGAGGACGTCCGCGAAATCGGGCTGCGGATCTATGCCCATGCGGCGCGGTAAGCGTGGCGCATAACCGAACAAGAGGCCTGGCTGCGAGCAGCGGCAGCAGCAGCAGCAGCTGTCACTATTCCCAAAAATCTGCCGACTTGAACCCATAACGATGCCGACCCGCCGGGGATAACGACTTCATTTTACGAGGAGACCTTATCGTGCGGCGGGGCCGCGCTGGAACCATAATCTTGCCCGAAGGTGGTGAAGTGCACGCAAATGCTTGCCACTGGCACTGTAACGGTTCCGTTCTGCACTCCATTATTGCTTCGTTCGAGCGGATGCCGAGGTTTGGCGTACGTCACGACTGTGTCGCGACATTTCATGTATGGAGATCTCTGCCGAGCCAACTAGATGAGGCTGGCGCAGGAATCCGCTATTCGTGCGTCAAGCTGACACGCAGAAGGACGCAGACGATTCGCCACGCGCGTCCGAACGCCTCCCACGCAGATGGAATGGCAGGTACATCACATCACCGCGGCAATTAGGGGCGACCAATGGAAGGCGGTATTCCGCCCGCACTTTGCGACTTGTCTGCCCCGGACGCTGACGGTAGAATCTAGGGAACTCCAGAAGTTCAACTCGGACCGTGGGGATGCGAAGCAACTGCTCTGAAGGTGGTCACCGTGGTTATGGGCCGCGCGGTCGCGCTTGGCCAGCGTTGGTCAAGGGGCTGTGCGTATTGCCGGCCCTTGCCAATGGGCTCATCCTTGCGCAAACCTGCGGCAACGTGCAATTGCAGCTCACGCCGGATTATGGTTTTGCCGTTGGCACCTCAAGCGGAGGAAGCTCGTACACTTTCACGTCAAACGGCCAGACGCTCGCGTCAGGGCCGATGACCCAGTTGGCTCTTTTTCACTTCGACAACTCACTCAACAGTACATCTGGAGCCGCTCCATCCACTGCTTCAGGCGTTGCGTACGACATTGGTAAATTCGGGAAAGCAGTCTATCTCCAAACCGGCGGTGGGATCACTTATCCGGGCGGCTTGTTCAATGTGTCCGAAGGTACGGTTGAGATGTGGATTGCGCCCAGGTTCAATGGGAACGATTCGGCCTTTTCGACCTCGGGCTACAGCATCTTGAAGTTCAGTGCCGCCAATGGCGACTACTTCGTGATCGCGGAAGATTCGGCCCACCAGGGCCGCATCATCTACACGGGCGCGTCGGTCAATGGCCAGGGGGAGATCGCTTACAACAGTTCAGCCGGTGACATCACCGACTGGAAAGCGGGCGAATGGCATCACATTGCAGCAACATTTTCCGCGAGCGCCAGCCACATCAGGTTCTACCTGGACGGCGTCAAAATTGCGGACAACAACGAGGGCCATTTCTACGCTCCTTCCGCCGCCGGAGGATCGATCCAGCTCGGCTCGACCGCCTTTACCGTCGATGAACTGCGGATCTCAAACGTAGCGTTGTCCGATGCCGCAGTGGCATACGACGCCGCACGTTCCGCTCCCTTCGCCGACAACGAAGTGATGCTCCCGATGGCGGGAGTGTCTTCCGGGCCGTTGAATTATGCTGTCAGCGGATGTGGGTCGGCCATGTATAACTTCACCGGCGTGCCAATCAACAATTTCAATCCTCCCAATGGCTTGCTCCCACCGGGCAGTGCCACTATTAGGCTCTCGTTCAATACCCTGCAGCCGACGACGTGTCGCTACTCGATCGGAACCGAGATGGACTACTCTTCTATGCAGGTGCTTGATATCGGGCCACCCACGGCGGCACATACGGCATTCGTCACTGATCTTTCGGCCGATCCGCGCACCTTAAGCCATCTGTACGTCCGTTGCGCCTCCAACAACGATTACCTACAGAGCGCGGTGTACCGCGTGGTGGCGGCGCCAGCTGGGTCTTTCCCGCGGGTGGGGAACATGTTAGCTGGCGATTACATCAATCGAAACACGCCTGACCTCGCCGCGAAGACGCAGCTCTTCTTGGGCGCTGCAACCGCATCAGCGCCAAGCGGTATCGTGGGGATGAGCGCCAGCGCTGCGGATGCCCTGCGAGCGCTACACCCCAATGTCCTCATTCTGGCGACGGTCGAAGTAACCGACGACTTCTCTTTGACGCTACCGGAGAGTTACTACCTACACGATACTCACGGAAATCGGATCTCCCAGTGGTGCGATCCTAATTCTCCTTCTTACGTATACAACATGACGCGTCCGGAGGTAGCAAGATATGTCGCCGAGTTAGCCTATCAGGAGTTGGCGCAGTTCAACTGGGCATTTGACGGGATGTTCTTCGACGTTTTCGGTACGCACTTCCCGGCCAACGTCATTAATTGCCAAGGAAACAGCGTACAGGTCGACTCGGACGGCAACGGCCAACCCGACGACCAGGCGCAGCTTGATGTCGCCTGGTCGGCGGGAATGTACCTCCTGGTGAGCACGTTCCACAGCTTGGCTCCGGGCGCTTACATTTCCGGACATGTGGAGGACATGCCTGCCCAACCCCAATCTCTGGCGGCGTTCAACGGATCAGCTATCGAGTTCTATCCGCAAGACGTTCGCGAGGGTCAGATGTCTTTCGGGTCCTTGTGGGATCTGCACGAATCCTGGGAGACGCGGTCAGTTTCGCCCACCATCACGATGGTACAGTCGGCACCTCCAACCAGATCGCTTACGGTTACGGTTATTACCCATTGAACGCCATGTCACCGACTCTGGCGGCATTTGCCCGAAGTTACTACCCGAACATGCGATTTGGCCTCGCGCTGGCACTGATGAACGACGGGTTCTTTACCTATGACATCGGTGATATGAACGCGCTATCACCAACAGCCTGGTGGTATGACGAGTATGATTTCAATCTGGGATTTCCGCTCGGCCCGGCCATCCGCATCGGAGCGGCCCCATCCGCCGATCTGGTCCAGAACGGCGGATTCGAGAACAGCTTACAGGGCAAGTGGCAACTCGACATCCAGCAAGGTGGCGCCACAGCGGTCCAGGACTGCAGCGTAGCGGCAGATGGAAGTTGCTCGGGTCGTGTTAGTGTCACAACCGCGGGTGACGCAGATTACCGAATCAGTTTCGAGCAGGAGAATCTACCTCTGGTGACCGGCACGAGCTACCAGGTCCAGTTCTGGGCTCGCGCAGATTCGCCAACAACAATCTCTGTACACTCGCAGGGAGGCGCGCCGAGCTTTACGGATTACAAGCTCTCCGCCCAGTTTTCTATCGGTACCAGTTGGTCGCTGTATACAGCTTCCTTCACCGCTCCGCTGACGGTGAACGACGCGCGGCTGGAGTTTTGGGTCGGGAATGCGACGGGAAATATCTGGTTCGACGATGTGCAACTTGCCCCTTCAGGTACGGATCTGTTCCGGCGAGACTTCAGCAATGGCGTGGTGCTGCTGAACGGGATATTGAGCACCCAGACCGTCTCCGCACTGACGGGACTGCAGCACTTCCAAGGCACGCAGGCGCCCCGTTACCAGTACATTGTGGACGATAGCGACGCCGGATTCAGCGCGACCGGCACGTGGAATACCGTGACATACAATCCGTTGCCGGTTTACACTGGGCCCAGTTTACTAACTGGTCCACACTACCACGCATGGGAGGGCGCCTTGCATCAACTTGATGCATCCTCTGGCACCGCGCAATGGGATTTTTCTTTGCCGGCTGACGGATCTTACACAATTCAAGTCTGGCTGCCAGCCGCGCCTAATGCCGGCAACTGGACGAAGAACGCCGTATACGAGGTTGTCTCGAACGGGAAGGTTATATTTTCCGCTTCGCTCGATCAAACCACCGCCAGCTCGGGCGATGGGTGGCACACAATTGCAACTGGACTGAGTCTCACCGTGGCAGGCGCGCCGTTCCTCCGTGTTCACAACGGAGGCTCCGGGTCGCTGATCGCGGACGCGGTATACGTTACTTCAGTGGCGCTTTACAATGACGGCTCTGAGGCGCCGCAGGTGACGCTAGCGCCGTTCGATGGCATTCTGCTGCAACGCCAAACGCCGGTAGCGGCGCCCACATCTCGCGTGAACTCAGCAGTGAATGCAGCGAGCTATATGCCAGCAATCGCATCGGGCGGCTTCCTTTCGATCGTCGGGACCGGCTTTACCAATTCCTCACGTTCGTGGACCTCATCGGATTTTTCCGGCCACAACCTTCCGACCTCGCTGGATGGCGTGTCGGTGACAATAAACGGCAAGCCCGCGTACGTTGAATACATCAGCCCCACGCAGATCAACGCCCTTGCTCCGGACGACGATACGATCGGCCAAGTTCAGGTGCAGGTCACGACGCCGCAAGGTGCAAGCTACCCAGGAGTTGTCCTGAAGCAGAAGCTATCGCCCGCATTCTTTACCTACCAATCAGGTGGAACCAGCTATGTGGCGGCGGTTCATCTCGACGGAACGCTGGTTGGTCCAGCGGGACCGTCATCCCGGCCTGCCGCTCCTGGCGAGGTGATCGAAATCTACGGTACCGGCTTCGGCCCGACGAATCCAATCTTGCCCAGTGCACAATTAGTTTCCCAACCGGCTCCTCTCAGCCTGCCAGCCGCGGTAACGGTGGGCGGCGTAAACGCCCAGGTGCAATGGGCGGGCTTGGTGTCTTCCGGGCTCTATCAACTGAACGTGCAGATCCCCAACGTTGGTACCGGAGACCAGCCAATACAGACCAGCGTGAGCGGATTCCAAGCTGCGACCGGTGTTTTCATTTCGGTTAAAGGAAACTGATCGCCGACGCAATGTACAAACTGAGGAACCAGGTGAGGCTATCGCAACGGATCACGCACAATAATACGCGGCCTTTTACACTCGGAGTGGACCTCTTGATTCTGCTTCGAATCACTGGTCACTCGAAGCGTCCACTGTGCCGCTTGGCCGCTGTGTTTTTGGCGTTTGCTCTGGTGACCTGCCCCCGTTTTTCCTACCAATCATAACTAGAGAAGCTCGGTTCAGAAAAAGCCTTTGACTTGGCCCCTTTGCTTTCCTCTCAGAGCGTTCCCGGCCGGGGCGGAAGGCTGTCAAGGCCGAGCGGAGCGAGTGCATTTCAGCCTTGACAGGCTGAGCGCCGGCAGCAGGATCATTCAGGAAAGCAAAGGGGCTGCGCGCGCCGCAAACTCGAGCGGCGTCTGATATCCCAAACTGCTGTGCGGTCTTTGTTGGTTGTATTCGTCTCTCCATCGCTCCACCTTCTCCCTGGCATCCTGCAAAGTCTGAAACCAGTTGGCATTCAAGCACTCGTCCCGCAGGCGCCCGTTAAAGCTTTCCACGCGCCCGTTTTGCATCGGGCGGCCTGGCTGAATGTGGATCAGTCGCACGTGATGTTCTTCGCACCACGCCAGGAAGTGCCGGCTGGTGAACTCCGGCCCGTTGTCGCACCGGATCGCCGCCGGCACTCCGCGCTGCAGCATGATCCACTCCAACACCCGTGTCACTCTTCGGCTGGATAGGCAACTGTCCACTTCGATCGCCAGGCACTCCCGAGTGTAGTTGTCCACCACCGTCAACACCCGGACCGCGCGGCCGCTCGACAATCCGTCCATCAGAAAGTCCGCTGACCATTCCTGGTTGGCCTGCCGCACGTCCGTCATTGGCGCTGCCGGTCGGAACAGTCGCTTCCTGCGCAGCCGCCTCACCGCCAGGTGTTCTTCACGGTAGATTCGCTCCAGCCGCTTGTGATTCACTACCCATTCCCGTCGCTTCAGCAACACCCCCAGTCTCCGATAGCCGTAGCGCGGCCGCTGTCGGGCCAGTGCCATCAACTCCTGGCGCAGCTCGGCGTTTCGATCCGGCTTCGGTTCGTAGCGGTAACTCGATCGGTCCACTTCCAGGAGCTTGCAGGCTCGCCGCTCGCTCAGGCCATGCTCGGCCCTCAAGAGCGCCACATCCCGCCGTTGGCCTACAAGCTCCAACCGTTTTTTCGAATCACCGTCTTCAACGCCTCTTTGTCCAGGCTTAAGTCGGCCACCAACTTCTTCAGCTCGCCGTTCTCCCGCTCCAAATCTCGCAGCCGGCGGGCCTCGCTTACTTCCAGCCCGCTGAACTTCGACCGCCAGGCGTAGAGCGTTCCTTCATGCACGCCCAACTCGCGTGCCAGATCCTGCACTTTCTGGCCGGCCTCCATGCGCTTCAACACCCCAATGATCTGCTCCTCAGTGTACTTGCTCTTCTTCATCTCGAAGCTCCTTTCGTCGTTCAGTTTTTTTGGAGCTTCTCAGATTATGACTGGTAGAGTTTTCGGGGGGCAGGTCACTGGGATTGGGCTTGGCGCAGACATCCCCGCCCATTACCAACCCCAACCCGCCTAGCACGCTACTGCCACCGGGATCGACTTCGGTGGCACTCGCGGTGCAAACCGGCTCCGCAACGTCGTGTGGCTATTCGGTTAACGTTGAGGCCCAATATCCTGCCATGAAGCCTTTCGATCAAGGCCAAGGCGGCAATAGCCACTCGGCTCTGATTCAGGGCCTAACTTCTGATCCGTCCCAGGTGAACACAGTTTACGTTCGTTGTGCCCTTGCGCCGGACTTTGCTCTCCTACTGCAGTACCGCGCCATGCCGCTTGCCCAGTCCGCCACATTTCCCCGAATTGCGAATATTGGCGGATTGAGCAACGTCCTGGCAAAAGGCGTGCCTTATGCCGCCCGTTACGATCTCTTGACCGATTCCGGCGTTGTGCCATCTCCGGTGCTTAGCCAGATTCATAAGGCCAATCCCAACACCTTGATTCTGTATTGGGTCAATTCCGTGGAGGATTGGACGGGTACTTTGCCCGAATCTTATTACCTTCACGATGTCAATGGAAGCAGGATACAGGATTGGCCGAGCGCTTATCTCTTGAACATGACGAATCCGGCCGCCGCCGAATATCAAGCCAACAGTTTTTATCGCGGTTTGGTTGGGGCTGGGCTAATGTTTGACGGATGTTTTTTCGACTCGTTTTACTTTACGGAGTCGAACAGCATCACCAATTACCTCGGAAAGGTGCTCGCTGTCGACGCCGATGGAGATGGCAAACAGGACGATCAGCAGGCCCTCAACGCTGCTTGGCGCGCGGGCATGCTTAAGATGATGAACACCTGGCGGCAGTTGTTGCCCAGTGCAGTGGCCCTCAGTCACCTTGATCAGGATCCCACTCCCGATGTCGCGGCGGTGCTGAATGGCGACAGCCTGCTCTTCCTAGCGACCGACGTCATGGAGGGGCATTTCCCTTTTGGAAGACTCTTGCAAAGATACAACGACTGGTGGGCGCTTCGCGGGAATTCGGCAGTGGCAATCGTGGAATCCTCTCCTCAAAGCCAGATCTCCTACGGCTATGGCGCCTACGCCGATTGGGCGCTGCTCCCCAAAAACATTCCGCCCGGAGTGCTCACGTTCGCGCAAGACTTCTACCCATCGATGCGCTTCCCGCTTGCGGTATCGCTGATGAACGACGGCTACTACGTTCGGGATCTCGGTGACCAATCCATGGGTTATACGAATTGGTGGTATGACGATTACGATTTTAACCTTGGCCTTCCAATTTCGCCGCAAACGCTCGTGGACACATCATCTTCCCCGAATCTTGTTCAGAATTCCAGTTTCGAGCAAGATCTGGCCGGGTGGCAGTTGAACGTTTTCAACGACGGGCAGGGTAGCGCCACAGTAGCCTTGGATTCAAACATCGCAGCAGTCGGCGCATCCTCGGCTCGTGTGACCGTCGCGTCGGTTGCGGCAGCCGATTGGCACATCACGTTTGAGAAGGAGGCCCTTACCCTTAAGGGCGGTACTAACTACCAGGTCCAGTTTTGGGCTCGTTCGGATTCATCGCGAACAATAACCGTACAGGTGCAGGGCGGCGCGCCCAATTTTCCGCTGTACGGGCTTTCTAAACCCAGGATCGCCATCGGACTCGGCTGGAGCCTTTACACCCTCGACTTCGTGGCACCGGTAAACGCAACCGATGGGAGGCTGGAATTCTGGGTGGGGGATGCGGCCGGAAATTTTTGGCTGGACGCCGTCCAGGTTTCCGAAGCCTCCGCGAGCGTCTATCGGCGGGATTTTACAAATGGCATAGTTCTCCTGAACGGGACTGCCGGTGCGCAGACCATATCCCTAGAGTCCGGCCTGCAACGCTTCAAGGGCACCAAAGCCCCTCGCTATCAATATATAGTCGATGACTCCACGGCCAGTTTCACTTCCGATAGTTCGTGGACCACGGTTCCGCTCGACTCCGGCGTTCGCATCGACGATTGGCCATTAAACGTCGGAGCGAATCCTCCGTTCTATCATTGCTGGCAAAGCACCTGTCATGAGCAGGAGGTGCCGGGCGGAGCTGCTCAGTGGAATCTTGGTATTCCTGCGGACGGACAATACATGATTCAAGCATGGCTGCCTGCGGCCCCGACTGCCAGTGCCTGGACCAAGAACGCAGTATACGATGTTGTCTCGAATGGCAACGTCATCTCTTCCGCATCCCTCGACCAAACCACCGCCGGCGCGGGCGATGGGTGGCACACGATTGCTATGGGCCTAAATCTTACTGTAGGAAGCGCTCCGTTCGTCCGCGTTCACAACGGAGGCTCGGGAACGCTGATCGCGGATGCGGTGTACATCACATCGGCTGCGCTCTACAATGACGGCTCCGCGGCGCCTCAAGTCACGCTGGCGCCGTTCGATGGTATTTTGCTGCAACGCCAGACACCGCTGTCGGTCCCAGCATCGCGCGTGAATTCGGTCGTGAATGCAGCGAGCTACCAGCCGGCGATCGCATCGGGAGGTTTTGTCTCGATTGTCGGGACCGGCTTCGGCAACTCAACTCGATCCTGGGCCGCGTCGGATTTTTCACGCAATCACCTTCCCGTTTCGCTGGACGGCGTATCCGTCACGATCAATGGCCAGCCCGCCTACGTGGAGTACATCAGCCCGACCCAGATCAACGCCATCGCTCCGGACGACGATGCCATCGGCCAAGTTCAAGTGCAGGTGACGACACCGCAAGGCCCAAGCTATTCGGGAACTGTGTTGAAGCAGAAGCTGTCACCAGCCTTCTTCACCTACCAGTCAGGTACCACGAGCTACGTAGCAGCGGTTCACCTCGACGGCACGCTGGTTGGTCCTTCGGGGCCGTCATCGCGGCCAGCCGTACCGGGCGAGATGATTGAAATCTACGGTACAGGCTTCGGTCCGACGAATCCAGCGTCGCTTACCGCGCAATTGATTTCACAACCGGCTCCTCTCAACCTGCCGGCGACGGTAACGATCGGCGGCTTAAACGCGCAGGTGCAATGGGCGGGTTTGGTCTCGTCTGGGCTTTATCAACTGAACGTGCAGATCCCCAATGTTGGCCCCGGAGACCAGCCTCTACAAACGAGCGTGAGCGGATTCCAGGGCGCGACCGGAGTCTTCATTTCGATTGCAGGGAACTGATTGATGATTAAACCATCGGAGGCAAGGCCCACCTCGAAAACATCTCCGGTCAACTTTTTGGTTGCGGCTACACGGATCTATGTTCATCAGTCCGCCTTGTTGAGATCCACAATGCGAAATCCGCAATTCAAGATTATGATGGAGCCTTGGCGGCCACACTCATTTCTCGCAGTTTCGAGTTGGCTTAGGCAGCTTAGTTTATGTGTCATGCTACTGCACGCGCCGCTGATGATCGCGCAAACTGGCGCGAACCCGTCGCGTTCGCAAGCCCAGTACACACAGATCTATTTTGACAACCTTGACAACATCGTTTCCGCCCTGGGGCCGGGGTTCGTTTTGGACTCGGCAGGATCGCTCACGTCGAACCCCGCCGAGGTAATCTCCGGAAAGGAATCGATCAAGGGTTCCTATTCCGGAACCTCCAGCTACACGCCTTATCTCCACACCAATCCGTCGGCCATTCCTCTAACGCCGAATCATCCTTATCAGGTGACGTTCCAATACAGGATTCTGACGGCCCCGAGCAACGGTTTTCAGGTGCAGTTCTTTTCGCAGACGGGCGCAAACCACGGAAACTTCCTCCCTTCCACGACAGTGACCGGAGCGGCTGGAAGCACGGGAACGGCGACCCTGACGGGCACCCTTTCGGCCTACGCGGATTACCAGGCCCTCTGGACTATTGGCGGTACCGGCGCGATTTCAATCGACAATATTCACCTGATCGACGCAGCCACCGGCAAGGTGATTGCCACGGAAAATGCGGAAGGACTGGCGCCGACCGTGGGCTCGGGCCTGCAATTACAGAATGGGGCGTCGGTGATTACTGATCCTTCCCTGATCATCGCCGGCCAGGGTTCCATTTTGCTGGCCGATTACGGGACAGTCGCGACGATACCAACCGTGGTGAGCCTCAGCGGAAATACGACATATATCGCTGAGTTCCAGTACCGCATTCTGAGTCCGGGCAGCGGCGCGACGGTGCTGTACGCCTGGTTTCAACCGGCTGGGACGACGGACCCGCAGCTCGGGGTAACAATGCGAGCTCCCCTGAAGAACTCGGCAGCTACCGGCACGTTTTCCACCGGCGCGCTCACCGCCGCAGCGGCATCGTACGTCCTGAAGATCTCGGCGACCGCCGATTCCTCGGTCATCATCGACAATATCAGCATCCTTCGGCAAGACGCGATCGCAACGAGTGCGGCTCCCTCGAACTGGGCCGATCTGGATCGGCTGCCGTTCCCGCGGCTTGGCAGATTCATCTTCGATACTCCAGCGGACTTGGCGCAATATCCCGAAGACGGTACTCCGCCGTTCACGTATACCCAGGACCAACTTGAGAGCCGGCTCGCATTTGCCGATGTGATCGCCGGAGTACAGCCCGACCATCAGACCAATGAGCCGGATTTCGTCCGGCGCATTCGTCAACTGAATCCCAACGCAGTATTTCTTCCATACCGCATCTCAGAGGAACAGGAGTTCAACCATACGCCCCTGTCGGATAGCAATGTCAGTCTTCCGTATCTCTTCCAGCAAAGCGTTGCCGATGACTGGAGCGTCCGCGACACAAACGGAAATTACGCTGTCGAAAGTGACTACCCATTCATTCACCTGATGAACATCTCGCCGTTCTGCCCGGTGGACAACGGCCAAACCTTCACGGGCGCAATGCTGAACTGGCTCACTGCTTCGGTATTCTCCTCGGGTCTTTGGGACGGCGTATTCTTCGACAACCTCTTTGGCCGCATTAACCCACACATTCCCAACTCCGGCAATCCCGCGCTGCTGGACTATGACTGGAATCGAAACGGCATTCGTGACGAGACGCTTGCTTCTTCCAGCGACATGACCAGGAACGCCGCGATTCAAATATTGCAGGACTTCCAGGCCAAAACAGGAGGCCTCCAGCTTGTCATGGGGAATGCAGGCGCGCTGCCCGAGCTACCTCTTGCGCCGTACGTGAACGGCTATCTTTTCGAGGGCTTCAACTTTAATTGGGAGGGTCCGTATCTCCCAACGTGGGAGAGCAAGTCGCCGGAAATGTGGCGGGCGGCTCTGGACGCCTATCGCAGGACTCAGCAGTTGGTCCGCAAGCCTGCCGTCAATCTTATTGAGGGCAACGGTCCTAGCCCGCTCGTGCCGGTTTCCGGAGGAAATTCGCAGATCACCCCGACCGCCGCAGATCTTCAGAGGCATCGGTTCACGATGGGCACAGCGCTGCTGGGGGATGGATTCTACTTCTACAATCTTGTTGGAGACTTCAGCCCCCCGTACTTTTACGATGAGTACGCCGTAGATGGGACTGGAATAGCAGTTGAGGACCGCCAGTAGCAGCACCCTGATTTTCAGCGAGGACTTCGAGACGGCAACCCTGCCAGCCTCTTTCTATCCCGGATTGCCGCCAACTACAGTGGCGATGTCGCATCTTCCCTCCGAGGTCATCAGCGGAACCGGCAGCCTTGTGATCTCCAATCCGGATCACACCCAGCAGTCGTCCAACCTGGCGAGCACCGTTCCGGGAGTGCTGCAGCTCGGCCCGGGAAATGCGTACCGCGTCGTGTTCGATTACCGAGTCCTCAAGACTGTCGACGGCTCTTTGCATGTCGATTTCTGGGATTCTTCGACCAATAGCGCCGGTTTGGCTCTTTACTTGCCGCCTGGCGTTGTCGCGGGGGACTCCGGCACGGCCGACTTCCCTGTGACGGTAACCTCGTCAGGAAACTGGTACCTGCGAATTGGCTTCAACGGTGGCGGCAAGATTGCGATCGACAACCTGCGAGTCTATCAAGGCGGCGTCGGCCCGTGGCGGCGGGACTTCGAGAATGGGTTTGTTCTGGTCAATCCGTTTTTGCAATCGCACACATTCTCTGCGGCTGATCTAGCCGGCGTCTTGCAACGGACCGGCATTCATCGGATCAAAGGCAGTCAAGCGCCGGATGTTAACAACGGCCAGCCGGTCACAGGCGACCTGACCGTCGGCCCGTTCGACGCCATCATTCTCCTGGCCGATCCGGTTCATCTTGGGACTCCCGCTGTTACCGCCGCCGTCAATGCGGCGGGAGGCCAGCCGGGTGCTGCCTCCGGAGCCTTCGTCTCGATCTATGGATCGAACTTCACGCCGCTGGCTTACGATGATTGGAGCAGAGCGATAGCCAACGGCCAGCTTCCTACGCAACTTGACGGCGTGAGCGTCACCATTGGCGGCAAACCGGCCTACATCTACGCCATTACGCCGGGGCAGATCAATGTTCAGGCGCCCGACGTAGGGAACGGTCCGGTGCAGGTGGTCGTCACGACGGGCGGCGGATCGAGCACGCCCTTCGCGACGAATTCGCAGCTATACAGCCCGGCCTTCTTTCCTTGGCCGGGTAATCAGCCCGTCGCCACGCATCTGGATTACAGCATTGCCGCCAAGAACGGGACTTTTCCTGGATTGACGACCGTTCCGGCAAAGCCGGGCGAGGTCATCACTCTTTGGGGAACAGGTTTTGGACCCACCAATCCCGCCGTGCCTGCCGGCCAGGAGCCGACGGTAGCGGCGCCCCCGACGCAGGTTCCGGTGACGGTCACCCTGGGCGGAAATCCTGTGCCGGTGCTCGGCGCAGTGTTGAGCAGTTACGCGGCTGTGTATCAGATTGCCATCCAGATCCCAGCATCGATGCCGGACGGGGATCATCCGATCATCGCAGTCGCAAACGCTGTTCAATCTCCTGCGAACTTCTCTCTTACCGTACAGCACTCCCAATGATTATGTGCAAATCAAGCAACCGCGGCTCGCTGCACTACGCCCTTAAACTTCTGACCTGGGGCTTCTACTTCGGCCTGCCGCTCTGGGCCCAGAGTAGTTCGGGGCTGGCCACCGCCTATCAGGACGACACGCACTTCTATGTGGAAAACGATGTGTTGAAGATTGCCGTGTTGCGTAGTACCGGCAATCTGGACGGCATCATCCATAAACAGAGTGGCGTCAACCTGCAATCCAGGACCGCGAACTATTTCCCAGCGACCTGGGGTATCTCGCTGAACACAGCAGGCGGAACAAATATCTATGCGAATACCGGCCAAGCGATGACGTTCAGCGGGACGATTAGCACCACCCCCGCCGGTGCCAGCCTCGCTCTGACATGGAAGGGATTGCAATACCTCTCGAATGGTCTGCCGAATATACCCGACGTGACGATCAACGCGCAGATCTCGGTCCGCTCGGATTCGCCGCTCTCGTACTGGACCATCCAGGCAGGCGGCTTAGGAACGAGCTCGGTTTCGTCTATCAATTTTCCAAACATCAACGGGATTGGACCCCTCGGCCAGACTGGGGCGGACGACCTGCTGCTGACACCAAGTTTCAAAGGAACGCTGTACCACGATCCCACTGCCAACGTGCCCGCCGGAGTCTACCCCGGCGGGATTTATCCGTCGGCTGGAGGGTTGATGCAGTTCCTTGCATACTTCGACGCGAATTCCGGATTCTATTTCGCTTGCGACGACACACAAGGGTACACGAAGGATCTTTTCTGGGGCAAATCTCCAAGTGCCGCGGGTGACTACTCAATCAGCATTGTGCACTTTCCCGCAGGAAACACTACAGACAGCTTCAGCGTGCCCTACAACGTAATCGTCGGAGCCACGCAAGGAGACTGGTACGCGCCCGCTGAGATCTACAGAAGCTGGGCGGTTCGGCAACTGTGGGCTCAGCAGAGCCGGACAAAATCGATTCCGGCCTGGCTACACGACCTGTCACTGATTCGCCCCACGTGTGCCCATCTCTGCGCTCCCCCGCCGGACCAGACCTACGCTGCCGCTGTCCAGGAGTGGCAGCAGAGCGACCAGACATTCGGAGTCCCAGTGCTCCGCGAACTGGAGGGATATGAACCATTCGGAGAGTTTACTTTTGGCGAGTACTTCCCCCCGCAGGAGGGCTGGACAAGCTTTGACGCAATGATTCACGCGACGCCCGTCGGCCGATATTTTTTCGAGCCCAGCGCTCTTTATCTGGATACGGCCACGGATCTATATAAGTCCGGGACAATGACCACTTCCGCGATGGTCGACCAGGCCGGCAAGATGCTGACGGCGCAAGGCGGCGCACCAGCCATCCAGAATGACACCTGGGCAGTAATGGATTTTTCCACGGATCCATGGCGGCAGTATATCCTCGGCGTCTACCAGACTTTCGCTCAGCATGGAGTCGATCTGATCTCGTTTGACAGTTCCATGGAAGCTGGGCCGCTACCGTGCTACAACCCAGCCCATTCGCATCCGCCTGGATGGGGCGGCAACTGGCAGACGCAGGCGTGGATCGATGTGATGCAGAAGGCCGCCGAGGCCGTTGCGGTGGCGAATTCGGATGCGGCTTTTTCCGCAGAAGAGCCGGCTGAGGTCTATTTACCCTACCTGGCCATGCACGTTGGGGCCGGGGTAGATCAATACGATCAGAGTTCGCAGTTCCTGAGTTATGCAGAACCGGTACCGCTTTTTCAGTATGTCTATCATGACTCGATTCTGTTCAAGGACTTTATTAGTCCTCCTGTGCTCGACGGCTCCTATTTTCGACTTGCTCTGGCGCGTGACCTCACGTGGGGCCAAATTCCGGACTACCAAATCCCTCTCGGCTACACGCCGGCTTTCGAGCCTGCGGCGGAGGCATATCTCAAGAACGACATCGCGGCCAGGGCGGGATACGCGAAAAAGTTCCTGGTCGATGGCATTATGCTCCCAGCTCCTCAACTGACAGTCCCGGCGACGACGGTGTCGTGGATCGATTTCCAGCACAACAATGCGCAACGGTCGAGCCAATATCCGAGCATCTTCGAGAGTGCCTGGCGCGCGAGTGACGGCAGCATCGGGATCGTCCTCACGAACATCGCCCCGAACAGCGTCACTACCTCCCTGCCAATCGCCTACAGCCGCCTCGGGCTGGTCCCCGGCGCAGTCTACGCGGTGCAGAGCACTGACGGAGTGAGCTCAACGACGCTCGACTCCAACCTGGCGAAGGATTCCAGTTACTCGATCACCGTCGCACCGCAGCAGATTCTGCTCGTGCAACTCACTCCAACAGCGCCCAAGCCACAGATCAGCGCGGGCGGGGTGGTGTTGCACGCGAGCACATCCAACGCAGTCGCACCCGGCTCTCTCATCGACATTTATGGAACGAATTTCGCCTCGGCTCCGGTCACCGCACCGGCCGGGGTGCTCCCGGAATTGCTCGGCACGACGCAGCTGCTGATCAACGGCATCCCAGCTCCGCTGATCTACGCGGGCCCGACACAGATCGTAGCGCAGGTGCCCGGATCAGTGATCGTGGGCCCGGCGTCGGTTGTAGTGCTCAACGGGGGCACAGCCAGCGCAAGTGCCGGCATCAACGTCCAGCCAGCTACGCCCTTCATTCTGACGTACGGAACGAATCGCGCGATCGTGCAGAACCAGGATTATAGCCTGAACGCGGCTACGAATCCCGCAGCCGCCGGTAGCGCCGCAGTGGCTTACCTGATCGGCTCCGGACCCGTCGTGCCCGCCGTCGACGATGGTGTCGCAGCCGCGGCTTCCCCACTGTCATGGGAGAGCTTGCCGACAACGGTATCGGTTGGCGGAAGTTCGGCGCAGGTCTTTTATGCCGGGCTGGCTCCAGGCTTCGTTGGGCTGGTGCAGGTAAATTTCTACGTACCACGCCTCCCACCCGGCGACTACCCGATCCAGGTGACCATCGGTACCGCGCAGAGCAACGCCCCTGTCATGAGCGTCGGAAAGTAAGATCTCTCCGGCTCGTTCGTCGACGCCGACAGAGGCTCGGCGCTTTGAAGCCTTCTGGACCAAATAGCGGCTCCCATCGCGGCCGGCAGTTGGGGTTAACGAATACGTGAACGCTCTGGAAGACATGCGAGAGAAGGCTGCAATGAGTTGATTGCTCGACTGAAGAGTCACGAGGTGCCGCATGGGCGCGAATTCGAGAGCAGTCCGCACGGCGCCGAACGCGATCCCGCCCCCCTCGGTGCAAGCGGTTCTGCGCCGCGACGGCGTGTTTAGCGCATTGAATCATCACCGTTGCAAAGACCTCCGCGTCGCAATTGCCAGCCGGTATCGCGATTAAGTCCGTCAAAGGGCGAACACCCGCGAAACAGCAATACCCGACAGGTATGGCGAAACGCTTATCCGCTTCAACAGCAAAGGATTAGAGCCACGATTATCTTCCATCTGGTTTTGTCCTCCTTTTGTTTTCAACACAAATAGAGAAGCCATAAATGCGACAAAATGGCAAAGTTATGGGTTCAGTCACAGCAGCTGTCACTATTCCCATAAATGTGCCGACTTGAACCCATAACAGTGCCGGCCCTTGGGGATAAAGACCTCATTTTACGAGGCGAACTAATTTGTGCCTCGGGCCATACTGCACGATTAACTGTGCCGAGGGTGGTGAAGGGCACCCGAATCCTTGCCACGGGGGCACCTAAGTCCGACTGTACGGTTCCGTTCCGATTCCATTTGTTCTATCGAGCGCATGTTGTTTTGTCGAGCGCATGCCGAGGTCAGCATACGCCAAGACCCTAGTCGCAAACTGTGTCGCGACTTTTCATGTACGAAGATCGGCTACCGAACCAACTCGTCTAGGCTGGGGAGGCTCATTCTGGAGTCCGCTATTCGGCCGTCATGCTCACGCGCAACGCCGTAAACGATCGGCAAGCACGTGCGAACGACTCCCACTTAGATGGAATTGTTCAGGCACCACCACATCGAGTACTTCGCCAGGACTGGCGTAAACTGACCGTGGATGGCCATATCGGTGCGAAACGCGGCACGACGGGCGGCAAACGCGAACTATCGCTCCGTCACATTTGCTGACCGCCGTCGATGACTAGGCGAAAGGAGCCGACCACGTTGGGCTTTGCGCCCACCGGCAAAGGAGAGGCCGGGATTTTGTTTGCGGTCGGAACCGTTTAGGTGCGGATTGCCCAAGTTTGGCACACTATCGGCACACATTTCTGGGGTGAACCCCTCGGGCATCTGCAAGTCGCACGAGGCGGCAAACCCTGAATCTCGTCAGGTCGTCGATGATCACGAGACTAAGCGATCGAAGGCCTTGAAGCGAAAGTCTGCCGATTTTCTCGCTCACTTGACGCACCAAGAAGCAAGAAATCGGGGGTAGAACTCTGCAAAAGCAGGGGCGCCGGAGAACGGATCCGGCGCCGCGACTAGAAAGAGACTCAGCTACTTCTTTTCCGATCCCGCTTGAACGACTTGCCCGCGCGGCCTAGAGGATCCGCTTTCGATCGGAATCTCACGAACCTTGTTTGCCTGCTCCGGAATGGGAAGCGTGATCTCAAGTACGCCATCCTTGAACTGGGCTTTGGCCTCCTCAACGTTGGCGCCCTCGGGCAGCGGAATCTGGCGGTAGAATTGACCATAACGCCGTTCGGAACGATACATGCCCCGCTTGTTCTCCTCATGCTCGTACTTCCGTTCACCTTGGATGGTCAACGAATCATCAGTCACCTCGATCTTTACATCTTCCGGTTTTAGTCCCGCCAACTCGGCTCGCACCTGCAACTGCCCGTTGTGCTCCCCGACTTCGATCGGGGGAACCCAGTCAGGGGAGCCGTCTACGAGATCTCGATCAAAGAATCGCCCGAGTGCTCGATCCATTTCCAAACTGGACCGCCTCATCAGAGGGAGCGGACTGGTAGAGAAAACATCCGTAGGAACAACTGACGCAGCGAACGGATCCCAACTCGATATGTCACTCCGGCGCCGTTTCGCCAGAGGTGTTACTTCTTTTCCTTGCTTGTTGTTCTTTTTGACATCGACTAAGGCCATAATACAAACTCCTTTCCGTTGATTGGCTCAAACTCTATAATCAGCTCTGTTTAGCTGTCCACTCTGAGGTGGTTCGTGACCGAGAACGTGCCGGGAACCCCCAGGGCCTTCATGTAGGCCAACTCGCGATCGCTTTCGGTCGCGACGACACCTTCCAGCGTTACGTTCCCGTCTTCGACAATGATGTGGATTGGCGGAATTGCCTGGTGAACGTAACGGTTGAGTTCTGGAGAGCCATAGATCGCGCGAAAAACCGCGATCCGCGTTTGCTCATCGAACGGCGAAAGCGGAAGAACGTGAATTTGATTCTCGACACGCTCAACGCCTTCGATGCGCTTGACTGTACGCTCCGCATCGTCTTTCAGAACAGGCCTTGTGACTTCGCCCATCAACACGACTGTGTTGCCATTGCGGACCTCGAATGCCAAGTGATCGAACACTGTGTAGTACGGCAGCATTATCAACTCATGCCGGACTTCGCGTTCAAGGTAAGGGTTTGGCGTACTCACACCCGCGGCCGACACGGCCACACTGGGGCATGACAGCAGGCCCAAGAGAGCAAGCGATAATAGTTTACCTTTCATTGGCGTATCCTCCTTTCCGAAAAGTCGAATACCGGATCTTCCTTTGGACGGCTACGGCCCAGGACTCTGTGCTGAGCCTGGGCATTGCGGCGTCGCAGCCTGTTCCAGAACAGTCTCGAGATGCAACACGGCACCCCGTCTCCTTTCATTTGACGGCGCCGGACCACTCGGCCCCAGCTGGGCGTTCTGCTTCGTAATTTAAATTGAAACGATGGATTCCGGCGTTGAGCCAGATGTTCGGTACCTCGAGAAGTGAAGCACCAATCTAGCGACAGAACGCTCAGGGAAGCACGCCTCTTGACGCTTCCAAGGTGGGAGACGGACCAAACCACAGCCTGGTTACAGGAGCGATACGAGCACTGGATGGCGTCTGCGTTGTTCTATCGCGAAAATCGGAAACGGGCAGGCAGTGACCGGATGACGAATGCTCGGTCGAAGCGGTGCGTTGGATACGCAGCTGGACCGCGCCTTGCGATGCCTTGTGTTCACATTCTCTAGAGGCACGGGATTGATCGGTTCGAAAATGAATATGGACGGCCAGACTGAGAACGCCGGACGGTTCTCCCATGACGTCAACATCTAAGCTGTTTTGATCTGAGCGACGCTCTAGAGAGTACAGCTCGTTGCAGATCTTCGCTGACACATAGAGTTGAAGCCGGGCGGTTCGTTCCGCCTGTATTGCTGCGCCAACCTGAGAAGCTTCTGACGAATTCTGAAGAGTCTCACTTTGATCGTGTTCTCGTTCAGGCCGGTCATGGCGGCGAGTTCCCCAATGGAGCAGCCCTCCACTTCCTTCAGCGTAATCAGGCCCCGCTCCTCCGGGGACAGTCCTGCGAGTAGCTTCGTGACGAAGTCGCGCTGTGCGACCTCTCTGTCAACGGGTATGGACGGGTCCTTGACGAGGCCAAATACACTGACCCCCTGCGCGTCGTCTGGCAAAAGCTCGTTCTCATAGACGAGCTTTCGAATTCGCTTCTTGCGCAAGTAGTCATAGCACTCGTTGATAGTGATCTTATAGATCCAAGTGAACAAGGAACTGCGAAAATCAAAGCTATTGATTGAGAAGTAGACCTTGGCGAACACTTGCTGGGCGATGTCGTCGACTTCGTTTCGTTTACCCAAAATCCCACGAATGATGCGAAACACTTTCGACTGATAACGTCCGACTAGCTGGCGGAACGCCAGTTCGTCGCCAGCTTGAACGCGCCGGACAAGAATAACGTCCTCGCCCGCATTGACGCTATTCGGTTTCATCGCACCGGGAGAACACTCGTCAGCGGACAACATCCTGGACTATCTACGGCCGCCCCGCCATACATTACAGCTTCTTGAAGCGGCTACTGAATTGAGCCCTTTCTCTTCCGGTTGTTGATCCTGGCGGGGCGGCTCCAAGGCTGTGCATTGAAATCCTTCAGTTGCCGTGTCCGGGATGACGAGGCCTCCCTGACCAGGCCTTCCGCTCGAGCCAGCCCGCACCCAGGTCATGGACTTGCCTACCAACGAATACCGAATGTGATTGGCACCAGCGTCGTGTTGCTGTTGCTGGTGAACCCATGGAAGTACCGGGATTCCACGAAGAGGTGAACCCCCTTACTGCTTGCACCCGGCAGGGGAATGTTGAGGCCGCCTCCAACGTCTACTGCCCCAGAGTTGGAGGTTACTGACCCCAAGATCTGATTTACAGGCACAACGGCAGGTCCGAAGTATCCCCACCAGGGGTCGAAGATCACAGTCTGGGCAAGTGTCGGCCTTGTGAACTCGACTGTCCTCCGCAAGTAGCCGCCACCTGCAAGGAGGTAGGCTGTCCAGTTCTTGCCGAGCGGAAAGCGAACGGTCGGATCTGCGGTGATGCTGTACGCTCTGGCATTACCGTCGGGCTGGTTCAGGGCGTTCAGCTCATTGCGGGTGATTCCCAATTGATTGAACATGAAGGTTCCAGTGATGCCAAAGTAACGATTGAAGTAATGACCGCCGCCGACTTGGATGTTGGCGCCATGATCCAACTTGCCGGCATCAGGGCCGGTGATTGTGGTGAGTCCGGCTCCGGCACTCAATGTGACAGGGTGTTCTTCGCTCTGCGGAAAGGCCACAGCCGCAAACCCAAGTAGCAAGGCGAGGCAGAGCCCCGGATGGCACACGAATAGACGCTTGCGCATAGACATACCTCGGTGATTTTGGAATCGATGGCCGCGGCCGAACTGAAGGCGCCGGTTGCCCAGTGCTCACAGCATTAGCGAATCGCTAGGCCCTGGCTCCCGATTATCCCTCCGGCGGCGTTCCCGTTCTCGCCTCGGCAATTGGCTAGAATGCAGCTCCAATGCCAAACGACGACCCTTGCCAAACTGCACTTGTCTTTGTTTCTGAACGGTTGGGCGAAACAATGGACCGTTGACTCGACTCGGTGTCGATGATTCGAAGCATCATGTCGGGCTGTAGAACACGCTGCCAGGCGGAGGCTCACCAAGTTGTACTACTACGTTGGCTGCTCAATCCAGCGCCGCATCTCGTCGCGCGAGGCGACGCCCGCACGTTGGAACACGACTTGCCCGCTACGAAGAACCACAAAATGCGGAATTCCCTGGATCCGAAAGCGGGCTGCAAGGTCGGGGTATTTTTCAGTGTCGGCCCTAAGGACAACGGCCTTTCCAGCTATATCGCGGGCCAGCGCTTCCACCTCGGGCGCCGCCATGCGGCACGGAGCGCACCAAGAGGCCCAGAAATCAACCAGAACCGGGACGCGAGCGTTCTGAACTATGCCATCGAAGGCAACCGGATCGACGTCAATGGGCTCTGCGAGCGGTGGCAGAACTGCCTTGCAGGACCCGCATCGCCCGGTGTCAGCTAGGTGTTCGGCAGGCACTCTGTTCCTTGCGCCACAAGAAACACACGTCCGCAGTACCGGATGACTCATACTCAAGATGGAGAGACATCAAAGCACGCCGGTCGTAACGTCCGCCAGCGGAAGATGGACGACCGTAAAAACATCTGCAAGCGACGGAACCTCTCTAAGAGAATTTCCGTCGCCATATCTACAGAGCAACGCCTACATTCGGGTGCTGGCCTATCCTGGCTACGTTGAGATTCTGCCTGTCGACCCAGCCTACATCTATGTGCCCGTCTACGATCCGGTAATAGTGTTCTCGCGCCCAGTGGGACCCGTTGTCGTGAGCGCGGCGATCAGCTTTGGACCGCCGGTGTTCATCGGCCCCGCTTTCGTCTCGTTTGGGTGGACGCATCCCGGATTCGTTTGGCCCTCTCATGTCTTGGTTATCGACGGGGCACCCTGGCGCCGGACTTGGGTCAATCGTTACAGCTACGTGCATCCGTACACACATCCTTGGGTTCGTCCTCTTCAACCCAGGACAGAACGGCACGATATCCACAGGGCGCTGGAGGCACGTCAAGTTTGTGCCATCTTCCTTTCCATCATCCGCAGAATCCCGTCCGGTTCCGCACCCCCCAGCTCAGCGATGACGTTGGCCCGCGCCTGCGTGTCGGCTACAGCATAAATGCGCACTTCATCAGCATTGCCGGACGGGCGGAAATGAGCGACATCACCATTGCCGAAAAGAATTCGCACTCCGTCTGTATAGTTCAGCCGCATGATTGGTCCAAAACCCATTTCCGGCGTGAAATAGCTTTCCAATTGAGCTCGAATGGCCTCCATGTGGCGCACCTGAGTATGGGAAGGCTCCACCTTGGCTTGGTTCTCATCAAACAAGAAGACCTGCGCCCCGGCAAATAGCACATCTTGAACTCCGGGGTCAGTCGGCGAGTATTTCGCCACCAACCGCAGCGCCACAGGCCTGGGGAACTCTTTCAGGAGAGCGGAGCGGCTAAAGCGCTTAGGAAGAACTGCAAAAAGGTTATTGAGGGAAGTCCCTCTCTCTTGCGCCGCGAAGAGTACACATAATATCGGCAGGAGCGCGTCCCTGGTCGGAAGTGCCTTAAGAACCCTGCCATTCCGGCAGATGTCCGAACCAGTGAGGAATCCGCCATTCGCTTCCCAGCCGCAGATCCTTTGCTTACCCTTGTTACGGGCCTTTTCCATAGCGGCGATTACATAGGGAGATCCGATGCGAGTCTTTGGATCGAGGATGTCCTTCAAGCGGCCCCGGTCTATTCCATCGTTGCAGCTTATGGGTACAACAACGCAATCAGCCTGCAGGTACTCTGCAACGACCATCCCCACCTGGTCGCCTCCGAAGAAGCGCACCTGCCCGGTGGCCGAATCGATGCCAAGAATCAGGGGGCGGTCGCTGTCTCCGTCCGTGGAAACGATCGCATCCATGCGGCCATACTTCACACAGACTTCATCGGCGATCGCCTGCACGACCGCCAATTGGGCGTCATCAATGTTCTCAGTATCGATTGGGATGAATCGTTCGCTGCGGCCTGAGGGTATTACTTCGGCGTCGAAGTATTTCAGGATATCCACAAGGATGTCCCGTCCGACCGCGCTGTGCTGGTAGACCAACACTCGCTTGCCGCGCAACGACTCGTTTTGGAAGAAGCTCTCGTATCGCTCCAGGTAGCTTAATCTGCCTGCGGTGGTTTCGGGTGGAAGCTCCTGGTGACCCATCTTGAAGAGCCCACGTTCGTTGAACAACGAATCACAATACGATTGGCGATAGAGCCGTTCCCGAACTGATCGAACTTTCTGATTAATGGGTTCTTCATCCTTTTTCAGTAGTTCGCCTATGGATGTGTTCAACTTGTAACCGTTTCGATCGAACGGAATGTGGCTGCCAGTGATCATCACGCTGCCACGAGCGCGGGATATCGCGTAATAAGTCAAAGCGGGCGTAGGGATCTGCCCTAAGTTGACGGGAAGCATTCCCGCATCCTGGATTGCGCGCACGACGGCTTGTGCAAGCTCGCCCCGGCCTTGCTGTTCCGGCACGTAGACTGTGGAGCTCGGGCGCAGGTCATAGGACAAATAGAACTCCTGCCCGTGAACGATGCCGCCCTCCTTTGGAGGCAACGACTGAAGGTATTCCAACTCAGCGAGAACGTTGCTGTACACTTCCAATTGCGTGAGATGCACTACTTCGCCGCGGCGGCCGCTTGTGCCAAAGTTCAGTTCTTTGGGCTCATATGTGAGCCGGGCGCGAAGAGTATCGCCTGCAGTTGGCTGGTCGGTCGTGCTCTGCTTCATCATCTGATATCTTCGCGTTCCGGCTTGCCATGCCGGTCTAACCAGCTGAGGAGTTCGCTAACGCTTGCTGTGGCGCGCGCAATGCAGGTGTCCGCCCCGCCGTAATAGAGATGCACGGTATCGCTATCAGGAGCCAGCGTATAACCGCAAGGGAAGACGACATTGGCCACATCGCCCTGGCGTTCATACATTTCTTCAGGCCCAAAGATCCAGCCCTCACTCCGCAACAGACAACGCTCCGGAGCTTCGAGATCGAACAAGGCAAGGCCAAGCCGATAGAGGCAACCGGCGGCCGTCTGGCGCACCCCATGGTAAAGAGTCAGCCAGCCTTTCGGCGTTTCGATAGGTGGTGCTGAGAGCCCGATCTTGTTCGCATCCCACCATGCACCCTCTCTCGCCCGAAGTATGAGGCGGTGGCTGCCCCAATGGCGCAGATCCGGGGAGTACGAGATCCACATGTGGGCGCCCATGACGGTAAACGGTCGGTGAATGAGGGCCCAGTGCCCGCCAATGCGACGAGGCAGGAGCGCCGCATCCTTGTCTTCCGGCGGCATGACGATGCCGTAGCGTTCAAACTTGCGGAAGTCCTCTGTGATAGCCAGCGAGACGCCTGGACCACCCCGCGAGTAGGATGTATAAGCGATCGCAAATTTGCCCAACTCCGGAACATAGGTGATCCGCGGATCTTCAATGCCCCACAACTCCTCAGGATGCTTTCTGGGATCGGGAGCAAATGTTGGCTGTGGATCGATCCGCCAGTTCGAAATACCATCTTGGGAGCGAGCAACGCACAGATGCGAGATTCCACTGCGTTCCTCGACCCGGCAAAGCAACAGCGTAGATCCGTCCGGCATCAGCGTGGCGCCAGCGTTGAACACCGTGTTAACTGGATACGGCCACTCTGCTGCCGTCAAGATCGGGTTCCGTTCGTATCGATGAATGAGAACTTCATGCTGGTTATCCATGTAGCTCCGTCCTCAAGGCGCGATCGCGTTCCGCGACTGGCGCATTTCCTCCAATGCCATAAGGAAACTCAGCGTGGATTCGGCCCCTTCATTCTGGTTGGCGCGATCGGGATGAAGTCCGTCTCGGCATCCCCCAGTGACTCCGTCGTACAGCGCGAGGCCCAGATCATTCCGGCCAAGGAACCACTCGAACGCACGCTCGGCTTCTTTCCGCCACCAGGTGTCCCGTGTAATACTCCACGCCTCCAAGCAGGCCGATACCATAGCGTGTGCCTCCACAGGCTGTTGGTCAAATCGAGCTCTCTGACCGGCGCGTCGGTAGAAACCGTTGGAGCCGATGGGAACAAAGTGGTCGGCGTCGCAGCGCTGGACGCCGGCAAGCCATCGCAAGGTGATCAGACCAATCTGAACGAGGTCGTCGCGCGATGTGTTCTTGCCGGAAACCAAGAGTGCATGCGGAAGCCTCGCATTGCAATAGGCCAAGACCTCTTCAAACCAGGGCCAGGCTGGAGTACTCGAATGCTGGTAAATGGTGACAAGCTTCTGAGCGAGTTCGTCGCGCATAGTCTGGGCAGCCCGGTCACCTGAAAATCGCTTAAGGTAGTCATTGATGCCGAGCAAAGCATACGACCACGCGCGTGGACTGGAGAAGTTTCGGGCAGCGGGCAACGCCAGGTCGAAGAGGCGGCCCGCCGAGCCACGTAAACCCACGTTCTCTGAACGTCCCAAAATGGTCCCTAACGCCCACAGTGCGCGACCGTGGCAATCCTCAGAACCGACATCATCCAGCCATCGCCGCTCATAAGAGAGGTAGTTGTGGAAATGACCTCGGTCCGGTTGGAAAGCGTGCCAGAGAAAAGCCTGATAACGATGTGTCTTAGACGGAGTTCTCCCGGTTTGCTCGATCAAGGCGGCCAAGACAAGAGCCCGAGAGTTGTCGTCGGTCGTATAGCCTTCCGCATAATTGGGGGCCGTAAAAATCGCGTGCTGGAGTAACCCAGCATCGTCGGTTAGCCTCTCGAGATGATCCAGCTTGAGGGCCGGCAATTCGGCACTCCGCTCCTTAAGAGTCGTCGCGACAAATGCGGGACGGGGATTTCGGCTCCGGTCTTCACGGGCCCGTTCGAAGCTTTGCATGTACAGACGCGCCACGCTGGACCAGACCATTTGTCGGCCCGTCAGATAGGCACGTTTGCGCATGGCATGCCGCTCGGCTTCGTTATCAAGCAGTTCAACCACGCGGGCCGCGATGGCGTTTGGATCAGCAAACGGCACTAGAATTCCGCGATCCTGGGACAACAGTTCCTCGGCATACCAATACGGCGTGGAGATTACAGCCTTTCCTGCTCCCACGGTGTACGCGAGAGTGCCTGAGACGATCTGCGCTTGGTTTAGATACGGTGTGATGTAGATATCCGCCGCTCCGATGAACTGGATGAGTTCCTCCAGGCTAACGAAGCGGTTGTAGAAGACAACGCTACGGTCAACCGAGAGCGATCGTGCCAACTGTTCGAGCGACAGCCGGTAAGACTCACCATCCCGCGCCTTGACATGTGGGTGAGTCGCACCAACTACCATATACACAACGTTAGGGAAACGTTCGAGAATGGCTGGCAGAGCCTTGATGACGTGCTCTATCCCTTTGTTCGAAGAGAGAAGGCCGAAGGTGAGCAGTACAATTTTGCCCTGGACTCCGAACTGATCTTTGTAGAAATTGGGATCTACGAAGGGGACATCGGGAATTCCGTGCGGAATTCGATCAATCTTAGACTGCGGTACATGGTAGATCTCCTGCAAGAATTGCGCCCCGCGTTCACTCATTACGATCACCCGGTCTGAAAGCTGTCCGAGGTCCTCAAGAACGCGCCGTTGATGTGCGTCCGGCTCCTTTAGTATGGTGTGGAGGGTCGTTACGACGGGCATCCGCAATTGCCGCAGCAGCGCTAAAACGTGGCTTCCTGACGGTCCTCCAAAGATGCCATATTCGTGCTGCAGACACACTAAATCGATATTGTTGATGTTCAGAAAATCGGCGGCAGTCTGGTAGGAGCTGAGGTCGTTCTGAGCCAACTCAAATCGGACCCGTCGAGGGTATGCGTAGCCCTCTGCAGTGTCATTGATCGGGAGGGCGATACAGGCAGTATCAGGATATTTCTCTGCAAGGGCCTCACAGAGGTCCGTGGTAAATGTGGCAATACCACACCGGCGAGGGAGATAGTTACCCACAACTGCGATGCGTCCAATAGACTGGCGGTTCCGTCGTGTTGGATGAGTTCGGATAGGCGGTGTTTCAACTAACATATTCAGCAGACCTCCGTGCGGCCGTCTCGTCTGAGACGTTCATGCAGGCAACGGACATCCTGAGAGTGTTCCAGGTGCCCAACCAGTAAGGCGTCAGGGGTGTCTACAACGAGCAGATCCTCAACTCCAAGCAGAGCGACCAGTCTGTTTGTGCTCGAGTAGACAAGATTGCGTTGAGCGTGCGTCGCGATCGCATCGCCCAACAGTACGTTGCGGTGTTCATCTTTATCGCGTGACCGGAGGTCGTAAAGGGCCCGCCAAGTCCCTACATCGCTCCACGAAAAATCCGCCCGGATAGCATAGACAACGGCACGGGTTTGTTCCATGATTCCGTAGTCAATCGAAATCGGGATGAGCGTGCCGTAAACTTGCTCCACCACGTCTTGATGCCGTATTGAGCCGATGCTATTACCGATCTCCTGCAGTCCGTGATAGAGCGCTGGAAGGTGTTCTTCGATTTCACGAAGAATCGTCTCAGCCGTGAATACGAATATGCCGCTGTTCCATAGGTGGCGGCCCTCCGCGAGATAGCGCGTGGCGGTCTGACGATCAGGCTTTTCGACGAAACGCTCGATGCGATTGTACGATCTACCCAATATGCAGCCACTCTCGCTTCCCATCTCGATGTACCCATAGCCGGTTTCCGGTCGCTCGGGCTGGATTCCGATGGTCACGATGGCGCCGGACCGAGCTAATTCTGCCGCCGTTCTCAAGGCCGATAAGAAGCAGTCGTTGTCGCCAATGAAGTGATCAGAGGGGCATGCGATCATGGGTTGATTTGGCCCGCGGCGGCTGACGTGGAGAGCAGCCAATCCGATACAGGCTGCCGTGTTACGCGCCGCAGGTTCAACCAGCATTTTCGCCCGAGAGCCCGCTAAGTACCGGCGCGTGAGATCCGCATGATTGCGATTGACCACCACATAAATGTGGCTCTCCTCTACGAGCGGCTGAATGCGACGGATAGTTTCCTCAAATAGCGTGCACTCGCCGGTTATCTTGAGGAACTGTTTTGGCAAGCGTTCGCGGCTGGCAGGCCAAAACCGCGTGCCCGATCCTCCGGCCATAATCACTGCAAACACGGCCCCGCCTCCTCCTTGCAGTGGTCCCGGAAGTTCTTGTAGAGCCGGCGCAGATTGAGCTTCGGATCCAGGTAGAAGTCTTCCCGGCGCATGTCGATCCAAGCGAAGTCTTTCAACGATTCTTCGCGCGACAGTCCCGCGAAGCGTTTGACTACATCGAGGGCGGATTTCGATGAGTGATCCCAGCGCCAAAGGCCGAAGTGACGCTCATGCGGGGCGTGATCAAGCGGCGGGATGCGCCATAAGTAAGGTTGATAGTCGGCAAAGCACCAAAGCATGGCGCCAAGAAATCCTGCTACGCGCAAGGATGGTAGTGCTCGCTCAACGAAGAGCGCCGCCTGCGACTCATCCAGCATTGGGACTAGCGACGTCTCAGGCACGGGTTCCGCCGCGGGTGCTCCGAACTCCTCAAACAGCACGTCGCGGCCACCGAGCCACTGCGTGACCAAGCCAAGGAACGGCAGAACCCTTTCGTCATCTGCGGAGCATGCCCATCGCAGGTATTGGGGGTAGCCGTGCATTGAGAGGAAATCGCATACTCGGGCAGCTTCAGCCGGGCCAAGGCGACGATCTTCCTCAAGATCTTCCGCATGCAAGCCGATGGTAATGGGGCGATTCGGATCAACCGACCGGATAGCACCGGCGATCGACTCAAGCCACGTGACGGCGGACTCGCCAGACGGCGGCAAGACGCAGTTCGAATTTTCATTCCCCAAGTCGTAGGCCCAGACTGCTGCGTGTGAGCGGAGGGTCCGCGCCACTTCACGCGCCAGTAAAGCCTGTGCCTCACGGATCCGCAGGTCGGTGTACCAATTCCGCGGGCTCGCGTCGATCACGTGGCCGCCACACACGATGCGGAAGCGTCCCGCCCCTTCGCCAGGAACCAAGGCCCATACGGGAAGCCAGTTCACCCCGCTCATGTGCCCTGTAAACAACGTTGGGATAAGTGAAAGCTGGTTATTCTTAGCGATGTCAGCAACCTCGTGCAAGTGGTCCAGGGCAGTTTCTGAAACGCGATTCGGTGCAGGCTGGAAGTCCTCCCAAAGGAGGAAAATTCGCACCGAGTCGAAACGCGCTTCGCGAATACGCTTGAAATCACTGTTCACCTCGGCTGCATCGAAGCGACGCCACCAGTACATCGCGTTGCTTGCCGGCCAGTAGTTAATCCCGAGACGGAACCTCATGTTGTCCTCGCCCCGTTGGGGATTCTGCCGAAATCGTCTTCGATCCGGACGATGTCGTCTTCGCCGAGGTAATGGCCACGCTGGACTTCTATAAACACGAGAGGCGAACCACCAGGATTGTAGATGCGATGGGCCGCGCCGACCGGAACGTCAATCGTCTCACCCGGGCGAAGTTCGACCTCGCGCCCATCCAAGGTCACTGTGCCTTTGCCCTGTACTACCATCCAGTGCTCGGAGCGGCATGCGTGTTTTTGATAGCTCAGCCGTTTTCCTGGCACCACTTCGATGCGCTTCACCTTGTAAGCCTCGCCGTGGTCCAACACGGTAAAACGGCCCCACGGCCGTTGCTCGGCGTCTGCCGGATTACTTGCTCGTCTGGCCTGGTTCATCGCGAGCACCTTTTCATAGGCCCTGATGTACTCTCTAACCATGCGATCGCGACTGAAGTTGGCCTCCACACGGGCGCGGATGTACCTGCGATCGAGGTTACGCACGTTCTTCACTGCCCCAACCGCGGCGTCGCAATCTTTGACAAGGAAACCCGTCTTCTGGTCTTGCACTATCTCGGGCACGGCGCCGAGAGGGCGGGCAATAACCGGCGTGCCGCAGGCCATGGCCTCGACCATACTGAGACCGAATGGCTCGGAGAAATTGATCAGGTGCAGCAATGCCAGTGCACCGGCCAGGAGTTCACTGCGCTTCTCGGGGCCGACGGGCCCGATGAAACGGACACGGTCGCCATCCAAGCGTGGCGCCACTTCCCGCTCGAAGTATGCAGAATCCTGAATGATGCCGGCAATGATTAACGGCCATCCGCTCCTCAGCGCCACATCAATAGCCTCTGCGGCGCCCTTGTCGGGATGGATGCGGCCGAAGAACAGCAAGTACCGGCCGTGTTCGGGTTGCAATCGGAAATCCTCCAGCGAAACGCCGTGATAAATAGTCGCCAAATAGTTCAGGCGCGGGTTGCGATCGGCATGGCTGATCGCGACATAGTAAGTCTGATTGTTGTATTTTTCGTAGACGGGGAGTATGCGATGCGAGGAGAAACCGTGAATTGTGGTTAGGACGGGCGTTTGTACTAGCCCGCTGTAAGTGAGCGGCAGAAAATCGAAGTGGTTATGAATCAGATCAAACTCGCGCGCCCGCTCGAACACTTCTGACACATGAAGTGATTCCCAGACCTTGACGTCGATAGTTGGATCTTCCGAGTATGGCCGCTGGCAGGAGGATACCAAGCGTGCCGTTGTCACCGAATCAGCAGTGGCAAAGAGCGTAACGTCGATGCCACGCCCGACCAGGCCCTCGGTCAGCACAGAGACAACCTGCTCCCATGGACCGTAATGCCGAGGTGGAACGCGCCAGGAAATCGGCGCAAGCATTGCAATGCGCATGCCGAGAAGACTCCTATTTAAGAAGGCAGAGTGTTTGTTGATTGGCCGGCGCGACGTCTTGGGCCCTTCGGATGCCCTCGACGCCGCTCTGGCTGATTAGTAATCCATCTCCGGGCTATGTGGGCCTGATGCGGGAGCCGATTTGCTCTCTGGGACCTCGCAGATCATGGCCTCGGTGGTGAGCATCAGGGACGCGACGGAGGCAGCGTTCTGAATTGCGGTCCGCGTCACCTTAGCGGGGTCAATCACGCCGGACATCACCAGGTCTTCGTACTCACCCGTTTCCGCATTGAACCCGTAGTGCGGATTGGTGTTGGCGCGGATCTTCTCGATTACTATGGCTCCTTCCAGTCCGGCATTTCCCGTGATCTGGCGGAGCGGCTCCTCGCAGGCCCGCTTCACAATGTCCAGGCCGATCTGCTCATCGCCTTCGGACTTGACTGAATCGAGAGCCTTAGCGGCATGCAACAGCGTCACTCCACCACCAGGCACGATGCCTTCTTCGACTGCGGCGCGTGTGGCGTGCAGTGCGTCTTCAACGCGGGCCTTTTTCTCCTTCATCTCGGTTTCGGTCGCCGCTCCAACCTTGATGACAGCAACGCCGCCAGCCAGTTTCGCTAGCCGCTCCTGCAGTTTCTCGCGGTCGTATTCGGAAGTGGTCTCCTCAATCTGCGCGCGGAGTTGCTTGATGCGGCCCTCGATGGCTTTCTGGCTACCTGCCCCTTCCACAATCGTTGTGTTGTCCTTGTCTACGGTGACTCGCTTGGCCCGGCCGAGATCCTCCAGCCGGACACCTTCCAGCTTGATGCCAGTCTCTTCCACCAGGGCCTTTCCGCCGGTAAGGATAGCAATGTCCTCCAGCATTGCCTTGCGGCGGTCGCCGTAACCAGGGGCTTTGACCGCGCATGCATTGAGTGTGCCGCGCAGCTTGTTGACGACCAGTGTGGCCAGCGCTTCGCCCTCAACCTCCTCCGCGATCACCAGCAGCGGCTTGCCGGCGCGGGCGATCTGCTCGAGGAGCGGCAAGAGGTCCTTCATGATGCCGATCTTCTTCTCGTGAATCAGGATGTATGGGTCTTCCAGGACGCACTCCATGGGCTCGGGATCGGTAACGAAATACGGCGAGAGGTAACCCCGGTCAAACTGCATCCCGTCGACGGTCTTGAGCTCCGTGTGCATCGTCTTCGATTCCTCGACCGTGATCACACCGTCTTTGCCAACCTTCTTCATAGCGTCGGCAATGATGTTGCCGATGGTCTGGTCGCCGTTGGCTGAGATAGTTCCGACCTGCGCGATCATCTCGCCCGAGACAGGCTTGGATAACTTCTTCACCTCAGCTACGACTACTTCCACAGCCTTTTCGATACCGCGCTTGAGGGCCATCGGGTTGGCACCCGCAGCTAGCGCCTTTACGCCTTCACGATAGATGGCCTGCGCCAGCACGGTAGCGGTGGTGGTGCCGTCGCCCGCGACGTCTGAAGTTTTCGATGCGACCTCGCGCACCATCTGCGCGCCCATGTTCTCCAATGGATCCTTCAGCTCGATCTCTTTGGCGACGGTGACACCGTCTTTGGTGATCGTCGGACCTCCGAACTTTTTCTCCAGGACGACGTTGCGGCCCTTGGGACCGAGCGTGACTTTCACGGCATCCGCAAGCTGATTGACGCCCCGAAGGATTGCCTGACGCGACTTTTCGCTATAGAGAATCTGTTTCGCTGCCATGTCTGTCTCCTATGCTGCCCTCTCTTGGGCCTCTTGGGTCTCAAGGATGCCCAGAACCTCGTCCTCGCGTAGGATGAGGTACTCCTTACCATCCATCGTGATTTCGCTTCCGGAATACTTGCCGAACAGAATGCGGTCGCCAACTGTGACGTCGAGTGGGACCACGGTCCCGTCTTCCAGTCGCTTGCCCTTTCCCACCGCCAGGACCTCGGCTTCCTGCGGCTTTTCCTTTGCCGTATCCGGGATGATGATGCCGCCTTGCACTTGTTCTTTCTTTTCGATCCTTCGAACTACGAGTCGATCATAGAGTGGTCGTAGATGCATGCTCTCTGCCTCCATCGATGGACGACGCCACCCATGGCTTTCTCCTTTCCTAAGTACCTAGAGGACTCTCACAGCGTGACGCCCGATAAGCCCACAAGCATTCCTTTTCGAGTGTGTCTCTGGCGCTCCGTCGAGGGTTCTCCTGCAGCTGGACGATGCAGATCTTGGGCCAAATGATGTTTGCGATAGCGAGAGCGCTTCTTCAATCGCTATGAGACGGTTATGAGGGACCTGATTTTTCCGCGGGTTCCGATTTGAGTCCTGCCGTCGAGCGTTCGAAGCGGCGCGTCTATTTCTAGACTCGCATCGCGAGCCCGAAGCCGCAGGCGTCTTGGTAACGAAGTGAGGACGTTGTCGGGGGCTTAGACAGAACCACGCTCCACTTGGACAGGCCAAATTGTGTACGCCGAAAGTGTACGTCATAGTTGGAATTCGAAGACCTCGTCCGCAGAGGCATTCTGTTGCCGGTCGTCGCGCTCAGCGTCGAGGTTAGCCTGGCAGTGTATGCAGTACGCGGTCCATGGAACAGCGGCCAACCGCTTAGGACTGATTTCTTCGCCGCAGCGCTGGCACACGCCGTAGGTGCCTTCGTCAAGGCGTTTGAGGGCCTCCCGTACCTGCCGCAGGAGGTCCGTCTTCTGTTGCAACGTGGTAATTGCTAATTCCCGCTCTGCCGTAATACGGACTAGGTCGAACGCGTCAGGCACCTGTTCAACCGCAATACCGTCGCGCCTTTTCAAAAGGGCAGCCAACTCTGCCTCCTTCTGTTGCAATGCTTGTCTGAAGACTGCGGATTCATTGTTTGACATCAGCCGCTCCAAGATTTAAAAACATGCTGGCAGTTCTCTTTCAGTCCTTGCCTCCAGCTGCTCTTGAAAGACTCGTGCAAATGCGCTGCCATGACTCCAGTGCCGCTGCCAAGCGGAGGCCGGGCCGCTGCATCTCGTAAATGGAGCTCGTGGAAGGCCCGAAAACTTCTCGATTAGGGTCTCGTCGATCACCGGAAGCGGCTTGTCTACGCGTAGACTTGGCGCAAAGAGGATGGGCTCACGCTTTCGTCAGTAGACACAACGACACGGGTGTGGGATGCGCGAATGATGCGCTGACAAGTCACTGAGCGAGAAATCGTGCGCGCAAAACGGTGGCGCGAATCATTGGCGGAATGGTAAAGCGCTTGCTCCCTTGTTAAGCATCATGGTACTGGACATTGAGACTGCCAACAGAAGCACGGGCCGCCTGAACAAGCGGTTGGATCCCACGCAGACTGGCTCCGAAGCGGCGAAGCTGAGCCGTGACTTACGACAGAATATCGTCGGCCAAGACGAGGCCATCGAGCAAGTCGTTAGCATGTACCAAACTTATCTCGCCGGCATGATCAGCCCGGGAAGACCTGTGGGGAATTTCCTCTTTCTCGGTCCCACCGGATCAGGCAAGACCCGCTTAGTGGAAGCGCTCGCTGAAAGTCTGGCGGGCGACATGCGGGCGGTCATCAAGATCGATTGCGCGGAGTTCCAACACAGCCATGAGATCGCCAAGCTGATCGGCTCCCCACCTGGCTACCTAGGCCACCGCGAAACTCACCCCCTCCTCAGCCAGGAAGTACTCAACCAGTACCACACTGAGAAGTTGAGGCTAAGCTTCGTCCTGTTTGACGAGATCGAAAAGGCCAGCGACTCGCTGTGGAACTTGCTCCTGGGAATCTTGGACAAAGCCACGCTCACACTGGGTGACAACCGGCGTGTGGACTTCTCCCAGGCTATGGTCTTCATGACCAGCAATCTGGGTGCGCTAGAGATGAGCTCGATACTTCGTCCCAACATCGGATTTGGCTCTGTCGAACTTGAGCGGAAGCTGTCGGCGGGATCGATCGACGACAACATAGCCAACAGGATGAAGCGAGCCGGAATCGCGGCCGCACGGCGCAAGTTTACACCAGAGTTCATGAATCGAATTGACAAGACCGTGGTATTCCGGCCGCTGGGAGAGACGGAACTCCGCGAGATTCTCTCTCTTGAGTTAAACCGGCTGCAAAAGCGCATCTTGAGCGCGCCAAACGGCGTACCGTTCGTCTTCTCGCTCACAGACGCGGCCAAGGAGCACATCCTTGGCGAGGGCACGGACGCGAAATATGGCGCTCGGCACCTCAAGCGAGCCATCGATCGTTCATTGGTGCACTTACTTTCGAACCTCGTTGCTTCAGGGCAGATCCGCAGCGGGGACTTCATTCGGGTGGATTACGACGAAATGCTGAATCGCATGACCTTCGTCAAGGAAGCGGAAGAGCTTCCGGAGCGCATCCTGGCGAGCATCGTGGACACCTCGTTCGACCCACCGCCGACTTGGCAATCGGCCAGCGCGTCTGTGGAACCTATTCGTGCAGCAGGTGTGCGGCGGCTGTCGAGATGAATCTGTCTGAGAGTTAGCATTGCATCTGGATGCCAGACTCCGCAGTTGACGCCGTCGACTTAGTACCCAAAAACCAAGCCGCGTGACATGCATCTAAGCAAGTAGGTAACGGTAACAGCACTACGGGACGTTACCGGGACCAGAAAGGAGAGATGCGATGACACGATTGTTAAAGGGACCTCTAATCACTGTTATTGCGCTGGCAGTCATGCTGGCGGTGATTCCGACGCCGGCCTCGGCAGCGCGCATCTTCGTGAGGGGCGGCTACTGGGTCGGTCCGGTGTGGGGCCCGGGTTGGTATGGCCCCGCCTGGTATGGCCCCGGTTGGTGGCCTCCCTACTACTATTACGAGCCCCCGGTCGGCACGGTTCAGATCGTCACACCGGACAAGAGTGCCACCATCTATGTTGATGGCGGCTATGTGGGTACGGTGGCCGAGATGCATAAGTTCTCGCTGCCGTCAGGCGTGCATGATCTGACTCTTCGCGGTCCAGATGGCCAGATAATCTATAGCCAACGCATCGAAATACTGAATGGTAAAACCACCAAGATTCACGTGGAAGCTTAACAGTTCCGGCGGCCGCTGGCGTTCCGCGCCTGCCGGCCGCCCGGGCCAACAGCGGACCGTTATCGGGGTTGGGGCTCAGCATGCTGCCGCCATTTCCTTCGCGGTTTGTGTTCGTGGCAAGTTGATCCCTAGGCGGCGAATTTTGTAGAAGAGAGTAGTCCGAGGGACGCCGAGCATGGCTGCGGCGCCGGTGAGTTGACCATTGGTTTTGCGGAGCGTCTGAAGGATGTGGGCACGCTCCGCGTCCTCCAATGTCACTGGCTCGGCGGGGACGTCTGGCTTCACGCGTATTAATTCGGCAAAAGGGGGCTCTAGCATCGGCCCGCGAGAGAGAATCACAGCGCGCTCGACCAAGTTCTGTAATTCGCGGATATTGCCAGGCCAAGTATATTGCGTTAACACCTTCATGGCCTCAAAAGACATCCCGTCAATCCGCTTTTGCATCTGATCCCCGTACTTCCTGGCAAAGAACTCGATCAAATAGGGAATGTCCTCGACGCGCTCGCGAAGTGGTGGGATGGTGATTGGGAAGACGTTGAGCCTGTAAAAAAGATCGGCCCTGAACTTTTCTTCGGCAACCATTTGTGACAGGTTGCGGTGAGTTGCCGCTATCAGGCGGACGTCGGTGCGCACTGTGCGCGTGCCACCCAGGCGCTCGAACTCCTGCTCTTGTAATACACGCAGCAGCTTCGGCTGTAATTCTGCAGGAATATCGCCGACCTCGTCCAAAAATAGCGTCCCTTTGTCAGCCAGCTCGAAACGGCCGATTCGTTGGGCCACTGCCCCTGTGAAGGCGCCGCGCTCGTGGCCGAACATCTCGCTTTCGAGGAGATCCCGGGGGATGGCGGCGCAGTTGACTTTCACGAAGGCACGATCGCGCCGCGGACTCAGGTTGTGTATCATTCTGGCGACGAGTTCCTTCCCTGTGCCAGTTTCGCCCAGGATCAGAACCGTGCTGTCCGTTGACGCAACCAATTCGCCCTGCGCAAGCATATCTGCCAGTTTCCGGCTTTCACCGATAATCGCCAGTGCTTCGTGGTTCAAATGGCTTCGGTCGAAATCGGAGAATCTTGCATGAGCGTGTCCCTTCTCCGATTCCCCGAACCAGTAATAGCCGTTCGCGTTCCCACTCATATCCATGTCCCTCCCTATACTAGTGCTCCGGAGGAACCCAGGGCTGATCGAATCGCATCCAGCAGAGCCTCGTCGGCGAAGGGCTTGAGCAAGAAAGCGGAAGCGCCCTGCCTGAGTGCCCTGGTGCGTAGTTCATCATCGCCATGGGCGGTCAAAAAGATGATCGGAATCGACCACTTCATATCTGATAGCTGCCTCTGAAGCTCCAGGCCGCTCATCCCAGGCATTCTTATGTCAAGGATTAGACAGGCCGGCTCGTGCCTGCGGTCCGAGTTCAGAAACGCTTCGGCAGAAGCGAAGACCACAGTCCTATAGCCGACTGATCTGATCAGGCTGCTGAGTGAGTCGCGCACTGGCTCATCGTCGTCTACAATGCCGATGATTGGCGCTGTGGTGATTCTCGTTTCCCCGGTGGAATGACCTGTGCGAGAACCATTCATCCTATTGGGAAAATAGCATTCATTCGGGCGCCCGCTCCATCATACGTTGGTATAGGTTCGTTACTACGCGCGGGTGGGCGTACCGAGCTTCTCGGCCATTCTCACGAGTTCCGCGAGGGATCCGGCTCGCATTTTCTGCATGACCTGGCCACGCTGCAACTTGACGGTCACCTCGCTTGTGCCGAGTTCAGCAGCGATCTGCTTGTTCAGTAAACCCGAGACGACACGTTGCATCACCTCGCGCTCACGGGGCGTTAGCAACTCAAAGCGCTGACGCAGGGCGGCCAGTTTGGCCCTTTCCTGCCGGGCAACCCGGTCGCGGTCGATCGCTTGCTGGATCGCATCCAAAAGATCCTGCTCGCGAAACGGTTTAGTGAGAAACTCAACGGCACCTGCCTTCATGGCACGCACCGACATCGGGATGTCCCCGTGTCCGGTGATGAAAATGATTGGAATCCGCACATCTGCCAGCGCCAGCTCACGTTGCAGATCTAAACCGCTCAAGCCTGGCAATCGAACGTCAAGAACTAGGCACCCGGGTGCATCTGGAAGTTGACTGCGCAAGAATTCCTGCGCCGACGCGAAGGTCTGCGCGCCGAATCCAATGGAGCGAATGAGACTATCCAGGGACTCGCGTATCCCGGCGTCGTCGTCAACGACAAACACAACTGGAACTTCTTTTGACATCTCAACTCCCGCTACCTGCCGGCAGAGTGAACTGAAAGGTTGCGCCACGGCCCTCGTTGGGCGAGGCCCAGAGCCGCCCGCCGTGCGCCTCGATAATGGATCGGCTGATCGATAGCCCCATGCCCATGCCGTCGGGCTTTGTAGTGAAAAACGGGTCGAAAAGGTGGTCCAGGTCTTTGGGATCGATTCCGACGCCGGAGTCGCGCACAGCAATAATGACCTGATCCGGCTCGTGTCTTTGCGATGCGACCACGAGCTGCCGGGGCCCCTCGGTCGTGATACTGGTGGCTTCGACCGCGTTCAATATCAAGTTTAAGATCACCTGTTGCAACTGGACATGGTCACCCATTACTGCGGGAATCTCAGGCGCGAGTTCTGTCCGTAGAGAGATGGCTTTTCTGAGAAACTCGCCGTGTGTTAGGGCCAGGACGCCGCGAATCAGTTCGTTGATATCAAGCGGCACAATTTGCGACGGTGTTTTCTTCAAGAGCGACCGAATTCTGCGTATCACCTCGCTTGCGCGCGTCCCCTCCCGGACAATCCTGGTAACGGCCTCACGCGCCTCCCCCAGGTTTGGAACTTCCCCGCCGAGCCATCGCAGACACGCGTTGCCGTTATTGACAACGGCGGTGAGAGGCTGATTGACTTCATGAGCAATCGAGGCCGTGAGCTCCCCCATTGTGGTCAACCGAGCGACATGCGCAAGTTCAGCCTGGGCCTCTTGCAAAGCTTCCTCCGCGCGCTTCCGCTCGGTGATGTCAGTGTTGATCTGCAGGATTGCGACGGGTCTCTGTTCTTCATCCCGCTGCAATGCCCAACGGCTCGCAACGACGATTTGTGTGCCATCCCGCCGGGTCTGCGTCAGTTCACCATCCCATCGGCCCTCGCGAAGTACTTCTTCCCTGATACGCTCAAGCGTGGTCGGAAACGCAGTCCGGAGGACTTCGTAGGCCAACTTGCCAACGACTTCCGCCTTCTCCCAACCGTACGTAACGGCCGCTCCGGCGTACCAATATGTAATTCTGTCGTCCAGATCGCCCACCATGATGGCGTCATGAGCCAGGTCCAGCAGGCTGGCTTGCTTTCGCAGAACATCTTCGGCACGCCGGCGTTCGGCTACTTCGGTATGCAGTTGTTTATTGGCTTTAGCGAGTTCCTCGCTGTGTTGTTGTATTTTTGCCTCCAATTCGCGGGCCCTCCGCAAAGCTTCTTCCGCCTGATGACGATCATGGACTTCGCGCTCAACTTCTCTACGGGCGTTTCGCAGCTGTGCCGGGCTGGGAAGAGCTACGGCTCGCGGGACCAGTGGTATCATGCAGGCTGCCGTCGCAACGGATGCCAACGCCGTGATGGCCTTGATAACACCGGCAAGCCGGTAGGTACCGTGCCACAGGGTCCAGACTTCCATCAGGTGCGTCGTGCCGCAGCCGAAGATGAACACGCCGAACATCACGAACATCCAATGGAACGGTAAGTCTCGGCGCTTGCGCGCGAAGTAGATCAGGCCCACAGGAATCAGATAATAGGCAAGCGCAATCAAACCATCGGATATCGCGTGGAGCCACACGATCTCCGGCTTCCACATGTAGCAGAATCCATGGGGCATCAGGTCCGAGGCCAACAGTTTGGCCAGAAATTCTTTCATGGTCGAGCCGCCTCCCTCGCCGACTGCGTTCGGCGCTAATCTGAATCCTAGCTCAATCGATCTGGCGAAACACGCAGACGGGGTTGTTCGTGCTGGTTGGCCCAACCGGCAAAAACGGCCTGGATGATTCCGCTCAAGGATTATCGGGCGGGCTCGGGTCTGTGGTGGAGGTCGCCCAAGCTCGTGGGCTCGCATCGGCCGTTAGGTGCCAGTCGGCCAAGGTCGCCTGGCGAGCCTCCCGGGACAAATTCAACTTCAAATTCAACTCCCTGAATAGCCTCCGTGTTGAGGAGGCGCTCAAGCACGGTGACGGCGAATCGCAAGGCGAGGTGCGCGACGGACAGCGCGATAAGCACGGAAAAGACGGCTGAGGCGGTCAAGATTGCAAGATTTGCGAGAGTCTCCAAGGCGGTGCGTACTCCTCTTTCGAGTAGATTTGATGCACCTTCTATGCCAGCTAAGCAGGGGCTCGAGCCTGCCTTCATTCCTCTTTTTTCTTCTGGCCGCTGACCGGGCCCCGGTACACTACTTCCGGCCCGGAACAGCCGTCGCTGTCGGGAAGCGTCCGTCGAGGAATAGACGTCAGTCTGGAGCTGTCACCACGGATCGAGCAATTTCCTAGGCGGCCTTCTCCTCCGAGAGCTTCCATTCGCTGCGACGCTCGCTCTGTCGTCCCGCGATCGGTTCGGCCTGCCGGATCGAGATCACCTCGTCTTCCCAATCGTCTTTAAGCCGGAACCCAAACCAGAGGATAGCCAGAATGCTCATCTCCATGGCAAATAGCGCTTGCAGGCCGTCAACGGCGCGATGAGCGTAGAGGCCAAAGCGTGTATCCCAGCCCGAACAGGGCGATCGTGATGATGAAAGCAAAATAGAGCCTTTGGATAAGAGTTTTCACGTTGAGAGTACCTCCTTCCTCGTTTTTGTCTGTTGCCGTTCTTCGCCAGATGCCGTCTTGTTGAGGAACTGAAGCTACAAGGCGACGACACTGCGGCGGGGCGCACCCGGAGTTTTCACGGGCGCACCCCGCTGCCAATTACGCGGCAATAGCCTTGCGGGTCTCCCCCGCGGCCACCGGGATTTGCCGAGGCTTCATCTCCGCCTTGACCGGGATCTCGACATCAAGCACGCCGTCATGCAGCCGGCAGCTTATCTTGTCCAGATCCACACTGTCGGGGAGATCAATAGCACGGCAGAACTTTCCGTAGGCCAAGTAGGAGTACCCATTGGCCGAGAAGTTCTCCGGAGCTTTTCGCTCTCCTTCAACCAAAAGCCGGTTGCCCTGAACAGTGACCTTCAGGTCCTTCTCGGTGACACCCGGAAGAACGACCCGAAGGCTCATCTTGTCGTCGGTCCACCCGGCTTCGAAGTTCGGGCTGAAGGCCGTCTCATTTCCGTCGGAAATGGTCATGGGAAGCGTGTTAAAGAATTGGTCCATTGACCGACGGAAGAAGTCCAGCATGTCCCGAACATCATCTACAAACATGCTGTTGAACATACACTCATCCTCCTTTGTCGATCTCACCTATTCCTTGGTGGCGGGAGCTGATCCGCTCCCGCACTAATACAGACGCGCAAGGCAATTCAAGGTTGCGAGGCTGGGCCTGGACAGCAACGTGGAACCGAGTTGTCGAACTTGCGTCTCTAGCAAGTGAAAAGCCTTAGGAATCGGACTCGCCAGCCGGCAAGTCCTGGTTCCGTCCCTAAAGAATATCCAATTGTTTACGACATCTAGGAGGTTACGATGTTAAAGAAATGGTCGTTAGAGAAATGGTTCGTTGGCAAAGAGAACTGGGCCCCCCTGCCAATCCGCGTGTCCTTGGGAGCCATCTTCTTCGCGCACGGTGCGCAGAAAGTCTTCGGCTGGTTTGGTGGTGATGGGTGGCATGGAACCATGCAGTATTTCACCCAGACCCTCGGAATTCCAGCTCCCCTGGCTGTGGTTGCCTTTCTCGCGGAACTTCTGGGCGGCCTGGCCTTGTTGGTTGGCTTGGGCACTCGCTGGGCCTCGCTCTTACTGGCTGGGGAAATGACCGTGGCTGCCCTTAAGGTGCACCTTGCTAATGGCTTTTTCCTGAACTGGATGAACACACCGAACGTGGGCCACGGCATCGAATACAATCTAGCGCTGATTGGTGGCACACTGGCACTGGTTATTGCGGGGAGCGGGCGCCTGAGCGTCGACGCAACTCTGATGAAACCCGAGGAGCCGAGCCGCCCACTCGCGAAAGTAGCGTGAAAACACAAGATTGAGAAGGCTGAAGTAAATCCTAGGGCACTCCCCAGACGGGAGTGCCTTTTGGAAGAGGCACGAATATGAGTAAAGAAGGTTTGGAGCTATTGCGCGCAACCCGTGAGCTTTCGGCGTCTGCCAGGCGAATGGTCCAAGCCGTCAGCGCAATGCTTGAGAAACATGAAGGAAACAGGCAACGCGCACGAGCGACGCACAGAGGTCCGAAAGTTGTAGCTCTTCCGAAGGAAACCGTATGAGTCTCCAACGGGCTGCCTGATAATTCATCACGATCCTGACGGAACCGGCGTATAGGTATCCTGAAGAATCACCTTGGCGCGAATCGCTTTACCATTCGAGTCCACGATCTCTAACGGTTCCCCAGTCGTTGGATTCACCAGTTCCACGCGAACCGTACGGGCCAAACGTGAGCTGGCCGGGCTGGAACTCTTGTAGGTGATCACGTATCGAATTCTGAGGTTCTCCATGATGTCATCATACGTGGGGGAAAGATCGAGAGTGTTCTCCGGGAAGTACGCCCGGCCGCCGCTTACGGTCGCGATCTCCATAAGCTTTTGGTCCGTCTGTTTCCAATCGATCCTCGCGAAAGGATCCGTTGGTTCAAGCAACTCCGTGACTCTGCGCAACACTGGGCTAAGGCCAAGGACGTAAATGGGCGTCCCGGATTCATGCGCCGTCTTGAGCACGTCTTCGTATTTGGTCTTGCTAAATGTATCAATCCCCGAAGATATCAGGATGAGTGCTTTGCGGCCACTCCAAGGCTCCATGCATTTCAGGGTGTAAATAAGCGCATCGTAGAGGTTACTTTCTGAGAAGGGCGGAGAGTTAGACGGATCGAACACATCAGCGTGGACGTGATCCACAGGGGAAAGCGTGACCAGTGGCTCTACGTTATCTCCGTACTTCCAAATAGCGATCCTATCATCCGCACCGAGCTCGTCAAGCAGTTGGCGACTGGCGCTTGAAACCTCCTGGCTGAGAGCTTTTCGCAGTACATAGTACCGCCCTCCGAATTCCATCAGGACAGCCAGCGAAACAGGGGCGTGCTCAATCTCAACGGTGGCGTTGTTCTGCCGAACCCCGTCCTCGTAGACGACGAAGTTGTCGCGGCGAATGTTCGGTACAAAGTAACCGTTGGGATCTTGCACCAATAATTTTAGCGTGACCATTCCGGTGCGAGGGTCGAAGTGTATCTCTGTGTGCTGTTGTCCCTGCGCACTCTTGAACAGTGACTGCTCATGTTGGGCTGGCACTTGAATGGTCTCAGGTGGCACTGGCGCGAGAGCGCGCTTCGTGGGTTCGGCGACCGAGGCCAACGGTTTCTGACCGGCCGCGACACATCCCAGTAAGAGGAACAAGGCAGTGCCGGCGATCCGTCGAACATATTGTGGTTCTGTAATAGACATTTTCGACCTCCTATATTCAGGCCCATCCCACCTGTGCAGGCCGCGGATTGTGGCCGCGGCCTGCACGGCACTTCAGTCCACTTTGACTTCAATTGCCTTCGGTGTGGCTTTTCCCGATTTGGGCACATGGACTAGCAGAATGCCGTCTTTGAATTCTGCCTTTAGTGTTTGTTCGTCGACTTCGCCCGGAAGCGTGAAAGAGCGAGCAAAACTCCCGTAGGAACGCTCCACCCGGTGAAAACGCCGTCCCTTGTCTTCTTTTTCCTGCCTGCGCTCACCCTGAATCGTGAGGACACCATTCTGAAGCGTCACCTTGATGTCCTTCTTGTTGACCTCCGGGACCTCAGCCTTGATGAGATATTCGGAGTCGGTCTCCGAGATATCCACGGCGGGAGTCCAGTCTACGAGAGTAAGCGACTCTCGATCGCCGCGGCCGAGCCGCAACGGAAGCCGGGACAGCATTCGGTTAATCCGTTCACCCAGCTCCTCCATTTCCCTGAAAGGATCCCAACGGAAAGGATCCCACTGCGCCAAACTAGCCATAGGACTGATATCTCCTTAAGTTCATATTTGCGGGCTGTTCGAGAGTCAGGCGGACCGCCCGCGTGTCCGCGTGTTAAGTCTCAGCTGCGCTGCGACAGACGAGCTCGGAGGCTGCGGCCGCCGCAACGAAGCCAAGAAAGAAATCTTCGGATGCGAGCCATCATGCGCAGAACCCATCCTTTCTCCGTGACTAGGCGGCGTTTTGTTGCCAGGCCGGCGTTGGCTCGCACCGGGATGTCTCAACAACCTTCGGGCGACTACCCCGAGCCGATTCCTCCCAAGGAACCGAATAGACACGACCGCACCGCCGGCACCAGTAGTGGCCGCGGTAGGGCCAAGTGACATCGTCATGGACCACGTCGCACCACAGGTAGCCTAGAACTGAAAGAAGCCTTTGAACGCTCTTTGTCAACCGAACTGGGAAAGCTATCATCGAATTGCTGAACATAAGCTTGTAATCACGCGGCCAGATGCGTCGTTTCGGAAGTGTGCGATAAGGTCGGGAACTCCAAAACGGTCGCACTCTTTTTCCGGCCCTCGCACACGCTACACTTTGGTGCACACTGTGCTCCCTGGTGCGCGAGGCTTTCCAGTGTAGCGAGGATCGCCGCAATCGTCGCTCGTTTCCTCGGCCCCTCGGGCCACTCCTCGACAGTGTGAAGCCTGTAATGTTCCATCAGCACCCATTGGTTTTGCATCCTGACCTCCTCTGCCTAAAGGGCCCAAAAATTGGGAAGCGCCCGGGGAAGTCGTCAAGAGAGGAGCAAGAGGGACGTGAATCCTCAGGCCACAACCGCCCCTGCCGCACACCTGGCGCTTGTGCACCTCTGATGCCGCGGAATAGTTTTGCGCGGCAAATAGCCTTCGCGTTTCCTATGAACGACCAAGCGTGCTCGGAGCTCCTACAATTCGTCGCCTGCGTCGATCGTTCGAAGCGGCTCGTCTATGCGTAGAATGCGCCGGGATGATCTGACGCTGTGCTCATGAACAAATCAGATGCCCGATCGAGCACCGGCCGGCAAGGAACCATTGGTGCACTTGCCCAAAGCCTGACGAAGCACTGCACGGTGTAACCACACCTCGACTTCGTTCGTACTTATGAAGCGGAAGGGTCCAACATGACCCGGCCAGTCGGCTGGCGTTCTACCGGCCGATTCACACTCAATATCTATCGAACAAGACAAGGAAAGTGAGGTTTACCATGTTCAACATCATCAACGCGATTTGGACTCGTCTCCGTGGCCCCGTGGCCGCACTATTGTGCGCAGGCCTGGTTGGCTTCGCTTTCGCGCCAACGGCCGCTGCGGACGAGTGGGACAAGAAGACTGTGGTGACGCTGAGTGCCCCCGTAGAAGTCCCCGGAAAGGTATTGCCGGCGGGGACCTACGTATTCAAGCTGCTGAACTCGCCATCGGATCGTCACATCGTCCAGATCTTCGACAAAGATGAAAAGCGACTCTACGCGACAGTCCTTGCGATACCGGACTATCGCTTGCAGCCGACGGGCGATACCGTGATTCGTTTCGAGGAACGGCCGATCGGCACTCCCGAAGCCATCAAGGCATGGTTCTACCCTGGTGACGTGTACGGCCAGGAGTTCGTATATCCGCACAAACGTGCGGTCGAACTGGCCAAGCAAAACAACCAGAATGTTCTCTCCATGCCGAACGAGGTGAGTGTTCGGGCGAATTCTGCTACTGAGCCGAGTGTCAAGGAAATGCAAAAGACAGAGGTTACGGCCGTGAAGCCTTCGGGAGAGCAGGTCGAGTTGGCGCAGGCGGTGTCTCCGAAACCCGACAGCGCCACTGAGACTTCTGCCTCGAAGAACGAGCCGAAGACCGAGCCTGTGTCTCCTGCGGTCACTTCGCCTGTGCAAACTGCCTCTCACAAGCAGTTGCCGCGCCGGTTGCCGAAAACCGCTAGTGACGTACCGTTGTTTTCTCTTGTGGGTGCCAGTTCGTTCGGCTCAGCTCTGTTCGCTCGCTTCTTGCGCCGCAGAACTGCCTGATACGGGCACGGGCTCGCTTTGGTCCTGACGCGGCTTGCGTGGAGTAACAGCCGCGTCGGGACATTTGGCTCGAGGTGCGAGCGATGAGACGACATCTGCGGTGGCTTGAAGTCATTCTCTTCACCATAGCCGCAGTGGCTTTCGGTTACGTGGCATATGTTCGAGTAAGCGCCTGGATTCTGCAACAGCGCGCAGCCCACGAAATCGAGCGTTCCCGAATGCACCAAGGTCCTGCAGCGGTCGCCCCGCCAGAAGGAACGCTGCTCGGTGAAATTGAAATACCACGCCTGCGTGCGTCGGCCCCGATTCTGGAAGGGACATCGGATGGAACACTCCGGCGGGCCGTAGGACACATTCCGGGGACTGCTTTCCCGGGCATGGGCGGCAATATCTGTCTCGCGGGACATCGGGACAGCTTTTTTCGCCCCCTGCGGATGATCGCCAGGGGCGACAAGATCCTTCTCACAACTGCAGTTGGCGTTACTGTTTATCGCGTTGAGGAAACGAAAATCGTCACGCCTGAAGATGTGGAGATTTTGCAGCCTGGCAAAGCTGACGCCCTGACACTGGTTACGTGCTATCCCTTCAATTTCATTGGTGCGGCGCCTGAGCGTTTCGTCGTTCGGGCAGTCCGCTCCATGTCGACGACACGTTAAAGAGCAGGGTATTCAGAGATGCGACGTTGCTGTTGTACGCGGTCGATCATGCGGCGCGCTGCGCCCTATCCGGCCGGATGGACTCCGGTCTCTTTCGCCGAAGGCGCGCTTGGCTGCAAACAGGACAACAATCGGCGCAATACCACCCGTGGAGTTCCTCCGGCATGTGCAACGCCTGCGTGGTCTCCCCACAGTGATCGCACTGTCCCGCCACTTTGGACAGATGACAATGAAGCCTCATGGCTTATCCTCCGCGACTATTTGGACGGATGGCACCGTAGCCGACGGTACGTACCTGAGAGCCAGCGGATACTTTTGCCCACGCAAACCGGTCAGTCGATTGCAGGCTCTAACGGATGAATGTATTTGAAAGAATTTCCGCTGACGTCGGTTGGTGCCGGCGCGATGTCCTTGATAGCACTATCGAGCTTGCTTTGGAAATTGCTCGGGAGGGGAGAGAGGGGCGCCGCATAGGCACGCTGTTTACAATTGGATTCGCGCAAGAGGTGTTGGAGCGATCACGGTCTCTGATACTTGATCCCCTCGCTGGCCATCCGCGGACCGTGCGTCACATCTCAGATTCGAATCTGAGGGGCACGCTCAAGGAGCTCGCCCAGTTGGACGGAGCCTTCGTACTCTCGGATGATGGAACCGTTGAGGCCGCGTGTAGGTACCTGAATACGCAGACCCGTGATGTAGAGATTCCGCTCGGGCTCGGGAGCAGGCATTTAGCCGCTGCGTCCATGACCAAAGAGACCAGGGCAGTGGCGATTGTTGTCTCCGAGAGCTCCATCGTGCGAGTTTTCTATTCGGGAAACATAATTGCAGAACTGATTCCAGAACTGTGGATTCTTAGCAAATACACACCGCAACTTCGCGGACCTGTGCATGAGGAGCACATCCAGGATGTCACGATCTTTACACCGGAACGACATACGGAAGGTTGCGGCCAAATGGATCAAGGGGCACGACGGTGAGAGCCTATTATCTGCGCCGTAACGAAGATCTGTCCGGGGTGAGCGGAACGGGACGCGTTGCAGAAGTTGCCGTGTTCGACGACGGGACTGCGGTCATGCGCTGGATCGACACAATGAATTCAGCAGGAGTATCGAGCACAACCATATTTGATTCGGTGGACGACCTTTTAAGAGTTCATGGTCACGACGGAAGGACCGCACTCGAGCCGATCCTTAGCGACAGCGATGCCAAAACGGATCTGCCTGCTTTGCTGAGCCTGCAGACCTAAGCAGCCCTACGGCCCATGTAACCGTTCGCGATCTCGTTGCATCTTAATCAGCGGAAGGGCCCTCCACAGGGACCCCTCAAGAGATGCCGGTTCTCGGCTTCTCCTTAGACAGAAACAATCGACCAAAACAGGAGGTGCAGTATGTTCAACACTCTGTTTGATCGAAGCGTCGCTCGGATGCTGGAGTCCTTCCGCCGTTCGGTGGACCAACTCCTTGATGATTTCTATGGCCCCGCCCACGTTGGCACTGAAGCTCGCGGAATTGAGTACGCTTTCAGCCCGATGATCGAGTCGGGACGCAGCGCCGACAGCCTCTTTCTGCGCGCGATCCTTCCTGGCGTTTCCGACAACGACGTAAAGGTCAGCGTGCGGAACAAGGAGCTCCTCATCGAAGGCGAGCGGAAGGCTCCCGCGGAATGGAACGGAGTCGCCAATCTGCAGATGAGGTATGGAAAATTCTATTGGTCCCTGCCATTGCCCGACGGCGTGGATCTGGACCGGCTATCCTGCCGGCTGCACGATGGCGTGCTAGATGTTCAGGTGCCATTCAGGGAGGGCATGAGACCGCGTCAGATCCCAATCGCGACGAGCAGCGAACGAAAGGCGATCGCGGCATAGTACCGCTTCCGCGCCGGGTTCCGTGCCATATTCCTGGCGCCCGGAACCCGCCCAGCGGACTGCGAAAACCGCAACGTCCGAACAGAATCCGGAGAAACGCATGGCCTGCCTCCTGAGCGAAACAGTTGACTCCGCCAAAGGCATCGCTAAATCAATGGGCGTAACTCTCAAGGAGATGTTGTCGCCAACCGTCACTGAAAACTACCCGGACGAGCCCCCGCATTTTGAAGGACGGTACCGCGGGATCCACGTGCTGCAACGTGACGAAAACGGTCTCGAAAAGTGCGTGGCCTGCTTCTTGTGCTCTGCGGCGTGCCCTGCGGATTGCATTTACATCGAGGCTGCGGAAAACACCGACAAGAAGCGCTTCAGCGGCAGCGAACGTTATGCCAAGGTGTTTAACATCGACTACAATCGCTGCATTTTCTGTGGCTATTGCGTCGAAGCCTGCCCGACTGATGCAATTGCTCACGGGCACGGATTCGAGGTCGCCAGCTACAACACGGTGGACCTCGTCTTTCGCAAGGAACAACTCCTGGCGCCGCGGCCGCAAATCATCCAGCAGGAAAGGACGTGGCCGAAAGATCAGGAAGCTCAAGATGCACCCACGCATGCGGTTCCAGCATGATATCCGTCAGGAGATGTCCCGATGGCCGTGAGCAGAAGAACCCATCGGAACGTCAACCGGCTCTTGCCAAGGCCCCGGTGGATTCTTACCGTAAGCGTACTTGGCCGGGTTTCCACTGCCTTTTCTCTAGGGCCATCTCCTTGTTGTTCGGCGAGCCCGGGCAACATGATTTCTCTTGCAGCAATTTGAGCACATTGGGACATGTTGCTGAGAAAAGACGTGAGGCCACGCAGCAAAGGCTGGCGATGAGCAGATCTGAAACTAGTGCTTTAGCGCCCAACTCGAACCCGGAGGTATCTGCGGCGCCGAGGTTAAACCATGATGCTCTACAGGTAGAAAGAGAACGAAAGAATTTCGTTAGGGCGGCTGCAATAGCTGCATCTCTCGGTTTACCACCAAATCAGCTGAGAGACCTTCAGTTTCAAGCCTTGTGGCAAATGGCAGTAAATCGCAACGCTCCTGGAACCAGACGGTTAGCTCAACAATTTGGGGTTTCAGGACGAGAACTGAAAGAGTTCCTTGAAGAAAGGGTCAAACACTTAGGCGAGGCTGGAAACGTCAAGGCGTTCAATGCTTGTTATGACACAACTACGGGCAGGTACTTGTCCTTTCGAGAATGGATGCAAGTACTCACTGAGGATGGCTAAATCGCAATCAGGCCCAGGGGCATGTCGATTAGCCCTTCAATTGTGCCTGAGTCGATTTCCCTCGAATGGGACACATTTCCGTGACGGCAATACCCTGTTCCATCCGGCCTCTTAGTGGGCAGGAGGGTCGCTCGCCGGGAATGATTCTTCAGATGCTTCGTCAACGATTTGGTCCTCGGCTCTCCTAATGTCCTCTTCCGCTCGGAGCCAGTCGTCGAGCGCTGAGCCCGATCGATCGCCACGCAATAGATACAGCTCATAGGCACGACGCCGGATGCGTTCTTTTCGCGAAAGCTCCATTACACCCGCAGCCACTCGCATTTGGATCCCCCCCAGTCCTTTGGATTTCCGAACAAGACTGCGGGTTACACTCTCCAACTTTGCCGACATCAACGGCGCGGCGAGTCGCAGCCAACAATAGGCATATGCTTGCGGTGGCACCCGCCTACCTGCACCTCGAACCTCCTCTGCCGGCATTGTCGAACCTCGGCGCAAGCCGCCTTCGCATGAGCCGTGAATAAATCCGCATGTTTTCCTGAGGTGGGATGCCCCGCGGCGCCTATGTTGGCGGGCGGCCAGGACTGTGCCATGAGCGTTCGCTTATTCCCGAAAGTCGAAGGAGGGGGAAAGTCCAATATCTTTGCTCCTGAAGCCTATCGCCCGACGAGCTCGTCAACGGGTCGACACGATCGTTCAACCAGAATCTTCTCCAAAAGGCCGGCTCGTTGGTACCAAAAGGGACGCGGTCGTCCTCGCAGTGGCACAGAGGCTGCACTCACTCGGGTGCCGGGCCGGTCGGTTCCGCCCGCGGCGGGCGATCGGCTATCCATCGGTCGCCTTATGCTGGCCTCGCAATCGCTACACTCCAATCGGAACCCAGAATGCCCGGCGGAGACTAAAGATAGAAAGGAATGATTGACTTATGGCAGCTTCGGCTACACCAACGACGGGGTTGGATCAATCGATCCACGAAGGCGTGTTCACCGAGCTTAGGTACGACCCGAAAATCACCTCGCACGATATAGCCGTCGCCGTAAAGGACGGAGTCGTGACACTATCCGGATACGTTTCGACCTACTGGGAGAAAGATGCAGCTGAGGCGGCGGCCAAACGTGTTTACGGAGTAAAGGGAGTCGCCAATGACATCGAGGTCAAACTGACCTCGACCCCCACGGATCCGGAGATCGCAAGGGAGGCGGTTCATGAGCTCGAAAGCCACGTGAGCATACCCAAGGACAAGATCACGGTGACAGTAAAGAACGGGTGGGTGACCCTCGAAGGCGGAGTCCACTGGCAGTACCAGAAGAACCTCGCCGAGTCCGCAGTAAAAAAGTTGCGAGGAGTGGTCGGCGTCATTAACAACATCGAAGTCAAGCCGCATGTTTCTCCTACTGAGATCAAGAGCAAGATCGAAGAAGCGCTGAAGCGGAGCGCGGAACTCGAGGCCCGCCGCATCGCTGTTGAGGTAGACGGGGGCACGGTTCGGCTCTTTGGCAACGTGCGCTCATACGCTGAAAAGGACGAGGCTGAGCGGGCTGCATGGTCCGCACCTGGGACCTCAAGCGTCAAGAACTATATCGTGATCGCACCGTAGCCACCGTCTCGCGCCACGCGCACGGTTTGGCTCGGCGCTTCAACCGGCCAGGGCCGAACTGAGCGCGACGATTCTCGTGACCTTCCACGCATCGGGTGGGGCGAAGGCACAGACGTCGACAGCAAATCGTCCACGGACGCTCTATCGTAATGGAGGTTCCTCATTGATCATTTCGGTGAGATTTTCAATTCGAGGCGACACCGCGGATCCGCTACCAAGCATGTCAGATCTGAGAGGAAATGAACCACATGGAGTCGCCAATCTTTCGTGAGGTTCTTCTCGCCTACGCCCCAAGGCCAGATGTAATAGTGTTTGCGTTACCGCGTCGGGGCGTGCCGGTGGCGTGTGAAGTGGCACGTGCTCTCGGGGCACCTTCGGATGTATTTCTGGCGGGGAAGTTGGGCTTGCCTGGCCATGAGGAGTTGGCGATAGGAGCGCTCGCGACAGGCGGTGTCCGGGCACTCAACGACTTGAAAAGTACAATGATTCCGGACTACGTGACCGACGCGATTGCCGCTCTGGAGCTTCAGAAACTAGAGCCGTGCGGCGGATGATTCGATGATTCTTGATATGTGTTGGTTGGATGAACATTGCATCACGCGTTTCCCCGACCGTGAATTGGAATCAACTCTATGCTCATTCTGCCGATTTTTAGGTCGGTGGGCCGATCGATTGTTCCGTCCGGCTTGAAGTTACGCACGTCATCGAGGTTGAAGCGCGGGCCAAAGAAATGTTTAGCGAGCGACTCCGGCGCGCTGAGTTCGCCGGCGATTTCTTCGTGATAGTTGCTTCAGGCGTAGAACCGTGGTTTCCGATTGAGGCTGCGAAAATAGTTGTGTCCACCGATGTGGTCCCAATGAGAATGAGTGACGAGATCGTGGTTAGCTCGGGAAGAGTGGGAGCGTAGGTGCGCAGCGCTTCGTAAGCTGCCTTTGCGGAATCCACGCGGGTTCCCGCGTCGATACCGATCAATTCCTGCCCTCGTCAGAGACCACGAAATAGTATTCGGTGAATTCAAAACCGGAGAGCGCATACACGCGACCTGGAACAACCTCTGTAATGCTCGCGGTGCAAAAGCATGGCCGAGGATGTGTCTTCTGAAAATGGTGTAGTGAGCACAATAGGGTTGTCGAAAAGACGTGTAGCCACTTAGGCGGAGATAGTCTTGGGCTTTGGCTTGATCGCTATCGGCAAGATCGAGCTTTCCCAAACGAAAGTCCACGTCCCGTAGCCAGCCGACGTGAGGCGCTTTGGCGATGTTCGCGACGAATCATGTCAATTCGTCTAGCGCGTTTTGCTTCTGGTTAAACAGGCCTGGGAGTTGCAAGCGGACAACGCCTGAAATCCAATTCACGACGAACACCTGACCACCGGAGAGCTTCTTGGCTTGGTCTGCATCGCTATTGTGTCTTTCACGTAGCCGACGCGATGGAGTAAAGAGACGGAAGAAGCGCGCTGAGCTCGCAGCAAACCTATTGCGCTCAGGTAGAGCGATTTTTGCGCGTCGGTGAGGCGAGGCCCGAATTCATTCAGCCGCGCGGATAGGAACCCGACGCCGTCCGCCTGTTGGTTGGCGTTTGCGAAGGCGCCCATCAGGAGAACTAGCAATTGCGGGTCTTCGGAGGTTCAGCAGCGCTGTTTACGGCCTTTAGGTATTCGAGCTCCGGAGTGGAAGAGCTGGTTTGATGTTGGTTGCTGGCCCTGACGGTCCCGTCCGTTGCCGCCCACGCCATAGTACCCGCAGTGATGCCAGGCCTGCTATGACAGCATGAGCGCGTCGAATAGTGTTGTGTATGAGCCCCTGCTATGGTCTTTCCGTTTCGCGGAAACTTGTCCGATTCATCGGCAGCGATTGGCCGTCAACTGCGTGAATTGCCGATCGACTGTCACGCCGCTTGCGGCATTCTCTGCGCCGGGCCATTGCCACAAATGCGGCTTGTGGCTCGGCGGCGTGGCGGGCGACTCGGCCATAACGGCAGGGAATGACTTCCGAGTATCAACTGTGGACGTCAAAAGTCTTAGGAGAAATCCTCGGCGCTTCGCGGCAATTGAAGCCGGAGACGCTCAAAGAGGTCTTCTGGCGCAACATGCGGTTCTGCGCCGAGGCGGCGTGCCGCTTGCGAGTTGTGCTGTCGACCAGTTAGCCATGTTCATTCTTTTTCTCACCTCGGTTGATACTTGTGTCCTCCCTTTGCTTTCAACACAAATAGAAGAGAAGCCATAAATGCGACAAATTGGCAAAGTTATGGGTTCAGTCACAACAGCGGAAGTTCTGTCGCCCTCGCAAGTGACCCAGTTCCTGCACTGCCCGGCGAAATGGTATTTCCGATACTTTCTCGACGTTCCGGAGCCAGCAACCGCTGCTACAGCGCTGGGCAAGGCGTTTCATGAAACGATCGCCTGCAACTTCCGCCAGAAGATCCAAACGAATGCGGACCTGCCGATCGGGGATAGCCTGGAGCATTTCCGCTCCTCCTTGGGGCGACACCTAGAAACTACCGCCTTGCAGCGCGGGATTCAGCCGATGGAATTGATGGATCTCGGGAGCCTCATGCTTGAAAAGTATATGTGCGAAGTCGCACCATTGGTTCGGCCCGCTGCGGTGGAAACCCGAGTGGCCGGCAATATCGGCGGGGTGAAAGTGCGGGGGTATGTGGATCTCCTGGACGTAGAGGGCCGCATCATCGACACGAAAAGCGCCCTCAAGTCGATCAAGGGCGTGACGCACGACCATCGCTTACAGCTGACCAGCTACACAATGATCACACCGCAAGCGAGCGGCCTCTGCCGCCTTGATACGGTCACCAAGGAACGAACGATCAGACTCTCGCAAAAGAGTTTCCGGGTGGGACCCGCTGATCGACAATATGTGGAAACGATGTACCCGATGGTCCAGGAATCGATGCGTGAGGGCATATTCCTACCACGGCGGAGCAGTGGCCTTTGCTCCCGAAAGTATTGTGGATACTGGCGCTTGTGCGAGCGCGAATTCGGGGGCGTGGTCCGGGACGAATGAAAGCTCGTCACGAGATTTTGTTCGCCACGAGATTTTAACAACTCGGCGCGAAACTTTAGTACAATGTCATGCGTTTAACAGCTAAGCAGCGTTCGCATATCCCCGGAGAAGCATCATGGGACCGGCACGTGAGCGACTGTTCGCTATCGTTTTGGGCGTCGCCCTAACAGCCGTCTCGCTCTGTGGCGACGCGCCTGAAGGCAACCGCCTGCTCACCGAGGGTGAGCGCCTCGCATGGCTGAAGAACTGGCAGGCCGCCGAACCCTACTTCGCAAGAGCTGAGGCTGCTTTCAACAAGGCCGGAGATACCCGGGACGCGCTCTACTCAGAAATCAGCCGGTTGCGAGGAGAGCTTCCGAAGCTGAGCCTCATCAAAACTTCCGAACTCCTCGCGGAAAAACTGGACGATCCACTCATGGCACAGGATCTCCGGCTGCGATTACGATGCCTGGTCGTAAAAGGCGATGTCGACCTGGACTTGGACGCGGAGTTGGCTGAGCGTGACTGGACGGAGGCGCTCGAAATAGCTACAAAGCTGAAAGATGAAGCTTGGATGAACCGGGCAACCGGTGAATTAGGCATCATCAGCTTTCTTGATGGCGACAGTCGGAAAGCAACACTGATGGTGGCGGGCGCCCTCACTAAAGCGCAAACCCTCAAGGACCTCGGCGCCGAAGTTCGATATTTGGCCCTGATTGGTGAAGGTTTGGTCCAGTGGCAGCGATATGAGCCGGCGCTCAAGATGTTCGACCAGGCGATTGATCTGGCGCGGAAAACGCCGGATCTCGGTGACCCGATCATGGCGTATGACGGCAAAGCGACCGCGCTTGTCGCGATGGACAAGATTTCCGACGCAAGGGTTGTTTTGCAAGACCTCCTCGAAATCGCGCGAAAGAAACAGGCCATCGGATACGAAAGCGAAGCTCTCGAGCAGATCGGAAAGCTGGAGGAGGAGACGGGGGACTCCCGGCAGGCTATCGTCAGTTTGCGAAGCGCCGTTTTGCGGGCACAGGCAGTCAACGGCTATCGACTCGTCACTGATAGCAACCTGGAACTCTCGCGTATTCTTTTGAAAGAGAAGCTGCCGCTTCAATCACGAAGGGCCGCTACCGCTGCGGTGGATGCGAGCCGAAAAACCGGCGACCGGTTTCTGTTGCCTCGCGCGCTGGCACAACTCGCGGCGGTCGAGGTTTCAACAGGGCGATACCGGTACGCCGACGAACTATATGAGCAGGCCACGGATATCGTAAATGGGATGCTTTCGAACACGGCAAGCGCGAATGCAAAGAGCTCCGTCGTGGCTTCGATGGATCCGATCTTCCTTGGGTATTTTGCCCTTGAGGCCGATCAACTAAGGAATCCGGCCAAGGCATTTAGAATCATTGAAGAAGCGCGGGGTCGCTCGATTGCGGACTCGCTACGATATCCGGCGACGGACAAGCCGCGGCTATCAGCTTCGCTTTCAGCGGCTGAAAAAGAAGTTTCGCGATTGCAACTGCGGCTAATGAGTGCACCCGCAGCCGAGCGGAAGCATCTCCTAGATGACCTGTTCGCGATGGAACAAAAGATCGGGTTGGCAGAAGCAGGCGCCAGGCCCGCTTGGCTCCGGCAACCACATCGGCCCCTACCGCTTTCACGTGTTGAATCGGCCCTTGCGACGGATGAAGTTCTACTCGAATACGTGCTGAATGAGCCGGAGTCCTACTGTCTAGAGATCGAACATTCTGGAACGCGAATCGTCAAGCTGCCTGGCCGAAACCAGATCGAAAAGCAGGTACAGATGGCAATTGACGAGACGAAGAAACCGTCTCCGAACCCTGATGCTGCTGCGATTCGGTTGTATACGTCTGTCATCGCGCCGGTGGCATCCGTCATTGCCACCAAGCCCCGGATCATTGTTGTCGCTGACGGGTCGCTGTATGATCTCCCGTTCGAGGTGCTGAGTTCACGGCCAGGCGCATATCTACTGGCTTCACATGTCATAACGTATGCGCCATCGGCTACCGTCTATGCCATGCTCGCGGAGGAAAAGCCACCTACGACGCCGCTGCCTGTTCTGGCTATCGGGACGGGCAACGATGGGCAACTCGCCGAGGCGAAGTCAACGAGCGGCACGCCTTTTGGAAACCTCAACCGAGAGGTTTTTGAAACGGACCTAAGCCACCTGGCGCCTTTATCTGCCGCCAATGGGGAGGCACGATTGGTGGCGGAGTTGTTGGGACCGGGAGGCGTCGTCCTCACTGGTCCTGCGGCAACGGAGAGCGCATTGAAGAAACAGCCGCTCGAACAGTTCCGTGTTCTTCATTTCGCCGTTCATGGCCTGATCAGCACAAAATTTCCGGAGCGCTCAGCACTTGTCCTGTACCCGGATCCTGCATCGGGTGAAGATGGTTTCTGGCAGGCACGAGAGGTTGCACGGACAACGCTTAACGCCGAACTGGTGACGCTCTCGGCGTGCGATGTGGGCTCTGGAAGGCTCGTAGGCGAGGAAGGCGTTGCTAATCTGGTTCGTCCTTTCCTAATGTCTGGCGCGCGGACGGTTGTGTCGAATATTTGGGAATCAAACGACGACTTCACACGTGGCCTGATGCGAGAATTCTACACACGGCTGGCCGCCGGCTTCGACAAGGGGACGGCACTGCAGCAGGCAAAACTGGCAATGATCCAAAAATTCGGAACTGATGCGACACCTCGGCTTTGGGGTGGATTTATTATGGTCGGAGAGAGTCGGCGGACTCTGAATTCGAGGTGATTGTGGCTGCGGATGAACTGCTGGCTGCGGACATGGATTCCATCTTGGAGAAGGTAGTGGAGACTGTCGAGCGCAAGCTCTACGATCCCAACCTCAATGGTGTGAAATGGCGGGCGATCGCCGGGCAACGAAAGACTGACATTCTGGCGAGCCGCGGCGCGGAAGAGTTTGAATCCAGGATCAACGATTTGATTAAGGAACTGCGGGTCAGCCACGCCGGCTTTTATCACGAGAGCAAGCCGCGTGCGGCCGGCAAAATTGCGATCAGCGCTACTTTCTTCCGTACCGACGAAGACGTGCCCCGCTGGGCATTCCAAGATGTTCATCCTGGCGGCGCGGCCCATCGCGCCGGCATACAGCCGGGCGATATCGTTCTTCGCGTCGCTGAGAAGGAGATCGTTCCGCCAGAGATGCCGCTGTTCCCACTGGGTGAGACGACTGCAGTTGAGGTCGAAAGGCGTGACGGCAGCCATTGCCGCTTAATGGTCGAGGTTCCGAAATCGAAAACCAAGAAGCGTCCGTTGATCGAACTCCAGCCAGTTTCCTTCACGCGCCTGGACGGCAACATCGGCTGGCTAAAGGTTTGCATGTTTCCCGGCACCATCGGAATCGACCTCGCACACGATATTGATAAGGCGATCAAGGCGCTCGAATGTGACCGCCTGATCATCGACCTCCGAGGGAATACCGGCGGCGGCATCGGGTGTCTCCGCCTGATGAGCTATCTTACGCCGGGGCGTGTACCCGTCGGCTATAGCCTCACACGAAAACGCGCCGAAGACTCTTTTCAAAGGGAACTGCTGCCAGTATTCTCGCGGATTCCGGATCGAAAGATCGGACTTCTGCGCCTGATCTTTACTTTCGGCTTACGCGATCAATCTGTCTGCATTGCCACGGAGAGTCTCGGCCCCCAGAAATTCCACTACCGGACTGTTCTTCTCGTCAATGAGCATTCCGCAAGCTCGAGTGAAATGGTCGCCGCATTCGCGTCGGAGCACAAACTTGCAACGATTGTTGGTGTGAAGACGCCGGGCCGGCTGCTGGCCGGGCACTCGGTTCGCGTGGGACATGGCTATCGCGTGGCATTGCCCGTCGCTGCGTATTACACCTGGGAAGGAAAACTCCTGGAAGGCGTTGGCGTTCCTCCGGACGTAGAGGAGCCATTTTCAGTACGGGCGATTCGTGAGGGGCGGGATGTGCAACTTCAGACGGCGATTCAGGTCGCCAAGGATCTGTGAGGTTCTAGACTCCACCGATCGATAGAGGGTACGTGTGCCAGCCGTCCTGACCTGTTCGAAGAGCGAGCTCATAACGGCCCGGCGCGAGCTTCGTGAGATCGACCTCGCATGTGGCCGTCACAATGTGATCACGGAGAGCAGCTTGGATGCGCTTCTCGATGACGACCTGCTGAGTGCTATTTTTGATCTGCATCGTGTACTGCCCCTCATCGGCGCCGACCGGCAGCTGGAGCGTTAAGTGGACACGTTTTCTTGGAAGACGGAGAGGCCCGAGCGTGGTCGCTGGACTTGGGCCCAAACCGCGGTTTTCTGAATATGGCCGCAAATCGAGCGTCAGCCAAGCCTTGGCTTCGGTGGACAGAGCCCGGCCCCCAAACCGTTGCAGCGCGACGTACGTTGCTCCCGCTGCCAGAACCAGCAAACAGGCTGCTATTGCGAAAATACGGAGCAGCCGTTCCCGGCGGATTCGTTGCCTGATCGCCATAAACTCGGCGTAGCAGGGCGAGCAGTGGGTCAGGTGGTCCGCCGCTGGATGCGTGTGCGGCAGCGTACGGCGTGCTAGCGCCGCCAGAACGTCGGCTCCAGGGCAACCCACTCGCTCCGGATTTGGGAACTCGCGTCGAGCGGCATCCTGGAGACCCTTTAGGACGCGGTTAAGGTCTTCCACTCAGTGAGCCATTATGCATCAATTCCGCCCGCTCGGGCGATCAAGTAGGGCGCGCGCCTTCAGAATCAGCTTGCGACGTCGCTTATAGGCGGCGTTTCTCGTGATCCCGAGCGCCTTAGCAATTTCGGCGACATCGTAGTCCATCAGCAGTAGTGTCAAAAGCTCCTTTTCCTGTGGATTTAGCTGAGCCGCGAGGCGGGAGAGCACTCGCCCGGCATCGATTTTCTCATCCACATCATCCCCATCGGATGAGCCAAAACGATCGTCCAGATCGGACGCACTGTAGTACAACATTTTGTCGTTTTGGCGCTTCTCGCGAAGAACAAGAGCGCGGACCCGCGCGAAAAGCAGGCCGCCAGGGTTGGCATGGAACTCGATCACGCCGGGGGCCTTCCGGTCGGACAAGTCCTGGATTGCCTTTTCAATGAATTCCGGCGCGCGGGCGCCGTCCTTCAGGAGATACCCGGTGTAGCGTACGATCCGGTTTCTAAGGTCATACCCAGCCCGCACCAGCCGCTCTGGGAATCGCTTCCGTCCCGTACCTGGAGCAATCCAAAAGGGTTTCATCGGGGGCATACGTCACCCGCGAGGATTCTCACATTCTACTTCAAAAAAAGTTCAAAAGATTGGGCCACTTTTGCCCGTCGAAAATGCTTATTACTTTTAGAGGGCCTCCGTCCCACCCGCCAGCGTCCCGCGTCGAAGGAGGCAAGTAGTCCCCGAAGTGTGCTAAGGAGGGGCTCCGTGGCGACTGCGCAAAAATCCACCATCCCGGTTCCGGTAGGCGGACCGTGGCTGCCAAACAGCGAACCGGTACTGCTGAATCAAATCGTCGGTGCACCTTCGGAAGACTTGGCGCGCAGCCTGTCCGAAGAACTCTTGCGCGCTCTCCATCCGAAGCTGAAGTCCAACGCTATCCGGGCCAAGCTCATGCCGACTGCGCCCGACGGGTCGCCTCAGTGGCTGACCGTCAGTTTTTGGGTCAAGGAAATCGACCTGGTTCTGCTGGAGGGGATTCATAACGGCCGTTCGGGTCAGAGCAACGCCATCAAGAGGCTCTGTGACATCTGGCCGAAGTTGGATTCGAACATGCTAAGAGGGCGGATGGAGGACCTTGCAAATCGTGGACTGCCGGACTTCCTGCATGACGAATTCTGGCGCGAGCAGGGGATAGATCCAATCCTCATGGCAGGGCTAAAGGCCGGTGGTCAGGCGATCTTCCACGCGGTTGGCAAAGTAGAAAAGATGTACCGAGACCTGCGGGTCGAAGTTATCTGGGCGCGCGTCCGGCGGCTTCGTAGGCAATGCCGCAACGAGCGGCAAAAGAGAAAGCGCTGTACGTGGACCGAAGAGTTGGATCACGAGCTGCTAGTCCGTTGCGCCGACGCCGGGCTCAGTGTCGCCGTGGCTGAAATTTGCCAGAAGACTGGGTGGTCGCGGATCGCCGCCGTCCGTAGGGCGCACCAATTGGGCGTGGCCACTGAGGAACGTGGAGAACGGTGCCCCTGGACGGAAGCAGACCGGAACTTTCTTGTTCAATCGATTCGCCATGTTCCGGTGAAAGCAATCGCCCGTGAACTCGGCCGCACCGAGAACGCTGTGTGGTGCAAGATTTGGGAGCAGGGTCTGCGGGCCCGTTATGAGGCGGACCACAGCCAGCGGGAGCTGTGTTCGAAACTGAATGTTCGTGCTCCGGTGGTGCGTGCCTGGATCCAGAAAGGGTGGCTCAAGCTAGGCCGTAATAATCGTGTGAAAGACCGGACTCTGAAAGCTTTCTTCGAAGAGCACAGGAATGAAATCAGCTGGGAGCGAGTAGATGGAGCATGGATTGAGGAAGTGATCGGGAACGCCAAAGGTGAGGAAGGCACGGAAGAGCAGGCTACGGAACATGCGCAAGCGCTGCCCGCCGCCATTCCGCAAGATCCGTCAACCGACACCTGCGATTCCGATTGCGATCATCATCGCACAGCAACCAGTAGGCGCGCACACGGTCAAGGCGGGGATCCCGAGCCGCAAAATAGCCGAGCGCGTGCGGCCAGCCTTCGGTCTTAGCAAAAGCGAAAATGTTGTCGTCAATCCAGGAGATGAGGCGCAGCCACAGAAATTCGCGTTCGTTCAGGTGAGTACGGCGATATTCTTCGGCACACTGAAGAAAGCCTGGACAGCGCTGTTCAAGCAGCGTCTTCATCTCGACCGAAACGCATCCCTCGGTCTCAACGACCAGACGCACCCAATACGCAAATGTGCGCCACTCGATGTAATCAGTAATCGTTTGCGTCAGGCGGTCGGGATCGACTTTCTTCCGTTGCGCCTCAGCCAAGCGCTGCGATTTCACGCCGAGAGCAGCCTCGGCTTCGCGGAACTGACTGGTCTTCCTCATCCAAAATCCATCCGGTGAGCTTTGCTCGAACAAAACTTCGATGTCGGGGAAGGCCTCTCATACGATACACCAAAACGCTCGCCCCGGCCGTAAAGATCCCCAATAGACTGTGCACGTTGCGCGCGCGCCACAAACTGCCACATCGCGCTGCCGACCAAAATGAGGCGTATATGCCGTTGGCTGATATGCCTCAACGTATCACCATCGGATCTGCCGATGCAACGGCGCAAAAAGCAGATCCAGCCGAGCGATCTTCGCCTGAGAGCGATTGGCGCCGTAGTGCGCGAGCTCCGGGAGCGTGCCGGTCATTCGCAGGAACGCCTAAGCGCTGATTGCGGGTTCGACCGAACCTATATCAGCCGCGTAGAACGCGGAATCATCAATCCGACCGTGAGCCGATTGTGGCTGATCGCAGACGTACTCGAAACCCCCTTTAGCGAACTCGCCAGCCAGATGGAGCGTTGGGTCAACGAGCACGCCCGGCCACCGCGGCGGCCCTGATACCGGGAAGGGTGCAAGCAATCCGCCCTATTCCGCCTCGGGCTGGTGAAGCCGAACCCAGTTTGGCATTGTTGCGCCGATCGGCCAAAGGGTTTCAGTCCCCTTCTCGATGGGGACGGTTCTGCATCACTCATTGACTCATGCGTAATACGCATGCAAGGATGTTTCAGTCCCCTTCCCGATCGGAACGGTCTTGCGGGTTGTCAGGCGCGGACGTGAAGGCTGATCGGCTGGGTTCCAATCAGCCGATCAATGCGTGGGCAACATATTGATTTCGTGGTCGATCTCTCGTTCGCATGTGCGTGCCACCGCAAATCTGGAGAGATCACATGCCTACCCCGGCGGGCGCGCGCCCCCCCAATTGAAGAAACGGAAATGATGTAAGCGGTGTGCCGCAAGGTACGAGTAGATTTCGCCGAGACGGCCAGTACCGAAGACTTCCTGGTTGCCGACAATCTTGCCGTAGGCAGTTGCGATCTGTCTGCACTGACGTGTCTTTAGGGAGTGTGAGGAGTCGTGACTCGTCAGTGTGCCAGGAAGTAAACACCGACGCAACGCCAGTTTTAGAGTGGCAGTCCTTCTCGGGAGAAGTCTAATCCGCAGAACGCAAGCCAGATACAGGTCACAAAAACAGCGGCCGAAATTTTGCTAGCGGCCTTCGGTCTGGGTACCCGTGGTCTATGATTCCACAGGCTCCGCGGATCAGGCTCGGTGAGGCAGACTACAGGTACCCGAGCGTCGAGAGACGAATAGTCATGGCCTGTTCACTGACATCGAACTCCGACGCTAAGAGGGTCACATGGTAATCACGCAGTGGTTGGGCGCGCAGTGCCTTGATTCGGGACCCGATCAGGGACGAAGGCATCAGTAGGCAAGCCGCAAACTGGTTGGCCTCGATCTCCTTTAGGTCTTCACCAGTGCTCGATCGCGAGTTGCGCGGCGTTATCGCATGGCCATGGTCCACATGCACGTGCTCACCGGGTTCAAACTGGTGGCGCAAGTAATAATGCGCGATTTCGTGCGCGATCGTGAAGCGCTGACGCTTCGGATGATCGGAAGCATTAACCGCTATAACGCTCGTCGGGCCTTTGCTGATAAGCAGGCCGGAGACATCTTCGCCGAGTTCGGCGTAAGCAATCTTGAGCTTGAGATGCCGTGCTGCGCGTTCGACATCCACAGGGGGTTTTGCGAAGCCGCACGCTTGTGCTAGTGATTCGCCGTGGATTCTTGCGCTGCGGACACTCATGAATGGCTCCCTTTTCGGTGGTTGGCGAGTTGGGCTGTCAGCTTTTTGAGCGCCGGTGCCGGCAACTTCAACTTCTTCTTGAGCTCCCGTTCCACATCCTGGGCGCTCGGGGCCTTGGCCGACGGCGTGGCCGGCATTAGTGCTTCGATGCTGACGTTCAGGCATTGGGCCAATTGAGCCAAAGTGTGGACCAGTACCCGCTGCTTGCCGTTCTCGATGTTGGCAATCGAGGCTCGCGTGGCCGGCGGGTTGAGCGCGGCACCCAGTTGCGCCTGCGTCATCTTCCGTTGCTCACGGGTGACTTGCAGATGGGAGCCGAGGGCCTCGTAGAATGGCTCGATCTTCGTTGGCATGTTGATTGTATACTTCCCAAGCTACCACGTTGTCAAGTATTGCTGTCGTAGGCGGAAAGGCCCTGAACTGCGGCCAATCCTTAACGCGCTGCCATCTACGTGCGGTGAGACAGTAATACTGTCGTTCCATATACTAGCGCTCTCATTGCTTGACACAACGCCTTGCTGTATGCGATGGTTCAGTTAAGCAGATCCTTCGGGCTGCGAATCTACCGCAGGAGGTAAGAGATGTCTGTCGAGAACATGGATGGCGGCTTGGAAGCCCAGGCAGGAACAGTCCCGCCGGGCTTGACCGGGTCGCCTCACGAAGCAATGGCGGAAGCCGAAATCAACATCGCTGAATATGCCGAACGTGGTCACGACGTGCCGCATGCCCGGTCGTATATCGTTCGCATTGACTGCGAGACGGTGCGCGTGGCAACGCCCACGCCGACTGGTGAAATGTTGCTGGCTCATGTCGGCAAGCGCCCCTGCGCCTTCGAGTTGATCGAAGAAGTCGCGTGCGGAGAGAACGATGTTATCGAACCGGATGAGACTGTCAATCTGCGCAAGCGCGGCCTCAAGGGCTTCATCACGGCGCACAAGGAGATCGTCACGATCTTCATCAACGACAAGCTGCACCGTATCGAGCGCGGCGAGCGCACCGTGGCTCAGATTCTGGCCAAGGTCGGCGAGACGCCGGAGGGATACATGCTGCTCGAAGAGAAGGATGGTCCCCCACTTCCCTTGCCGGCCGACAAGCCTGTAAAGATCTGCGGCTGCGAGATCTTTCACACGCAGGTGCAGAGTGGAGGCTCGTCATAGGCGGGCGCGATGGGGTACCCGACGGAGCAGTTGGAAGAACTGAAGCGCTACTGCACGAAGCTGAAGGTGGTTGACGAAGGGGGAGTCACATTTCCGTATCTCGAGGAACTCCGCCTGCCGTCCGGATGCTCACCCGCCACATGCGATGCACTGTTGTGTCCGGTACCGCGCGACGGCTATCCGTCGCGGCTGTTCCTGTCCGTGCAGGTTAGTTCGCCATACAGCCGCAACTGGAATGTCACGAACGCACGGATCGCGGAGCGAAACTGGTTCGCCTTCTCGTGGAAGGTGGATTTGGCCAATCCGACCCTGACACAGCTGCTGATCGCCCACCTCAACGGTTTTGCAAAGAACAAATGAAAATCCACATTAAACTCACCGGCGTGCTCTACGGCCAGATCATGGCGGATCTGGTACGGCCTCATCCCTTCGCGGCTGAGCGCGTCGGCTTCGTCTTCGGGCGGATGGGCTCACTGAACGACGGCAAGCTCATTCTACTGAAGCGGTACGCGAGCATTCCCGACGCGCACTACGTTGACGATCAGATGGTGGGCGCACGGATCGGACCAAGCGCCATGACCTGGGCGATGCAAGAAGTCTACCGCAGCAAAGGGGCACGCGAAGGTATCTTTCATATCCACCTTCACGGTCATGCGGGCGAAACCGCAATGAGTTCAACGGATGCACGAGAGATTCCGGCGATGATTCCGGGTTTCCAGTCTGTCGGCCGGGATGCGGCCCACGGCATCATCATTGTAAGCCGCAACCATGGAAGCGGCTGGGTCTGGTTGCCCGCAAGCACCCAAGGTGTGGAAGCGGCGCAGATCAGTGTGATCGGTGCGCCGGTTGGCGTGTTTGAACGGAGATCGGCGCGATGAGCAATGATCGGTATTCACGGCAGTCGTTTCTGGGACCGGACGCGGAGGCGCGGATTGCAGCATGCACTATTGGCATTGCCGGATTGGGAGGCGGCGGTTCCCATATCGTTCAGCAGTTGAGCCATATCGGTTTCCAGCGATATGTCATCTACGACGGCGACGAGGTCGAGGACTCCAACCTGAACCGGCTGGTCGGAGCCACTTCAGCCGATGCACTCGCCGCGACGCCAAAACTGCATCTTGCCAAGATGATGATTTACAGCCTGCAACCCAAAGCGCGGGTTGCTGGCTTTCCGTGCAAATGGCAGGAAAAGCCGGAGCCCCTGCGAGAGTGCCAGATTGTGTTCGGCGGTGTGGATTCCTACCAGGGACGCCACGAACTCGAAGTGGCGTGCAGGCGCTATCTGATGCATTACATCGACATCGGAATGGATGTGCATGGAACGGAAAAGCCGGTCATTGGCGGCCAGGTCATCTTGTCGTCTCCCGGCGGTCCGTGCATGCGCTGTATGGGTTTTCTTTCCGATGAATTGCTGGCGCGCGAGGCGGCTTTGTATGGGAACGCGGGTCCACGTCCCCAGGTGATCTGGCCTAACGGTGTTCTTGCCTCAACCGCGGTAGGGCTTGCGGTGGATCTGGTGACGAACTGGACGCGCCAGGGGCGACGCCATGCCTATCTGGTGTATGACGGTAACGCGTCCACCGTGAAAGAAAGCGCGACGCTGCGCAACCTTGCCTCGGGCAGTTGCCCCCATTTTCCTGATGGTGAGGTCGGTGACCCGGTGCTCTTGGAGCTCTAGCTCATCGTCCCCGCACCGTTGCGGGAGGCAGATCCGCTCTGCCGAAACGAGCCCGAGTCTTGGAGGCTTGATTTGAGGATACTCAAATGAGGCCGTCCATAAGCTTGTCGTGTGGCCGCCTGAGAGTTCCGCTGTGAGCCTCCTCGAACGGGTTTACCGAATAGAGCGCCTTCTCAAATTGCGTGGTTCGGCGTCCATGCGCGAGATCCAAGAGGAACTGGAGGTGTCGCGCGCCACCGTGAAGCGGGACCTGGAGTATCTCCGTGACCGCCTGAACGCGCCGGTGATTTGGGATCGAAGCTCCCGGACCTACCGGCTCGAAGGGGACCACGCGCTACCGTCGCTCTATCTCACGCATGCAGAGCTACAGTCGCTCATCGTGTTCTACCAATTGATTGCCCGCGTGCAGCCGTCGATCGCCCGCGAGGAATTTGCATCCTTGCGCGTGTTGCTCCCGAGAATCTCGGGCACCGACTTGACGAAGGCTGAAGAGGTCGCCAGACGGATTCGAATCCTTCCGCTGGGTACCCGCCTCGTCAGCGTTGAGATCTTTGAAGCGGTGACGCAAGCCGTACTCGGTCGCAAGCGCCTGGACATTCAATACCGCAGCCGCACGAGCGGTGAGGAGACGCAGCGAGTGGTTTCGCCCGCGCGATTGGTCTACTACCGCGATAATTGGTATCTTGACGCATGGTGCCACATGAGGATGGGTCTGCGCAGTTTCGCTCTGGATGCGATCCGCGTTGCCCACATGCTGGACGAATCCGCGCACGAGGTTCCCGATGCTGATCTGGATCTGCAACTGGGGTCGGGTTACGGCATTTTTGGCGGTTCGCTCACGCGTATGGCGGTGCTGCGGTTCCCGCCGCAAGCGGCGCGTTGGGTCGCGGGAGAGAAGTGGCACGCGGATCAAAGCGGCCATCTCGAAGCCGATGGCAGCTACACCCTTCGCGTGCCGTATTCGCATGATGCGGAATTGATCCGCGATTTGCTGCGATTCGGCCCGGACGTGGAAGTGCTTGAACCGCAAGAGCTTCGCGATGCGGTGCGCACACGTCTTGAAGAAGCCTTGCGGAAATACTGAGTGGCTCATTCGGTGAGCCACTGAGGGCGTTATTATCAAGTGGAGTTCTAGATCCCCCGTGAGAGATCGGGGGTGAAAGGAGGAACAACCCGTGCAATTCATCTGCTTCTCGTCGGGTGCCCAGCGACGGTACCGTGACGACATCGTCCGCGCAATGGCGATGCCTGCGGGCTGTGAGATCACATTTCGATATCGGCTGAAGTACCTCGCCCATTCCGTCCAGGAGCACCTGAAGGCGTCACGTATTGGCAAGGATGACCAGGTACTGATCTGTTATCTGGACCAATCCGACAGGGCGAAACCCGTGGACTTCATCCCGATCCGGTTTGCGGCGCTGATCGAGGCTCCTGTCATCGGCGACTTTGTGGTCTTGCGGATGCAGGTCGGCAAATTTGCGTTCGCGGCCGACATCGCGGCGTTCAATCAGGAAATCCAAAGCCGCTCGGCGGAAGTGCCGAAGTGGCCGGATTCGGGTGATTCGCCGTATGCAGCGGGCGCGTTCTGGGTAGAAGTGAACGATTACCCGAAATCCGTTGTCGAATCGACCGCGATTTCGGATTGGCAGGTGACGGTGGGTCATTTGCTCAAGCGGGCGGATTTCGCCACCAGCGGGCCGTTCTACCAGGTCATTCGGCTCCAGGATCTCAAAAGCAAAACGGCGGTCGAGATGCAGGGCGCGCAATACGACCTGCAACCGGGGCGAGACTACGAACTCATCATCGACCATTTCCTGCCGAGCCAAGCGCCAGGTGCTTTCCAACTCGAAACGGCCCTTTCAGGAGGTGCTGTTACCTTCATCACCGGATCGACGATGCAAATCGATTCACCGTACGACCGACACTGGCTGCGTTTTCGTACGCAAGAGCCGCTAAAGAATGAGCGTGCCGTCATGACGGTGAAAAAGAAAGCAAGCGGTGAAGATCCAGCCGTTCAGTTTGATCTGCCAATCAGCATTCAAGGGCGCATCTGGAAAACTGTTCTGATCGGGCTGGCCGTCGGGCTTCTGTTGGCAGTACCGCAGATCACCACCGTGTGGGTCAATCCCGCGTTTGCTCCCCGAGGTCTTCCCTGGCTTATCGGTCTTGCGGGTTTCATTGCGATCTTTAACTTCGCGGTCGGCATCGCAGCGGCGCTAAACTTCCGAAAACCCATCTAGCCGTTCCCCCCGAATGCTTCGGGCTTGAGCAACGCGGACGAGCCGCTTGGTCCTCATACGCCAAGGCGTTGCATGATGTCACGGGTGGCAGCCGGCAGGTTTCCGCGGATCAGGAGTTCATTGACCGTAAGCAGCATGGGTGCGTTTGCCTGCTCGTTGGCTGATGCGAGTCCCGATTCAGCCGGGTGGTCCGCCGTCAAAGGAGAAGACAGCGCGATGACGAAGTTTTCGCCGTTGTCGGTTGTAGCACGGATCGCCGCCCCATCTCGCTCAAGCGCAATGCCAGAGAGTCCTTGTCTGAGCAGATCGTTGAATAGGAGTGCCGTTGAATTCTCAAGCCGCTGCGGATCGAATTCCGGCAGACTGCCGCTCAGCAGATACTCCGTCAGTTCCGCGCCCACATGGCGATCGAGCAGCCGGTGCTCGAACTTGTTTTTGAAGCTGCGCAAACACCGGTAGCACGATGCCTCGCAACTCTCAGGACACGTCTTCATCAGGGTGAGCGCCCGCTGGAACAGTTCGCCTCCGCGCCCGACAAGTTGGCTTGAAAAGCCGGCACCCCCCGGCAGCGTGTCGTAGAGGAAGATTTCGGCTTTGAGGCCGTCGCGGCCTTCGGGTGTCAGCGACGGCCGGTATTCGGCCATGAGTTCTCCGGGCTCGATTTCAAGCAACTGGCTTGCTGCCTTGGCCAGGGCCTCGCTGACGGTGCGCAGCGCCACATCGGTCGCATAGTGGCCGGGCTTGAGTCTGAGCGGCGGTTCCACGCTCATAGAAAACAATGCAATGTCCGTGATGAAATCCGTGCCCAGTACGATGTGCCTGGTGGTGCCTGCGCCCTCGCAGTTGGGCTGCTTTTCATCGGGGTATGGCTTGCGATGTGGCGCGGTCAAGAGCGGCGTCGGGTCACAACTGGCCTCAATGCGTCCGCACTTGACGCAGTACGTGTACCCGTCGCGCTTGGGGCCGGTGTTGGAGACCAGGAGGTGCTTTCGCTCCTTGAGGACATGGATGCGCGGATTGATTTCGGTCCACCGCGATTCCTCCGCGGGCGTATTCATGGTGAGCTTGGCGCGCGTCGCGTAGCTCGTCGCCGGAATATCGTCTGGCGACGTGACCTCTTCGATGTCCACGGGATGAGCGAATCCGGGAGGGCGCAGCCAATAGCGGGCTTCGCCGAATGCGCCCGGTGCGCCACATGCCGGACAGTCCTGCTTGTCTCCCATGGCGACCTGCCCGATCATATCCGTGCGTGCGAAACCGCACGCGCGGCACTCGCTATAAAGGCGCTTATCCTCCCACGCACGGAATCGATCTCCGGGCATGACGGAATACACTGCTGCGGAGGAGTAGCATTTTCCGGAGATCCAAATCTGTTTACCGGGAGCATATTGCGTGAGTGCGATGGGAAGGCCCTGCGAGGGCGCAAAGCGCATGATCGGCCGGAAACGGCTGGAACGGGCGAGATCGAAGACATGAAACGTCGCGACATCCGTCGGAAACGCGTACCGGGGAAGAATGCCACGATAGAGCAGCCGATCGAGCAACTGGCCGGCATTGGGCTTCTGGCTTGGATTCTCCTCGTCTTCCTCCGGTGCCTCCTCGGCCCCCTCTTCCCCTTCCTCCCCCTCATCATCCTTCGGCTTCACGTCCTCCTCCGGCAGAGCTTCGATGGCGCTTCTGACGGCGTTGAGACAGTCGGATTTCAGCTCTGAAAGGAGGATAGAGCGATCCGCTTCCGACAGCTCACCCGGAATCCATGAAGCGGCCCTGTCGCGCAGTGACGCTTCGTTATCCGTAAGCCAATCCTCAAAGTCGTGGATATTGAGTATGGCTTTCTCTGAGCGGAACCCGGCAACGGTTCCCAGTACCGAAAACAGATCGTGGGGTTGTGTGGCGTCCACGTCAGGCAGGCGATCCTGGTGATAGTTCTGCAACAGGAAGGCGCGCAGGTGTCGGCGGGTGATTTCGAGGTTGTCGAGGGTGAGCCGCGGGTCGGTCACATCGCCCCGGATCATGCCGTCGGGCTCAGCGAAGTAGTGCTCGTCGTGGCTGTCGGCACTGCCGAAAGCAATGACGGTGGCCACCGCGTTGCCCCGGCGCCCGGCGCGACCGGACCGTTGCTGGTAGTTAGCGCGCCCCGGCGGCATGTTGCGCAAGGCCACACCCGACAGTGCGCCGATATCGATCCCGACTTCCATCGTGGTGGTGCTGGAGAGCACGTCAATGGCGGTGGCGCGGCGCGCGTCCCTGCCAAAGGCCGGCGCCACGTCCTGAAACAGAAGCTCGTGCTCCTCGGCTTTGGAAAAGACATCGTCGTTTTGCGGTGCGTTGAGTTGTGCCGTGTGCTCGGACGCGATCAGGGCCATGGGCTCGCTTGGCGGCACAGCCAACGCCGCCATCACGGGTCGGCGATAGTAGCCCTTGCGGGCCAGAAAGACTGCATCGTGATCGGGATCGAGCGCTACGACGTGGTCACTCTCGCAGTCCAGACAATGCAGAATGCCCGGTACCGGCCGGTGGACGGACTTACAGGTCGCGCATCGCATCCATTGCCCGGCAAACTGCAAGGAAAGTTGTCCTCCGCGCAAGCGGTACTCGCCCGCATTGTCTTCAGCAAACAGCGCGAGGAGTTCGGGTGTCCACCCGTCATTGAAGAGCTTACGAGCGCCCTTGTCACGGATCACCGCATCCATATCGGCGAACTTTCCTTTGCCCCGCTTGCCTTTGACGCTCACCCCTTCGGTTCGCGGCCGTTTCCACCAGGCCGACGGCATCCGGCTGAGCCAGAATCCGTAGCCGCGCCAGCAGCGTAGCCAGGCGCGCACGAGTGCTACTTTGGCAGCGGGCGTTTCGGCTAAGCCGGGTAAGTTCGGGAGCGCTTCAAGGCGGGGCGTGAGTTCCGCACGTTCGCACAGTGAAGCGAGCGCAAGGGCCTCAAGGCCCAAAAACGGGTCCTGCACGGTCGTCACGATATCTTCGAGAAGGGCTTGCGGCGGATTCTCGGAGCGCATCTTGGTCAGCAGGAACAGCAGTCCATGGTCCGAGTCCGCGCTCCCATCTTCGACCGCCAGTTCGACGGTGTCCTCCCCGGCGAACGTCTCCGCCGCCTTCAGTTCGGGGCGCAGCCGCACGCTTAACGATTTTGAAGCCAGGAGAATGGCGAGGTAAAGGTCATCCAGACTTAAGAGCGGCTTGATGTGACCAACTGTGCCGAGCTTGCGATAACCCCACGCGATGAGAGAGCGCAGTGAGTCGCGGGTTGAGTACATCTGCAAATTCGGCGCAAGACGCGCGGCGACTTGCCGGGAATCGGAAAAAACGAGAACCTTGCGGCCACGCAACGGTGCGAAACGGGTGGCTTTGGTTGCGTTCGGGGGCTGAATCTGTATTTGCTTGGCCACCAGCGACTGGAAAGGCTGGTCGCCCTTGGTCTGGTGATCCTGCACCGTGGCTCGTCCAAAGCGTGCAACCTTCCCGCAGCAGCCGCACGGTATGAATTGTCCGCGCGCCTCTAAGCTCTGATCGACATCGCCATCTTCGTCCGTCGGCGGAGTGGTACGGTCATTGCGCAAATACACCGTGCGCATCCGTGGACCCGGTTGATTGGGATTAAGCCTGCCCGTCTCCAGATCGTAGTCCGCAGGTTCAACGGATCGTGCCGGGTTCGGCTCTTCCAGGAGCAGATCAAGCGGCAACAGTGGGCTCGTCTCCCCTTCTTCCATCCGAAGGCGCTCGCCCGGTTCCGACCAGAGGGATCTTGGATCATCAACATCGTCGGTGTAGACACGCGCGTACGCCGTTCCGCAGAAGCGGCAGGTATAAAGCTCATGGACGCGCGCGCCGCAGTCGCAGCGCTCGCGGGGCTGGCTGTACATTTTTCCAGCGATGTCGCTGCGCTCTCCCGCAGCGAGTTCACTGCACGCCGGGTCCATGCAAATCCACAATCCCGGAAGCCCCCGGAAGAAATTGTGAATCCGGCACGGCAGCAGACCGGGGCTTTTGGCATCCGGTCGAGCCATGCTCCCCAGTGCCATAAGCACGGTGGCGGCGATGTCCGCCTCCTCGTGCGATGCATCCGGAAACAGTTCCTGCCCGAGTTCCTCGACGGGGCGCGCCTGTTTCATCGTCGTGTTGATCAGGAGCCCCAATGGCGGGAACTCCGCGAGGGCATGATAAAGCTGCGTTTCAAGGGTTCCTGTAGGTGGAATATGGCGATACTCCAGAAACGGCTTAACGAGAGTCTCGCGTGCGGTATCGTCTTCACAATTGTAGAAGGCGGGCAGATCAATCGAACCGAGGATTTCGGCGTCGCGTTTGTTGCCTTTGGCCGCGTGCGGCCTCCATGCGAAGTCGCCCTGGATGGGGACAAACGTGCTTGCCGGTACGCCGGTCAATTGTGCGCCGAAAAGCGGAGCATAGTTCGCGTCCGTGAAGCTCGCCGTAGCGCAGATGACTTGCAGGCGATCAGGAGTGATGTTCAGGCGATCACGCAGACGCCGAAGCAGCAGCCCGACCTCGGCACCTGCCGCTCCCCGATAGAGGTGGGCTTCATCCAGGACGATAAGGAACTTCTCCGAGGGATTACGTTCCAGCCAGTCGCGAGTCTGATCGAAGATCGGCCGCTCGATGGGCCGCATGAGCATGTATTCGAGCATCGAGTAGTTGGTTACGAGCAGATCGGGCGGTGCGACCTGCACCTCGTGACGCGTCAGCAGTTCGACATCGTCAGGACGGGTCACGGCGCGGCGGAAAGCCCCGGTCTGGCGATCCTGCCATTCGGTTCCCTTATCGCCGAACCATGCAACCAGGTCCGGCTTGGCAGGCCACTTCCCCCGCGCTTTGAGTTCCTGGGCAAGGGTTGTTGCCTGCCGCTGCTCCTCGCATTGAGCGCCCCGTGCCCGTCGCTCGATCTCGACATAGAATTCGTCGAACGCCTTCAGTTTGGCGGAGTCCTTCTCGCGCGTGCGAATGCCGGCGTAGGGTGTGCGGCTCGTGTAGCGGGCAAAGCGCGCCGGCCGTCCCGCCCATTGCTTGAATTGCGCCACGGTACGCGGATCACCGAAGAGCGACCGCAACCTCCCGAGCTGGTCGTTAACCAGAGCATTCATCGGGTAGAGGATCAGCGCACGGACTGCCCGTTGCTCGCGAAAGGCCAACGGATGCTGCTCGGCTTCGCGCGCGAGTTTGCCCAAAATCGGCAACAGGAACGATTCGGTCTTCCCGGAGCCCGTGCCGGTCATGACGAGCAGGTTCTTCTCATCCACGAGCGTGTGGCGGATCGCTTCGGACTGATGACGGTACGGCGGATCGTACAGCAACGCTGGAAGGTCCCCGGATGGCGTGACGAGTCCGGAATACACTTTCAGCGCAGCGGCAGGCAGACCCTTGATGGCAGCGAAGCGTTCGCCGCTTTGATACCGGGGTGTCGATTCGATGTACGGGATCTGGTAAATGACTCCCGGACGTTCCAGTAGTTCTTTGCGTTGCGCGATCAGGGCGGGAGAACTGATGTGGTAGGTTGCCTCAATATAGTCACGCAGCGATCCGTGCAGTTGTCTGATGGTGCCTTGAATCGTCTGGTTCATCCTTACCTCACATCAGTCGTCCGTGCGCTTCAGGAAGAGGCGCTCGTTCAGAAACGCTTCTTCCGTCGCTACGTCCTGACTGGGCAGCCAATAGGTCAGGAGGCACGCTTCGGGTGTCGCCTCCTGCCCGAGCACCTCGAAACGTCGTGCGGCCCAGAGCGGCAGCGGCGAGAAGAAGTCAAAATACGAGCCTCCGGGTTTGTCGCGGCGTCGGTAACGTTGAGGGGTTCCAAGCCCCTCGTCGATAGCCATTTGCAGATGCCAGGCCACGTCACATCCGCGCCAGCGTGTTCCCTTAAGCGGCAGGTCGAGGAAACGGGTCGGTGCCCCTTGAGAGAGTTCCGCATACCCCCAAAGCGCTGCGCCATGGGCCTGCGGCCTGCGCGCAACGAAGCGGCGTGACTGATGGCCCGGTTTGAGTCGGCGACGGCTGTACTGGCGGGGATCGCGCGAAGCATCAAGGATCATGAGATCCGGGATGGCACCGCTGGGTGGCTGCTCGTCGAGGCTGCGATTCATCGCGTTTCGCAATTCGGTGGCAGTCTGCGCCTTTGGAGCCCTGAGCCATGACTCCGTGGATAATTCCAGCCACCCGAACTCTCGCAGAAGACGACGCGCGTCCTGCGAGGATTCCGGTATCAAGACACGCAGGACACCTTCGTGCAGCACATTCGCGCTCAAGGATGCAGGAAGCGGCGTGATGTGATCGGGCACGATGCCCAGGAGGAAAAATGTTCCGTCCCGCCGGGCAACAAAACTCGGCGGTGCTGCGAAAACCCAGGTGCTTCTGACATCCGGGTCGTCTGTTGTGACCTGGTTCAACTCCAGCAGGTCCCCGGTGACGAGGAGCTTCTCGACGAGATCCGTGAGCCTTTCTTCCACCAACGTTCGGTCTTCGACGAGGTATTGTAGCCCGTCGCTGACGAAGGCGGTGAGCGTGGCAGGCGAACACGGGCAGAGGATCGCAGCCGCACGTCTTAGAAGTGCGGCAAGGAACTCTTCACCGGCGACAGCGCCGGACGCTGAGAGTCCGAGGCTCTCCCGGCTCAACCGCACAACACCTTCGGCCGTGATGGCTTCAATCACCATGTCCACCTCGGGAAACTTCCGCCGTACGGGCCGGGATTGTGGTTCGCGCAGAGCAGCGCCACCAGCCTCGCGCCTCGAAGCAAGGTGCCCTGCTGTGTCGCGTCCGACAGGAGCGCGACGAGCAGATCGGGCGTTGGCACCATGCCCGGTACATCCTGGGGAGCGCTGGCCAGTCGCAACGCAAAATCGCACAGACCCTGATTCGAAGACACCTGATAGCGCGCAGCTACACCGAAAAACCACCCAACTGACGACTCGCTTCCCGACTCCATGCGATCGAACTCGCGGCTTAACACAAGGGCAAAGCCATGAGGGCCTCCCACGTGATCGAGGAGCCGCTGGCGCGCAAGGCTTGCGCGTGGGTTTTGAATATAAGCCGATTCGCTTTCGCCCCACTGCGCACCGCAAAGCCGCGCATAGAGCTTGCCCGCGATACGGTCGAGGATACGGTTGCGCCGCATGGCCACGAGTGGCCCCAGGAGGCGTGCTCGGCACCAAAGTCCCAGGGTCTCGAGTATTTGGGGAGTGGAAATCGCCCCGTTGTCGAGCAGGGACAAATCCGGTTCGATCAAAAGGTCGGCAAATCCACCGCCTGTTACAGGATTGCTCACGATCACATCGTCGCGGAAACTTCCGCTTCGGGCTTCGAACAGACCGCCGGGACTCTCGATGTCGATACCCGCTTGCACGGATTGCGGGTTGAGGGTGACAGGGGCGATGGGCGCTTTAAAGGTGAAGGAACGGCAGGCCGGAAGTTCCTCACTTCCGATGTCATCGATCAAGCGTAGTGTAGTGGCTTTGTGAGAAACACGGCACAGCCAGCGCAACGGCTTGACGCCCCGCTCCAGGCGCAGCGAGAATTCGCCCAGTTCCTCGCCTTTGATCAAAAAGCGGCCCGAGGTGGCTTCGGCACATGACCAGGCCCGCCGGTCATCGGCGGTGAAGGGGGTGAACTTGGACTCCCAGTCGGAAGGCAGAATGGGCAAATCGAATGTGGCCACGGGTTCGGCAAGCAGTTCCTTTCCATTTCCGCTCATGAGTTCCACTGCGCAGGTCACGCGATGGCCCGCCGGACCCAGAACCGTGAGCTTCGTGCCCAGTTCCCAAAACTCATCGAGTGACGGATTGTCGGGATCGAGCGAGATGGCAAGCCCCGAATGCGATGCGGTTCCCGGTATCCACGGTTCCGGTTCGCGAACGTCGAGGGTGATAAAGCCCTCGGCCACGCTTAAGCGGGATGTGCCCTCCTCTTGCGTGCGGGATGCCCTGACAGCAAGCCGGTGTCTGCCGGGAGGCAACGGGTTGATCTTCACGAATACCGGTATGTTGGGTCCGGGCGCGCTCAGTTGCAACTCGGGCTCATCACCGATGCGAAGGCTGTAGATATCGACAGGGTGGTCGTGGACGATGCCGAAACAGGGTGTTTCCGTCGTGAGCCATTCGCTGTGACCTTCACCGTCGAAACTGCGGGCCGACAGACCGGCCGGGAAGATCCGAACCGTGCGCGCGACCTGCAAGCCCATCTGCTCTAGTCGGGTCAGCGTCTCGAAGGTGATGGGGTCTGGCGTGGTCACCATGAGGGCATTGATCCCAGCGCAATCGAGTTTGCAGGGTGATAAGAACGTGTAGCGCGTCTGGCTCGGCGTCTCATTCAAGAGGACGTACGTGCGGCCTGGGCGCACCACTCGGCTTATGACCTCACGACCCAACTCGTCGGCGCCGAGGCGACACAACCAAGGACCAACAGGCAGACGAGTCTCCATGGACAGAGAATCAAGCGCCGGGTCCTTCTTCTCGAATTGCACCAGAGGCTCGCCGGGATGCGGCCAGTGTTTCATGACCCTTCTTCTGGAGCCGGTCATCAGCCAGCCTGCCGGAAGCCACGTGTCGCCGGTTCCGGCGATCCTGCAACGGCTACTGCGCAGCAGCCGCTGAAGGTCGGGATCGGTTCGAGCCGCATCGGCGAAGTTCGGAATGTCGAGCACTACGGACCAGGTGGCGTCGGTGGAGCGGCGTAACATCAGCGTAGGGCGCAAGCGCACGAACGCTCGCCCCTCGGCTCCGCTGCCGGCCTCGCGCCGTGCGCTTGCGGATGAAACCGCCCGCGCCGCACCTTTCATGCGTTCGGATACCAGGAGCCGCGTTTCCTGCATCCACTCCCGGCTGCTTTGTACTTCGTCGAGATCGGCGACCAGACGCTTTAACGTCGGCGGGAAGAGCGGACTCTCGCCGCCCACGCTTCGGTCGCCAAAGAGTGCCAGAACGATGCGGCCGGCCAACTCCTGTTGCTGGAGCAGTTCGCGAAAGCGCGACGAGGACTCCCAGGCATTGGCGGCGAGTAACTGGCCGATGGCGAGTGGGCTTAGCGCATCCAGATGCGCAAGTTGATAGCGCAATTCGTAGAGTGCCTTGGCAAACTGCCACTGCAAATACCGGGGCAGGACCGCATGGGTGATGGGCCAGGCGATGATGGAAAATTGGTCAGCCCAAGGACCGGACGGTGTGACGCCGTGATACGTGCTTTGAAATCGGGCAAACCAGGAGCGCAGTTGATTCCGGCGAGTGGCAGTGATTGGCTGACGCCAGCCGGGCGTCCGCTCTTCAAAGGTCGGCCAGTATTCTCCGCCGTCGTAGTCGTATCCCATTTCGGTGGCGTACACGACCCAGAGCAGCCAGTAGCGACTGAGCTTCCAGCCGTCGAGCAATTCGCTACGAAGGAGTTGCCCGATTTCGTTGAGTTCCTCATCCGTCAAGCCGTGTTCCAAAGCGAACAATGGGAAGGCGGAATGCGCGCGGTCGCTTGCGAGTTGGCCGAAATGCCCCTGCAATCGCGCTTGCCATTGATCAAGGGTCATCTCTGTCTCGTGGTCACGCCCGCTTGCGCTGGACGGGGACGACGGCCTGGTCAGGCCCAGTGATCAGCGTTTTGATGTCCTCGCTTTTCCAGAGTTTGAAGTCAGGGCGTCGCTCGGACCGGGGCAGCACCCAGCGTTCGATGGCAAGCGCAGCTACGTCGTCTGCTGAAAGAAGCGAGGACAGATCCGGCCGCCCCTTACCGGTGCGTAGTAGTTTGGCGGCATTATCGGCGAACCGGCACAGGAATACCTCGCGCTGAATGCCGTGGCGCAGCAAGTCGTCGTCGAATCCCAACGCTTCGAGCGCAGCGCGCGTCGTGCGCATACGCCAATTAGGACCTTCGCCGTACTGGTGAAGGTCGGCGTAAGAGTGGCCGATCTCGCGGAGATAGTCCCGAAGATCGGCAAACAGACCGTCAGGGATGTGGAAGTGCCCCCAACCGCCCGTGTAACCGATGGGCGCAAAGTATTCCGTGCCGTTCAGCTTGAGGCGATTGTAGACGGATGAGCGGCCCATCGACGATGACGTGGTGACGGCAAGCAGACGCGCCTTTTTTTGTTGTTGCGAAATGATGCCGGTGGTTTTGCCGTAGGCATTGGCAAATTGATCGTAGACGTCGCGGCTGCGGACTATGCAGGCGACGAGTTTGCCGCCGAGCAGGGCATTATACGGAGGCAACGCTCCTAAGACATAGGCGTCCATCATGTTCACAAGCCGTTCGCCCCTTGCCTTCACGTCCCAGCCGATGAGCGTGTCGCGCACCGAAAGATTGAATACCGGATCGCCGATGGCAATGATGCCAATCAGTTTGCCGTTGTGCTCATCCCAGACCAGAAACCGCATTCGGCGCCCGAATCCGTTGGACACGGGCACCGACCAGGTAAGCGATGCGAGGCGGAACAAATCGCCCTCCCACGAGTCGCTTTCGACGAGTTGAAGTTTCGGTCGGATGTTGCCCGGATCGACATCGCCGCCGGAGGCAAAGTGCTTGAGTAGCTTCGGCAAGCGTTCGGCCAGGAATCGCTGGCTAACCGCGAGACGGTCAGTCCGCTGAGCGCTGTGGATGCTGCGCACCACGTCCTTGCCGGTGCCCGGCGGCAGAAGGGTTCCATCCGCGGCCTTCTGAAAGCCGAGCGACCGGAGGTGTTTGCGAAATCGTCTCTTTAGTGAGGCCTCGCGCGTTGCGACCGTCACCACATTGTGCTTACCGTTCTTCGCCATGGCCGGTTGCTGATTCGTCCTTATCTAACGCTGCGCGCCGTACCAGTGGCCGTCCGCGGTGAATTCGAGAAGACGAATCGACGCACCCAAGCCAGTGTTCAATAAAGCCGCACGGGACGCTTTCGAAATTCCTATCAGAACAACTTTTGATTCCCGGCGCAATAATCTGCAAGCACCTGAAGGCCGGTGCGTCGGGTCGATCCATAATGGGTGCATGATGACAGAGGCACCCAGCCCATACCTTCTAATCTCGCGAGGGTGCATAGAACTGGGCCGGAGGGTGACGGCGGAGGATGTTCGGCATATCATCAATCTGGCAATGCCGTATTCAGGTCCCTGCCTCACGCCAGCTTTTCGGCGTGAATGTCCTATGCGTCCTTGTTGACGGCGTTGAGACCGAAAGGCCGGTCGGCGTCGAATGCGGGAGGCTAGAGTCCGTCGCGGAAATCGTAACCGCGCCAGTCGGCAAAGGCTAGTGACGACTGCTGGCAACCGTCCCGGATTCCTCCTTTCCCCTCATCTCAAGTGGATTCGGTCGGCTGCCCGCAGCGGTCAAGGGCGCGCCGGTTTCGGGCGCGGCCGTGCGTACCCTTGAGTGCGAGGACAGCCGGACGATAATCGGCATGAAAGGGAAAGGAGCCTGCCGCCGGAAGATGATCCGTGTGTGTCGGCGGGCGGACTCAGTATTTCGTCTCGACCCAGAACCCGTGGCGGCTGGAGCAGGGCTGCCCGTATTGGTCCTTATGGGCACGGAGCGTGGCATCGCGAGTGGAGTGCTCAAAGCGCTTCTGGCATCGTCCGCACTGATACACGTAGACCGGCCCGATGCGCCGCTGGGCACGGGAACGCGCAAGGCCGGTAGACGCGCGCGGCGAGTAGCTGGCAGGTGGTGCCGAAATCGGTCCCATCGGCGTGAGTTCAATCGCATAGCTCGGGCGGAACGTCTGCTGTGTCGCCCGCGCAGCTACGATGCGATCGACACGGTAGCTGCGATGCCCGCTGCCATCGGCGCGTAGTGCATGAAGGACGATATCTCCTGCCTGCGTGCGGCGCATGGAGTAAGGTTCAATGACACGCACACCTCGCCGTCCGCGCTCGTCGACATAATCGAGTTCGACACACAGACGGTTGGAGGCTGCGAAGCGGATGACTTCGAGCGGTGCTGTGCTTGTTAAGCCCGGAATCGAGATGGCACCGGCCGGCGGCCGGATAACCACGTCGCCGCGAGCCAATGGGTACGCAGCCAGAGCGATGGGCGGTCTGCCCTCTTCCAGCCATGCAAACAGTGCAGGGAGTTCCGTCCAGAAGGCGTCTACTGGTGGCAGGGCCGGAAGCTGGTGGTTCAGCATGGCCGCCCAGTCGGCTTCGAGTTGCTCGCGAAGGGGCAGTAGCGTGGAAAGCGTGGGGAACGGGATTCCCTTGTAGTCGCACTTCTTCGACAACGCCTCGTGGATGACAGGCGCTGCAGGATGAAACTCGTCGTGACGGAAGAGATTGATCACATCGTAGAGATCGCGTGGCCGGGCGCGTTCGGCAAGCGCGCGCAGCTTCTCCGCGAACACTTCCTCGTAGCTGTAGCATCGCGCCTGCATGTGATCTACGGCCTGGTCGGAATAGGGATGCGAAACGGACCGCGTCACCGGTTGCAGGACCAGGACTTCATCGAAGGTCAGATCGAGTTTGATGCGCGGCAGATCGCCCGAGGAGGGTGCGATAGGGCCGCGGTAAGAGATGCGTCCCTGGGCAGCCGTTCGGCCACGCGGATTCTGGAAGACTTCGAAATGGACTTTATCGGGCGGTAGTTCGATACCGATCTGCTCGTAGACCCAGGCACCAATATTGCGGAAGGTCGGTACAAGGAAATCGAGCGACAGATGCGATTCATTCGTGAACGTGAAGTCGAGATCTTCGGAGAAGCGGTAGGTCTCGAAGTAGCATTTCTTAAGGCAGGTGCCGCCCTTGAAAACCCAACTGTCGCCAAGTGCCTCGTGGTTGAAGATGCCGGCCAGCAGCCAACCCAGGACATAATCCTTCTCGACCACATTAGGCAGGAGGCCGAGGTTGGCGGCACTTGCAAGCAATTCGCGACGATCAATCACGCGGGAACCTCCCGCTCCCAGTTCACGGGAATCCAGAGCCTCCACGCCTTCACCAGTCGCCTGCATGGGAGAGCGGGGTCGAGCTTCGCATTTCCCTGCGTGAGGCGTTCGCGGCACGCTTCTGCAAGGGTGTGGTGCCGGGGATCGTGTGAAACGAGGAATCCGAGCCGCTTGAAGACGGCTCCGTTGCCCAGTTCTTCGGCGTACTGAATGAGGGTTTCAGTGCTCGCTTCAGGGTCCCGCAGATAGGCCTGAAGACACTGGTACACGTGACGGATGCCCCCTCCCGTCGCCGGATCGGCCAGCATGTCCACTATGGTGCGGTGCTTGTCGGAGATCAATACACGAACCTGGCCGCGCCACAGCGTTTTCGTTCCGAAGATCGCCGCCTGCGCGGTGCGAGTGAGGGTGAACGATGCGCCCTGCACTACGACTTCCTTCCTGCGGAATGCTCGGGCGGTGAAGACAAAAATCGTCCGAAATAATTGCTCGGTGAGATCCCAGTGTTCGGCTGCGGTCCAGCCGCCGATGTAGCCAGGCGAAAAAAGGGCGGGAACGAGGACCCACGGGTCCTTGAGCACCTGTTCCGTCGTGTGCGCATCGAGCGGAATGGGCGCATAGATGCCCCGACCGACGCGCTTGAGCCAACCCTGGTGCTGCCATCGGGAGAGTAGTTTGGCGGACGCGGACCGGTCGGTGTTGAGCGCCTTCATCGCGTCCTCGATGGTCACGAGATCCTTCGCCCCCTGGAGCACAGCGGACAGCCGTGCGCGCGCTTGCGAGCTGAACCGTCGTGCGTTCGAGGGTATATGCTTCATGCCCATAATCCCCATTTGTGCGAAGTGGAGCATTTGTAATATACCATATAGGCTTCCGAGTGTCGAGCTCAAAGTACATGCGGAGCGCTCAACTTCAAGAAAAGGTGGATTTCGTGCGTTTCTAGTGTACCCACCCTCGACGGAACGCCTCGGCGTTGGAAAGGGTCAGCCTGTTTGCAGGCCCGTAAGTCGCCCCTGCGTCACCTGCCGTTGGAGTTTCTCGACCTTGCATTTATCGCGATAGCTGCATGGTCCGCACTCCGGGTGCTTGTAATAGAAGTCCCCGAAACATTCCGGTCGGCGCAACATATCGATGCCCTCGGCCAGTGCATAGCCGCCGATGGTGAGCGCCGACAGCCATCCGATTGACGACTTCAGCCGATCCGTATTCATTTGGGCTCTTCGCTGGAGGGCCTTCTGCTTGAGGTCGTGCAGAGCGGACAGCAATCGTTCCTGGTTGCCATGAATCTTCACGCGGCCATTTGAGTTGAGTTCAGGTTCGATCTCGATCCAGAGATTGCGGTTGGTGATGCCAAGGAGCGTGATGCCGGTGGACTTGAAGATCAGGAACGGCATTTGAAGCTGATAGGCCATGGCCGTCTCCTGGAGCAGGTACGGCGTAGCGAGACTCAGGGTTCGATCCGGAAAATCACGGTCGGTCGCGTTCAGCCTTTCGGTGGCAACACCGATAAGGCATTCGCAGCAATCCATCAGTCTGCGCACCGCGTCATCGGTCTGCTCGGCCAGGGACACGTTGCGCCCGATGGTGAAGCAGCGAAAGCCGCGGGGTGCGAGGACCCGTTGCACCAGAGAATTCACGAGCGCCCAGTCGCGAGGGCGCACGCTGCAACTGAGGAACGTGGTGACCACGTCTTTGGATCGGATCGATTCCATGCTATCTCCGGCGGCACGACGAACTCGAACCGCACTGGCGGGATAACAAACAGTGTAATCCGGACCCGATGTTTCAATGCTGCTCGCCTGCACTTGCGTTGGTCCGAGTCGCCTTGGGCGATGACGGCTGCGCAGGCTCTCTTCATTGCCCAGTGTCTACGTCAACCCGTCGAGGCCACGCAATCATCGTTACGGAAATGCGCGTAGTTGTCCTGCGCGCACTTGCCTCCTGAATTCGGTGGCTGTGAAGACGCCACAATGCCAAAATGGGTTCACAAAAACTTTCGGTCGTGACCGAGATACAACTGCTGCCGGCCTTCTGGTGCTTCCCACCGCTGTCTTATCTGGATCGGAAAGCAGATATGCCTGCGTTATTCGATCATCGCCCACGGCTGAATTGTAGCTTCCGACCCTTTTAGCGAACTGCACCGAGCCATCCATAGGGTTCAGAATTGCACCGTTGCCGGCTGGCCTCTCACACTGAATCGAGCTGTGCTATATTGTGCCTGAAACGAGCTTTAGACAGCACGATGGACAGCATGAACGGACAGCATGGGAATCGGAATCTGGGGGCTGGTGTCCGCCCGCATTCTCAGGCTGGCGTGCTGTCTGTTTTGCTGTCCATTTTGGCATCCAAACGGGTGGTTTTGGATAGACAGTATGGACGGAATAGACTGGGAGCCGGTTTAGGAAGTCCAATGGATTCAGCTAACTAGCTGATTTGACAGAATGCGGGAGTAATTCAGTGGTAGAATGCCAGCTTCCCAAGCTGGACGTCGCGGGTTCGAGTCCCGTCTCCCGCTCCAAGAAAATTAAAGCTGACCCGGGCGCCTGTCTTAACTCGTTTTCCCGGAAAAACTACGTTTGCCATCAACGTCGAGATTCGCCGTCTGCTTCGCCACCTCCTAAGGAAATCCCGCGCGCTTGTGCGCCAGGACCGCCTGGGCCATTTCAGACGCCGCTTTGACCAAAGCCGCCATTTTCGGATGCACCGGAGCGATATCGGCCGAAAAACCGGCAGTCTCCAGCGCAGCCGTCATGACCGGCCCGACCGAGGCGATGGCCACATATTCACGTAGCGCGCTCGCTACGCCGGACGCAAAACCGAGGCGGCCTGCCACCCCGAGGAGATGCTCGAGCTGGATGGAAGACGTGAACAAGACCACATCGAATCGGCGCTCAGCGAGCCGGCGCGCGGCGGCCTGAAGAGGTCCGAGGTCGCCCGGAAGCTCCCAACGATAGACAACAACCGGCGTCACTCTGGCGCCGAGTTTTTCGAGAGCCGCATTCATTGCGACATTTGGACGCCCGTACTCCTGCACGGCGATGCGTCGCTCGCGGCGCGCAGCGACGGCATCCACAATCTCCTTCCAGGTGTTGGGCTCGGGAACTACAAGCGCCGGGCGCGCACCCAGTTGCTTCAGCACGGGAATCGGCTTGGGTCCGCGCGATACGATCGCGACGCTGCGCAGGGCTTGCCCCAGTCGCTCCGCGGAAGTCCGAGCCGCGACTTGATCGCGAAGAAAGGCGAGCCCCGTGCCCGTCATGCAGATGACCAGGTCGAATTCACCGGACTCCAGGCGCTCCAAAAAGCGCATCGCTTCACCCGGATCGTCGAGCGCGCGTTCCTGGACGGAGGGCGCCACAAAGGGATCGCCTCCTTCCCTGCGGATGAGCGCCTCCATTTCTTTCGCGCGCCGGCTTTCCAGACTAAGAACGCGGAGTCCTGCAAATGGCATGAGTCGGAACGAACTTCTCCCAGTGGCGTAACGCTGCGCCGATCTCCCTCAGAACTTGAACATCGCTTCTACGTATCCGAAGTCCGCGTTCTTCCCCGCCGGATAGATTCGTTCCATGGTTCCCAGACCCTGAGCGTGGCCGAAATAGGCCGTAAAAACGGTCCACCGATTCGCGCGGTATTCGACGCTGGTGTCGTAAAGATTCCCGAGCGAGCGGCGGCCCGACGTGGGACGGCCGGCGTAGCCGAAGGTCCATGGCTGATACACGCCGCCTCCGCTATACCAGAGATCGGCGGCCTTGCTGAGGCGCAGCGCATGAAACTCACTGGAGATCGTGATTTGGGAGTGCGGCCGCAGGATGAGCGCACCGAAGCGATCCTCGGTGTTCATCATGTTAAAAAACGGGAACCGCGCGTAGGGCCGAGGCGTGGGCAGAACCTGGAAGAAGGTTTCGTGGCGCGAGTCCCTCGGATTGCCGTCGCCCGAGCCCGTCGTGAAACCGCCCCGAATCCATGGCTTCAGCTTTCGCATGATCTTTGGTTGAAAGCCACCTTCCAGGTCGAACGCGAAGGCTCGCTGGGCTTGGGTCCCCCATCGCCCGGTCTGCATGGCACCCCATGCGAGAGCGTCGAATGTTCCCGCGCTGGTCACCAGGGAATGGAGGCTGTGGGCCCCAAAGGTTTCGATGCGGATGTTTCCCAGGTCGCCGGCCCTCACTGCCGCCGGGCGATTGTCGGTTTTCAGCACCTGCCGCCAGTCGTCGTAGTCGAGCATGAAAACGCGTGTGTCGGCGGAGTGGTTTCCGTGGCCCCAGCCGCGCGTGAACGCCGCATAACCGAAGCTGACCCGGTTCCAGCCCCAGCCATCTGTTTGGAAAACTCCGCGGGTCGGGATCGCCGCAATGAAGGTGAAATCGGAGGTCTCCCTGGCATATGAGTAGCGCGCGCCATCAAAGCTGCGGCCCACATCGGACCAGCCAAACGTGCCGAGGAGCCGCTGGCTCAAGCGGTCGCGCTTTAGTATGGCAAGAGTGGCGTTCTTGGGCGTGAGTTCGGTCGCATCATTGAATTCGAAACGGCCGATCTGGAGCGTGCCGGCTTCGCGGGGGCCAAAGCCCTTGAAGCGAACATAGGCTTGCTTGGGGAAGACCATTCCGCTGTACTGGCTGTTCCCGTTCGACGAATAGTAGTTCGATCCCAGGCCGAGCGCTCCCTGCGGCGCCGGAGCGGTCGCACGATCCGGCAAACCGAGCAGAAAGGGAGCCGCCAGTTCGGCGTCCCATTCCCAGCCCTTGCGCTGCTCGATGAAATTCACGCGAAGCAGGTCTCCGCTGTAGCCATAAAGGTTTTCGCCAGTGGATGCCTCGAACCAATCCCATGCATAGCCGCGCACGCGAAGGCTTCCCGTGACGGTGATGTCGCCCAGTCTCAGCGGCGCAGTTGCCGATTGTCCAAGCGCAACAAACGCACTGAAGATCGGAAAAATGAGGAAATGGTTGCGCATCTCAGTCTCCCATCGCTGTGGCGGCAGCGCACTTGCCCAGGCGCTTTTCAATTTCCGCGCGCGCGGACTGTTCCTCACTTTCCGAGAAGCGCACGACGACGATCAGCAGCGAGACGGCCGATATGCTTGCGCCAAGTACGAGCAGCGCCTGAGTCCATGGCATGCTCCCTTTGAACAGAAACCCGGCAAGGACCGACCCCACATTGCCGCCGGCCCCGACGATCCCTGCGACGGCGCCCAGTGCCCGTTTGTTCACGAACGGGACCAGCGCATACGTCGCGCCGTTCGACATCTTGATGAACAGCCCCGTCAGCAGCATGGCCGCAATTGCCAGAGGCAGCACGCGCATTTGGGAAAAGAGCATCATGGCGAGACCCTCGCAGCAGATCGTGCCGCCCAGCAGCAGCGCCCTTCCGCGAAGTCCCCAACTCCGGTTGAATCGGTCGCTCACGATGCCCCCCAGCGCCCGTGCAAACAGGTTCATCATCCCGAACGATCCGGCGACTACTCCGGCGGCCGTCAATCCGAGTTGGAAATAGTCGGTGAAGTACAGGGCCGCGATATTGTCGATGGTCAGCTCCATCCCGAAACACGCCCCGTAAATGACGAACAGAGCCCACACGCGCGGATCGCGGCATGCGGTGGCGAAAGCCCGCCCAGCTTCCGATTGGCGGGACAACTCGCCTTTCGCGCGCAGCTCGGAGAAATCGCCGTCCGCGCTGTCCTGGGTCAGCTTGTAGTACGCGACTCCGCACAGAAACATAACCACGCCGGGTACGAACATCGCCATCCGCCATCCCCACCAGGCGCTCACCCCGAGGCTGACGAAACCGCTGAAGAACAGCGGCATGAGGATCTGGGTCACCCCGCCGCCGAGGTTGCCCCAGCCCGCTGCCGCCGCGTTCGCCGTTCCGACCACATTGGGTGAGAACATCACGGACGTGTGATATTGCGTGATGACGAAGGAGGCCCCAATCCCACCGATCGCAAGCCGGAAGAGCAGGAATGTGCTGTAGTCCTGCGACAGCCCGACTCCCATCACAGGCAGTGATCCCAGGATCAGCAGCCAGGTATACGCGCGCCGCGGACCCACATGATCGCAAAACCAGCCGATGAGCATGCGTACGAGCACCGTGATGGCCACCGAAGCGATGGTCAGGTTTCCGATCTGCGCTTTCGTGAGGTGCAATTCCTCACGGATGACGGGCATCAGCGGAGCGATGCCGAACCATCCAAAGAAGCACAAAAAAAACGCGATCCACGCCATGTGGAACGCGCGCATAGGAGCGCTGGAAACATCGCCCAAGCGGATCCGGGTTGCTTTGTTGCGAAAGTTCATTTGAGTCGGTTCTCCTTGAGTTGGATTCAATTCAAATCGGCTCATACGGGGAGAGTCATCGAGCATTCGGGACGCCCGTTCGCATCCGCTCTGAAAGATGGTTCCTCAGACGCTGAGGGGAATTGCTGACAGGAAGAACTACGCGGCTACGTCGCCGGCGGTTCGGAGACTCCTTAAATCGACAAGAATGACGCCGTCTTCGACCCGGGTCGGGAAGATCGCGACGCCGCCAGGCTGGGACGCCAACACGGGCATCCCCGACTCCAGATCGAAGCGCTGCCCGTGCAGGGGACAGACGACAGTGGCGCCGGAAAGAATTCCGTCGCACAAGGGACCGCCCTTGTGCGGGCACTTGTTCTCGATCGTCAAACAGCGGTTTTCGAGACGGAAAATCGCCAGTTCCGTGTCTCCGACTTGGACCGCACGGCCTTCACGCAACGGAATCGTCTCTATGGTGGTAATCGGCGTCCATACAACAGAGTTCTTCACGTGGTCTGAACCTCCAAGGGACGGATTTGGACGAACTGGGTGGGATGAACTGGGGCGTCGCGCTCAAGCCAGGCGTCCTTCGCAAGCGCTTTCGAGCGCGCCAGCCGGTCGAGCAGCTTCTTCTTCTCCGCTTCCGGCGCGTACACTGTTTCCTTGCGGATTTTCTCAATGCCCAGTCGCTCGACGAAATCGTAGGTACGCTCCAGATAGTTTGCGTTCTCGCGGTAATACTGGAAGAACAGTTCGCACGCCTCCAAAGCGTGCTCGGTGCTTTCCACGGTGATGAGCAGATCCGCTTTACGGACGGATTTCCCAGCCGCGCCGCCCACGACCACTTGCCAGCTCCCTTCCTGCCCGACTATGCCGATATCCTTGACCGTTGCCTCGGCGCAATTGCGCGGGCAGCCGACGGCGCCCATCTTTACTTTGTGCGGTGTGAAAAGATTCTCCAGCCGCCGCTCGAGCTCAATTCCGGCCCGTGTTGAATCCTGCACGCCGAACCGGCAGAACTCTGTCCCGACGCACGTTTTGACCATGCGCACGCCCTTCGTGTACGCCTGCCCCGACGGCATCCCGAGATCGGCCCACACTTTCGGCAAATCGGCTTTCTGAACGCCCAGCAGATCGATCCGCTGGCTGCCGGTGACTTTCACCATCCGCACGTTGTATTTCTCGGCGACATCGGCGATGCGCCGGAGCTCGTGGGGAGTGGTCACGCCGCCGCGCATGCGCGGCACCACGGAAAACGTTCCATCCTTCTGGATGTTCGCGTGAACCCGGTCATTGATGAAGCGCGCCGAACGGTCTTCCTCATGCTCCCCGCACCAGATCATATCGAGCATGTAACTCAGAGCCGGCTTGCACACCTCGCAACCCTTGCGATTGCCGTAGACGTGCAAAACCTCCTCCACGGACTTCAGCTTCTGGCCGCGAATAATATCGCGAAGCTGTTCATAGGAGAACGGAATGCAGGAACACAACGTGGTCCTGGTCTCCTTCTGAAAGTCTGGCGCCACGGCTCGCAGCACTTTCTCGCACAAACTCGTACAGCTACCGCAGCTCGTGGACGCTCGTGTTCGCTGCTTCACTCCCGCCAGAGTCGTAAGCCCGTGGGCGTGGATCGCCTGAATGATGTCGCTCTTGCGAACGCCATTGCAGCCGCAGATGACCTCGCTATCCGCCATGTCCGCCACTTCCCTGCCCGGATCCGCGTCGCGCGGCGGGAACAGAATCTGGCGGCGATGCGGCGCGAGATCCGTGCCGTTGCGCATCCATTCCATGTATAACTGCTCGTCCTCGATGTCGCCGACCAGGATCATTCCGTGCAGGCGGTTATCCTTGAGCAGCAGTTTTTTGTAGACGCCGAGTGACGGGTCTTCGTAGCGAACCGTTTCAACGCCCGGCTCGGATTCATCGATCGATCCCGCCGAGAAAATGTCGACGCCCATGACCTTGAGCTTGGCGGCGGGCGCGGCGCCCTCGAACGCGCGTCCCCGATGACCGGTGATGGTTAACGCCAGCACGCGGCCCTGCTCCAACAGCGGGGCCACGAGCCCGAAGGTTTGCCCGCGGTGTTCGGTGCACTCTCCCACGGCGAAAATATGCGGGTCCGACGTCTCCAGGTAGTCATTGACGATAATCCCCCGGCGCACCTCCAGCCCCGCGGCGCGGGCCAGCTCCGCATTCGGCCGGATGCCCGCAGCGATGACCACCAGATCCGCTTCCAGCTCCTCGCCCGAAGCAAAACGGAGGCCGTCCACGCGGCCGTTGCCGAACAGTGCCGCGGTTTGCTGGGGCAGCAGCACTCGGATGCCGAGACTCTCGATCTTGCGCTTCAAGTACTCGCCGCCCGTCGCGTCCAATTGGCGCTCCATAAGCGTTTCCATCAGATGCACGACGGTCACCTTGCAGCCGCGCATCTGCAAGCCGCGAGCCGCCTCCAGACCCAGAAGTCCGCCGCCGATCACTGCCGCCTTCAGGCCCGGCTGCGCTTTCTCGAGCAGTGCCTTCGTATCGTCCAGCGTTCGGAACACATGCACGTTCCTCTTTTCCACGCCGGCAATCGGCGGGACGAAGGCGCTACTCCCCGTGGCGAGGATCAGCTTGTCGTATTCTGTCTCGCCGCCGTCCTCGTCGATCACCACGCGCTTTTCGCGGTCAATTCCGGTGATCCGGATGCCGAGCCGCGTCCGGATTCCGTGAGTCTGATACCACTCGATATCGTTGATGATGATTTCTTCCGGCGATTTCTCCCCTGCCAGCACGAGAGACAGGAGAATGCGGTTGTAGTTCGCGTGCGTCTCCTCGCCGAAGATCGTGATTTCGAAATCGTGCGGCAGCTTGAGGATCTGTTCCACGCATGCGACTCCGGACATTCCATTGCCGACTACCACCAGTTGCTGCTTCATGTTCTTGCTCCGGAGCGCGCAGGACGCGGCGGCCGCGTTTCGCTGCGCGCATGCGCTAGAGACCGCTCGACGCGAACGGCGCACTGTTTGTAGTTCGGTTCGCGCGAGATAGCATCGAACGCGTCCTGTGTGACCTGGTTCACGTTGGTTTCCGCAAAATGGAACGGCATGAACACCTGGCCCGGAGCGATGATTTCGGTGAGCCGCAGCTCAACGGCTCGAACGCGTCCGCGGCGGGAGACGACGTCGACGGAATCGTGGCTGCGCAGCCCCAGGCGCTTCGCATCGCGCGGATTCATCTCGAGCCAGGCTCGCGGCGACAGCCACTCCAGGATCGGCACCTGCCCCGTCTTAGTGCGCGTGTGCCAGTGTTCCACGGTGCGTCCGGTGTTCAGAACGAACGGGTAATCGCCGCCCGGCTGTTCTGGGAACGGGGCCCAATCCGCGCACACCAGTCTTGCCCGGCTATCCGGCGTCTGAAATTTCCCGTCCGAGTACAGCCGCGAGGTGTTGTTCGGCGCCGCGCCTTCCGGGAGCGGCCATTGGACCGCGCCGCGCTCGGCGAGCATCTGGTAGCTGATGCCGGAGTAATCACAGAGCCGTCCCTTGGAGACACGCCGCCATTCGTGGAACGCATCCTCCACGGTCTTCCAGCCTGGATATAGTTCGCTGCGGCAGCCCAGCTTTTCCGCGACCGCAAGGAAGATCTCGAAATCGGACCGCGCTTCTCCGGGCGGCTCTACAGCCTTATTGACCTTGCTCACCCGGCGTTCGGAATTCGTGTAGGTGCCTTCCTTCTCGCCCCAGATGGCGGCGGGCAGCACCAGGTCGGCCAGCCCGGTGGTGGGCGTTGGATGATATCCGTCCTGGACCACAAGAAACTCGAGATTCGATAGTCCGTTCCGCAGGACGTCCTGATTGGGATAAGAAACCAGAGGATTCGTCGCGATGATCCACAGGGCGCGGATCTTCTTGGCGACAGCAGCCTCGATGATATCCGGATAGGCCAGGCCGCGCTTGGCAGGCAGCCGCGACTCGTCCACGCTCCAAATGGCTGCCAGCTCCGCGCGGTCGGCGGCGTTCTCGAACTTGCGGTATCCGGGCAGACTCGAAGTAAACCCGGCCTCGCGGGTTCCCATCGCATTACACTGTCCTGTGATCGAAAACGGAGCGGCGCCCGCGCGGCCGATATGTCCTGTCAGCAACGCCAGATTGCAGATCGCGTTGACCGTCGCCGTGCCGAGGGTGCTGTGATTCACACCCATGGTCCAGCCGATGAAACCGGCCGCGGCCCGGCCGTATAGCAGCGCGGTCTTGAAAAGAGTCTCCTGGCTGATGCCGGTGATCTCTGCGACGCGCTCGGGCGTATAGTTTTCGAGAAAGCATTCGAGTTCCGCAAATCCCGAGGTATGCCTCTCGATGTAATCGCGATTGACAAGGTTATAGCGGATAAGAAGGTGCGCGATGCCGTTGAGCAGCGCCAAGTCCGAGCGCGGCTTGAGGGGCAGATGCAGGTCCGCCATCATGGCCGTCTTGGAAACGCGCGGATCGGCGACAATCAGTGTCTTATTGCGATTCGCCTCCAGGTACTGGCACAGGATCGGATGATTATCGGCCAAATTCGCGCCGATCAGCAGAATCACGTCGGCGTGTTCCAGGTCCTCGTAGCCCCCCGGGGGTCCGTCGCTTCCAAAAGAGATTTTGTAACCGGAAACCGCACTGGCCATGCACAGCGTCGTGTTGCCGTCATAGTTGTTCGTGCCGAATCCAAGCTGCGCCAGTTTGCCGAGCGTGTAAAATTCCTCAGTCACCAGTTGGCCGGTGCTCAGCACGCCCAACGATTCCAGCCCGTATTTGGCCTGCGTGGCCCGAACACGCTCAACCATCACTGCCAGCGCCTCGTCCCAGCTCACGCGGGTGAGCTTTCCTCGCTTGCGCAGCAAAGGATATTTGGCGCGATTCTCGGAATGAATCGTGTAGTGCTCCGCAAGACCCTTAGGGCACAGCTTGCCTCGATTCACTGGATGCAGGGAGAAGGGGCGCGAAGCAACCGCTCGCCCATCCTTCACTCCGATCTCGATGCCGCAGCCGACCGAACAGTAACCGCACGTCGTGGGAACCCATCGGTCCGGAATTTTCTTCGCCGAGGTATAGCCCATGGATGCATCCCGCGCGAACGCGTATTCCTCGCGCAGATTATCCAGGCCGAGTGTGCGCTGCCAGTTCATGCGACTCCCCTTCCTCCGGACGTGAACGCTGCGGCGATGTTCTTGGGAACCACGCTGACGAAGAACAGGTACCTCCCCAGCCATTCCCCGGAGAGCGCCGCCGCGAACCCGAATGCGGTCATCCATCCATACGCCGACACCAGGGGCACGAGCATGCCAGCCGCACCCAGCACCGCCAGGCGGGTGACGAAGAGGTTTTGCAAGCGGCCGGAGAGCATCAGAGATGACGACCGCAACTCGAACGCTTCCGATCGGGACAGCCACAGAAATCTCAGCAATTGCGTCGCAAGCTGGCTGGCTGCACCTCCGATGGCAGCCAGTCGCACCCAGAAGGGAGCTGTTCCGTCCAGCACTTGAACGAATAGCGGCCCCAGCATTAGCGCCGTGGAATAGAATTCGGCAACCGTGTAAGCGCTAAACCACGCGGGTCTCGCGCGGACCATATAGATACGGGCCGAACTGGTGATGCCCGCCAGCCCGGCGAGGAACGTCAGCATGCCGGCCATGCCGCGGCCCGGCAGATCGAACCACAGCATCCCGGCGAAAGCGCTTGCCGCGCCGGCAAACAGCGAGAGCGTCAGCACCTCGCGGCTGAGCCAGGAGCGCCGCAGCCCTTTCATCGCGCGCCATGCATAGATCGGCCGGCCGAGGTGCAGGGGGGAAGCCGCCAGGCTGATTCCAGCGAGTCCCAGCGAGGCCAGTGCAGCGAACTTCAGGTTCGTGCCTTGGCCCGCGAGATCCAGAAGCCACAGCACCGCAAACACGCCAATTGCAAGCTGCGTAAGCACCAGCATGAAAACCAAGGGCCAGTGCGGATGCTCCAACGCGACGCGCTGAAGATCGACTCGCTCCGTATCCGGAACCAGATCTTCGGGAAGCGTGACGCGGGTTGTCGAGATGCTGTCACCGGCCGCAGGCAGGCCGGGAGCATTCGCCGAGAAATGATCGCGCCGCCATTCCGCGACATCCACGATTTCGATGGCGATTGCGCCTTCCGGACACGCCGCCACACAGGCGGGTGCCATCCCGTCGCTGAGCCGGTTGTGGCACAGGTCGCACTTGCCCACCACGCCGCGTTCGGCGTTGTACTGCGGCACGCCATAAGAACAGTTCCAGGTGCAGTATTGGCACCCGATGCAGGTATCGGCGCTATGCAAAACGACTCCGGTTTCCGGGTCCTTTGAATACGCCTCTACCGGGCAGCCGATCAGGCAGGAAGGCTCCAGGCAATGGTTGCAGCCCATTGAGAGGTAGTGACGCTGCGCGTAGGGATAGTGACCGCCTTCCACCTCGCCGACGCGGCGCCAGTGAATCGCCGGCGGATTCCCGTTCTGCTCATTGCAAGCCACGACGCAGCACTTGCAGCCGATACACTTCCTCATATCGAAGTGAAAGCGATATTGTTCGCCGGGCTCGAGAGACCGCGCAGGGATCAACGCTGCGGGCTCAGCCTCGATCCGCACCGGTGATCTGGCGCGCATCGGACGAATGGAGAGCAGCGCGCTCTCCATCAAAGGAAGCGCACTCATATTCTCGCCTCATTGAGATACACGAACCCCGTGTGTGCCACAACGGCTCCTTTCCAAATTCAGATCGACACCCGTCTTACACGGCAGGCGTCGGGTCTTGAGTCAACTTGGGAATGAGCTCCGCTGGGAGCTAGAGGGCGGGAAGCCAACAAGGTCCCGGATAAGCTCCGGAAAACCCGTTTGTTTCGCAGGCGAGCTAGGGACAGATTACCAGAGGCGCTTGGATTTGGAAAGAGCGTAATCCTAAGATTCTTTTTATCGACACCATAACTCCTTCATTACCCCAGAGTCGGATGATTGAGGAACGGCCCGCGGCTCGCTCATATCCGCGGATCCGGGCCGCGGAAAAACCTCAGGTTCCTTTCCTCTCTCGCCATGCCTGTCGGACCAAAATAGAAAGTTCCTAATCCCACCAAAGTAGAAAGTTCCGGTTTTGGGGTTTGGAAATCAGACTCCATGGTATGTTCGCACAGTCCCGCCGGGGTCGCGCCTGGTGGG